>Ga0181535_10002902_pt1 | contig 20383 bp, 13 predicted proteins | sample PEATcosm2014_Bin_44_FD_119774 | JGI IMG/M metagenome (GOLD analysis project Ga0181535, IMG submission 119774) | Peatland microbial communities from MTU Mesocosm Facility, Houghton, MI, USA - PEATcosm2014_Bin17_30_metaG | ecosystem: Environmental > Terrestrial > Soil > Wetlands > Peat | place... | reverse complement strand
TTTCGCGGCTCGATTGTGGGATGGAATCGGAGCGCTGACGGGGCGCAGGTAGCGCTGACCAGGGGCGCGATCGACAAGATTGCTCCTGACCCGTTGCAGGCGGCACGCGAAAGCCAGGTGGTGCTGCTGGCCGTGCCCATTTACGCGACCCTCGATTTGATGGAAAAGCTTAGCGGCGTGCTGGGCTGCGAGCACCTGGTGACGGACGTTGGCAGCACCAAGCGGCAGATTGCAGAGGCCGCGGGGCGGCTGTTCAACACGCCGGAGCGCGCGGCGTTTTTGCCTGGCCATCCCATGGCTGGCAAGGAACGCAGTGGCGCGGCGCTGGCCGATGCGGATCTTTTTCGCGGCGCGGTGTGGCTGTTTACCGACGATCCGGATTGCAAGCGGTCACCCCATGGAATGGAATTGGTGAAAGGCTGGCGGGAGTGGGTTGTGGCCATGGGTTCGAAAACCATCGACCTGGACCCGGTGCGGCACGATGACCTGGTGGCGTGGGTGAGCCACCTGCCGCAGTTTGTGGCCACAGCTCTGAGCGCGCTGCTGCAAGAGGAAGTGGGCGATGCGCCGGAGCTGAAAGACGTGGGAGGACGCGGGCTGCGGGAGATGACGCGTTTGGGCGCCAGCCCCTACTCCATGTGGCGCGATATTGCGTATACAAATACTGAGGCTATTGAAGCGGCGCTGCATGCGCTGGAGCAGAGGCTGGCGCATTTGCGCGAGAACCTGCGAACGCCCGGATTGCGCGATGAGTTTGAGCAGGCAAACAAGTTCAGGCGGGAGTAGCGGGCTCAGGATTCAAAGGAGAAGAGGCACCAGGTTTCGCCCATCCGTTCAAAGCGGGTTGAATGGACCTCTTCGCCGGTGAAGGCAGAGACGGCATGCTGCCAGAAGTGGAGAGCCGAGACATTTGCTTCCATCACGCGCACTTCCCACCGGCCAGAGAATCTCCACAAAACTTTGTGTGCGGCGCGAGTTCCAATTCCGCGTCTGCGGTATTCATGAAGCACGAAAAACTCTGCCATGTCCCACACGCCTTGATCGGCGGAGAACCGCGAGCCTTGTATGACAAAAGCAAATCCTGCGAGCTTGCCTTCGACGTTAATTAGAAATGGATGGTGGGTTGACTCGCTCCAATAGAGTGGCAGGCCGGGATAATCGAATTGCCCATCTTCGCCCGGCTCTACTTGGTGGAATTCGCTGAAGCCCTGCACATACAGCTCAAGCAGTTTGGCCAGGACTGGCTGCTGCTCCGGCGTGGCGGGAACGACCTCGATCTTCTCGACAGGGCTGGCTGGGTGCATGGGTCTTTTCCTGATGATCTGGGCTTTGGATCAGTGTAGCCGCATTCTGCAACGAATTTAAGCGGATAAATTGGTTCGGGCCCGAGTTGTGAATTCGGGATTTGAAAATCTGACGTGATCGAATCCCGCCTTGTCATGCACAGCGGCGCATTTGCGAGAAGCGTGGCGTCCAGAAAAACGGCCTTCGAAACAGCTCTAGATGCTCTTCCTGAGATACTGCCAAGCTTCTTCTTCAATGGCGGCAATCTGTCGAAATTGCTCGGAGGCGGCCTGTATCTTCTTCTGCACGCCGCTCATTTTCTCGGCATCCCTGAACATCAATCCGACAGCGCTGAACTTGCTGCCAGATTGATCGAACAGCTTGGCGGCTTTTGCCATGGCAGGAGTTTTGGAAATCTTCGCAGCCTCTCGCAAGTACCTGGAATACATGAATCGAAAGCATCCGCCACCTGTTCCGCCGATTTCGAAAAAGATATACAAGTTGAAGAGGTTCATGCGCAATTCAATTTCTTTGAAGATGTCGGGCCACTTCAACAGCTGATTTGCAGCATGGCGCATTCCCTCTATACCGAGATTCTTGATCGGCGGCTCAAGGTGGGCGGCGCATGTTTGTTCGATGGATGAAACTATCTCGTCTGTTGAGGGCGAGCGAAAGCCCGTAAAGTCGAATTCGAAGCGGAGATTCTTCGGAGGAAACGGTTTGAAGGGTGAGCCTCCCGCTTTGCTCAACTGGTCCAATGAAATTGGAGCATAGAGTCCCTTCTTCAATCCAGTCATTTGGGCGTTCATATCTGAGGCCAAAACAGTCTTGTCCCCGTCATAGCCACAAGCAACGAAAGTGTGGCCGCCAAAATGATAGCCGGCGGGCATATGAAACCAGGGCAGAAAGCCCATGTCCCCGCCTAGCATGACAGGTTCTCTTCGCGCGAGCGCCTGCAGAAGGGCAACTTGAGCCTTTTTGGCACTTGTGGATGTAACTTCCTGGATCTTGACTCCCGTTCTTTTCCCGAGATCCTTATAGAAGTCTTTGACGTTTCCTCTGCCGCCAATAAAAACGTTTGTGCCTATCCCCATCTTCATCTGCCAATAGACAAAACCTATCCCTGCGCCAAGGCCGAGGAGCATGTCTTCGGAGAGCGGGTGGCCGGCATGATGAAAAATTTTTGCCAGGGAGTTGGTTACACAGTGATAGCCGTCGAGGGCAGGACAGCCCGGAAAGGGCTCTAACTTTGGAAGGTGGTTCGCGTCGAGCATACCTAGCCGAATCCTTCGTTGTGACTTCAAATACGGCTATCATGATACCGCTTACCAGACATGCTGGACCCAGAATTTTGCTCTGCGGCTCAAGCCGAGACTTTTGAGTCATGCTGCGTCACGGCTGCAGCCGCGTCCTGTTATTGCCGTCGAAAAAGCCACGCTTGAGGAGTTGCTGCTGAGGCTGTAAAACTGGCCCGTTCAAAGCAGAAATCTTTCACTCCGAATTACTCGCTTGGCTGGCAGGCGCTGCGGAATCCTTGGCGGGGTCGAGGGCGTGAAAGCCTTCCGCTTTGGCCGCCTCAAGAAGCTGCGGCGAGGCGGAGACGAAGATGATCTCGGTGCCTTGAAACATGTCGCGGGCGACGATGGCGGCAGCAAGCTGCAGGGTGTCTGGCCAGCGCAATGTGGTGTGGTCAAGAAGCTGGCGCGCAGCCTCAAGCACGGCCGGATTGAGAGGCTGCTGCACCATGCGCGCTGCTTCAAGACGGAGAATGTCGAGCGCTGCCGTTGCGTCTCCAGATGAAATGTCTCCGGCCCGCTCGCGGCGACGGACGGCGGCGTACACCTCAAGCGGAGTTGAAGCAGAGATGAGTTTGCGGTTGTCTTCGACAGCTTCCATGAGGCGGATCAAGGCGTCTGTTCCCTGCTCCTGCACGAAAAGCTTGGCGAAGGCCGTGGACTCAAGAAAGTAGCAGCTCAAAGGTTACCCCGCTCCTCTTCAATGGCTTCAGCAATCGAGTCGCCGTGTACCGTGACGGGATGAAAGCGCTGGGCTTCGTCTGGAATGCCCGCTTCAGCACGGTTGAGGCGGATGGTTGTGGTGGGATAGGCAGGCGTCTTTGGGTTGGCGATTTTGCTGGTGACCACGACACCACGCTGGATAGCCTCCGCCAAAACGGCCTGGCGCGATTCAGGATGCTGGTTCCAGCGGAAGGCCTTGCGCGGCAGAAACGAGTCGCGGAACCACTTGAGTGCGATGAACGCGTGTCCTCCGCGTTCAGCTTCAGCCAGGGCCGCGCACAGCTCTTTGACGCGGGCATCGACATCGGCGGGAATGATGGCTTCCTGTCCGTCGTCTTCCTCATCGTCATAATCGTGCACAGCTGCGGAACGTGGCGCGCGGGCCGGACGCGGCGCAACTTCGGCATCGCCGATGCGCTCAAAGTAGATGCGCACCTCATCTTCTTCGGGGGACCATGTATCCGCAGTCGCGTTGCGGCGCTTGCTGCGGCCATTTTCTCCGCATAACTCGACAATGGCTTGATAACCGGGAGGCGCCAAAAAGCGCACAGCCCGGGCCATGCCGGGATCCGCTGAAAACCCTAAATCGTTGAGGGCTTCTTCAATCATTTCTTCAGCGTCAGGAATGCTCATGTGGGAAAAATCTTCGCTGCTTTGTGCAGACTTTGGCGTCTTCATCTCTTTTTCTCCATATGCCGCGTCCCTGGGCCCTACTGCTGTCGACGCCGCGGCCCCGGAGGCCTTATAGCCATTTCCGGAGGCAAGAAGCGTCGCTTACATAGGGCGAAAAAGAGCAGCCTTAAGTTCTAAATCTTCATCATCGAACCGGGTGATCTCCGGCACATTTGCGCGATGCTGAACGTATTCTGTCGGTTGGGTTCCGCGGGCTCTTGCGTAAGGCCTGCAAGTGAATGCTGCCCACAGCATTTCTCATATCGATGTAAGGTGATCCATGGTGTTGATGCGGCTTTCAGGCTGCGAAAGCCCGTTCCACTTCTCTTGTTTACCCCACATGGACTTGAGAAAAAATTTAGCTAATTCATGGGTGCAACGCTTTACATCCCACAGTGTACCCGATAATCCGAATATTCGCTGGCCAGAATTGGCCTGGATCGAATGGACTGCCCCTGAAGCTATCCCATTTCAGGTCAACATTGCACTGGCGTGCTTCCTCGGGAAGCGGGAATTCGTACAATGGAGATATGCCCTGTCGCCTGCACCTGGTTTTAATGTTGGGCCTGGCTTCAACCAGTCTCTACGCCGCGGACCAGGCCTTCGATCTGTCCGGTCCGCCCGTGGACGTACATGTCAAACGGGGCGAGATCACTTTGCCAATTGGCCAGGTGCCCAACCTGCTGGCGGGAGACCGGTTGTGGATTCACCCCGACCTGCCGGAGAGCCAGTCGACGCGCTTCGTGCTGGTGGTAGCGTTCCTACGTGGAGCCACCAATCCGCCGCCGCCTGAGTGGTTTACGCGTGTCGAGACCTGGAACCGCGCGGTCCGGAGCGAAGGCGTCTTTGTCACGGTTCCCGCTGAAGCGCAGCAGGCCCTCATCTTTCTGGCTCCGGAGACTGGTGGGGATTTCAGCACCTTACGCGCTGCGGTGCGCGCGCGGCCGGGAGCTTTTGTGCGGGCCACGCAAGACCTGCAGGCAGCGAGCTGGGACCGGATGCGACTGGAGGCCTACCTCAATGAGGTGAAAGTGACCTCCCAGACCGATCCGACGCTTTTGAAGGCACGGGCCGAACTGGCGGCCCGCAGCCTGGGCATCAAGCTGGACAAGGAATGCTTTGACAAGCCGAGCGATCAGCAGGCGCCGTGCCTGGTGGAACACACCGAAGGACTGGTGTTGGACGATGCCAACGCACAGTCGCTGGTGGTGCAGCTGACCAGCGGCTCGACGGCGGACCTGATGAACCAGATCAGCTATTCCGCGTTGGGCGGAGGGGGCGCGTACAGCCCATATATCGGCGCGATTGTAGACACGGCCAAAATTCTGGCGTCGTTGCATACGGCGCACTTCCAATACATTCCGGCACTGGCGTTGCCCACCAGCGATACCCTGAACCTGCGGCTGAATGTTCCGCCATCGTTCCGCGATCCCAAGTCGGTTGTGGTGGTGGCGTTGCCTCCAGTGGGGCCTGCCAAGGCGCCGCCGCTCCATCCCGTGAATCCTGCCGAGAGCTATTGCGCTGAAAAGCCGGGCCTTGTGCTGCCGGCAGAAGGTGCGCCAACCGTATTCTCAACCCAATTGGCCTACGGACTAAAGCTGCATATTGAGACCCGGACCGGCTCGAAGAGCTCTTCAATCGACCTGCCAGTCAAAGCCGATCCATCCTCTGGCGGGCTGGTGCTGGTGGATCCGGCACCGCTGCTTGCTCAGGGCGATGTGACCGGCGTGTTGCGTGGTAAGTGGGGATTTGAGAACTGGGAGGGCCCGCACTTCCGTCTTCACGGCGTTCAGCCGGGCAAATGGACGCTGCAGGCCAACGACCAGTCAGCTCTGGTAGTGGGCCGCGAGGACACGCTGCACCTTGAAGGAGAAACCTCTCTCTGCGTGGACCGGGTGGAGCTGCAGCCGAGCGGCGGCAGAGCGGAAACGCTGACATGGAAGTCTCCCAAGCCGGAGTGGCTGCAGGTCGCCGCGCCCTTGCAGCAGGCTGCGCCAGGTCCGATGACCCTGTCGATTTTCCAGTTTGGGTTGCAGAATCCGGACCGGCTGCCCATGCTGGCCTATGCCGAAGCCGCATCGCTGGACCAGCTGACGGTAAGCGTTGGCGACACGGTTGCCATGCTTCGGGGGACGAGACTGGATGAGGTGGAAGATGCTCAAGTCGACGGCATTACATTCACTCCTGCAGCCTTGAGCCGGGTCCAGGACCTGGATCAGTTGGCGATGAATGCAGCCAGCCCAACGGCAAACCTGGATCCAGGCAAACATTACGTGGCCAAGGTGCAGTTACGCGATGGCCGCGCATTGAAGACGTCCGTGATGGTAGAGCTGCCTCGCCCGCAAGTGACGCTCTTGAGCAAGGGCACGCAGGAAGATGTCAACGCAATGCCCTCGCCCGTTCACCTGGGCAGCCCCGACGACGTCCCGGTGGAAGGGCGGTTCGTGTTTTTCCTGCGATCAATTGTGCCGGTGAAGTTTCCCCGTAGCGAAAAGGTGGAGGTGGCGGCTGTTGATGGAAGCTTCCACACCACGCTTTCGCTGGCCGATGGCAGCCTGATGCTCGGGGATGCGAACACGGCAATGGGAAACCTGGACACCCTGGCTCGCCTGGGCTCGTCAGCTTTTGGGCCAGTGGAGGCGCGGGCTATCTCAGAGGACGGAGTGACCGGCGATTGGCTGCCCCTGGGAACGCTGGTGCGGTTACCGGGCTTCAGGGAACTGCATTGCGCACGCAACGTCGCCAAGCCTTGCACGTTGACGGGAACCAATCTTTTCCTGGCCACGTCAATCAGCGCGACGCCGGACTTTGAAAACTCCATCGATGTGGGGCCGGAGTTTACCGGGACCCAGCTGAGCGTGCCCCACCCGGTGAACGGACAGCTTTATCTGAAACTGCGCGATGACCCCGCGACGGTGCAGACGTTGACTCTGCCGGTGATGCCAGGTGCGCAGCCGGGATCGCAGGCAACAGCGCAAGGCCAGCCCGCAATGATTCAGCCTCGGCCCAGCGCGCCACCTCTAGCCACTCCGGCAAAAGCACAGCCGTAGAAACTGAAGGTGCGGTTAGGCCTGAGGAGGTTCACCGCTCAGAACTCAATCAGACTTAGTTGAAGTAGGCCTGGTTCTTCTCAGCGAGGTGCGCTTTGTCTGCGGGCAGATCGTCCCCTGGGAAGATGGCATTCTGTGCACATATTTCGGCGCAATTGCCGCAGTCGATGCACTCATCGGGATTGATGAAAACTTGCGAAACGGTGCCGGCTGCCGGGTCAGCCGCGGTTGGCGCAATGGCGGCGGTGGCGCATTCTGCTACGCACACAAAATCCTTGGTGCAGGCGTCGGTAACAACGTAAGCCATGATGAAGATCTCCTCGCCGCTGGGATGATTGCGGGGTTGCCTGGGCACGTCCGATTGGCGTTGCGCCAGTATCTTCGAGGCTAACCGGGGGTTCCGCCAGACCACCGTGACCCGAATCACAGTGTGAAGAACGTCGAGTGCGGGGATCTAGAAGATGCGAACGCGAATGCCGGAACTGATGCTGTATGCAGACATTGCGCCGTAATGAAACTGGGGCCAGTATTGGTATTCGAAATCGGCGAGGCGGACACGGAACCTGTGGGTGACACGGAAATCGACGCCTCCCCCTGGCGCAATGACCAGGTCGTTGTCGGTTCCATAGTTATAGGGATAGTTGAACTGGCCAAAGCCGATGAGCCCTTTGAGATAAGGTTGAAATCTTCCATAGGTGAGGTGGTATCGGGGGCCGGCCAGGTAGGTGGTGGTGTGAACATTGGCGGTCTGGTGGAAGATGAGAAACTGGGCTTCGCCTTCGAATCCGGTGCGTCGCTTGGTGTCGATGTCGACGATTGCGTTGATGCCGAGCATCTTTCGAGAGCCGTATTGCAGGTAGTCGCCAGATGCGGTTGCGCCGACTGTGAGGTTATATCCACCGGCGTCTCCCGCAGCCACCACCTGGGCGGATGCTGAGTTTTCAATCATGAAGAGGACGGCGAAGAGCAAGAATGCAAGGCGCATTCCAATGCATGAGGTCGAGTCGCGGCGAGTGGGGATCGCCTCAGCATCCTGAGGAGCAGGAGCCATCGTGAACCGTTGATCACCCAACCATCCGTGACCTGAGGCAAAAATGCTCTTCATCGTTCTCCTGCGCAGTGAATCATTCAATCAGCCTATGGGGTAATGGTCAGGGTCACGTTCTGGTAGTGGATGACGTCGCTGTTTGCGCCAGTGGCGGAAATCTGAATGATGTAGGTACCCGGTGTCGCGGTAACCTGTGAGAATCCGGCGGAACAACCGTTGAGCATCATTGCCGCTCCAGAGAGCAGGACAACGAGAATCGCGGTGAAAACACTGCCATGGCGCTTGCGGAATCGCCACACAAAGAATCCGAGCAGAACGCTGACGGGGAGACCCAGGAGAGACAAGCCCGCCAGATAGGTACCGCGGCTGTTGGGTTGGGTGACAAGTGAACCCGAGCCGCCGCTGAGCGGATTGTTGGTGTCAATCGTTACCTGGGCAGTTTGCGTGCCGTTGGCAGCGAGGACGACGCTGGGGTTGGAAAAATGGCAGTTCACTGCGGCGGGAAGCGATGCGCAACCCAGACCGAGTGTGTCAGTGAATCCGCTAATGGAAGTAAATGTGATGTTGACAGTTGCGCTTTGCGAGGTCTTAATCGTGACCGATGGCGGGTTGATGGCGATGTTGAAGTCGAGCGGCGTGCCGAGGACTGTAGCCGGGAGTGACACCGACGGGGAGTGGAGCGCATCTCCAGCATAGTTGGCAACGATGCTGTAGGTGCCCGTAGCCAGGTTTGGGTTGAGAGTTGCTACACCGCTGGAATTGAGCGTTGCTGCGCCGATAACCATGCCGTTGTTGGTGAAGGTTACCGTGCCCGTGGGCGTGGGGCCGGCGCTACCGATGACTGTTGCCACCAGGTCCACCTGTGCGTTGGGACCAGAGGAGGATGTGGCTCCGAGAGCTGTGGCGGTGGGGATGGTTCCTACCACGAGGCTATATGCCGGCGAAGTGCTTGGTGTGTTATTCACATCGCCGGCATAGCTAACGGTGATGACGTGGGTACCGGTTGGAAGAGTCGAGGTAGTAAGGGAGGCGCTACCCGTGACGTCGAGGGCTGAGGTTCCAATGGAAACACCACCATCAAAGAAGGTGACCGTGCCGGTCGGCACTCCGCCTGTGCTTGTGATCTTGGCGGTGAGGACTACTGGCAAGGTGACGACGGCGGGATTCGGAGCGGCCGTAACCGCTGCGGTGGTGGTGGCGATTTGCACCGACAAGGGCAGCGGAGTCGAGATGCTGCCTGCGTCGTTTAAATCACCTGAATAGGTGGCAACGATGTTGTAGTTGCCCACGGCAAAGGTTGCATTCACGGTGGCCGTTCCGGTGGCGCCGAGCGCCGCGCTGCCCAGAGTGGTCGTGCCGCTGGTGAAGGTGACGACGCCGGTCGGTGTGGCAGTGCCCTTGCTGAGGTTGACGCTGGCCGTGAGGGCCACAGTTCCGCCGCCGAAGGCTGGGTTAGGAGAAGCTGCCACCGCTGTCGTAGTCGTTGCCTGGGTGACCACCTGCGTAATAGCAGGGGAGTTGCCGGGGCCGTAGTTGGAATCCCCAAGGTAGGCCGCGGAAATGGCATGAGAACCGACTACAAGGGAAGAGGTGGTGAATGCTCCCACGCCTGCAGCAAGCGTAGCGGTGCCGATCTGCACGCCTCCATCAAGAATGTTGACCATTCCCGATGCGGGTGCAACGCCAGTGGTGGCTATGGTGACGGTGAAGGTGACGGACAATCCGTATACGGAGGGGTTAAGACTTGAAACGATGGATACGCCGGAAGCCGCCAGAACCTCCTGCGTTAGAACAGGCGATGTGCTGCCGGTGATCTGGTTGCTTGAGTCGCCGCTATAAACGGCTGTAATGGAATGCGCGCCGTTGGTGAGCGTGGAGGTGGTGAATGTGGCCACGCCTGCCGCGTTCAACGTGGTCGCGCCGAGGATGGCCGCTCCATCGTAAAACAAAACGGTACCGTCCGGGGGCACGTTGCCTCCGCCGGGCGGTACTGTCACCGTCGCGGTGAAAGTGACGGCTTGCCCAATCGCAGACGGGTTCTGACTGGAAACGAGAGCTGTAACCGTGCCTTCGAGCACCGTCTCAGTCAACGGCAGCGAGGTACTTGGGAAGTGGAGGGCCGGAGAGTTGTTGTCAGCGTACGACGCCGTGATCTGGTGCACTCCAACGGTGAGCGTGTTGGTTGAAAAGACTGCGACGCCTGCCTGGTTCAAAATGATGGGCGCGCCGGGAGCGACAACGCCGTCGATATAGAAGGTCACGGTGCCCGTGAGCGGTCCAGTGCCGGCACCGGTGGTGACGGTAGCGGTAAAGCTCACGTTGTTGCCGTATCCGGATGGATTCGGGTTTGCGGACAAGGTTGTTGTGGTGGCATTGACGACCGTGGCGATCGCCCAGACCTGGATGTCGAGCGGAGTGTTCACGGTGTTGCCGGCGACATCCGCGTTGTCAATGATCTGCTGCGAGATGCTGGGCGGCGGAATGACAATTGATTTGGACGGCGCAAAGACCACACCGATCTCACAGTCCTCGTTCACCGACATCAACGGCGGACTCATGACACAGGTAGTAGTGGTGGGATCGAATGTGACGTTTGGGCCATAGGTAATTGAAGTCACATCGAAAGGTGCATTGCCATCATTCTCAACTTCCTGCAGCATGGGTGCGGATATTGAGCCTTGACGGATGGGGTTAAGCCTGAAGTCGAGGACGACAAAGTTGCTTTGGATCTCCTGGACAAGCTGGTTATAGTAGTTGGCCACGTAGATATTGCCGCTGCCATCCATGGTGATGCCGACGGGCGCATAGATGCTGAGAGGATAGAGGGCTCCGAGATAAAGATCCTCGCCATGCGCGTTGAAAGCAATGGAGACAATTTCGCCGGGGTTGGCGCCTGTTGGGGAGATTACTTTGCGGATGGCGGCGTTTTGGGTGTCAGAGATGTAGAGGTTTCCGGCCGGATCGGCAACGACGCCCTCCGGCGAGAAGAGCGATGCGGAAGTGGCCGCGTTGCCATCGCCTGTATAGGCCGGCGATCCGTTTCCGGCGTAAGTGGAGATGACGCCGGAGGTATTCACCATGCGAACACGGTTGTTGAGTGAGTCGGGGATGTACATGTTCCCGGCGTTGTCGAATCCGACGGTATACGGGAAATTCAGCTCAGCCTTGGTGGCCGGTCCGCCGTCCCCGGCGAATCCGCCCGCGCCAGTGCCGGGGTTGGTTGTTCCATTTCCGGCAACGGTGGTGATGATGTCCGTCACCGCATCGACTCTACGGATGCGATGGTTTGCATAGTCGGCAATAAACAAGTTGCCGCCCGCATCGACGGTGACGCCGATCGGTTGATTGAGATTACCCAGTGTTGCTTGCCCACCGTCGCCGACATTGGCCGGGGTGCCGGGCAGTCCGTTCCCCGCCACGGTCACAATGATCCCTGTGGAAGCAATCACTTCGCGAACAACATTGTTGCCGGTGTCTGCGATGAACAGGTTGCCGGCGCCGTCAATAGCCACGCCCGAGGGAGTGTTGAGGGTTGCCTTATTCGCCGGTCCGTTGTCGCCGGTATACCCGGGCTGTCCGATTCCAGCTACGGTGGTGATGATCCCGGTCTTGGCATTGACGACACGCACGCGATAATGCAGGCTGTCGGCGATATACAAGTTGGCTGATCCGTCGAGTGCAACTCCGGAAGGCAAATTCAGCGAGGCCTGTGTCGCAGGGCCGCCGTCACCGAGCGGCCCGCTGAAGAGACGCCCTTGGCCAGCGACGCCTGGCATGTTGCCGGAAACCAAAACGCCGAGGCCGCCCAGCCCGATTCCTGAAAGATAGGTCGTGCCGATGACGTTGCTGTTGTTATCAAGCAGGACCACGGCGCCCATGCGCAGGCCCGGCGCCGAGGGAGTAAATGTGACGGATTCAGTACAAGTGGCGCCCTTGGCAAGAGTCACAAGGCAGTTCGAAGTTCCGGTACCGACGGCAAAGTCAAGACTGGGCACACCCGAGGTCAAAACAAGCACCGAATTCACCGTGGCAGCAACCTGCGCGGTGACAGTGACGTTTTGCGCTGCTGAGGCGGTGCCGTCGTTTTGCGATCCGTATGAGACTTGAGCCTGCGAGCCTGCGGCCACGAACAACATGGCCGCAATTGCAAGCGTGGTGCTGAGGAGACGTCGCGGGGCTCCGGGCATAACCGCAAAGGCTCCGCTTGATTTCTCCTGGCGCCTGCGGCTTACTAAAGTGCGAGCCGGCCTGCTTGTGTTCTCGGTCAAGACCCCGGCAGTTCCGGAGACGGTGGTGCCGTCAAGCTCCGAACTGGCGACTTGAACTGGGGTGCGGTTCATGTGTAACTCCATGCAACGTTGTAAACACTGCGCTTCCATGTGGTTGGCAACAAACGGACAGAAAGGCAGACGAACACTAAGGCCGCGGCCATGGCCATCACTGATTTCCTGGCTCTGTGTGCCAGTACCTGCTGGAGTATACCCGCGAAAGTACCCTGCGCAATGTTACTTATTGGTTATTGCCTTTAGCTGTGTGCTTGAACAGTAAACGAGCTTCAAAATGGGAATATCCAGCGGGCCAAGGAGTTGGAAATATAGGTGTTCATGACGCCTGAAAACGGCGGGCAATCGCAATGAAAATCACCGCAGGATCCGAGTGACCCTTGGCGCGCGCCTGTGCGCAAAAAGCAGTGAAAGATCAGTTGGCCTGCGTGTTGGGTAGATGTGTTGCGGCGCTTAGAAAACCGATCCGCGAGGGTGCGGATTGGCAGGGGTAAGCCTGACGGTAACTCCCAGAAAAACGTCGCCCGCCCTGAGATCTCTTTCGTACGGGTGGAGGGGCAGATCATCGGTACTGACTTTGATCTCTGTGATCTGCATGGTGTCTTGAAGCAGGCAGAAAAAAGGGTGCTCGTCGGGGGTTGGAGAGCTGGCCGCCACTTCATTCGCGCTGTTCGGCAAGCGGAGAGCGGCCAAGAGTATTTTGACACGCGGATCGAGGTCTCCCGCATGGATCAGCTCACCGGATTGAATGGGGCGCAGAAACAGAATCTCCACACTGCATCGAAGTTGCAACTCCAGCGTAGCCAGGGGGAGAAAGTTGTAACCGAGTCGACTCCACTGGACTGCCAACTGACTCCAGCCCGCACGCACAAAGCTCAAGTGGTCATCATCAGTGCGGGAAGCGGGCTGGCCTGCCCGAGATGTGGCTTCGGCGCCAACCTGTTGCGCGAGGCGAAGAAGATTGGGATGCGTGGACCAAAGCCGCCGGAGCTGCTGGTGAAATTGACGTCGTAGATGGTGCTGCTGCATGGAGCGTGCTCTTTCGTTGGCAGCCGCGGCAAGCGGCCCCTCGTAGAGAAGTCGAAACTCCACACAAACCTCCGCACGAATTGTGACTCCGATGCTCGTTCGATTCTAGTGTGCGGAGGTTCCGTGAAGAAGGGGATACTGAAATGCTGCCTGTGTTTTTGGCCGGAGGATTCTGGCCAAAAAAATGCCATCACTGAGTCATAATGCTCAGACATTCGCTTGAATTGATGGGATGCTTTGCGGGTGACCGACGGTACCGGCGTAAGGGTGTAGCATTGTGGAACCTCTTTCGCTGCAGAGGCACTTGAGCGATGGACCGGCTTGCAGACCGCGCACCAGGAGTGCGTCCAGATGGATGGAGCAGCGAAGAAGCCCTTTGATTCCGCCAGGTATCTTGCGACTGAAGGGCTAGGAAGACAGATCGTCCAGATGCGCCCGAATCAGGCATTTTTTGCCCAAGGGAGTCCCGCCGAATCGGTGTTCTTCCTGCAGGCCGGAAGGGCCAAAATCACCGTCGTATCCAAGAGGGGCAAAGAAGCCACCATTACCCTGCTGGCCGCTGGAGACTTTGCCGGCGAAGAGGCTATCACCCATGGGGGCGTGTTGCGGGTAGGGTCAGCAACTGCGATCATCGCTTGCACGCTGCTGAAGATCGAACGGAACGAAATGCTGCGTGTGCTGCATGATGAGCACATATTCTCTGACTTTTTCCTGCAATTCACGCTCCTTCGTGGCATAAGAACCCAGGCGGATCTCATTGATCAGCTTTTCAACTCCAGCGAGAGACGCCTGGCGCGAACACTGCTGTTAATGGCGGAATACGGCGATGCGGGTGAGCCCGGGACGCTGATTCCGGCGGTGACTCAGGAGACACTGGCGGAAATCATCGGCACCACGCGGTCACGCGTGAGCTTTTTCATGAATCGCTTCAGGAAGCTCGGCTACATCGATTACGACGACCGCATCCGGGTTCATCGATCACTGCTGACGTTGGTTTTGCACGATCAACTTCCGGATGAGAATGCATCCCGGCCGAATCTCCTTAGCACGCCAGCCAAGCCACGGCGGAAGGCCCGGAAAACGAAACGGGTTTAGCCTAAGCAGCCTTTATTCTCTCTAGCGCTTCCACAGCCTCCTGGCCGATTGACAGGCTCCCCTTCTCATGGGAAAATCATGATTCTAAAGGTTTGCTGACTCCATCCCCGGGGTCGATGCGGAATTGAACGACTGATCATCTAACCACAACTATCAGCTGCCAAAGATGCGCCAATCATCCACAGCGCAGATCGGCTTCTTAGCTGTGAAAGCAGGGTTCATGTCTGTTTCCGCACCAGGGCTCCAAACAAAAGATGACTCAGGCAGCTGGAAGACCCGGCTGTCCGCCTTCTTTCGAAGAGAATTCGGAAGACCCGAACCTACGGGGTTCGGGGAACTGGTGATTGTTGCGATCGGCGTTTCTGCAACTGTCGGACTGATTGCCGGCGTTTGGAACGCGGCAACCGCTCACTTTCTGGATCCAGCTCTGGTCGGCTACACGATCGCTGTAGATGTGTGCGTTCAAATCGTTATCCTGGTCGTCTTGTTGGCGCTTGCATTCATTACCCGCAGGAGACCCTGGCTGGGCGCTCTATTTGCCATCGGAGTCCTTTGTCTGCTGGAGATTCCGGAGCTGGTCAAACTCGCGCTGCCCGGTGCAGACTACTGGGTCAGGTGGTGCATCGCTGCGCTGGCGGCTTTCCAGATTGTTAGGACCGTTAACCGTCAGCTGCACACTCGGACCGCGGCCTGGATGATTGGCGTGCCGGCGCTGGCGGCCGTTTGCGCCTTTTCTTTCGGCCCGCTGCGCGAACATTCCCAGCTAAGTGCGCTACCGAATCAACCGAACTCGCCCAATGTACTGGTGATCATTGTCGACACCCTGCGTGCAGACCATCTCTCAACTTACGGATACCAGCGGGACTCGAGCCCATATCTGACTCACCTGGCTCAGCAGGGGGTTGTTTTTGACAACGCAATTTCAACGTCGTCCTGGACTCTGCCGTCACATGCCTCGATGTTGACCGGGCTTTATCCGCACGAAAGCAAAATGGAACAAGGTACAGACATTCTCTCAGGCAATTTGCCCAACCTCGGCGATGCCATGAGGAAGCGAGGGTATCGGACCGCAGCATTTTCTGCGAACTACAAGTTCTTTACCAGGGGCCATGGCTTCATCCATGGCTTTTCGCACTTCGAAGGATATGAGCAGAACCTGGCTGGAATCCTGGAGACCGTGCACCTGAGCAGGTTCATTCTTGAAAAGATATCCCACTTCACAACCGGGGTGGATTACGCGTATTTGGGGCACAAGAACTGGGCATCTGCTGAGCAGATCGATAAAATTGCGCTGCATTGGATGGGCAAGGAGCGCCGGCCCTTCTTTGTGGTGCTCAACTACACTGACGTCCACGAACCTGTGCTTCCTCCGGAGCCTTACCTGCACAGGTATACCTCGGACCCAAAGGCTCGGATCGAGAGCATGCACTTTCAGGATCGGTGCCTGGACGTTGATCCCAAAGCATCGTGTACCTCTGACCAGCAGCAATTCATTGATGCCTACGACGGGTCGATGCGGTATGTGGATGAAAGCATCCAGCATCTGCTTGCTCAACTGAACGAGCAGGGCCAGTTGCGAAACACGATTTTGGTGTTCACCTCAGATCATGGGCAGGAATTTGGAGATCATGGCATCTACGGCCACGCTAAGTCGCTGTTCAGGCCAGAGATCCAGGTTCCGCTGTTCTTCTGGAATCCAGGGCTTGTTCCCGCAGCGGTCAGGGTGCAGACGCCGGTGAGCACATCCGCGATTCCCGCAACGATACTGGACCTGGTTGCTCCCGCCGATAAGCAGCCGTTGCCGGGTCGATCACTGGCAACGCTTTGGCGCTCGAGTAATCCGGTTTCCGATTGGCCGGATGCAATCTCGGAGCTGCCACGATTTCGCGGCTTTGACACCAGCGCTCCCAACTACAACACATCGCTTCAATCAATCGTAACTTCGGAATGGCACTATGTTCACCAAGAGGGCAAAGGCAAGAAGGACATGCTCTTCGATTGGAAAAACGACCCTGGTGAAACGAAGGATTTGAGCGCTGCGCAACCTGACGTGTGTACTGGGCTACGAACACGGATTCAGGCGGCTGAAGGCAGCCCGCCACAGGTACACTGACGATCTGGTTTTGACTCGACTGGAAACATTTCGACGCCGGCACCAAAAGGAGCACATGACTCTTCGGCGTTAAGTTGAAATACTTAGGTCACCCTCAACAGGATTACCAAAGTCAATAGCAAGACGAGAGAACCAGGGCATATAATCTCGTTATTCTTGAAGCCTTTACGGGAGACGGGAGCTTGTTGCTTCTGTTTTTCTTGAAGGCAAATTCCCCTGGGGCACGTCGACTTCCTCAACCGCAAGCGATGTTTGGAGAACAGATGAAAACCCACCTCATAGCCCTCTTCTATGGCGGGCCCGATCAGATTATTCCGCTTCAAACAGGGCTGGCAGCAGCTCTGGCAATCGCGGTCATGTTTTGGAACAGGCTGTTGGTCTTTTTCCATCGCCAGATTGCCCGCTTCAAGCCGAAGCCCGAAGAAATTGTCACAACGGATGCGACAGTTCAGGCGGCGAGCGAGCAAAACAGTGACCAACCTTAAAGCGGTTGTCATCGGACTGGACGGGCTGGAGCCGACAATCGTTGAGTCCATGATTGAAGTCGGATTTCTGCCTAACATGAAAATGCTGCGTGATTCCGGCAGCTATCGACGCCTGCGAACCACTTATCCCGCACAGACACCGGTTGCCTGGTCGTCGTTTGCCACTGGCATGAACCCGGGCGGGCATGGCATTTTCGATTTCATCTGCCGCGACGCGCAGACTTACATGCCGGGAATGGCACTGAGCCGCTTCGAGCGCGCCAAGAGCTTTTTCGGCAGTCCGAAGCTGGTTAATCGTCGCCGCGGAATCCCCTTTTGGCAGACGCTGGCCAAGCAAGGCGTGCACAGCACAGTTCTTCGATGTCCTTGTACTTTTCCTCCCGATGTGGGCGAAGGCACGGTGCTGAGCGGAGTCGGCGTTCCTGACATACGCGGAGGCCAGGGAACGGGCAGCTTCTACACGCGCAATCGCTCGATTACGGCGAAAGAGTTTGAACATGTGATTCAGCTCGGCGCAGGCGACGAAGTGACGACTCGCCTGGTTGGTCCCCGTAACACCAAGACAAACCCGATCAGCGACCTCGTGACTGAGCTCAGGGTGAACATCGACGGGGCTACACGCAGAGTCCGTTTTGCAGTGAGCGGATCGAGCACGGTAGAGGTCCCAGAGGGCGGATGGAGTTCATGGGTCAAAGTGCAGTTCAAGATGTCTTCGCTGCAGACTATAAGCGGCATGGTGCGATTCCATGTTCCGCACATCGCGCCTGAGTTTGAGTTTTACGTGTCGCCGGTCAACTTCGATCCCGCGGATCCGTTCTTTCCGATTTCGGCGCCCCCAACCTATGCACAGGAACTGCAGCAACTGATTGGGCCGTACTCCACGCTGGGCATGGCCGAGGATCATACCGGCCTGGAAAATGATCGGATCGATGAAACAGCTTTTTTAAGTCAGTCGTACGGAGTCTTCGAAGAGCGCGAAAAGATGTTGCTGGCGGAGCTCGACCGCTGCTCCGACGGGTTCTTCTTCATCCTTTTCGATACGCCTGACCGCATGCAGCATATGCTGTGGCGCTTTCGTGATAAGGAGCATCCTCGTTACGAGCCAGACAAGGCCGCGCGTTTTGGTCCTGAGATCGAGGAGATGTACAAGGCCTGCGATCAGGTTGTCGGCAAGGTTCTGGAAAGGGTAGACAAAAACACCCTGCTGATTGTGCTTTCAGATCACGGCATGGGAACCTTCCGGCGCAGCTTTGACACCAACACCTGGCTTGAGGAACAGGGCCTGCTCAAGCTCAAGGGCGGCGCGAAGCCAGGACCCGGCACTGGATTCGCTGAAGTGGACTGGTCAAAGAGCTCTGCCTATTGCATGGGACTGGGCGGAATCTATCTGAACTTACGCGGCCGCGAAGCAGCGGGAATTGTCATGCCCGGCGCTGAAGCTGACAGGGTGTGCAAGGCAATCGAGTCGGGTTTGCCGCAGGCCGTGGATGGGAAGACGCAACTGCATGCCGTGAATAGCGTGTCTCCCCGCTCCGCAATTTACTCGGGGCCGTTTGCAGAAGAGTCGCCCGATCTGCTGGTGAACTTCAATCCAGGATTTCGCGTCTCGTGGCAAAGCACGGTTGGCCATTTTGCCGGCGATCTTTTTGAAGACAACATGCGCTGCTGGAGCGGCGACCATATTTTCAACCCGGCCGCGATGCCCGGGATCCTGTTCATGAACCGGCCCGTTGCGAGCGCGGATCCGCACATCATGGATCTGGCTCCGACGATTCTCAAGTTTTTGAATGTTCGTCCCTCGACCGCGCTTGAAGGAGCCCCTCTGATCTGATGTTCCAGATGGAGCTGGCCTTGAATGCTGATCAAAATTTCCACGAGGAGTGATTTATGAAAGTCTGCGTTCTCGGTTTTGACTGTGCCGCGCCCGAAGTGATCTTCAACGACGAGCGCCTGATCAACATCAGGAGGCTAATGGATGTTGGAACTTATGGGCGGCTCAAGTCCACAGTTCCTCCCATCACTGTTCCCGCATGGGCCAGCATGACAACAAGCCAGGACCCGGGCTCGCTGGGGATCTACGGCTTTCGCAACCGCGCCGACAACGGCTACAGCAATTTGAAGTTTGCGAATTCGGCCTCAGTAAAGGCGATGGCCATTTGGGACTACCTGGCTCGCGAGGGCAAGAAATCGATCATCGTTGGAGTACCGCCGAACTTTCCTCCGCGCAAGGTAAACGGCGTGAGCATTGGATGCTTCCTAACCCCCGATCCGGCGAAGGATGAATTTGTGCATCCGCCGGAGTTGAAGGCCGAGATCATTGAGGTCGCCGGCGGTGATTATCCAGTGGACGTCGCGAACTTCCGCACCGACAACAAGGATTGGCTGCGCGACCAGATCTTTGCCATGAGCCGCAAGCAGTGGAAGGTAGTTCACCACTTGCTACAGAAGCACGAGTGGGACTACTTCCACTTTGTCGACATTGGGATGGATCGCGTGCATCACGGGTTCTGGGATTATTTCGACAAGCGGCACATTGACTACGTTCCCGGGAATCCATATGAGAGCGTCATACCCGATTACTATCTCTGGCTGGACGAGCAGGTCGGAAAGGTGCTGGAGATTCTGGATGACAACACCGTCCTGCTCCTCGTCTCTGACCACGGCGCGCAGCCTCTGGATGGAGGGTTCGCCATCAATCAATGGTTGATTGACGAGGGGTTGCTGGTTTTGAACCGGTCGCCGCAAGGGGTAGTCCCATTCAACAAGCTGGATGTGAACTGGGCCAGGACAAAGGTTTGGAGCGAGGGCGGTTACTACGCCCGCATCTTCTTTAACGTGCAAGGCCGTGAGCCGGAGGGCGTGATTCCTGCTGCGGAATACGATTCATTCCGAGCGGAGTTCAAGGCCAAGCTCGAGGGCATCGCGGATGCTGAGGGGAAGCCGCTGAACTCCCTGGTCTTTCTGCCCGAGGAAATCTATCAGAAGGTGCGAAACGTTGCACCGGATCTGATTGTTCACCTTGGAGCACTCAGCTGGCGCTCTATCGGAACGGTCGGTCATCCCTCGATCCATTTGCGCGAAAATGACAGCGGCCCAGATGCCTGCAACCATGCGCAGTACGGCATGTTCGTGCTGGGCGCGGCCAACCTGCCCCTGCAAGGGGAATACCAGGGAGCGCAGATTCTCGACATTGCGCCGACGCTGATGGACCTTGCCGGGTACAGCATTCCCGAGAGCATGCAGGGCAAGTCGCTGGTGGCGGGCATGGAAAAGCGGGACACCAAGAGCGGCGGTGAAGGCGGTGCA
>Ga0181535_10002900_pt1 | contig 20390 bp, 15 predicted proteins | sample PEATcosm2014_Bin_44_FD_119774 | JGI IMG/M metagenome (GOLD analysis project Ga0181535, IMG submission 119774) | Peatland microbial communities from MTU Mesocosm Facility, Houghton, MI, USA - PEATcosm2014_Bin17_30_metaG | ecosystem: Environmental > Terrestrial > Soil > Wetlands > Peat | place... | reverse complement strand
TGCACGCGCGCCTGTTCGACGCAGCGGGCCGTTTCCTGCGCGAAGAGAAGTCCGCCACATGGTCGCTCGATCACCTGAAGGGAACGGTCACGGATGGCACGTACGCAGTGGCGGCCGATCCCGTGGGCCAAGCCGGATTGATTAAAGCTACCGTGGGCAGCCTCACCGGAGAGGCGCGCGCCCGCGTCGTCCCGCCGCTGCCTTGGAACGAGACGTTCGATTCCTACGCGGTCGGCACGCTGCCGCCACACTGGGTCAGCGCGCAGGCCGGGCGCTTTCAGGTGAGCCTGCTCGATGGCCAGAAGGTGCTCGAAAAGCAGCCCACCGACACGCTCTTCAAACGCATGCGTGTCTTCATGGGACCTTCGAACTGGTCCAACTACACGGTGGAGGCCGACATCCGTATCCCCGAAAAACGCCGCCAGATGGGCGACGCCGGCATCGTGGCGCAGCGCTATACGCTGGTGGCATTCGGCAACAACCAGCGCCTGGAGATGAACTCCTGGCAGCCTGAAGTGGCGCGCGCCGTGTCCGCGCCGTTCGAGTGGAAGCCGGACACCTGGTATCGCCTGAAGCTGCGCGTGGAAAACACCGCCGACGGCAAGACTCGTATTCGCGGCAAAGCCTGGGCCGTGGCCGATCCCGAGCCGGATGTCTGGCTCATCGATCGCACCGACCCAATTCCCAACAAACAGGGCAGCCCCGGCCTCTTCGCCGACGCCCAGTTTGGAGTGTATTTCGATAACTTTAAAGTGACCCCAAATCAATGAAACGCGCCATCCTGCTCGCTCTAATCTGCCTCCCGATTTCGCTGTGGCTGTTGCTTGCGTCCGATCCCGGCACGGGCGACTGGCCCATGTGGGGCGGCACGCCCGACCGCAACATGGTGTCGTTCATGAAGGGCATTCCCACCACCTGGGATGTCAAAACCAAGAAGAACGTGAAGTGGATGGCGCAACTCGGCTCGCAGAGCTACGGCAACCCCGTGGTGGCGGGCGGCCAGGTCTACGCGGGCACCAACAACGAACTGGTGCGCAATCCTAAAGAGCCCGGCGACCGCGGCGTGCTGATGTGCTTCCGCGAATCGGACGGCAAGTTTCTTTGGCAGCACGCCAACGAGAAACTGGCGGCCGGGCGCGCGCTGGACTGGCCGTTCCAGGGCGTGTGCTCCTCGCCGCTGGTGGAAGGCGAGCGCCTGTATTACGTTTCCAACCGCTGCGAAGTGGTGTGCCTGGATACGCACGGCGACGGCAACGGCGGGCCCAAGGTGATCTGGAAGTTCGACATGATCGAAGAGGTGGGCGCCTCTCCGCACAACATGGCGAACTCGTCGCCGGTTTCCTACGGGAACCTGGTGTTCGCGGGCACGGCCAACGGTCAGGACGAAAGCCACGTGCATATTCCTTCGCCGCGCGCGCCGTCGATGATCGCGCTGAATAAGAACACGGGCAAGAAGGTTTGGGAAGTGAACAACGTGGGCGAGCGCATCCTGCATGGGCAGTGGTCGTCGCCCGCGGTGGGGAAGATCGGCGATGTGGTGCAGGTGGTGATGGGCGAGGGCGATGGCTACGTGCGCGGATACGAAGCGGAGACCGGGAAGAAGCTGTGGGAGTTCGATATGAACCCTAAGGACTCGGTGTGGCCCAAGACGCGCAACGAAGTGATCGCCACGCCGGTGATTTGGGAAAACAAGGTGTTCATCGCCAACGGCCAGGACCCCGAACACGGCGAGGGCGTGGGGCATCTGTATGGCATCGACGCCACCAAGCGCGGCGATATCACCCAGACCGGGCGGCTCTGGCATTACGACAAAATCCGCCGCTCGATTTCGACGGGCGCGATTTACAATGGGCTGCTGTTTTACTCCGATTTCAGCGGCTTCCTGCATTGCCTGGACGTGAACACGGGCAAGCCTTACTGGACGCACGATCTGTTGTCGGCGGTGTGGGGATCGCCGATGGTGATCAACGGCAAGGTGTATATAGGCGATGAAGATGGCGACGTCCTGGTGCTGGAAGCGGCCAAGGAGAAGAAGCTGATCTCGACGATCAACATGGGTAGTTCGGTGTATGCGACGGTGGTGCCGGCGAATGGGGCGCTGTTCGTCATGAACCGGAACGAGCTTTGGGCGTTGAGCGAGAAGTGACGAAGGCAGAAGGCAGAAGGCAGAAGGCAGAAGGCAGTACACCTTGTGGCGAGTGCCCTGAGCCTTACCCGACTTAAGACCAGCACGAGCTTTTCGTGAGTTTGGGAAGTCGACGGTCAAATTGCGTGATCCAGATGGGATTCACCCTCGACATTCGAACTCAGATCGTATTCGGCGAATCCCGCTTTCAGGAGCTGGCTACCCTGGCACGGGACTTGGGATTTAGCCGCACCCTTCTGGTTTCAGACCCGGGTCTGCAGTCCACTGGCTACCCCGATCAAGCCATCGCGATGCTCTCTGCAGCCGGCATCGTAGCGCACGCCTTCCACGACTTCTCGCCGAATCCCGATACCGCAATGGTGGAAGCGGGCCGCATCGCTGCGGCGGCGCACGGCATCGACTCGGTGGTCGCGCTAGGCGGCGGTAGTTCGCTCGACTGCGCGAAGGGCATCAACTTCGTTCTCACCAACGGCGGCAGCATGCGCGACTATTGGGGCTTCGGCAAAGCCGCGCGGCCCATGCTGCCCATGATCGCGATTCCGACCACCGCGGGCACCGGCAGCGAAGCGCAAAGCCACGCTCTGATTTCCGACGCCGCGACGCACGTGAAGATGGCCTGCGGCGATCCCAAAGCCGCCTTTCGTGCTGCGATTCTCGATCCGCTGCTGACGCGCTCACAGCCGCGCGAAGTGACCGCCACGGCGGGGTACGATGCCATCTCGCACGCGGTTGAAAGCTTCGTGACAACGCGGCGCACGCCGGCCTCCATCGTGTTCGCGCGGGAAGCCTGGCAACTGCTGGCGGCCAATTTCGATCGCGTGCTCCGCGATCCGTGCGATTTGGACGCGCGCGGCGCCATGCTGCTCGGCGCACACTACGCCGGCGTCGCCATCGAGAACTCCATGCTGGGCGCAACCCACGCCTGCGCTAATCCGCTAACGGCGCATTACGGTACGACTCACGGCGTGGCCATCGCCGCGCTGCTGCCGCACGTGGTGCGGTGGAACTGGAGTGCGGCGGAGGCGCTATATTGCGAGTTGGCTGGCGCCTCTCTCGCCGATCGGCTCGCGGAACTGGCCGGCGCCGCAAACCTACCCTGCCGCTTGCGGGATCTTGGCGTTCCGCAGGATGCGCTGCCGTTGCTGGCTGAAGACGCCGCTACGCAGTGGACTGGTCGGTTCAATCCCCGCCCGTTTGGTGCCGCGGCGGCGCTGGAGATTTATCAGTCGGCGTATTAATAAAGCGCCCTTCTTGGACGTATAATCAAAGCTGGGATGAGCAGCGACTACGTCGAACAAAGAGATGGCGGCTATTACGTGGCGGGCGCGCGGGTGTCTCTGGACTCGATCGTCTACGCTTTCCGAGGCGGCGAGAGTCCAGACGATTCAGCAGAATTTCCCGTCGCTCACGCTCGAACAGGTCTACGGCGCAATCGCATTTTACCTGAGGCGCCAAGCTGAGATTGACGCCAACATCCGTGAGGGTGAAGAGGAAGTGCATCGCCTGGTGCCGCCGCTAAGCCACAGGAAGCCGCAGGCGTACGCCAGGCTCCAACGTGCGCGCGAACAGATGGCCAGTCGGTGAGCATTCGCTATCAGGCCGACAACGACCTTAACCAGCTCATTGTCGCCGCGACGTTTCGCAGGGAGGCGAGCATTGACTTCAAGACCGCGCAAAGCGCCCAACTCGATCGTCTTGACGATGTGACGGTATTGCGACGGGCTGCCTCCGAAGGCCGGATTCTGGTCAGTCACGACAAGCGTACGATGCCGCGGCACTTCGTGTCGTTTCTGAACGGCGGGAACGACAGCCCAGGTGCTTGCTTTGTGACGCTGACGGTTTCTCGTTTCGGGTCCACGACCGAGAACTCCTGTGCTCCGCTCGAAAGGCATAGGACGGCTTTTTCGCGGATTTCGGCGCGCGTGTCTGAAGGCGATAACACCTCGATCACCAGTTCCGGTGAACCGTGTAGATTGTCGTCATCGGAGGTCGAGTCCCAGCGCCCTCGCGAGACAAAGGCCACGTGTGCGCCGCGCAGATCGTATTCGCGAAGCGCCCCGAAGGCGACCTCGGTTGCGACAGCACCCAGGTGCTCCGCTTTCGGTCGTAACAATCTCACCAAACGAGATTGCAGCTTCGCGTGCCCCATCGTGGGTCGTGGCAGGGTGACCAGCGTTCCCCGGTGGAGTTCCTGAATGACGTCTTCACGGTCCGGCCACTGGCGATACTCGTCGACTGTCATGGCCATTTCAGCGTCCCCACAATCTCCCGCACATTCCCGACGCCCTCCTCCCGCAAGAAGCGGCCCAACTCTTGCGCGACGCGCACTGGCGAGCGTGGATCCCAAAACGTTGCAGTGCCCACCTGAACGGCGCTGGCGCCGGCCACCAGGAATTCGGCGGCGTCCTCACCGGTCGCGATGCCGCCCAGCCCGATCACCGGGATCTTCACCGCCTGCGCGGCCTGGTACACCAGGCGCAGGGCGATGGGCTTGATGGCCGGTCCGGAAAGTCCACCGAAGCCGGCTCCCAGGCGCGGGCGGCGCGCGCGCGCGTCGATGGCCAGCGCCACAAACGTATTTACCAGCGAGATGGCATCCGCGCCGCTGTCTGCTGCCGCACGCGCCAGCGGCTCGATGGCGGCCACGTTCGGCGACAGCTTCACGATTACGGGCCGCCGCGCCACGCGCTTCACGGCGCCGACCACCTCCGCCAGCAGCGCCGGATCGCTCGAAAAATAGATGCCGCCGTGTTTCGTGTTCGGGCAGGAAACGTTCAGTTCGTAGCCCGCGAGGCCCTCGGCCGACTCCAGCACGCGCACCACTTCCACGTAGTCCTCGGCGGCGTAGCCGAATACGTTGGCGAAAACCGCCGTCCGCAAGCGCGCCAATTGCGGGAGCTTCTCGCGCACGAATGCGCGCACGCCGATGTTCTGCAGGCCGATCGAATTCAGCATGCCGGCTTGGGCTTCCCAGATGCGGGGCGGCGGATTGCCCTCCATCGGCTCGCGCGACAAGCCCTTCACCACCAGCCCGCCCAGTGCGTTCAGATCCACCAACCGCTCGAATTCGACTCCGTAACCGAACGTTCCGGAAGCCGCCAGCACGGGATTACGGAGCGCGATGCCGCACAGCGAAACCTCCAGACGCGCATCGTCCGAGCTCATTTCACGCGCTCCTCTTCGCCTTCCGCGTAGGCTTCCACCAGCACCTCTCCGATGGCGGACGATGGCGCGGCGATCCCGGCGGCGCGCGCTACCGTGGGCGCCAGGTCCACCGACTCGATGGAGCGTTCGATCAACTTCTTGCCAAACTGCGGGCCATACAGAAACAGCGGCACGCTGGTATCGTAGTTATACAGCGAGCCGTACGATACGCCGCGGCCCGCGCCAAAATCCTCGACGGATTCCGGCTCGTAGGAGAGCATCACATCGCCGGAGCGCAAATCGTGAAAACTGTTTTCGAAACGCCGGCGCCAGTCGCCGGTGTGCGAGCAGTCTCCATCCGCCGTGTAATAACCGGCCACGCCGGGCAGGCGCAGGGCTGCCTCGCCCGCCAGTTTGCGCGCGTCGCGCAGGGGAGCGTTTTGTTTTTGGAGCGCCTCCAGTTTCAGATAGAGGAACGGGTAGACGTACTTGTCTACGTACACGTTTTTCACCGCGCCTTTATCGATCCGATCGCTCAGCGCCTTGCCGATGGCCCGCGCGATAGCTTCCCCGGAAATCGCTTTTTGCGAGCGCAGCGCGGGATCCGGATCCGGCGGCGCGCCATGCGCGGCGGCAAAGATCAGGTTGTAATTATTCTTTCCCGGCGCTTTGTTCAGCACTTCCAAAGTGCGCTGGATCTGCTGGTCGAGATGCAGCGTCATCTGGCCCATCAGCGAAGAATCCGAACCCGTTTCGTAGCCCAGCAACGCCATCGAACCCAGTGTGACGAAAACGAAATCCAACCCTTCGCGCTGGCCCAGTTTCTCCTCGGCGGCCAGCGTGCGCAGCAACTCGAATTGCGCATCCTGGCAGAAGGGTGACGATTGGTAGAGGGCGAAGAATTCGTCCGGGTGCTGGGGATCGTAGATGAGCCTGCGCAGGGGCCGCAAGTCGCTGCCCGCCCCGACGGCCGCCCATCTCTGGTCGTGCAGTTTCTCGAGCGGCCGTTCGAGATTATGCGCCGCCAGCCATTCCGGCGCGTTGCCGCGCGTGTTGAACTGGCCTTGCGCGTCCATCCAGAAGACTTGCCCCTTGGAATGGCCCGCCAGCAGCGAGGTTGTCCCTTCATTCAGGCCAAGGCAGAAGACACGATTGTGCGGGCCGCGCGCGGCCTCTTCGCGGTACCCGGCGCGTTCTACCTCGTCGGCCAGAGTGGCCGCTTCCAGCATCTCGGCGCGGGCCTTGGTCAACGCGCGTGCCCGCCGGTCGTACCACTGGTCGGCAACGATGCCGTGGAGGTTGGGATAAGCGCCCGTGGCGAGTGTGGCCAGGCCGGTGGCGGTAAAGCCGCTGGCCGCCAGGCGGCAGTCCGGATAATAGACGCCCTTGGTCATCAGCTCGCGGAAGCCGCCGGGGACCAGGAGAGTCCCAGCCCTGTCCAGGTAAAGCTGCCGGAACTGCTCGGCAATCAGAAACACGAGGAGCTTGGGCCGGGGGCGCAGCGCCTGCAGGCTGCCGGGCAGATAGCCGGCCAGTCCGGTCAGGGCGCCCGCGGCGAACCGTCTACGGGAAATGTCCATCGGGTTAGAGTTTAGCAATCCTGCCTGAAATATGGTAACGTATGTTTCTTAATACTTTTTCATAAAGGACATGGGTGTACAGCACTCCTAGGAGAACCAGCCGATGCACGAAGAAGATAGCAGCGTCCTGGGCTTGGCTACCATAAGGCGGAATCGAGGAATTTCGCTGGAGCAAATCGCGGAAGCCACGAAAATCAACATTCGCAGCCTGAAGGCTATCGAAGGCGGCGATTTTAAGAAACTACCCGGCGGCATTTATAATACCAGCTACATTCGTCAATACGCCAAGGCCATCGACTTCGACGAAGCCGAATTGTTAGCGTTCTACCGCATCCAGATGGGCGTTGCCACTAGCTCCGAAGACACCAGCCGCGGCCGCAATGGCAATGGTGTTGTGGGCGGCGGATACCGGCCGGCTTCCATAGCCGGGTAACCGGCCTGGAGCCGGCTACAACAGGCTAAGGCCCGCAGGCGGGTCCTGGAGGACCCGCGCAGACCTGGAGGTCCGCACCACTAAAAGGCCAAACTTCAGCCGGGCCTCACTCGAACGCCGGCAGGAGGTCTCCGGTCTGCCTAGCCAGGTTCCAGCGGGCCCGTTCGACGGCGTACTGTGCGTCGTAGAACGCGATCCACTTGCCGCTCTCGGCGATGCGCGATTCCTCGACCTGGCTCAGCCGGATGCGGCCCTCCTGCAGCAGCGCCAGATTCACGGAAAGCTGCTCGCGCGCGAGGTCCAGATCGAGCTGCGCGACATCCCGCTGCGCTTCCGCCTTGCGCACTTCGCGGTAGCCCTGGTGAGTGCCGGCGATAATCTGGTTGCGCGTATTGGCCAATTGGATACGCAGCTTGGATGCTTCGGCATCGGCTTCGGCGGCCAGCGCGCGCACGCCGGTTCCGGCTAATAGCGGGAGCACAAACGAAACGCCGATCTCACCATTGTTGCGCTGGTATTTGAGGAAGTAGTCCTGGTAGTGGTTGAAGGTGGCGAACAGACCATACTGCGCCACCAGTTCGACGCGCGGCAGGCGCGCGGCTTTGGCCGCCCGGCCCTCCAGGCCCTTGGCCGCAATCTGGGATTCCAAACGGCGCAACTCTCCGCTCGACTGTAGCGCGTTTCCCACGGCGGCCTCCTCGGAAGGCGGCAGGGGCGGAATGGCGCGCTCTTCGGCGGCCGGCTGCACGCGGTCGTCGGCGCCGTAGCCCAGCACGATGGCCAGCGAAGTTTCGGCGGTGTCGCGATCCGCATCCAAAGAATCGGCGATCTGGCGGGCGCGCGCCAGGCTGAGCGCGGCCCGCTTGGATTCGAGCGGCAATTCGCGCCCTTCCTGCACGCGGTTCTCGACGGCGGCCAGCACCTTTTGGGAGCTCTCCACTTCCTGGCGCGCCATCTGGCCGGCGCGCGTGGCGCGTTCGGCATCGACGAAAAGCACCGCCGTGCGGAAGGCCACGTCATCCTTCTTGGCGGACGCCACGATGCCGGCCCCGCGAGCCTCCTCCTTGCTCTCGGCCACCGCGTAGCTCTGCTGGCGGTTGAACAAAGACTCCGCGACGCGCCCTTGCACCACGGACGGCGCCGCGCCGTCGATGCTCATCGGAAATCCGTTGGTGTATGCGAGTCCGCTGCCGAGATAGACGTGCGGAGTGAACGGGTCCTTCCGGACGCGCACGGCTTGCTGCGCTTTCAGTTCATCGAGGCGCGCCATGGCAATCTCGGGGTTTTGCTGCAGGGCGCGCTCAACCGCCTGGCGCAGGCTCATGGTATGCACCTCGGCGCGCAGAGCGGCGGCGCAGCACGCCAGCGCGAGGGTTCTGGTCAACTTTGACATGTTGGTATTGTCTCAGGAGTGACAAGTGCGGGGCTGAAGCCCCGCGCGGGATAAATCCCGCCCCCCAACCTACTTCCGGAAGCGGCGGATCTGCAGCGTGTGGCGGTCGGAGCGGTAGAAACCGATCACGTATACGGTGGCTCTGCCCCCGGTCGAGTAGAGCGCCTGTCGAATGCGCAGCACCGGCGCGCCAGCGTGAATCCCAAGCAACTCGGCGATACGCGCGCTGGCGGGTGTGGCGTCTACTTCTTCGTCGGCATACTGCAGCTCAATGCCGTACTCGCGCTCCAGCGTGGCGAACAGGGAGCGGCGTTCCAATGGCAGGCGGAGCAAGCCTGCGAACTCCTCCGCGGGAAGGTAGCAACTCTCCACCGCGAAAGGTTGCTCGCCGGATTGCCGCAGCCGTTCCAGCTTTACCAGCCGGCTGTGCGGCGGAAGCGCAAGCCGCGCGACAGCTTCCTGTTCTCCGTCAATAATGCTCAGGCACAAGATCCGCGAGCGCGCCGGCAAACCCCGGCTGGCCATTTGCTCCGTGAAGCTAGCCAGGCGGTTGAAGTGGATCTTGGGCAGCGCGACGAACGTTCCGGCGCCGCGCCGCCGGTCCACCAGCCCTTCGTGCTCCAATTCCGCCAAGGCATGCCGGGCGGTCATCAAGCTCACTTCGTTGTTGCGCGCGAGCTCTCTCTCAGACGGCACAGCGTCCCCAGGTTGCAACTCGCCGGCCTCGATGCGCTTGCGTAGCGCGTATTGGATGCGCCGGTACGCGGGCGCAACCGGTTCGGTATTCTGCAGCATCAGTATTCCGTTTCGGTACCGCCTCGGGCAAGGCTACCAGGAACTTGCAGGCGGCATGACGTGCTATAGTGCGCCGACGAAGACGTGCTATAGAGCATCAACGATGGTATTCTACCCCGAACTCGCGCCGAATTCCAGACATTTAGCAACTTTTCTCTTGACGTACCATTACAACCGGATTTATACTCCCCTCATAGCAGATTTCTGCTATATAGCTATTTGCCAGGGTTCTTGGCGGGCACGCAATGTGCGATATAGCACTATGCCCGCTGCAATGAGAGGCCGGAGAGGCTCGCGCTTCTCCTCAACACGTGGGAGGAAGAATTCGTGAAACTACGCACGCTGCTGTTTGCTTGGATAGCGGCTTGTGCCCTGGGAGCTTCGCTCTGGGGCCAGCAGGTGACCGCGACCATTTCAGGAAGGGTCACCGACCCATCGGGCGCCGCAGTCTCGGGCGCCAAGGTGTCGGCCACATCCGTGGAACGTGGCATTACATATCCAGCCACGACCAACGGGGAGGGCTACTACAATCTGCCGAACCTTCTGGTTGGCGATTATAACGTAAAAGTTGAGAACGCAGGTTTCCAGACAGCTACGCAGTCGAACATTACGCTGCAAATGAACCAGGTTGCCAAGATGGATTTCCAGCTTCAGGTAGGCAATGTCCAGACGCTGGTCGAGGTGACCTCGGCGGCGCCTGTGCTGCAGACCGAGGAAACCCAGCTCGGCCAGGTGATCGACTCGCGTACGGATACTACGCTGCCCCTGGCCACGCGCAACTACGTGCAATTGACGATGCTCGCGGCCGGGACGGTACACCCCGACCCCTCTACATTTCAGAGCGGCCAGACGACTTCCAGCAGCGGACGCCCTTATGTAAATGGCAACCGCGAGCAGGCCAATAATTTCATGCTGGACGGCATGGACAATAACCAGGTGTCCGATAACCTAGTTGGCTACGCGCCGAGCATTGATGCCATCCAGGAATTCAACGAGATTACCCAGAATGGGCCGGCCGAGTTCGGCAACTTCATGGGCGGTATCATCAGCACTTCGATCAAGTCGGGTACCAATCAATTCCACGGCGATGTTTTCGAGTTCCTCCGCAATGACGTTTTGAACGCCAATTCGTGGGGGAACAACTTTACGGATGCGTCGAGAGCCAAGCTGCGGTGGAACGAGTTCGGCGGCACGTTGGGCGGCCCTATCAAGCGCGATAAGCTATTCTTCTTCGTCGACTACCAGGGCCAGCGCTTCGATACGCCTACCAGCATCGGCGCTATCAGCGTGCTCACGCCGGCGGAGCGGGGCGGCAACTTCTCGGCGATGCTGCAAGGCCCTAATCCCATCCAGCTTTACAACCCATTCTCCACTGGATCGCGGCTGCCCTTCCAGGGCAACATCATTCCAGCCAACCTCATCGACCCCGTGGCGCAGAAAATCGTCGCCGACACCAGCGCTTACCCGGCGCCGACCGGCACTGGGCTCGTGAACAATTACCTCTACGCAAATCACACAGACATTAACGGAGACCAAGGCGATGTGCGCGTCGACTGGAGCGCCTCCGACAAGGACCGCGTATTCGGCCGTTATTCGCAAAGCATGATCGCCAATCCGTCCACCAATAACGTGCCGATCTTCTATAACTCCTTCGCCAACTATCCCGTCCACGGCGGCGTTGTGGATTGGGTCCACACGGTGTCGCCTACGATTGTGAATGACGCCAGAGCCGGCGTGAATTACGTGTTCATCAATAACGGCGCGGCTGCGAACGGGCTCAGCGACTTGAACACCACCGTAGGTCTCCCCGGCGTTCCATCGAGCATCCTTCCAGCCATGAGCCTCTCAGGCGGTTATGCCTCCAGTATCGGCAATTCCGACAATGTCCAACTCTTTGCCGATACCGTAATTCAACTTGAGGATACGATGGCGATCACCCGTGGAAAGCACACCTTCCATCTTGGTTTCGAATACTGGCGGGATCGCATCGACACCTTTTACTCCGGCAACAACGGCGAGGCCGGAACGTTCACCTTCGATGGCCGCTATACCGCTGGCCCGAATCCACTGGCAACTGCCGGTTCGGGTAGCGGAGCGGGCGAGGCGGACTTCATGCTGGGCCTAGCTTCCCAGATCGGCGGCGGCGTCAATGGCGGAACCTGGGGCCAGCGCTCCAACGTTATGGCCGCCTTCTTCCAGGATGACTGGCATGTATTGCCGAACCTCACCGTGAACCTCGGCTTGCGGTGGGAACTGCACACCCCTTGGTGCGAAGTGGATGGCCGGCAGGTCAACTTTGGGTTGATCTCCGGTACCGTCGAATACCCCAACCAGAATGGTAATAACTGCGCGCTGTATAACGAATACAACGGCATCACGAATTACCAGCCTCGCGTGGGAATTGCCTGGAATGTCCAGAAGAACACCGTGATTCGCGCGGCGTATACTCTGTCCAATTATCTGGAAGGAACCGGCACTAACCTTCGCCTGCCGATCAATCCTCCTTTCGCGCATGAAACGGACGCCAACTACACCTCGCAATCTCTCCCGACCACTACCTTGAGTCAAGGGCTCACGCCTCTGGCCGCCACCTCCAATCCGTTCCAGGGCGCCCTGATCCGCCTGTGGGATCCGAACATCCGTCCGGCGGTCTCTAACCAGTGGAACTTCACCATCCAACATCAGATCAATAACTCCACGACTCTGCAGGCCGGCTATGTGGGCCAGCGCACCACACACTTGATGGTTCCCATGCCCTACTTCCAGAAGGAACTCCTGCCCAACGGAACGGTGGTGGGGAGTCCTTACCTGTCCGGCAACCCGTACGTCTATGACGCCATCAGTCAGATCTCCGGCACGGCGTCGAACGGCGATCAGAGCTACAACGCACTGCAGGTGGTCTTGCAAAAGCGATTGGGCGGCGGCCTGGAATACCAGGTGGCCTACACCTATTCGAAATGCATGACGAATTCCAGTGGATACTACGGCTCGTGGGGCGGTGCGACTGTTCCGACGTCGCCGTATTTCCAGAACTTGTACGACATGAAGGCGGAGTGGGGGCCCTGCTACTATGACGTCAAACAGGTGCTCACCAGCTACGCGACCTATGACATTCCTTTCGGCAAGGACCGTAAGTTTGGCAAAGACATGAACCCGGCTGTCAACGCCATATTGGGCGACTGGCAGGTCAACGGCATCTTCAGCTTGCATGGGGGATTCCCGTCGACCGTTTCAGCGGGCGACGCCTCCGGCACGAACTCTCGCGGCTCGCGCGCCAACTGTCTCGCGCCGGTGCAGATTTACGGCGAACAGAATTCACCTCTGGGCGGCTATCAGTGGTTTAATCCGGCCGACTTTGGCCCGGAGGATCCGGGTACCTTTGGGACTTGTGGGGTGGCTACGGTTCGCGGTCCCGGGCTGCACACGCTGGACGCCAGCCTGGCGAAATTCTTTAACGTCAATGAACGCTTCAAGCTGGAGTTCAGGGCCGAGGCTATCAACTTCACCAACACACCTATTCTGAATGCGCCGAATACGGGACTGGGCAGTACGCTCGGCCTGCTTCAAGGCGCTGGAGGCGCCAACGGTTCATTCGGCAGGCAAGTCCAGTTCGCGTTGAAGTTCCATTATTAGCGGCGAACTCTTTCAGATTTGACCGAAGCCTCTTGGGGAGCCGATACGGCGGCTCCCCTTTTTTTATTGCAGCGTACAATGAGTTTAGTGAAACTTCTTCTTGTGGGCGCGCTGGCCGCGGCAATCGCGGCCGGCCAGTCCTCCCAGCATCTTGCCGAATCCGGTCATTGCCGGGAAGCCCTGCCGTTGTTGAAAGCCGACCTCGCCAAAGCCACCGCTGCGGATGTGCAAAAGCGCCTGGGCGTAGACGGCGTCCGCTGCGGCATGACGCTGAACAACATGGACGCGGCGCTCGACTTTCTCCGCGGATTGAACAAGCGCTTTCCAGGCGATGCCGAGGTGCTGTTTCTCTCGGTGCACGTTTTCTCCGACCTATCCATACGCGCCTCGCAGAAGCTCATGGTTTCGGCCCCCTCGTCCTACCAGGTGCACGAGTTGAATGCGGAGGCTCTGGAGACCCAGGGCAAATGGAGCGAAGCCGAGGCGGAATACCGCGAAGTGCTCAAGAAGGACCCACAGTTGCCGGGCATCCACTATCGCATCGCGCGGCTGCTGCTTTCCGCCCCGCCGGCAGCCACCACCAAGGCCGATGCCAGCCGCGAATTGGAAGAGGAGTTGAAGATCGAGCCTAACAACGCAGGCGCCGAATATGTGCTCGGCGAGTTGTCTCGCCAGGATGGGAAGGACCAGGCGGCCATCGATCATTTCGGCCGCGCCACCAAACTGGATGCCGGATTCGTGGACGCTTTCATCGGACTGGGCGCCACGCTTCTCGCGGGCGACCGCGCCGCCGATGCCGTTCAACCGCTCGAGACAGCCGTCAAGCTCGATCCGGCCAACCCCGCCACGCACTTCAATCTGGCGACTGCTTATGCCCGCAACGGACGCAAGGAAGAAGCAGCCCGGGAGTTCAATTTACAGAAGCAGGCTACTGAAAAGTTGCAGCAGACCAAGCAGCAGGTTCGCGAGGGCATCGCCGGAGCGCCGCCGCAATAGACGAGGAGAATCAGGCTGTGAGCGAGACTTACATGTGCCGCCGGACGACGCAGCCGCCGTCGATGAATGGCCGGCTGGACTCGCCGGCGTGGCAGCGGGCCGAACGGTCGCCGCGATTCGTGGACATGGTCACGGGCGAACCTGGGTTCTTCGGCACCGAGGCCGCGGCGCTGTGGGACGACGAGTATTTGTACGTTGGCTTCTGGATCGAAGAGCCGTTCGTGCGCGCCAGATTGACCGAGCGCGACGCGCTTATTTTTCAGGAGAGCGACGTCGAGGTATTCATCGACGGCGGCGATTGCTACTACGAGTTCGAAATCAACGCGCTGGGGACCATTTACGAGGTGTTCTTCATTTGGAAGGACGCATTGGCCCGATTCGACGCGGTGGAGTGGGACGTGCTGCGGCGAAACGCGCTGACTTTTGGAGGCGACTACGACAGGCAGCCGGCATCGTTCTGGCGAGGCACGCATCCGCGGGGGCTGCGGTGGGCGTTCCTCGATTACGACATGCCGGGACTGCGGTGGGCCACGCACGTCGACGGCATCATCAACGACGATTCGGTGGTGGATAAGGGCTGGACGGTGGAGATCGCATTTCCCTGGTCCGGAATGAAGTGGCTGGCGAACGGAAGGTCTCTGCCGCCGAAAGATGGCGACGAGTGGCGGGTATTCTTCGGACGGTTCGAGGCGCTGCGTGCGGGGGGCCAGGAAATCTCGCCGCACCCGGCGTGGGCCTGGAACGCGCACGGAGTTTACGACACGCACCGGCCGGAATGTTTTACGCGCGTCCGTTTTTCGGGGGAAGAACTGGCGCTCTGAGCGGGCTAGCTGCCGCAATGTGGGGCAGGCTGGCAGCCTGCGCGGCGGTTGATTACCGCCGCTGTCTGGTGGGAGCGCGGCAGTTGGCCGATTGACAATCGGCCGCAGCTTACCAAGCTGCCCCACAGAGCAGCATAGCCGCAACCAAAAGAGGCGGCCTGAGAGGACGCCGCAGGCTGAGAGCCTGCCCCACGAAGATTCTGAGCAGTTGTAGTACGAAGTTGGAGAAAGGTCATGGTTCGATATCTGGCTGCAGCGGCCGTGCTACTCCTTCCTTCCGCTGGTGTCGCCTCTGCCGCGCCGTTGCGAGCGGTCTTCGAAGGCGCCGAATCCGAGCACAAGTGGGCGTTGAAAGACCTGGCCCCGAACCTTCCGTCGGATTGGACCGGATATGACTTCCTGGTGCTGGAGATGAAGGCTTCCTCGCAGCAGCGGTTCTTCCTGACTTTCTACAGCAGCGACCGCGTGCAGCAGCGGCAGATGCATCCACTGGCGAACGTGTGGATCCGCGCGGCTGTACCCCTGCAATTCTACCGGCAACCGAACCGCACGGGGTTCGACCTAGCGTCGGTGGGCAAGGTTGCGCGAAATTCGTTCTGGATCGGCACTGGGGGCGTCTACGGGCCGCTGAACGCGGTGGAGGCGATCGGAGTCACGATGCAAGCTCCGTTGGGAAAGCCGACGCTCGACATCCGGTCAGTACAACTTTCGAAGGAGGATCCGGGCTCCGACATCCTGGACAAAAAACCTGTGGTGGACGAATTCGGCCAGTGGATTCCGGCGGACTGGCCCGGGAAGGTGAAGAGCCTGGATCAGCTTGAGAAGGAGTGGGCGGCTGAGGAAGCGGGCCTGGGTGAGGGCGGGTTCGGTTACTGCAAGTACGGCGGGTATCTGAACACCAAGGCCATGGCGACCGGCTTTTTCCGGGTGGAGCAGGTGGACGGGCGATGGTGGTTCGTGGATCCCGATGGGCACCTGTTCTTTTCGACGGGTTCCACAGGAATGGGCAGCGGCGGCGGGGACGCAAGGATGCGGGGCCGGGAGGATTTTTTCACGGCAATGCCGCCAGTGGATGCGGCGCCGGTGTCCGGCCGCGTCCCGCAGATGGGCTTCTACGGGTGGAACATGGCGCGCCGGCACGGCGCCGACGCGAAGACGAAGTGGATCGACCTGGCGATCCTGCGGCTGGAGTCGTGGGGACTGAACACCATCGGCAATTGGAGCGATCCGCGGCTGCGGGACACACACCGGAAGGCGTACGTGGTGAACCTGAGGGGGTGGGGGATGGAAACCGGCTACATGGGGATGCCGGACGTCTTCTCCGACGAGTTTCCGAAGATTGCCGACAAGGCCGCGGCCGAGCAGTGCGGGCCGCGCAAGGACGACCCGTACCTGCTAGGGTATTTCATCGCCAACGAGCCGCCGTGGCCGGGCAGAGAGTCGCTCGTGGTGGACACTATCCTGGAGCGGCCGGCGAGTGCGATCCAGCGCGAGGCGAAGGCTTTTCTGGCGGGCGGCGACACGCCGGAGCGCCGCAAGCAGTTCATCTATCGCGCGTTCGACAGATACCTCGAAGTAATCGACGCGGCCATCCGGCGGTATGACCCGAATCATCTGAACCTGGGGCTGCGGTTCGGTGGCGGCGTTCCGCCGGCGGAGATGCTGCGCGCGTCGCAGGCCTTCGACGTATACAGCATGAACGTCTACGCGACGTCGGTGAACGCCAAGGTGATGGAGGAGATCTATCGGGTGACAGGGCGGCCCATCATCGTGGGTGAGTTCCATTTCGGCGTGCCCGGCCGGGGCCTGGCGGCGGGTCTGGTGCAGGTGCGGGATCAGGCGGAGCGCGGAACGGCCTACCGGTACTATGTAGAGCAGGCAGCGGCGTTCCCGGCGTTCATCGGAGCGAGTTGGTTTCAATGGGTGGACCAGCCCTCGACGGGGCGGATGGATGGCGAGAACTACAACATCGGTCTGGTGGACGTCACGGACCGGCCGTACCGGGAACTGATCGAGGCGATGAGGACCACTCACCGGCGGCTGCAGGGTGTGCATCGAGGGACGCAACCTCCTTTCGACGTGAAGCCGAGTCCGCAGTGAGACGGATCAGTCGAAAATGACTGTCTTGCCCGCGTAGTGCAGAATGCGGTGCTCCAGGTACCACCGCACGGCCCGCGACAAAACCACGCGCTCCAGGTCGCGCCCCTTCTGTACCAGGTCCCGCACCTGGTCGCGATGCGAAATGCGCACCACATCCTGCTCGATGATGGGACCGTCATCCAGCACCTCGGTCACAAAATGGCTGGTGGCCCCGATCAGCTTGACGCCCCGCTGATACGCCGCGTGGTAAGGCCGCGCACCGCTGAAGGCCGGCAGAAACGAGTGATGCACGTTGACGATGCGCTGAGGGTAGCGCGCGACGAATGCGGGCGAGAGCACCTGCATGTAGCGCGCCAGCACGATCAACTCCACCCCATGCTGCGCGAGTAGCGCGATCTGCCGGGCCTCGGCTTCGGCCCGGTTGCCCGCGTCCGCCGGGATGTGATGGAACGGAATGCCGTAAAATCCGGCCAGCCCTTGGGCATCCGCATGGTTGCTGACGATCAGCGGAATGTCGCAAGCGAGTTCGCCGATTTCATGCCGGTAGAGCAGGTCCAGCAGGCAATGTTGCGCTTGCGAGACAAAGATGGCTACTGCGGGACGCACGGCCGAATAAGCCAGCTTCCAGCGCATGTCGAAGCTTTCCGCCAGCGGTTGGAACTCCTGGTGGAAGGCGGCGTCACTTAGCGCAAAGCCGTCCAGGTCCCACTCGATGCGCATGAAGAACAGTCCCAGATCGTTGTCCTGGTGCTGATCGGCGTGCAGGATGTTGGCGCCTTGCGTGTAGAGGAAGCTGGAGATTCCGGCCACGATTCCTCGCCGGTCGGGACAGTGGATCAGAAGGATTGCGGAGCCGGGCATGGGGCGGTTACTCAACGCTCATGCAGTTCGTCGCGTGTCCATCGGATAACCCCGCCGGTGCATCGATCAGGAGCGTTCTCTATCCGTTCCAGGAAACGCCGCGTCGCGCGTAGTCGCCTGAGCAGAGCCGCTGGAAGGCCTGGCGTGACGTTCTTGCGTTTGCGCGCTTTCACACTTTCAGTGTGCCACGGAAAACGCACATCCACCAGCCGCGTCGAGTGCAACTCACCTCTGTTATCCTTTCCTTCATGAAGATGACACCGCACCTGGCCAGTCTGGCCCTGCTCTTCGGCGTAGCGCTGGCGCCCGCCGCCGACGCCCCCGTCCTGCGCGGCTACTCGCCGGAATCGGCGCACGCCGAACACGACTGGGAGGTAATGTTCCGCGCCACTCCCAGCGCCCAGAACCTGCACGACTACATGCAGCGGCTGTCGGCCCGCCCGCATCACGTCGGCTCGCCCTACGATAAGGATAACGCCGAGTGGATCCTGGCGAAGTTCAAAGAATGGGGCCTGGACGCCCACATCGAAACCTTCGAGGTGCTCTTCCCCACGCCCAAGAGCCGCGCGCTCGAACTGGTCGCGCCGGAGCGCTTCACCGCCAAGCTCGCCGAGCCCACCGTAGCTGGCGATCCCACGTCCGGCCAGCACGACGAGCAACTGCCCACCTACAATGCCTACTCCATCGACGGCGATGTCACCGCCCCACTGGTCTATGTCAACTACGGCGTGCCCGAAGACTACGAGCAACTCGACCGCCTGGGAGTCTCCGTCAAGGGCGCCATCGTCATTACGCGTTACGGCGGTTCGTGGCGCGGCATCAAGCCCAAGGTCGCGGCCGAGCACGGCGCCATCGGCTGCATCATTTATTCAGACCCCAAGGAAGACGGCTACTATGCGGGCGAAGTCTTCCCGCAAGGCCCCTACCGGCCGCAGGACGGCGTGCAGCGCGGCAGCGTCATGGATATGCCTGTTTACCCGGGCGACCCCTTGACGCCCGGCATCGGCGCGACGGCCAATGCCAAGCGCCTGGCCATCAAGGACGCGCAGACGCTGACCAAGATCCCCGTGCTGCCCATTTCGTACGGCGACGCGCAGCCGCTGCTGGCCGCGCTCACCGGGCCGGTCGCCCCCGAGTCCTGGCGCGGCGCGCTGCCCATCACCTATCGCGTGGGGCCCGGCGATTCGCGCGTGCATCTGAAGCTCGAATTCAACTGGGACATAAAGAAGATCTACGACGTGGTGGCACGCATCCCCGGCGCGCCGTATCCCGATGAGTGGATCGTGCGCGGCAACCATCACGATGCCTGGGTGAACGGCGCCGAAGATCCTGTTTCCGGCACGGTAGCTCTAATGGAGGAAGCTCGCGCTTTCGCCGAGTTGCAGAAGCAGGGCTGGAAACCCAAGCGCACCCTCATTTACTGCGTGTGGGATGGCGAGGAGGAAGGCCTGCTGGGATCCACCGAGTGGGCCGAGGAGCACGACCAGGAATTGCGGCGTCACGCGGCCATGTACATCAACTCGGATGCCAACGGCCGCGGCTTCCTGGGCATGGCCGGCTCGCACTCGCTCGAGAAATTCATCAACGGCGTGGCGCGCGATATCGAAGATCCCGAAAAGAAAATGCCGGTGTGGAAGCGCGATCAGCTCGCCCGCATCGCCCGCGCGCCAGCCGCCGAGCGCGACGAAGTGCGCAAGCGTTCCGAACTGCGCATCGGCGCGTTGGGCTCCGGTTCCGACTTCACGGCGTTCATCGACCATCTGGGCATCGCCTCGCTGAATCTGGGCTTCGGCGGCGAAGACGGCGGCGGCATCTATCATTCCGTGTACGACGATTTCTACTGGTACACGCATTTCTCGGACGGCGATTTCATCTATGGCCGGGCGCTGGCGCAGACCGCCGGCACCGCCATGATGCGCTTTGCCGACGCCGACCTGCTGCCGTACGATTTCACCAACTTCGCCGAAACCGTCCGCCGCTACGGGGATGAAGTGCAGAAGCTCTGGAAGACCGAGAGCGACGAAATCCGCGAGCGCAACAAGGAGATCGAGGAAGGCGTCTTCAGCGCCACCGTCGACCCCCGCAAGACGTCCGTGCCGCCGCCCGCCGAGACCCAGCCGCCCTTCTTGAATTTCGCGCCGCTCGAAAACGGGATGGCAGCGCTCACCCGCGCGGCCGAACGCTACGACAAGGCCGCGCAGAAGGCGAAGCTCGACAAGCCGGGCCTCGAGGCGGTGAACGAGAAGCTCATCCGGGTCGAGCGCGGTTTGACGCTACCCGACGGACTGCCGGGGCGCCCCTGGTTCGAGCACCAGATTTACGCTCCCGGCTTCTACACCGGCTACGGCGTCAAGACTTTGCCCGGCGTGCGCGAAGCCCTCGAGCAGAAGCGCTGGAAGGAAGCCGACGAGCAGATCGTGCGCGTGGGCAAAGTGCTGGAGAAGGAGGCCGCGCTGATCGAAGACGCCGCCGCTGGGCTGGAGTAGAT
>Ga0181535_10002897_pt1 | contig 20405 bp, 13 predicted proteins | sample PEATcosm2014_Bin_44_FD_119774 | JGI IMG/M metagenome (GOLD analysis project Ga0181535, IMG submission 119774) | Peatland microbial communities from MTU Mesocosm Facility, Houghton, MI, USA - PEATcosm2014_Bin17_30_metaG | ecosystem: Environmental > Terrestrial > Soil > Wetlands > Peat | place... | reverse complement strand
GCCAGCTCGAGTTTTGCAGGGCTGGGTTCCAGTTCGACCAGAGTCCATTCTTCTCGTGCAGCGGACCATTCACATCCCAGCGAAGGCTCACGTCCGCGGTCAGCTTTGAAGTTACCTTGATCTCGTCTTCGCCATAGATGTCGAATGCCTTGCGAGTAGTGTGATCACCCTGAGTCACCCCCTGGCATGCAGTTGCGGCTTCGCCTAGCATCATATTGGCCAGGCCATAGCCAAGATATCCGGCAAGGCTGGAATTGTTTGCCAGCGATTGGGGCAGTCCCACGGCGCTGCTGAACGTGTAATTGGTAATGCCGCCCGGGAACTCTCCGAGGGCATTGTAACTAATGCCTTCTACGCCCACGTTCAGGATATGCCTGCCGTGCACCCACGATGCGCTATCCTTCAGGCGAATCTGCTGCCAGCGGATGTTATCGTTGAAGTCCTGACCGATGGCCGACTGGTTGATCCCCAGCGTCGACCCGTAAAATATATTCGGGAACAGTTGGTATTTCGCATTGAAATCGTTGCCCTGCGGCTGCGGCGTAATATCGCCCTTGTCCGACCAGTTAAACGCAATTATCGCGTTGTTGATCAGGTTCGAAGAAACGATGTAACTGTCCGATAAGTGGATGTTGGCAAACTTATAAGGAGCGCTCCATGCATCCGCAAAGGGTCCGCCCGTAGACGATCCCTTCTGCCAAAGGACGCCGTTGTTGTGATTTCCGAGAGTGGTTTCATCGCTCTTGGCCCAGTCCAGAGACCCGCTCACATGATGCTTGTCGGAGAAGGTATGGTCCACCTTGGCGTCAAGGTTCTGTACCAAATTCGTGTCGCCGTTGAAGCCCCAGTAGTTATTCAATAGGTTCGTGTTTGTGGGCGCGTAATCCTGCTGATAGATCTTGATAACCTGTTGAGCCTGAGCCGAGATCTGGGCCGAAGGAATCACATTCCCGGGAAAGACTGTGCCGGGCTCCGCGGGATTGAAGATGGCTCCGTAGTAAACCGGATTGCCGCCGGCGTCATATGCACCGGTCGGACAAGGAACGCCGGCCGTGCAATTCGGATTGATGGATGGAATTCCGGAGTAAGTCAGCAACTGGCTGAAATCGCCGGTGAGCATCTGGGTTGTGGGAACGGTGACCGCGTTCGGCACCCACGCCATGGTGTTCTGGTCGTAGCGCTCGTAGTCCCCGAAGAAGAATGTGTGCTTCTTCCAGAGAGGTCCGCCGCCGCTGACCCCCCAGTCCTTGAGGCGGTCCGATTGCCGGCGATACTGGGTCCGGTAATCGGAAGGGCACTGGAGAGTGGAAACTGAGCTGGAGGCCGCGCAGGAGCCAAGCCAGTAATTGTTGGCCCAGGTGTTTGCATCGAGAGCCTCGTTGGTGAGGAACCCGAAGGCGCTGCCGTGAAACTTATTGCTCCCCGACTTCAGTTCATACTGAAACGTACCGCCGCCGGTTTGCGCCGAAGCGGCGTCTATTCCGCTGGTCTGAACCTGAATTTCTCGCACCGCATCGAGCCCGGGCGGCATCTGCGATCCCTGGATACCGGAATCCGCGTCGATTCCATCCACCATGATGTTGGCGGAAACACTCTGCGAGTTGGCCACGATACCGCCGCCGACGGTCGGCACCGCCATATTTGCAAAGCTCATGGCGTTGCGCCCTCCGGCGATCGAAAGGGGCAGTTCTTCAATCACGGAGCCTACCACAGTGGTCGATTCGGTTGCGGTGGTGGTTTCCAGCGCCGCTGCGTCGCTGGTCACGATGATTGACTGGTTCACGCTGCCCACCTGCAAGGCTACGTTTACGATGGCGTTCTGGGCCACCGAAAGCGTGATGCCGTTCTGTTGGTAGGTTTCGAATCCGTCTTTTTTGAAGACGACCGAATAGGTGCCGACCGGAAGACTGAGGACGCGATAAATCCCCGCGGCGTTGGTTGTGGATTCCGGGTAACGCACTCCGGTCAGGGAGTTGCTGACGGTGGCTTTGACGCCGCCGACGACCGCTCCTGTGGAATCGGTAACTGTTCCGCTGATGGATGCCCGATCGGTTTGACTCCAGCCAACGGGCGACAACAGGACCAAGACCATCATCGCTGCGAAGGCGACGACAAGCCCGACCCTGGACAATTTCTTGTTGATGGTTGCGTTCACTGTTTCCCCCTAAGGTTTTCGTGTTTCGCGTTTTCCTGGCATACAACGGCGAACTCCGCCCATCGTTCTACTTTTCCTGAACTTCGTTCTCGCGATGCCTCGGAACGAAGGAGAAAAGTACTGGTTGGATTAGCGGAGCACCATTGAGGATTACCGGTAAACCAAGCGATGCTAGACCCTTCTGTTCTTCGCTGTCAAGTGGAGAAAAAACTACCGCCAAAAAGGAGCCAAAAGGGCGAGTGTGCAAAATTGTGGAGTGGGTCGGTCTCAGGGAATGAGACGGACAATCAAGCTGGCATTTGAGGCTGTCCCGGGCAGTCCCGTCGAACGCGAGGTGGAGATGATCGAGCGGACGGAGGAAATCTCTCCGGCCAGTGCGGGGTTAATGACAAGTTCATAAGAATCTTTGGATTACGCATCTGAGCCTCGCTAAAAATCTATCCGCGCACGACGAGGGCTCTGTCTTTGATTTCGGGCACAGTCCGGTGCCGCTTCTCGACTGACCGGAAGGCGTGTTCGGTGACCATGGATCGTTATGACCGTAGCACCGAGTCGAGGACGAGTGGGCGGCGGACACACCTCCACGAGAGTTTCTCTCATTTGAGGGGCGTTGTTGCATGGATCGAGCAAAGGTCGAGCATTCCGTCTTCCCGGCAGATTTACGCAGCGGTGTTAAGACGGCGAACGGAGTCCGGGCGACCCGTGTTGAGCATTCGATTGAGGACGGCCACGCTGACACACGTAGCGATTGCGGTGGTGCGCGGGTTAAGGGAGCTGAGGTCCTCGGGACGTTCTCAGACCCAGAGAGTTCGAGCGGGGAGCGTATTCATGCGGCCGGGAGGTGGAGTGAGGTCGGCAACGTCAGGGCGGAGGGCGCAGAGACACCCTATCTTGAATCTCGACATTACGGTCGTCAGACCTTAGCCTACGCCTACACGATTTTTGAGGTAGTATATAAACTGTTTGGGATGAATAGGATATAAACTGAACAGGTCATTACGGGCTTCAACCCGTCATCCAACCCGTTACCGAAATTCGCATGACGTATTATCACTAACTTAGCGAACCTCGGGTGAGCCTTTATAGCTTGTATGTCATTGAAAACAATTGGATGTAGCCCTTGACACGGAAGAGGTCGCTGGTTCGAATCCAGTCGTGCCTACCATAAATCAATCAAAATAATAGGCTTACAGTAGTGGCCTCTTCTTTCAGACTGCTTCCGAGGGTGCTGAAGGGTGCTGAGAATCGGTCGTTTCGAACAGCCCCTGAAAGGCCAGCCCGGCAGCAACCCGCTTCTCTTCCGACATCGCCTGCTGGTAAATGTCGAGCGTAATCCGGGAATTTGCATGGCGGAGCAACTCCTGAGCTGTCTTGATGTCTACCCCCTTTTGCCGCAGCATCGTTGCCAGCCCGTGCCGGAAACTGTGCCACCCGATCCGCTTCTTGACTCCAAGACGCTCCAGCGCTGGCCGGATATGACTCTTGAGGATCATGTCCGGCTGGATCGGCTGTGTCCCATTTTTTGCGATGGAGGGGAAAAGATAGTCGTCGTCGGAGCGGTACAGCGTGGTCTATCTAGTTGCGCCTTGTGGTGTGTACTTGTCTCCCGAAAAGACGTACAGCCACTCTTGGTGGACGGGAACCACGCCTTTCATTTCATGTTTCATCTGGGTACCCGTGGTGTCGGTGACAATGCCAAAGAACTTCTGGCCAGCACTGCGGAACTGAAGAGTTGTCTGAGCCTTGTAGCACGGCTCCATGCCAGGTTCTTGCATACCGCAGGCACCAGCGTTGTCACTCTCAGTATTGAGGAGCAGAACGGGACGGAAATGTCCGTTTAACCGACGTCGCGGTCTGCTCCCAATCTGTCGACAACTCATTCCTGGGGAGCAAATGCAGGCACCCGCTCAGTCGCGCTTCAGCGCCGGTTTTTTTCGACGTCAAGGGCTTGCGGGGCGCTCAGGTGTGCTGGTTCACCAAACTGGCTGGCAAACAAACCAAGCATCCACCTGCGATGATTCTTGAGCCAGGAAGGAAACGTCTCTGGATGGGCCGGATCAAAGACTGGTTCCTGCCAGTGGATCTTCGCAGCGTGAAAATGCGGATCGACGACAGCCGTTGGGTCGGCAGGCAAATCCACGTTCCTGCCAAAGTAGCGGTTCCCTTCAAAGCGAATGTCTCTCGCGTCGCCCCATCCCGGCGCAATGCGGTAGGTCCCGTAAGGGCTGCGCCCCACTTCATGGCCATAACTCCCAGTCCCGGCTACGTCGAAAGTGTTGTTCCTGAAGATGGCCCCGTTCGACCAGCCATCCCAGCTACTGACGAGCAACACCTGCACGTTCTCCTGCGGGCCGACATAGATCGCGTTATGTTCAACAGTGGTCTGATCGGCTCCGCTCAGGTTGAATATCCGCGCATGATCGTTCCGACTGATGTTGTACTGAATTTCGGTTCCGGTATTGCCGGCGTTCTCCTGCGAATTGCGCTTCACAGGTGTGCAGATCAGCATAAAACCGCCCTCGTTGTCGTGGCTGTAGTTATAGAGGAAACGGGTATTCCTGGAATTGTAGTCGGAGTCGAATCCTTCGCCATCAAGCGTAGTATGAGTGAAGGCCGCTTCATTCAGTTGGAAGAGCGAGTTATCCGTGCTCCATGGCCAGATGCCGGCGTTGTAACTTCCGGCGCGCCGGTTGCAATGCAGCACGACGTTATGTTCGATCAAGGCGCCATCCGTTGCCCAGGGAACGATGCCGTCTCCGCCGATATCCTCGGCGTAGTTATCCCGTATCACGACGTGCAGACTGGGGTGCCACCTTGACCGGGAAAACTCGGAGCTCTGCCCCACAATCGCCGAGCGGTCGACCTTCCATACGATATTTCGTTCGATGGCCAGGCCGTCGAATCGACTCGGTACTTTGTCGCCGATCGTCCGAAAGAGAATGCCTCCGTTTTCTTTGCGCTCATTCGTTCCGTTGACGTCGTGGATGTAGAGATCCGAGACAACCAAATGATGCGCTGTGCCAAAATTCGTTACCGCAATCAGGACAGCTCGCCGAAGCCCAGGCTGCGCCCCATGATTCGTGATTTCCAGATGGCGCACCTCGACTTCTTCGACATTCTCCAGCCGGACTGCGTCTTCAACTAGGCCATTCCCGTCAATGCGGGGCAGGGCGCCTTTTCCAAACCGGTCGATCACGATGGGAGCGCCTGCCGCGCCTGAGCTCGACACCGCCAGTTGCCCTTCCCATCGAGATCCGCAGCGCAGCAGAATCCGGTCTCCCGGCCGATAGCGGCTTCCATTCACCTTATCGAGAGTCTTCCAGGGGGCGGACGGCGAGAGGCCGCGGTTGGAATCATTTCCGCGGAGGGAGTCCACATAAAACGTAGTTGCACGCAAGGAAGCAGGTGTGGCGCAACAGAGCCCCACAAAGAGAAGGACAAGCGATGCTTTCACGGTAAGTCTCCTGGAACAGTTGTTTAATGTGCTGCGGGTAAAGCTGCCTGCGTTGTGACTTTCTGTAAGGAGGCGAAGTCGCGTAGCTGCCACTTGTCTCTCCAGCGGATCACCAGAGTGCCGTGGGTGAATTCGACCGGCAGCCATACATAACGTCCATTGATCGGGTCTTCAGGATTCCAGCGATCTGCTGCGAAGATGTACTGACCCTGTTGGCCATGCACGGGCAGCAGATAGGCGCCTTGGGCCAGAAAGGTGAGAGCTGCATTCGGACCGGCAGAAGGATTGCCCAGAGGTTTCCATGGCCCCCAGATCGAGTCGGCTACGGCCGCGTAGGCGGCATTCGGTGCCCACCCCGTGCAGTGTGAACCCACAAAGTAATATTTCTCTTTGAAGCGGAGAATGGTGGGCGCTTCGAGAGCTTCGCCGATAAAGATTCTCTTCCATGGACCGCTTGTGGAGAGATAGTCCTCGCTGAGTTGCGAGACATGCAACGTCTGGTTTTCTTCGGACGCAGCAAGAAGATATGCCTTGCCGTCCTCATCCTCGAACAAGGTCATGTCGCGCGACATCTCTCCGTCCGGGCGGAAGCTCTTCAGAAATTCGAACGGCCCTGTGGCCCTGCCGCTGACGGGCACGCCCACGCGGGCTGCGCGATAACCCTCCCCTTTCAGCTCCAGGTGGAACCACATCACATATTGCCGCGTAAGGGAGTTATAGAGAACTCTCGGACGCTCGAGAATGGACCCTTTCACGATATCGCTGGATGGATCGTCGGAAACGCGCAGCGCGATGCCCTCGTTCTTCCAGTGGTATAAGTCGCGGGAAGAATAGCAGGAAAATCCGACATTGGCGACATTGCCTCCCCGTCCAGCGGTTTTGAACTCTCCGTACCAATAATATGTTCCCGCGCTATACAGAAATCCTGCTCCGTGCGCATTGATCGCTATGCCTTCCGAGTCACGCCACACCGCTCCGGGGACGAAAGCGTGTTCTGCAAGCAGCCGCTGGACTGGAGCCGCGGTCAGAGTCAGGAGTGCGCACATGATAAGCCGAAGCGCTCGAAGCGACCGTTGCGTCCGCAATGAAAGATCCCTCACTTGGGTTGTGGGTCCGGAGCATTCTCCGGACGCAACGAAGTTATAGGAAGAGAAGCAAGCGGTCCACCCAGTGTCTGCTCGATGGCCCGCGCCAGGACAGGCGTTCGCGTGAATCCTTCCCATCGTCCGAGTTCCTTTCCGTTGGGAGAGATCAAGAGGATAGTAGGCAGGGAGCGAATTTGAAAGCACTGCGCAGCCCGGCCGGCAGGGTCTTCCAGAACCGGGAGTTCCAGGTTCCAATTCGCCGCCGTATTTACAAGATTGGCATGACGCGAAGACCGGTGCGAAACGACCGCTGTCGCATCCACGGCCGCGACGCGCAATCCCCGGCCGCTGTACTGGTGGTCGAGACTCTGCAGAATGACGGCTGTCGCGCGCGATGTCGCCTGGTGATCATCCGCCGTCAGCTCCAGAAAAGCAAGCAGCACAGGCCGGTGCTGGCGCCCTCGCAAGACGAACACGCCGCCGTTGACCGCCGGGGCGCTGAAATTCATCCGGCAGCCGCAGGCCGGCGGTTTGCACCAGGCGCTCACCGCCAACAGCAGAGAGACGGAAATGATTTTGCTGTGTCCCACTTTTGCCCCTACTGATAAGCGCCGATGTTGTATCCCGAGCCATTCGCCGGCAGAGAATTACCAAAGAAATCCTGTGCCCCCATGGTGCATCCACTGATTCCGGCGCACACATTGGCTCCCGCGCCGATTGCGGGAGAGCCGCTCTGAAGGGTGAACGCCTTGGTCGGCATACCCGTCGCGTGCGTTGTGGGACTATTCAAAAGCGGGTCGGCGAAGAGGCTATGCGCTTCCTGTGAACTGCCCTTCTGATAGGCGGCCAGGGATGTGTATACTACGCCATTCCAAGTCCATTGCGGAGAGGCGACCGCCGTCGTCCAGTAAATGTTGTGATCCAGCGTGAAGGCAGAAGTTGTCGCAACCATCTCGGGTACGGTTGAATACACGATGTTGTTTTCAAAGAAAGTCGGCGAGGAACCGCTGTAAGTGGCTGCCGTGGTGCTGAGCAAAGGCGCCGGCGTCGCCGGATTCCAGTAAAACGTGTTGTTATAGATCTGCACGCCGCTGAGCGACCCCCCATCCCAGGTGGAAAGAAAAACATCCCCCTGGTAGGCATTGACGGCGCTCTGCGCATTGTTGGAGCAGACGTTGTAGCGCACGATGCTATTGGTGTCGGTGCTGTTCTCCGCGCCGAAGACCGAAATACAATAGCCGGCGGAATCGTGACCGTAGTTGTACTGGACGATGTTGTCGGTGTTGTAGTAGTCGATGTCGAAGTCGCCGCCATCGTGCGCATTCCATGTCTGATTGGCGTATGACTCGTTGTTCTGGATGGTGCAGGTGTGGCAGTACCACTCCCACAGGCCGCTTGGAGTGCTGCCGCAGTTGGGACATAGTCCAGTGCGATAAACGACGCTGTTCTGGATGGTCCCATTGGAAAGTTCCATTACGAGAATGCCATCGCTGTAGACGTCGTGAACGGTCGAGTTCTGGATGGTGACGTTGTTTCCCAGAGGCTGAGAGCCGTTCCCGGCCCAGGCGCCGCCCGCGTTTACAAGGATCCCCTCAGAAACCTGGCTGTTGCTGGCCGTAACGCCATCGACGAGAATATCGCTCAGTGTTTGGCCCGCGCCGCTGGCGGAGAGAATTACCTCGCCGGAGTCGCCGCGAGAAGTGGATGTACCGGTCGCGCTGTGAACATTGAGATTCTTGAGATAGATGTGATAGAGGGGGTCATCGGCTGTATTCCCGGTAACATAAACGCCGTAGGTGATTCCACCAATAACCTCCAGGTCATTGATCTCCCAGTAGGATTGATTATTGAGCAAGATAACCTCCGGGCTGGAAGGGCCACCTTTCAGCACTGGCAGATTTCCGGTGCCATAGGCATCGACGACGATAGGAGAGCCGCTGGCGCCCGACCCGGAAGGTTGCAGGGTACCGTTGCAGGCCGTACCCCGCTTGAACAAAAGTGAGTTGCCAGCCACGAAAGAGTGCGCGTCAGCATCGCTCAAACTGTTCCACGGGGACGACTGGGAGCCCGTCCCGTCGCTGGTCTGCGAGCAATCAACGTAGAACGCGGTTTGCGATGAGGGTGGCGGAAGCACAGGCGTGGAACCGCCGCCGGAAGAGCAACCGAGGCAGACCAAGGCCACGAGAGATCCCGCTCCGAGCGTTTGCAGCGCTGACAAAGAGACACGTCTGCTCAACATGCGGCATATCCTTTGATTGAGAGAGGTGGGGGTGCAGGAGGTCGCGCCGGCAGCTGATGCATGGCTGCCGGCGCCCTGTTGTTGGCGTTACCACTCGAAGCGAGCGCCCAGTTGGCCGGTGCGGTTGCCGTAAACACCGGTTACGTGTCCGAAGTACCCAGTGCCAAAACTGGTGTTCGGATTATCCCAGTAATGGCGGTTGAAGAGGTCGAAGAACTCGGCGCGCAGCGTGACGACATAGCGGCCATCGGAGCCGAACTTGGTTTTTTTCAGCAGGCTTGCATTCTCCTGCGGAGCCGCCCAGCCACGCCAATTGCTGAAAAGGGTCGGGCTGTTGCCAAGTTGGCCATACGTCGGGTTGGAGAAGTTGGTGGGATCGAAGAACAAACTGTTCGGGTCGGGTTTTGCTCCGGAGACAGTCGGATTCCAGCCCGGGGTGTACTTCGTGAACGTGTTCTTGAAGTTGGGGTGAGCAGCGACATCGGTGTACACCGCACTCCAGCCGGGGTAGTAGTTTGTGGAACCAACGGCACCCATCTGACCAGCGTTGCCATAAGAAACGATGGTGCCGGCCGTCCATCCGCCGACCGCATAATCCAGGACGCGCGAGCCGGAGAGGAACCGGCGTCCCTGGCCAAGCGGCAGGACATAGGTAAGATAGCCTTTCACCGTGTCATAGATGTTCGGCCACTTTGCCTCCTGCTTGTACTTATAAGGATCCTGCCACCAGTAATTCGAAGTCCAGGATTCGATAAAAGCCGACCCGGTATTGCCGGTGGTGCGTGACCGGTTATAGCTGAAGTCAAGATTCAATGACCCGCGCTGCTTGATTCCCTCGACGGTGAATGCGTTATATCCCGACTGACCCAGCGGGGAGTTGGTGAAATAGATGCCGCCGTCGTAACCAGCCTGGACTTGCGGAAACGGATTGATGGCAAAGTAAGCTTCGCCGGAGAAGCCAGGATAAGGATACGGAACGCCCGCGGCGGAGGCCGATCCTGAATCCCAGACCCAATCCCAGATATTGCCCGAGTTGAGCAGGTTGGAATACGTGTTCCATGTGGGGAAATTGGTTGGATTGAGCGCCCCGTCGTGGAGGTTGCGCCCGCTGTTTCCGATGTAGCTGACTTCGATCTTCGAGTTGGCAGGCAGCTGGTATTGCACTCCAGCAAACCAGTTCTCGGTGAATCCAAGTTGACGCGTATGAGGATCCACACTCGCAGGTCCCCAGGGAATGTAGGATGAACTCGGCGACGGGCCGGTGGGAGCAACATATACCCCCGGATATCCGCTGTCCCATTGAAATGCGGGAGCTTGCGCCGAAACCTCAGATACCCGGTTTACCCCGGTATAGCCGACCTCTGAACCATATGGAACAGCGTTGTACACATTCCACCCGAGCGGGATGAAGTTGAGGCCAACCGAGCCGCGGGCCACAATCTTGTCGGTGATCTGGTAGGATCCGCCCAGCTTTGGGGCGATCTGATGCCAATCGGTGTAAGTTTCAAAGCTGGCATTGGGCTTGGGCAGCCAGGTAATCGCACCTGGGATGCCACCATAAGGCTGGCTGGGAGCGGTTGCGTCGAAGTTCGACCAGTAGCCCTTCAGATTATGCAAGGGGCGAGTCAGTTCCCAGCGCAGGTCGGCGCTGACCGTGAAGCGCTTGTTGACGCGAATGTCGTCCTGGCCAAAGAAGGCGAGTTCCTTGCGGCGGCTGTCCGTATTAAAGGTAACTCCCTGGCTTGCGCTCTGCACCTCGCCGAGTTCAAAGTTGGCAAAGGCAGAGCCGACGTACGGCTGAATGCTGGTCTTCGTCGGGGCGAAGGTGTTGCTGGAGTAATTGAACTGCAACCCACCCCCGCTGCCGCTGTCTTGATTGAAGCCCAGTTCCCGGTACTCGGTGCCGAACTTCATCGTATGACGGCTTTTTGTCCACGATAGCGTCTCGTTGACGATGCCGTTATACGCGACATATCCACTGCCCGGAGCATAGTAGTTGCCGATAGATGTTTCCCCGAGTCCATTCGGCGATCCGCCAAAAGTGGTGTAGGGGAACAGGTTCAGCGGATCCGTAGAGCCAAAGCCGATCTGGTCTGGCCAATTGGTGGAATTGGCGAGGGATGTTGAAGCAATGCCCTTGTTCTGAAAGGCGTTGAAAGTGTAGGCAAGGACGTTCAGGAGTGCAGGCGAGAAGGTGTGCGTCTCGCTGGCCCGGTACTCGTTGCCGATCACGGTCTGCTGCTGAGCAAAGGCAAGTGGACCACCTGTAGACGTGCCAGTCTGCCACAGCACGCTGTTGCCGGCGTTCCCGCAGGGACCTGTGCAGGTGCGCGGACGCAGATTGTAAATGTAGGAAACTGCAATGTGATCGCTATCCCTCAACGCCCAGTCGTATTTGAAGCTCAACTGCGTCTGGTGGAACCATGGCACGCCGCTGCTGAGTGACGGATGGTTATTGGTCACCCCTGCGGTGGTCGGCTGGTAGTCCTTTTGATAGATAGAAATGACCTTCTGTGCGATAGGGCTGATGGGGTCCGTAATGATATTGCCCGGATAAACGTTTCCGCTGGGAGCAAAGATCGATCCGTAGTAAATTGTGTTGCCCGCGCCATCTGTGTAGGGTGCGCTGCCGTTCATAATCGGGCAGGGGCTGCCGGCAAATCCGTAACAGGGTTGAGTTGGCAGCGTGGTGCCTTGTGCGTTTGTCGCCGCCGTCAACAACTCGCTGAAATCGCCCGTGAGCATCTTGGCCGAGGGCACCGTTCCGCCAGTTGGATTCATCTGCCAGTCTGCCTGCATGTATTTCTCATAAGCGGCAAAGATGAACATCTTGCGTCTTTTCCAAAGCGGGCCACCGCCGCTGAAACCATAGTCGAAATACCGGTCCATGGCGCGGCGATATTCCTGCGTGCAGCTTGTGTCGCCGGAGGCGCACTGCGAAAGGTACCAGTTGTTCTCCCAGGTATTGGCGTTCAGGAATTCGTTGGCCAGGAAGCCAAACGCGGCGCCGTGGAATTTGTTCGTTCCGGATTTCATCTCATACAGGAACGCGCCGCCGCCACTGCGCCCGTCTTCGGCCCGCAGCCCGGTGGTGTCTACCTGCGATTCCTGAATCGCATCCATACTAGGCTCTTGCTCCATTTCGTCGCCGACAATGCCCGAGTCCGTCGATGTCCCGTCGATCATGACGTTTTTGGTAAACGCCTGCGAGCCCGCGATATTGGAACTCCATGAATTCCCCCCCACGTTCGGCGTGATGAGGAATGCGAAGGCCATCATGTCGCGCCCGCCGTCGACAGATAGCGGGAGATCGGTCATTTCCTGGGCATTCATGTTGGTGCCCACCTCGGTTTGAATCTCAAGGACCGGCGTTCCGGTGACCGTGACCGTCTCTGTCGCGCTGCCGATCTGCAGCACGGCATTGATCTGCACTGTATGTTGCGCTTCGATGAGGATGCCGCCCCGGTCAAGATCCTTGAATCCGGCCTTCCGGAAGCTGACTTTGTACGCACCGATGGGAAGCTCCCGCAACGAATAGAAGCCGAGATTGTTCGAAGCGGCCTTGAACTGCACCCCCGTCGATACATGGGTTGCGACTACATCGACTGAGCCGATTACCGCTCCCGAGGGATCGCTGACCGTGCCGGTAACGGTGCCGCGGTCAGTCTGTGCATGGAGAAAAGCGGGAACAGCGAGCAGCAGTAACAGCGTGAGCAGGGCCTGGAAGCGTTTGCATGCGGATGATTTCATCTTTTGTTTTCCACCTCAAAATGTCATCTGGCCTAATTCATGAGAACTTGCGTTCTCCAGTGCGGATGTGCGTGAGCCCGGAACCCACAGAGCAGAAAACCTCGGCTTGTGAGCACGACTTCACATCCGCACACAGCCTATGCCCACGAAGAAGCGGCTGGCAATCATACAAAGGTATGTGGCTGTTTGCAGGGATTTGGGGGCGGGGACCCGCGCGCCAGGCTGGTTTGTCGCGGCCGAAATCAGAGGTGCACAAGGCCGCGTTGCACGGCAGCGATCAGCGCTTGCGTTCGATCGGTAACGTTGAGGCGGAGAAAGATCACGCTCAGGTGGCACTTCACGGTGATCTCGGCAATGTTCAGCGCCGCGGCAATTTCCTTGTTGCATTTTCCCGCCGCCAGGAGGGAGAGCACCTGGCGCTCCCTGCCGGTCAACTCCGTTTCCGGCTTTCGCGACGCAAGGACCTGAGTAACGGGCGGGGGCAGGAATCTTTCACCTTGATGAACGCGACGCAGGGCGTCGAGCAAGACCTGACGTGGCATTCCTTTGATGAGATAGCCGCTGGCGCCGGCCTCAAGGGCCTGGTGGATGTCCTCATCGCCCCGATATGTGGTGAGGACGACAAAACGCGCCTCTGGAAACTCCTTGCGGATTTGCCGAATGCATGTAACTCCGCTCATGTTTTCCAAGCGAAGATCCATAACGGTCAGATCGGGAACATGCTCGCGAAAGAGTGCGATCGCTTCTTCCCCGCTCCCGGTTTCCGCCACGACGGTCATGTCCAGCTGGGTATCGATGATGGTGCTGATGCCAACGCGGACGACCGGATGGTCATCGACAACCAGCACCTTAATCTTTGTGGAAGCTTTCACTCGCATTGCCGGTCACTATCCTTTCCATCGCTTTGCGCCTTCGCGGTATGGAGATGCGCACCCTTGTACCCTGCGCCGGATTGCTCTCGATTTTCAGGCCGCCCCCCAAAAGCTGAACGCGCTCCTGCATCCCCAGGATGCCATAGTGCCCGTCTCGGTAGAGAGCCGCGCCTGGATCGAAACCACATCCGTCATCGCAAACCTCAATTTTCAGATCATGCTCCGTAAAGCACACATCGATATTGATGCTCTTCGGATTTGCGTGTGAGACTGCGTTGGTCAGAGCTTCCTTGATGGTCATCATAAGCTCGTGCGTTGCCGACTCGCCAAGCCGGAATGGAACACCCACGGTGCGGCACCCGATCGGGATCGCGGACTCGGATTGAATTCGCCGAGCCAAATCTTCACACAGCGATCGCGCGTCTGTGGCCGATGCCAAAGTATTTCTGAGTGCCCACACTGCTTCGCGCGCCGCTTCGATGGTGGCACTCATCTGGTCAGTGGCGTAGCTGAGCAGTTGCTGGCGCAGAGGCTCTTCGGAAGCTTCCACTCCCAGGGCAGCCTCCAACAGTGTGGAGACGCCAACGCATCCCTGGATCACCGTGTCGTGCATCTCGCGCGCCAGCCGTGCCCGCTCTTCGCTCACTACGTGGAAGCGCATCCTCATCTGGCGCAAGCGCAGCCTATATAGGAGAAAGCTCAAGCCCAGCAGAGCGATGGCGCAACAAGCCAGAAACCAGGACGTCATGTAAAGATGAGGCTGCTGGACGATCGGGATGGAAGCTTCAGTAACAGCGTCCAGATTGCCGACCTCGAAGGCTTGCACGAGAAAGCGGTACTTGCCGGGTGGGAGATGTGTGTAATATGCGGTACGCCGCGTAAATGCTTCGTTCCAGGATTCCAGGCCCTCCATCTTGTATCGGTAGCGCAGACCTTCCTGCGAGCGAAGATCAATCGCCGCATAGGATATCTCAAGTCTTCCGTTGCCGGGCCCCAACACGATCTTGCGGTCGAGAGGCAGGAGTTGGCCCTCGGCGGCCACCTGATCGATGACGACGGGAGACGATCTTGCAGGAATAATCTGGTCCACTGCAATGTGAACCGCTCCCTTATTGCTTGGGAACCAGACGTCTCCATTCGGAGTTACTGCCCCTTCCGGCTGCATTCCGCTATAGAGGGCGGCAGATTGCAAATCGTGCGAATCCTCATACAGGGTGAGGTTGACACGGCTTCGGGTGCCTTCGGCAAAGCCATCGAGATCGCTGAGCCGCAAACGCGAAACACTGTTGGAACCGCTCAGCCAGATATTTCCTCCTGAGTCATCAAGAATCTGATAAACAGTGTTCGAAGCAAGCCCCTGAGCCGTAGTTAACTGAATAAGCTTACCGGCTTTGAAGCCATAGAGTCCGCTGCTGGCGCCAAACCAAATCTCACCCGATGCATCTTGGCTAACGCTCCACAATTGCTCCTGCTGCATCGCCTTTGTAGCCGCGTCGCGCACAATCTTCCCACTGGATATATGGCTCAGTCCGCGGCTGGTGCCCACCCAGATATCCCCGCTGCGATCCTCGAATAACGCCGTAACGCTGAAGTAGGCCAGACCATTTCCGGTGTCGAAATTCTCCGATCCCTTTGGACCCAGGTGCGTCAGGCCACCATCCGTGCCCACCCAAATGCTGCCGTCGCGGCTTTGCAGAATCGCCCGGATGAAATCGTTGATCAAGCCATGCCCGGTATTGTACCGTTGGACGCGCTGGCCCTCCATGTGCAGCAGCCCAGCGCCATCGGTGCCGATCCAGAGGTTACCTTGACGGTCGCGAAGCAAAGTGCGTACCCGGAGGCCGGGCAGTCCGGGAAAGCCATAGGGGCTTGCAATCCCATTGCGGATGCGAAAGAGATGCGTCGATATGGCCACCCAAATCGATCCGTCCGTGTCGTGGTAGAGCGTTTCAAATTGTGAGTCCGCGCCGCCGGAAAACGGTAGGATGCTGACCGGTGTCCTGCTTAGCCTTACGATGCCCGCCTGGGTGCCGAGCCAGACATTCTGTTCACGGTCCTCCAGCACAGCCTCCACGGTCCTGCTGGGCAAATTTGTGGAGGCAACATGGAACAGTTGCGACTGGCGATAGTAGAAGAGCCCTTGCCCGATGGTTCCAGCCCACAGCGTCCCGTTCGCGCTCTCCCGGATCACGCCTACCTGCACGGAGATGCCGGGCAGACGCGACAGAGTGCCGGAACGCGTCAACCGGTGCAGCCCGGAAAGCGTCCCCACCCAAAGCGTCCCATCGGACGCAGCGTGCATTGAAGTGATCAGGTTCAAACTTGGGCCGCCGGGTAGCGGATACTGCCTGACGAACGATTTCTCGCTGAATTCGAGCAGCGTCGTGCCACCCACCCAGATGTGTCCCAGCCGGTCTTCGGCGATAGCGCGGACAAAAATCGTTGGCGTCCCATGGCTGTTGTCGATCCGTATCATCGATGAGCCGGCTACCTTGAAAAGTCCCTGATCCGCGCCGACCCACACCGTTCCGCCCCGATCTTCGAAGATTGCGCGAACGAATTCATTGGTAAGTCCGTCGCTGGTTGGGTAGCTTTGAAACTTCCGCTCTCGGTAGCGAACTAGCCCGCCCCCTTCGGTGCCGATCCACAAACTTCCGTCCCTGGACCCCAGCAGGCAATTCACGCCGCGTTCCAGCATTGCTGGATCATTTTCGCGATTGTAGACAATGAAACGCGCCCCGTCGAAGCGCAGCAAGCCCCCTTTGGTTCCGATCCAGAGGCTGCCGTCTTCCGTTTGCGCAAAGGCTTGCACCGTCTGGTCCGGAAGACCGTCCTGCGCCTCCCAAAGCCTCTTGGTATAACCCTGAAACCCCACGTCCCGCAGCTCTGCCACAACCGAATTGACAGCGACGAACAGGAACAGGACGAAGAGGGCAGGCTTCATGAATGGTCTCGGGCTCTGGGCGTTGATTATACTGCGAGCGTACATGAGCCCAAACCTCACATCGCTGCCGCCGGGGGTAATCTTTCCCCTACCTTTCAGAGGCCGCTGGCTGTTGCTGCCAGTCCCTATCCGTCAAGGTCCGGCCCGCGCTGCGATCTCATTCGAGTTCGAGACCCAGGGCGTCGTTGACAGCAAAGGCCGCAGCCGACGAGAAGCGCCAGTATGGCCCGGTCGTGCCTGCCCTTGAGCGTCGCAGGGTCGGGCACGTAGAGCAGACCGCTGGCCTGCTCGCGAAGAAGTCAGTTCCCTGCCCGGACCCCCTCCTGTTTCACCCCTCTGGTTTTGCCGATGGCGGTGGCCCGGTCCCGAGAGAGCAGTCCGTTGTCGGCCGTTTCTCCGGCCAGCTTTCTTAAATGCGAGAGGCAGAGATCCACGTTCGAGAGGGCGGGATACTGGCCGAGCCGTGAGGCGCGGTGCTCCTGGACAGGGCCTTCGAAAAGGGCTGCGGGGGCGGCCTTTCAGCTAGGCAAAAAGCTGCGTCAGTCCCTTCTGATAGGCGCGCTTCGAGTGATCCGAGGTCAGGCCGTGGAGGACCAGGGCGGTCAGCTCCTCTTCGACACTTCCCGCCCCGCCGCCGCGAGGGCCAGTTCAGCCGGCACGGGACTCCTCCCACAGCTAAGTCGTCGCCGGACGAACATCGATTCCGGAAGGGTAAAACAGCGCCGGCTGTTCCGGGGCGTCGGTGTGCTACTCCCACCAGAGTTCGACGAGGAAGGCCGGCAGGACGCGGTCGAGAAACCGGCACCGAAGGCCAAGGTGGTACCTCTGCAAGTACGGTGGCCGGCGAGCGACGTCAAGGCGGCTAAGCTGGCGGCCATTCAAGGCGATTTCCCAACTGTGAGTGATTTTATGCTCACATGCTTCCATGTATACATGAAAGAAAAGAAGAAGCCCTGATGATGCCGTTGGGGAGGCCCGGGGGCAAGAGGAGTCCAATGAAGCTGGGGCTCCGAAGTACGAATAAAAAAAGCGGCTTGGCTTCTTAGGTATGGCGCCGTGCGGGGATACTGAGACTCGACCTTGGGTGTCTGGCCAAACCCAGCTTCAAGAACACATGACTTCGAGGCCCGCAGCAGACACGGTGAGCTGGCTTCGGGCTGACTTCTTCTTCTTTCCGCAGATTAGGGTTCGATTAGGGTGCTGAGAATCGGTCGTTTCGAACAGCCCCTGAAAGGCCAGCCCGGCAGCAATCCGCTTCTTTTCCGATATTGCCTGCTGGTAAATATCGAGCGTAATCCGGGAATTGGCATGGCGGAGCAACTCCTGGGCCGTCTTAATGTCTACCCAAGCACTCCACGACCATGAGAACATTACGATCTCGTTGGAATCGCAACTCCGCATTGAATCCCACTTGAACAGACATGACAGCTGCCTTGATTTCGACTGAGCTACCAGATATGGGAGGCAATCACCTGCGGTGGTCCGGGGACTGAATCGGTGACAGTGGTCTGCAGAACCAACTCCATGTTCTTTTTCTGCCAGTCGGGCGAAACTGCTCGTAGCCCCCGTTCGAGGAAAGCCGGATTCGAGAGGAATTCCCCTGCAGCTTGCGTCCCGCTCCCAGAGATGCCCGCGGCAACAATAGTGAACTGACCGGTTTTCGAGTCGAATAGCCGCGCGACGATCGCAAAGTCGTCTCCAGCCTGCTGCGATTGATTGATTTTGGCGCGCCAAACCCTTCCCCCCGGAATCAGTTCGCGGATCATGTATTGGCCATTGTCCTCGACAAAGGAGAAGTGGAGGCCAGGCACGATCTGCATGGTCCATTTGTTGTTGAAAGCGCCCACAATCACCGAAGGGGAGTTGCTCAGATCCTCGAAGGAGTAGTTCCCGCCTATCCTCACCTGGCTGGGCTTTGCAATCTGTCCGAGCAGAGACGAGAGACGAACCGCAGCATAGGCGTCGCCGACGGCCACGCCGTAGTCCGCGTAAGGAACGACTTCGCTCCACGGAACATTCTCGTTGGCATCAAGTGGAAGCACCTGATTGGAGCGCTCGACCTCGGTCTGGAACGAGCCAGGATGAGATTTTGCGTAACGTTGATAAAGGTTGAAGGACGGTCTATAGACGACGGGTTTCGCTAGGCAAATGAGGACTGGCTGTGGAGTCGCAAATGCCGGGGCCCAGAATCTTTCCGAAACAGTAGGGGTAGGGGTGCTCTGACTCGTTCGAGAGCGGTTGTAGATCAGCCCGGCGCCAGCGACCAGGACGAGAAAAACACCGACCATAATCGTTGGAACTGCTCGGATTCGCGTCGAGACCTGCTGGGGCGACGAAGGTTTGTGGTTCTTCGGGGCAGTTTCAGAGTCAGCCGAAGTCCAATGGAAATTCGGAGAGTATGAGCCGGCATGGAGTTCGATAAGAACGACGGGCCGATGCGGAAGCGCCTGATAATACTCGTGTAATCGTCGCCGCACTTCAACGGCCTGGACCCGAACGACAGGATCTTCACCCGTCGCGTAGGCCGGGGCCCTTCCGAAGACCCTAGTCCCGATCGTTCGTTCCTTCAACTGTTCGGCTTGGCCTTCTAATCTGTGGCGAACAACATATTCCAAAAACTGCCGGCTCCGTTCGGCGTTCTTGAAGAATCTGCTTTCCACAATTCGATCGAGCTCTTCGAGCACAAGACCTGCCTGCTTTGTCCCAACTGGAGCGGGCTGGGAAGCATTCTCGATTTCGCTGGGATGCTCGACTGTGGAAGCCATAGGCATTTGTTCCGTCCGACAAAGGCACCTTGGAGACAGTTCCAATGGCCGATCCGCCATTTGTAAAAGGCTTCGTTTGGGCCGTTGTGCTTGCTTTTTGAGGATGTCTAATGATTCTCTGGGATCCGACTGGGAATTCGCCGACCTAAAAAGTGAGAGTCAACTGGCGGCAAAACGTTTCACTAGAACCAGTTTCAGCGTCCACCAAAGTAAATACGCAGTTTACTGCCCGTGTCAAGGTCCACTCTTCCAACGCAAGATGAGCCCGACGAGGGAAGTTGATTCCAACACAAGAAGAGCCTGAAGGGTTAGGCATGCTGGAGATTGAACGAACCGATTTTGGCGGAGCAAAAGAATCCTTACGTGGCTCTGGCACAAACGCCAATGTACAAAGTCCAACGGATGGAACGGGTTTCGGGCCCTGCAATGCAATTTGTTGCGGGAAAACACTCTACGGCTGCGCTTGCGGCTCTGTCTTTCGGGCCACGCCGCGTTCTGCGCAGGGTTTTCCGCCACAAAGCTCGCCGGTAATGCCCACGCCTTCAGTGATGGTGTAGATTCGGTCGGCAGCAGAAAGCTTGCGTGTCGCGTATGGGGGCTAGTTCCCTCCATCAGGCGGTGCAGCTGGTGATCCTTCCTCAACGAGCCGGTAGCGCTTGCGATCGGTCTCATGTCGCAATGATTCCTGGTGCAACTCTGAGAGCCGCTTGACCAAAGGTTGCAAATCATCCTGGTGGCCGCTATGACGCATAGAGATGATGAGGTGATACATGGCAGTTTCGTTGGATGGGTCGTATTGCAAAGCCGTCCTGCACTCCTTGATAGCCCGGTCGTACTGATTCAGGCTCATATACATGCTTGCCAACTGATTGTGTGCGTCGACAAGATCCGGCTTGGTCTTTGCAGCAGCCAGAGCGTTTTGCATCGCCTCTTTGAATGCGGGGCTCTGCGGATCGGGGGCGCTGTTCATGATCAATTGGGCAAGCAGGAGACGGAAGAGCGGATTGTCCGGGTGAGCCTTTAGTTGCTCGCGCACCCGTGCGAGAGCAGTGTTCGGATCGTTCCTCTGAAGGACGGTGAGGTCGCCGGCATATGCGCCAATGCTTTGCGTGGAGTCGAGCCGCTCTGCCATTTTGAAGTC
>Ga0181535_10002894_pt1 | contig 20412 bp, 22 predicted proteins | sample PEATcosm2014_Bin_44_FD_119774 | JGI IMG/M metagenome (GOLD analysis project Ga0181535, IMG submission 119774) | Peatland microbial communities from MTU Mesocosm Facility, Houghton, MI, USA - PEATcosm2014_Bin17_30_metaG | ecosystem: Environmental > Terrestrial > Soil > Wetlands > Peat | place... | reverse complement strand
TATAGAAACGGGAGATCCGTCTGATAAGTTTATTTGCCCGGTTGTAATAACCGTTATCCCTTCGCTCAAACCGTTAAGTACTTCAAGATAATCTCCTAAATCACGGCCGATAACAATTGATTTTAAATGTGCAGTATTATTTTCTACTATATATACTTGCGCATCCTTTATGCTGCCGACAAGTGATTCTCTTGGAATCAAAACAGATTGATGATCTGAGGGGAAATTAAACACTACATTTACAAATGTTCCTGCCTTTAGGGGATGTGAAGTTTGATTGGTCAGTAGAATTTCAACAGGATAGTTATGAACATTATTCCCCTGTTGACTGACAAAACTTACTTTTCCAATATATTCTGCGCCGGGAAAAACTGTAGAAGTAATTTTAACATTTTGACCTTGATGAATATTGTATATATCTTTTTCTGCAACATTAAGTGTCACTTTTAGCTGTGAAATATCGACAATGGAAACAATTTGAGATCCTATCGTTACGGATGAACCTTTCTCTATAAATTTTGATACCACATATCCGTTTTGTGTTGCTGCAATTTTGGTAAAGCTTAATTGTTTTTGTGCTTGTTCAACAGCCACTTTTGCCGTCTCATAGTCTATTCGGGCATCCCTAACTTTATTCTCGGTAGTTGCTTTCCCTGAATATAAATTTACCGTCTTATTGTATTCATCTTCAAGTTTTGAAAGATTAATTTTTGCATCCTCAAGAGCCAGTGACTGTAATACATTGTCAATTTCTACAAGGGTTTGTCCCTTCTTTACATAATCGCCGAGATTGAAGTTTATTGCTGCTATTTGGCCCCCTGTTTGTGCTTGGAGCATTACTTCTTGTCTGGCGGCAGTAATTCCTGTAAGAGAAAGGTTGCTGTTTTGTTCTTGCTTTAACACAGTCTTAACATTTACTGAAGTGGTTACACTATTATCTCTTGATATTTTCTTTTCGTCAATTCTTGATTTATTAGCAATTAGTTTAGCGGTTATCAAAGCAATAGTTATTAAAGCAATTCCAATTAATACAAATCTTTTCTTCATAGTATTTTTCTTTTCTGTTTATTATTTGTCTTGTTTGGTTAAATAAGTGATAAGAGTTCCATCGGCTTTTTCAAGATCCAGCTTTGCAATGTTTAACTCCAAAAGTGAATTAATATAGTTCGTTTTTGCTTCTCTTAGTCTTGTTTCAGATTCAGTCAAATCCATAGTGGTGGCTTCCCCTTCATTGTATTCTATCGTTGTAAGATCATAAACTTTTTGGGCTAAATCTATATTTAGTTTATCTGTTTTTATATTATCGTACGTACTGTTGTATTTCGTAATTGCGTTGGAAATTTGAAGATTTATACCTTCTTTTGCTTGCCTGATTTGCTCTGTAAGTTTATCCATATTTAAGGATGATTGTTCTACGCGTGCTAAAGTCTGCCCGCCTGTAAAGATTGGAAGGTTAAACTGCAGACCCACCGAATAAAACTTATACCAGTCTTTCCCTCCGTCAAAAAGATCAAAGTTCTCTCTTTGTCCTTGGAAATTATAACTACCGTATGCACTTATTGTAGGAAAATATTGTGCTATTTGATTCTTTTTATCTAATTCTTGCAGTTCAAATGATGTTTGCAGCATTCTGTAATCTGTTCGGCTCTCGTAGTTTATTGATTGTTCCTTAACATATTCTAAGCTGTTTATTTTTTGTTCAAGTGAAGAATCATCGTTGAAGTTTACACTGTCTGATAAGGTAAGGCTGCTTTGAATCGGCATTCCTATCTGGTATTTAAGATTATTATATGATTGCTTAAGATTTTCTTTTGCATTCTTCAACTGATATTGGATAATATTATAGCTTACACTAAGCCTGTCTACATCAACTTCTTTTGCCTTCCCGTTTTCAAGTAAAAGCCTAGTGTCGGCTAAAGATTTCTCCACCAATTTAATATTCTGTTCAAGAAGTTGAATTTGCTTTTGAACAACAAGCGTTTGATAATATGCGGTTGCTACATTATAATAGATGCCTTCGGTAATATTGTCGCTGTTTTGTTTATAATACTGATTCGAATAATTGGCTGCATCAAGACCAAGCCAAAATGATGCATCAAGAAGCTTTTGAGTTACCTGCCCTGTAAAAGTAAAATTATATTTAGTGCCGAATTTTGCTGAAAGGTATGTACCCGGCTGACCGCCAAAGTATTCAGCAGGAAATACTTGTACAGGTAATTCCAAATTGTTTACTAGTGAACCTGATAAATTTATCTGTGGTAATCCGCTTCCCATTGCTTCATCGATCTTCTTAACCGAGATTTTTTCCTGGATTGAAGCCGACTTTATTTCAGGATTATTCATTGCAGCATAACTAATACATTTATCCAAAGAAAAAGTTTGTTCTGTTTGTTGCGGCCTTGCTTCCGTTTGTAATAGTAAAATTATTAGTGTAAACTGGATTATTTTCCGGTAATTAAATATTATTTGCAATCTGTCTCCGTTCTATTTCTGTTGTTAACATTTTTCATTATATCATTCGAATATTGTACCAACTTGGAATTGTTAAAAATTGATTATTTTTAGTTAAAAATTTGATTATATTTAAGAAAAGTATTTTTTTATTGCCTAAATAAAAGTATTATATCTTATCTAGGAAGAGTTACGTATGGAAATCGGTTCATCATTCTATTTATCAATGTATAAAACTATTACTACTGTTAAGGATCCTGAAAAATTAACCGGTGCAATTTTTAAGAACCTTCAGGATGTAATGAAGTTTAAAGCCGGTGGTATGGCTTTATTAAATAAGGACCGGTCCTATTTTGATTTTTATATTGGGGAACTATCCAATATTGAAGATTCCTCCGGTTCTGTATCGTATAACCGGGTTGATGTTTCTTTACTGCCTTTTAATTTTGATATAAAAAACCCTCAATTATTGATAGTTGATATCGATAAAAAATTTATAAATTCTTGTGAAAAAATTGGTAATGACCGGCAGTTTCTGATACCAATTATAGGGAAAATGGATTTAAAAAAAATACTGGTCTTGCCGCTTGCCATGGATGAAGAATTATTTGGAGTATTTACCCTTTTTTTTGTTGACGACGGATTTATTGAATTTGGTAATGATAATCTTATGAATATTGCTAATGTCATAGCGGCCACAATTCATAATGAATTGTCATATTCTGAATTGGAAGCTCGAAAAGAAGAAAAAGAGATGCTGTTGAAGTTAATAGACACCTTAATAGAGGTGAGGGATAAAGAAATATTTCATCAGAAGTTTGCCGATGAAATTACAAAGCTTATCCCTGGTGAATATATTTTAGTAAATGTTGAAAATGAAAATTATAATTACTACAAAACATTTTGCATGCTTAAAGATAACTTAGGGCAATTTAAAACAATATCCGTTAACAAAGGTGTTCTGGCTGCGGCCTCTCTTATGAAATCTGAATTGATAAAAAACGGCAAAATGAATTTTGTTGAAATTATGGATAAAAAATTTGATCAGCTTTGCAGTAACTCTATCCATTTAAGACAGTTAAAAAAGAAGCGCCAAATCTCTGCTCTTTTGGTTTTAACATATTCCAAACATGATGGCGCAATAAATTTGGTAATTGGCAGGAAAAACAGTCCTGATCTTTTAAGAAGGGAAAAAGATAAAAGAGTTGACTACAAAAATATTGATTCAGTTATGTTTTTTGAAAGTGAGATACTTTTGGGATTGAATATATTGCCGCAACTTGTTTTAGTATATATGAATTTTTTAATATTTGAAGAGGTAGATTCGCTAAAAAAGAAGCTGGAACAGGAAAAGAACTATTTGCTGGAAGAAATCAATCAAACAAATAGCTTCCAGGAAATGATCGGCAATAGTCCCGGCATATTAATGGTTTCGAATAAAGTAAAGCAGGTGGCTCCTTTGGATGCAACAGTTTTAATTATGGGCGAAACCGGAACCGGAAAAGAATTGGTTGCACGGGCTGTTCATAATTTATCACATAGAAAAGATAATGCATTTATAACTATTAATTGTGCCGCTCTCCCTATGCATATAATTGAATCTGAATTATTCGGACACGAAAAAGGTAGTTTTACCGGGGCAATTGAAAAAAAGATTGGTAAATTTGAAATTGCTGATGGCGGAACGGTATTTTTAGATGAAATCGGTGAGCTGCCTCTTGAAATCCAGGCAAAACTTTTGCGGGTTCTGCAGGAAAAAGAATTTGAAAGGGTTGGAGGTAAGAGTACAATTTATTCAGACGTACGTATTGTTGCTGCTACAAACAGAAACTTGGAAAAAGAGGTTTCACTGGGCAGGTTCCGGTCGGATTTATTTTTTAGGCTTAATGTATTCCCGATCATTGTCCCGCCGCTTAGAGAAAGAACTGAAGATATTCCTTTATTAGTGAAACATTTCCTTGATAAGTATTCAAAAAAAATTGGCAAAACTGTTAGCCTGATTAAAAAAAATGATTTAGATATGTTTATAAGATATAATTGGCCGGGGAATATTCGTGAATTAGAACACTTGATTGAAAGAACTATAATAATTTCTCAGGGGGAAAATTTATATTTTGATACCCTTATTTTAGGACAAGATACAAAAATTGAACAGGATTTAGAATCATTTAAAACTCTTGTTGATGTTGAAAAGGAACATATAATAGCTGCGTTAAAATTGTCCAAAGGGAAGGTTAGCGGGGATAGAAGCGCTGCTCAGATTTTAGGGCTTAATGGGAAAACTCTTAGTTCGAAAATGAGAAAGCTTGGTATTACAAGAGGGTTTACAATCACAACAAAATAATATTCAATAATATTATGTTAACATTTTTCCTCTTGCAGGAAATCTCGGCCTAATAAAAATCCTGGATTTCTTTCGAAAGAGTAGCATTAATGTACTCGTCTCTTTCCAGAGGGTAAACACTATTTATTTCATAAACTAATACCTATACCTAATATTGCATCGGGATAGTATAATAAAAAAGCCCGGTCTATCGACCAGGCTTTTATCTTAGTAGCGGGGGCAGGACTTGAACCTACAACCTTCGGGTTATGAGCCCGACGAGCTACCAATTGCTCCACCCCGCGGTGTTTATTTTTATTAAAAGCATTTAAAATTTGTCTTACGACGAATTTTAGCTTACAAATATACCTATTAAGATTGGGACTGTCAACTTTATCAACAAGAAGTGTGCAACTGTGGGAATCTACAAAGTTTATTAATACTAATTTTTCTTAAAAATTCAGTCTTTTTAACCGTCTATATTGTTGAAGCTTGAAATCATTCCGTCAATAACCTGTGACCTGGCATGAATTTCATTCAATTTCTGAATTATCCGGAGAATGGCCTTTCTCTTTTCTTCAATTGTTTCCGTTATGAAACTCCTGACTTCCGGAAGATTACATTCATCAAGCATTCCTTCATAGAAACGAACAATAGAAGCTTCCTTTCTTAAAGCCTCAGTTAGCATAGCGCATGTGTTCTTGCATGCATGCTTACATTTAATTTCATGTTCTTTCATACTTTACCTCATTTTAATTCTTATAACCCAAGGCTCAAATGAATGTTTATTTTGTTCAATTAACTTATTGTCAAAGAAAGTTCTTTAGCTAGTTTGCTGCCTAAAAAAAGAGCTTGCTCATTTAATGGAATTAAATGATGATGCCTTTCAGGCAATACTTTCTTTAATGCATTTAGTATATTTTCAATTTTTACAATTGGCTTTTTCTCCAGAAAAGCGCCAACCAAAATCATATTTGCAACTTGTTTTTTACCAAGTTTTTGTGCTTCATCATTCGCAGGAATAGATAATATTTCAATATCTGTACGCGTTGGCAATTTTATTAAAGAAGATTTTTCATATAATAAAAAACCGTCCGGTTTAACTTTGTTTTCAAATTTATCCAGCGATGGCTGATTCAATATTATTGCCGAATCAAACCTCGAAATTATTGGTGAACTAATTCTTACAGGCGAAACTATCACTGTACAGTTTGCCGTTCCGCCCCGCATCTCCGGTCCGTAAGACGGCATCCAGCTAACTTCTTTCTGCTCTATCATCGCGGCATATGCAATAATGGATCCCATGGAAAGAACTCCCTGGCCTCCAAATCCCGCAAAAATTATTTCATGTGCTTGTTGCATTCCAAAATCCTTTAATTTATTTTCCCTGCTTGTCGGGTTTGTTAGCCGGAACTCCCGGCACCTTTAAATCGCCTATAGGATATAAAGGAAACATGTTTTCTTCAAGCCATTTGTTGCTTTCAAGCGGCGTCATCTTCCATCCTGAAGGGCAATTTGAAACTACTTCGATAAAACATGTGCCCCGGTTAAGCTTCTGATATTCAAAAGATTTTTCTACTGCTTTTTTTAACTTTCTAACTGCATTTACTGTGTGAACAGACTGTCTGGTAATGTAATATGCCCCGGGTAATTGAACTAACATATCCGTAATCTTTAATGGGTAACCCATCGTTTCATGGTTCCTGCCGTACGGCGATGTGGAAGTAACCTGGTTTAAGAGTGTTGTCGGCGCCATCTGGCCGCCGGTCATTCCGTATATCGCATTATTAATAAATATCATCAAAAGATTTTCACCGCGATTTACTGTATGGATTGTCTCGGCTGTGCCTATGGCTGCTAAATCTCCATCACCTTGGTAAGAAAAAACAAATTTATCAGGATGTATGCGTTTTATCCCGGTAGCTACTGCACTTGCCCTGCCGTGAGCTGCTTCCTGCATATCAATGTTTAAATAACTGTATGCAAAAACCGAGCATCCAACAGGTGCTACGCCGATTGTTTTATCCTGTATTCCCATTTCATCCACTACTTCCATCAGAACACGATGTACCACACTGTGTCCGCAGCCGGGGCAATAATGGAATGGTGTGTCGGTCAATGTCACCGGCTTTTTATAAACTATTTCAAATCCATTTTGTTGTGTAACTTCTTGCATTAACGGCCTCTTAAATTTTACTTGTGCTTAAAGTGTGAACATATGATTCCAATTTTTCAACTACATCTTCAGGTGTCGGAACCATTCCGCCCATTCTTCCCGTAAAATAAACAGGGCGTTTACCATTCACGGCTAATGCAACATCTTCAACCATCTGACCTGCATTCATTTCAACAACTAAAAAGAAATTTACTTTGGTAGCTAGATTGGAGATTGCTTCTTTCGGGAAGGGATACAAAGTAATAGGTCTTAATAATCCAACCCGAATTCCCTTTTCTCTAGCGAGATCGACTGCCTTTTGGCAGACGCGCGCCGATAACCCGAAAGCTACCAGAGCAAATTCTGCATCGTCCAAAGCAATCTCCTCAAATCTAACTTCCTCCCGCATTTTTTCGTACTTCTCTTGAAGACGTATATTAATCCCCTCCATTTTTTCCGGATCTATAAAGAGAGAGGTAATTACATTTCTCTCGCGATTAGCCGGTTTTCCTGCGGTCGCCCAATTTTTTTCCGGCTTTGGCAGCGAGCCTTCTACCGGTAAAACTACTTTTTCCATCATTTGTCCTAGTGCACCATCTGCCAGTATCATAGAAGGACATCTGTATTTTTCTGAAAGACGTATTCCGTCAAAAACGAAATCTGCCATTTCCTGGACTGAAGAAGGCGCTAAAACAATTAAATGATAATCTCCGTGTCCGCCGCCTTTTACAGATTGAAAATAATCACCTTGTGAAGGTTGTATTGTCCCTAATCCGGGTCCTCCTCTTGTTACATTAACTAGTAAACAAGGCAGCTCGGCCGATGCAATATAAGAAATTGCTTCCTGCATCAAACTTATTCCCGGACTCGAAGATGAAGTCATAACTCGTCCGCCGGCTCCTGCAGCCCCGTATACCATGTTAATTGCAGCTAATTCGCTTTCAGCCTGAAGTACTACTCCATGGCGCTTTGGCATCTCGAGTGTAAAATATTCCAGTATCTCCGATTGCGGGGTTATGGGGTAACCAAAATAAGCATCTATATCAGCTCGAATAGCTGCTTCAGCTAATGCTTCATTACCCTTCATTAAACGGGCTTCGGTTTTTCCGTTCTTATTTTCTTCCATTATTTAAATTTTATTTTATGATTATAACATTATGAAATATATAAATGAAAACATTTGTTAAACAGCCTTTTTTAGAGCCGATTTAGGCTGACGGTATACAGTGATAGCAACATCAGGGCAAACAATTGCACAATTGATGCAGCCTGTGCAGGTATCCTTTATTAATTCAGCAAACCTGTACCCGTTAAGATTGATAAAGCTGGATAGTCCAAGGCATTCCTGGGGACATGCAGCTATACAAAGCTCACACCCTTTACAAACATCGCGCTCAATTTTAACCGTTCCTTTTATCATAACGTTATTCTAGGTAATTGTTTTTTTAATATTTGATTAATAAGGGCAAGTTATATGCCAATCGGTAAAATCTCTATAATTAAGGAATTCATTTATTGGCTTTTCATAATTAAGAAGTCCAAGGATTATTTCCTTCTTAATTGCGAGAAGTTAATTTTTATGGATTATCTGTGGTATTTCTATAATTATTTATAATTTAAGTAGTTATCGTTAGAGACCTGAGTTATTGGCTGAAGCCCGTTAACGTAATTTTTCAATGTATTTTTTTATGAAATCCTCTTGGATACAGGCTAATTTGTTATCTCTGGTCGGAAAGGAATTTCATGTATCCAACTTTAAGTATTCCTGGGGTTCATAAATGATTTTGCAGAATTGAAAATAACTGGCAAAGTTAACTAAAAAGGTCCCCCGTAAAGGAGATTACCGGGGGACAGAGAGAGTGATGCGAGAGAATAAGTATTAATTTTTAAGCGATAAAATCAAAAAGGATTATTATTGAAAATCTAACAGGTCAAAAACATCTAAATCTTGAAACCAATCATTTTCGTTTTCGCTATCTGAATTTGGATCCTGAAAATTTGGTCGGCTAAAATCATTTTGATTCTCTTCTAAATTATGTTCCATTTCATCAGCGTCCTGCATGCCCGGTTCAGGTGGATAACCCGGCAAATCACCCGGCTCAAATTGATCCGGTGGAATTAAATCAGTTTTAGCTTCACTTAACCGGGGTCCTCCAGGTGAAAACCCCAGATCAATTCTGCCGGGAGGAGGAGGCAGCATGATAAAATGTTCATGCCCTTCGGTCTCAGATCTAAATCTTTCGGCTTGTTCTTTATTTAGAACTTTCAAAATTTCTTTATCGGATTCTTTGAAGGCTGATTCACTGCTGTCTCGGTAATTTTTCAAAATGTCCGCCACTTTATTCCTGATTGTATCCAATTTATCCTTTTTACAGGATAAAATATTATTTATTTTCTCTTTTTGAATGCCGCTTAAATTTAATTCCGTAATAATATCTCTTTCACCTCTTGGTGTCGGAGGCATAGGTTGAGAAAATAACTGAGTAAAAAACAATATTACTATAACTAAAACAGAGCTGATAATTTTCATTTTAATTCCTGACATTATTTATATATTAGACAGCCGCTTTTTTATTTCTATTCCCTTATCTGATTTTTTTTCAGTGAGGTAATATGATGTTTTCTAAAGCGGATAACCTTTTGGTAAACCTGTCCCTGTTCAGAAATATTTACTCTATTCCGTTGATTCAGGCGGGTGTGGCGGCCGATTTTTAGGATAATTTCGTTCGTTCCCGTTTGGCATCGGCTTCGGCGGTGGGGGACTATTAAACTGATCATTCCCGCCTTCCATCGGCATTGACTGCGGTGGATGATTTCTGGAATGATCTTCGTCGTTTTCCATTGGCATTGGTCGCGGCGGCGGATTATTGAAATGTTTTAACTCATCTTCCAGCATTGACTTTTGTTTATCTGATAAATAAGGTTTTATTTCTATACTCATTGAATCCATTAATGACATACCCATTATCATGTTCTTATCTATTGTTTCATGAACTTTTTCATCATATTTTTTAATAATTGGATTTATCTGTTCTGTTTGCAATGGGCTTAATTTCAGTATTTCGTCAAGCCTTTGTGACAGGCTAAATGGCCTGTTTCCTCTCTTCATCGACTCAAATTGCCGTTCGACTAAAATACTGTGAAGAAAGAAACCCGTTATGATCCCTAATGTAAAGGTTAGAAGTATTAATAATATCGATTTAATCCTGATATCCATATTTGCCCTCAGTTGTATATCGAAAATAAATTCTTAAAATCCTCGGCTAAAGAACTGTTTTGCTGTTTGACTCCTAGTGCGCTCCGGAATGAAATATTTCCGTTTTTCTCAAAATTATAGGAGAGGGTTAATATTATGAATATAAGGACAGCGTACGCTAATCTCCTGAAAGTCGTATTTAAGGAATTGAAGAATATATCCTGGTAACTTCCTCTGGTTGTTCTGCTATTAATCTTTCGCAAAACTTCAAATTCAAAATCCGGACTAAAATCTTTTTGGGTGTTTTGAAAAATTACTTCCCTGAAAGTGGAAAGTTCGCTTTGTTCTTTTTTTAAACTTTCTGATTTTATTAAGGAATTTTTCAATTTATTTGCCTCACTTTTGGAAAGATTTCTATCAAAACTCTCATACAGTAATTTTTTTATATTCATATGTCATACCTGAAAGGAGTTAATAATTGTTTTAATAGTTTCTGCCCTCTCGCAAGTCGCGATAAAACCGTCCCTATAGGCAAATTCAATATTTCGGCGGTCTCCTCGGTTGAATATTGATCAACCAATCTCAAAATAATTACAGTGCGAAGTTTTGGGCTTAACTTGGATATACACTTATCTATCATTTCTTTTAATTCAAAATTATGAACTGTGTTCCCACTTGATAATTCTTTAGGGCTTAAATTAATAAAAGATTTGAAAATATTCCTTTTACGTCTTTTAATTTCATTCAAAGACAAATTTATAGCGATCCTTGTTAAATAGGTAGAAAGTGATGATTCACCCCGGAAATTTTCCAGGGAATTATAAAATCTGATGAATACTTCATGTCCGATATCTTCTGCTTCCATAGATTCACCAAGCATTCCGAATACAGTAGCGGCAATTTTTGATTTATGCCTTTGTACTATAATTGAGAATGCCGTCTGGTCGCCGGAAATGGATTTCAGTACTAAATCCATATCACTTAAATGCTCAAATCCGATTTTAATATTTGATAGCAATATTACAGGGTTTTTAAATAAGTTTTACTATTAAGTTTTCTATATTTGCTAAAGTTTGTAAATAATCTATTCCTCTGTAGCAAGTTTTACGTTAATCTCAAAATCAATCGGCTGCAAAGAGCGTGTTTCCCTCCCCATAACTCCGGGTGGAGGAAATCCGCCCCCGCCGGGTGCGCCTCCCGGGCCATTGTCACCTCCCGGTGGCATGTCGAACCCGCCGTCCGGTGGCGGCATCATGTCCATATTCCTGAAATCAATAGTCCCACTTTCAAAACCTATTTTTAATATACTGCCGGGCTTTGCATTAAGGCCATACTCAGTGTCGTTCTTTTTATTAAGTGGTATTTTTAATTCGTAAACTAACTTGCCGTTATTTACCGACATTTTAATCTGAATATCCTTTAATTCCGAAATGGGGATCTTTGCCCTTTTTCCACTGGAACTTATTATTTCTGCGACGGTTTGACCGGTTAAAATAAGTTCCTCCGGCTTTATAGGACTAAAATTTTTATCTTCAGGTTTCATGTTTCCGTCTAACGCCGGTATTGCCGTGTCTCTTATTCCTATTGGAAAATGAATTCCAATTTTATCACTATTATTACTCTGAAACCATATAGTTAGCCCGCCTCTGATTACTTTACTTTCTATTGCAAAATCGTCGGTAGTTAAACATATAAAAAGATTATCGCTGTCATTCACAACTCCAATTGATGCATTAATATCGTCCAATACGACTAAAGAATTACCCCAGCTATGTTCATTTCCGTCGATAACGATATCGTTTTTAAGCCATTGGCTGTTAATTTCAGTAACGCTGCACCCGTTACAAATAAAATATATAAGTACTATTAATAAGATGCTTATTTTTTTCATTGTTTTATAATATTTTAAACTTTTTTTACATAAACGTTAGACAAAATACACAATGCATTTATTTCATTATTATTGAATATATATAAAAATTTTATTTGTTCGATTTTAACCTGGATAACTTGGCATTCTATCTCCCTCTCCGAAATTTCGTAGTCCGGATTATTAATCTGGGTGTGCTAAAATCCCGGAAATATACCACAGTAATGTTTAGGTAAAATATTATGTGTTGTATTTTTTGAAGATCTTCGCGTAAACCTGCCTGCCGGTTCGTCTTAATTCGTGAAATTCATATAATGTAATGTTAGAAGCATTAAATAATTTTGAAAACGAATAAACTCAAATGAAAAGAAGGATTGCTGGATATTTAGTTCCGGATAATCAACGCTAACTTTCATGTGTGCAAAGACACAAAATTAAAAACAATAAGATAGATTGAGAACAAATCTTCTCCATAAATATATCAAGTAATTTTATTCACTAAAACAAATTTCGGAATTATATTATTTTATTTTTACTTAAATTATTTTAAAGTTAGGTCTTCTTTATCGCAGAAACTCCTAAATCATTGTTCATTAGAAATATTATTCATTAATATCATGCTAATTCTTTATTATTAAATAATTTAGCGTCCTGTTTCTTTTATCCCGGCCTTTTCTTTCCATAAACTGATTACTGTTTCTCTTCGTCTCCGGATCAGTCGCTAATTTTTGAATCTGATTAACACTTAATTGAAAACTGAGTCGTGGATAAGATTAAAATAATCATTAAACCGACCTGAATACCAATATAGTCGTATGTTTGGAATACTTGTAAATCGGTTGTACGGTTCCCAAACGGGTTGCATAAACTTTTTAGTAACTATAACTTTGTAACGCTCTTAGTCAATAAGCTTAAAACTATTAATACAGAAAGAGAGGTGCTGTTGAGGTCATTAATAAAAGTTCTTGTCATTTCGTTTATGATCTTACTGGTCGGCTTCACTATTGTCTCGAATGAGACTAGTGCTACCATTGAGCCGGTAAGCATTGCGAAAACAACCACTGTCAATAATGACGAAAGTATAGTAAAAACTTCAATAGTTAACTATATAGACAAGGGGAGTATGCTTGCGTCATGGTACGGACCCCGGTTCCATGGTAAAACAACCGCAAACGGCGAAGTTTACAACCAATTGGCGTTCACTGCTGCCAGTACAACTCTTAGGTTCGGTACTCTGCTTAAGGTAACAAACCTAAGAAATAACAAATCCGTTATCGTTAGGGTTAACGATAGGGGACCCTATATAAGCGGCAGACAGTTGGACTTATCCAAAGCAGCAGCTCAATCACTTGGAATGGCTCACAGAGGAGTCGTTAAAGTTAAGGTTGAGCAGTTAAGCTTGAAAGGTGTCAACTTTCCGGTCATTAATTTGAATTAAATCTGAAAGCCTCTGGCTTGCATGTTTAATTCATGCATATTCTTAACCCCGCTTCGGCGGGGTTTTTTATTGGATTTATGCCCGCATAAATTTTTTCATCATAAATCATTAAATTAGATATAGATAAATTGAAAAATATAGTACTTAATAACTCGCTATTTCCCATTATTATAACGAATTCATTAAAATATTAAATCAATGAATTTTAATTATTTATAATATAAAGAACACACTATGAAATTAAATCTTGGATGTGGAAACGATCTGAAAGAAGGTTATGTGAACCTGGATATCGTCGATTATGGCGGTAATACTATTCACGATATTAATAAATTTCCTTATCCCTTTGAGGATAATACATTCGATGAGGTATTCGCCTCCCACGTCCTGGAACATCTGGATAGTTTTCACAAAACGGTAACCGAGTTGTATCGCATAATTAAACCGGACGGTTTGCTGGTTGTTTATGTCCCGTTTTTCTTAAATACAAAATATTTTGGCGAACCTGACCACAAAATCCCGTTCTCCATAAGATCATTTGATAATTACGAGTTTATTGATAACCGGAAATTGAAATTTTATGAAAAATGGAAATTAAATCACCGGACTAATTACCAGGGTAAAGCTCAGTTTGAAGTAATCAAAAAAAAATTTATATCCTCTCATTTCGTACCCCTGAAATGGATGGATATTATTCTGAATATAGAACCGGTAATCTATGAAAGGTTTTTTGCTGGAATTTTTTCGCCGGAAGAAGTATACTTTGAACTTAAGGTTATTAAGCAATAGTCACGGGCTTATACTTCTATATTGAACTAAATAGATTGAATGCCGGCTATAAATTTGCCTTTTTATAATTTAACCCCCGGATAATTATAAAAAGCCAGCCAATTAAGAAGCTTATGCCCCCGAATGGAGTTATAATTGCAAAAATAGTACTCCCGGTTACTGCAAAAAAATAAAGTGAAAATGAAAATAGTATTATTCCTGCAAGGAAAAAAGGTAAGCTTATATTAAAACGTTTATCATTTTTTAATGAGATAGCAAGCAGAACAGTTGAATGAATTAAATGATATGTAACCCCTGTTTTATATATATCCGTCATTTCAGGTGAAAGAACGTTTTTAAGTCCATGTGCTCCGAAAGCGCCTAGGGCAACAGCTAGAAAGCCGGAAATTCCACTTGTGATTATCCAGAATTTATTATCTTTCATTCTTACAAAATCTTGTTTTTAGAAAATACAATTTGCATGTTTTGCTTCAATTTTTATTGTAATCCAAACCTAAAAATAGTTAAAATTTTGGATTAAATACTTGTTAAGATTTGATACTTTTTAAACTCTTTAAAGCTTAATATATTTAGAGACCTTTATGAATCAATTTGAACTGCATTCAAATTATGAACCTTCAGGTGACCAACCCCGGGCAATAAAAGAACTTACCGATGGGATAATCCGCGGTGATAAATTTCAGACTTTGCTTGGTGTTACCGGAAGTGGAAAGACTTTTACTATTTCTAATGTAATGCGCAATATTAACAAGCCGACGCTGATAATATCGCATAACAAAACTCTGGCGGCTCAGCTTTACTCTGAGTTTAAGTCTTTTTTTCCCGATAATGCCGTGGAGTTCTTTATAAGTTATTATGATTATTATCAGCCGGAAGCTTATGTGGTTTCAAGAGATGTATATATAGAAAAAGACTTTGCTATAAATGAAGAGATTGACAGGCTTAGATTAAAAACAACCACTTCACTTATTGAAGGGCGGAGCGATGTTATTGTAATCGCAAGCGTAAGCTGCATTTATGGAATCGGCGCACCACAGGAATATGCAAATCAGATAATCTTTCTGAAAAAAGGGATGACTGTTTCCCGCAAAAAACTTCTTAGAGACTTAGTTGATATACACTATATTAGAAATGATATTGACTTTACAAGAGGAGCTTTCCGGGCAAGAGGCGATGTTGTGGAAATTATTCCCGCCTACCAGTATGAGGAAGCTGTCAGGATAGAATTCTGGGATGATACTATTGAAAAGCTTTCAGTCATTGATTCTGTAACGGGTGATGTTCTCCGTGAGGTTGATTCAGTCCCTATTTACCCTGCAAAATATTTTGTCTCAAACCGTGATCAGTTGCAAAAAGCAATATACGGGATCGAACAGGAACTTGATGAACGTCTGAAGTATTTTAGGAAAGAGGAAAAATACCTGGAAGCACAAAGACTTGAACAGCGGGCCAGGTTTGATATTGAAATGATGAAAGAAATAGGTTATTGCTCCGGGATTGAAAACTATTCCCGGTATATGGATGGACGTCCCCCCGGTTCCCGCCCTTATAATTTGTTTGACTATTTCCCGAAAGATTTTCTCCTGATTATTGATGAATCCCATGTTACTATCCCCCAGCTTAGGGCAATGTATAACGGCGATAGAAAAAGGAAAGAAACTTTGGTTGAATATGGCTTTAGACTTCCTTCAGCGCTTGATAACCGTCCTATGAAGTATGAAGAGTTTGAGAAAATGCTTAATCAGGTAATATTTGTAAGTGCTACTCCCTCTGATTATGAACTTGAAAAAAGCGGGGGAATAATTGTTGAACAGATTATACGCCCCACCGGGCTGCTGGATCCGGAAATTGAAGTCCGGCCGATAAAAGGACAAATTGATGATTTAATTGGTGAAATTAGAATACGTACAATAAAAAAAGAACGTATTCTTGTAACTACTCTTACTAAAAAAATGGCTGAAGATTTATCCGATTACTTAGACAGGATTGGGATAAAAGTCCGCTACATTCATAGCGATATCGATGCTCTTGAAAGGGTCGAGATTCTCCGTGACCTTAGATTAGGTGATTTTGATGTACTCGTTGGCGTAAACCTTTTACGTGAAGGGCTTGATCTTCCGGAAGTTTCCCTTGTTGCAATAATTGATGCTGATAAAGAAGGTTTTCTAAGAAGCGAAAGATCTCTTATGCAGACTGCCGGCAGAACTGCCAGGAATGTTAACGGGAAGGTAATTATGTATGCCAATATCATCACCGATTCTATGAGAAAAACTATAAATGAAACCAATCGCCGAAGGATTTTGCAGACTGCTTACAATAAAGAACATAATATTGAACCGCAGACTATTTACAAAAGTATGGAAGAAATACTTTCGTCAACGTCCATTGCTGATGTTAGGAAAAGAGAAGACAAAGAAGATTATTCATTTACTAAAGTTGCCGAACCTGTCCTTAAATATATGAACACCGAACAAAAGCAGGATCTGGTGGATCAACTTACTGATCAGATGCATCAGGCCGCAAAAGATCTGGAATTTGAAAAAGCCGCTTCGCTTAGAGATGAGATAAATAAATTGAAAAAGATGATAAAATAGGATCATTTCACAGGCTGAAATGACCCCTAACTAAAAATTATTTTATTTTTTTTAAGTTTAAGTTTTACCCTTGCTTTGCCATTGCATCCAATACAGTTTGGGCTGATTTCCCGTATACCGGATCCTCTTTAGCTTTTGTAAGGTATTCTTTTGCTTTTTTAGCATCATTTTTCTTCTGGTAATCAACGCCGAGCCAATAATTTGGGCCGCCTTCACTGATTGTCTTTTTGTATTTTAAAGCGTTTTGAGCTGCTTCAATAGATTTATCGTATTTATTTATTAAAAAATAATTCTTTGCCAAATTTAAATATGCAACATCATAATTTGTGTAGCTTACAGCTTTGGTTAAGTACTCTATTGCTTTCTTACTGTTCTTACCGGCTGAAGTAGCAAGGCCTGAGTAAGCAAGTGTAATGTTGAAGCTGACATTAGCTTTTAAAGTGCTGTCTTGTGAAGTTTTTAGTACCTGTTGAAAATTATCAGCCGCATCCTGGTACTTACCCTGGGCAAAATAAACACTGCCAAGATTATTATAAACAGCTTCGAAATCAGGTTTGGCTGCTATAGTGCTTTTATAATTAGCAATTGCATCGTCCGGTTTATTCAGTTTTTCGTTAACTACCCCTAACTGGTAATAAATCCTGTAATCTTTAGAAGCAGCCAATGCCTGCTGAAAATCTGTAAGCGCGCCTGTAAAATCGTTTTTTTGTATTTTATCTAAACCGTCGTTAAATGGTTTTACGGCTGCTGAATCCATAGTTTGTGCAATTAATGCCGAAGTAATGAAAGATGCACACAGTAGGCAATAAAATAAACGGGCCATTTTTTTCATAGATATTTCCTTTTATGATGATAAAATTACACAGCAGAGGGCGTTTAATTTTTAACAAAACTGCTCTCTCTATGAATTGAGGTTAATTAAACTACAATTTAATTTTGGACTTGCACAAGATAATTTTGTTTTTAAAAAAAATCAATGATCTAATTAGCCCTTCTTTGCCTTTCACGGGCATTCTCTTCAATTCCGTGATACCGAACTCTTAAATTTTGTGACAAAAAAGGTCGAACACAATTCTTTTGGTAAATCATCTCCTTTATATAGCACTTTTTCTAAATATAGACCTGATGGCGGAGCCGTATATTTTGCCGGAATATCAGACTTCCGGCTAAGTAATTCTTTCAAATCACTTGCACTCATATTGCCTCGCCCGATCTCCGCAAGTATACCGGTCATTCTTCTTACCATTTTCCATAGAAAGTGTGAGCCTGTAATACGAATCAGTATAAGTTCGCCTTCCTCTTTTATCTGTATGTTTTCAATAAGTACTTTTGTTGACTTTTCAAGTTTATCTTCTTCTGCAAATGAAGAAAAATCATGCATGCCGGTAAATTCTTTTGAAGCATCCTGCATTTTTTTAAAATTAAGTTTGTCCTTAATCCACCAGACATAATTTTTACCGAATGCGGTGCGCCTCCGGCAAATTTGATAAATATAACTCCTTGAAACAGCATCGTGGCGGGCATGAAAATTTAAACCGGCTTTTTCTATTTCTAAAATATTAATGTCATGCGGCAGTTTGTCGTTAAATTTATATTTCATTATTTCAGGGGCCAACATAGTTTTAACTTCAAGATGAGCCACCTGGCAAAGAGCATGCACACCGCTGTCGGTTCTTCCGGAACCCTGCAAATCTAAGTTGGAACTGCCAAAGATTTCTTCAGCTGCTTTGATCAATGTCCCCTGGATAGTTTTAGAATTCTGCTGCTTTTGCCATCCGCTGTAACGCGTTCCTTCGTATTCTATATATAGTTTGAATCGGGACATAACTTAAATGCTTTTCTTTCTTCAATAATTACCTGTTGAAAACTAAGAGGCGCTTTATCATTAATACTGCGATTAATTTCGGTGTTAATGGTAATTAAAAAATTGATTTTAACTGTTTTACATGTCCGCCTCCGGAGGAACAGTTTACCACCCGGTTAACAAGGATCTAAACCATATACTTTTAATATGTTTATTCATGCAAAACGTATTTCCGCCCAAACTATTTATATTTAGTATTTTTGCTTTCTAAAAAAATCCGGATTTATCCGGAATAAAATGAACTGTGCGGTTAAATTCCTATCTCAATTTCCTCTTCGGCATAATCGTCCGGTGTTTCACAAACACGAACTTTAATCTTATGAATATTAGAAGGAAGTTTTAATTTGGTGATCTCCTGTAAAAAATATCGGGTTATATTTTCAACAGTCGACTGAAAATCTACAATAACTCTTTTCGAATTCATCTTCTCCAAAAATTCAATAACATTTTTATCATCTTTGTATACCAGAAAGGCATGATCCATTTTCTCAACGATCGGTCCAATAGCATCGCGAAGATGATAATAATCCATTACCATTCCGCTCTCCAAAACCTCGCCTTCTATTTCCACCAGCATCTTGTATGAATGTCCATGTATATTCTTACATTTTCCGAAGTGTTCCGGAAGTCTGTGCCCCATTTCCCAGTTAAATTCTTTTGCAATTTTCATTAAACGCCTTTAGCTGTCGGTTCCCAAATAAACTTATGCATTTGAAGCTGAAATCTTACATCAAGTTTGTCTTCAAGTATCCAGCCTGCAAGTGTAACCGGCTCAAGTTTGCCGAATACTACGGAACATAATACTTGACAGATTTTTGTCAGGTTGTATTGCATTAGTATGTCTTTAGTCCAGTTATAATCTTCCCGGGTTTCTATTACAAATTTTACTTCATCTTCCGGTTTTAAATATTTTATATTGTTATAAAGATTTTTCTTAAGCATGCCGCTTGATGGGCATTTTAAATCCATAATTATCTTTACGCGTTTATCAATGTCCTGAATAGGTAAACTACCGCCGGTCTCAAGCATTACCTCAAATCCTTCATCACTGAGTGATTTCATAAGCTCAAGGCTTTCTTTTTGAACTAACGGCTCGCCTCCGGTAATTTCAATAAGCTTGCATTCAAATTTCCTTACCTCGGCAAGAATTTCTTCAATATTCATCTCTCTGCCGTCGTAAAAAGCATATGCAGTGTCACAATAAGTACATCTAAGGTTGCAATACGTTAGCCTGATAAATATACAGGGAAGACCGGCTTTTGTACTTTCTCCTTGTATGGAATGATAGATTTCGTTGACTTTTAACATAATATGTTAGCAAATTGAGCGTTTTTTAGACTAATAAGGTTATAAAATTACAAAAGTTAAATTTGACATCAAACAGATGTTTCTATATATTTGTGCTTAATTTTTTATCATTATTAAGGTTTTTAGGATATGGCAAGCCACAAGTCAGCAAAGAAAAGAATTCGTACTAGCGCCAGGAAAAGAATAGTTAATAAAATAGCCGGATCTAAGATTAAAACCGTTGTTAAAAAAGCCCTATTAACATCCGAAAAAGAAGAAGCAGAAAAACTGTATAAACAAGCGGTTGCTATTTTAGACAGAAGCACTACTAAAGGAAAAATTCATTTGAATACCGCTTCAAGAAAAAAATCGGCATTGACGAAACACTTAAATAGCCTCACGGCGGCTAAATAGTTTTTTGTACTAACTTACCTTATTTCACTTA
>Ga0181535_10002892_pt1 | contig 20427 bp, 16 predicted proteins | sample PEATcosm2014_Bin_44_FD_119774 | JGI IMG/M metagenome (GOLD analysis project Ga0181535, IMG submission 119774) | Peatland microbial communities from MTU Mesocosm Facility, Houghton, MI, USA - PEATcosm2014_Bin17_30_metaG | ecosystem: Environmental > Terrestrial > Soil > Wetlands > Peat | place... | reverse complement strand
GCTGCATGGCAAAAGGGGCGGCCCAGCTATCCAACGCATCCTCCAATTGAAAATCGGGCAGGTAAATAAATAGGGCGACCGAAATCGAAAGCATCCATAGCGGCACCGATGTCCACCACCGAGGCACAAGCGCCACCAGGACGCATGGAAAAATGAACATTGGCTGCGTGTACCGGATCAGTATCAAGAGACTGCGCGCTTCGGGTTTGTATTCAGATCCATAGGTAACCGCCCCCAGCGCAGACAACCAGAGGGCGTACAGCACAATGCCAACGATCATTACCCAGGCTAATTGCCTTCGAAACTGCATCGCACTTCGTCCTTCGGCCCGGCGCGGCCCGGTCTTATTCGACTTGCAGAACGAGACACTTCAAGTACTCAGTCTCCGGCAGATTCAGCAGCACCGGGTGGTCGAGAGACGCGCCCCGGCGTTCCAGCAATCGCACGCGCCGCGAGGCGTCGGCGGCCGCTGACGCCACACTGTCTATGAGTTCAGTCCATCCCACGTGATGCGAACAGGAGCAGGTCAGCAGGAGACCACCGGGGCGCATCATCTTCAGCGCTCTCAAATTCAGCTCTTTGTAACCGCGCATTGCACCCTCGACAGCCCTTTGCGTCTTCGCGAATGCAGGAGGGTCAAGAACGATTGTGTCGAACATCTCACCGGCTTCCGACCAGTCCCGCAGAATCTGAAACGCGTCAGCCTCCACCCAGTCCACCTGCGCCGAAAGACGGGAGCGATTGGCCACGAGATTCCGTTCCGCCACTTCCAGCGAAGCTCTGGAAGCGTCAATTCCCGTGACCTGCCGGCAGACCTGGGCCAGGTGGAGCGCGAACCCTCCCTGGTAGCAGCAAACATCCAACGCCCGGCCAGTTTTTCCCAGCTTCCTTGCCCACTGCAGGACTGCTGCATAGTTGGCGCGCTGATCGAGAAAAGCGCCGGTCTTTTGGCCTGAGTTGGCGTCAAAATGGAATTCCAGCCCATTGAGCCTGAACTGGGCAGCCGCCAATGGTGCAGCGCTCGCTGCGAACAGGGGTTCGGGACCAGGCGCAGCAAGTCCTTCCAACTCGCGCATGCGCGGATCGGGCCGCTCCACAATGGCAGCCGGCGTCAGCTCTTCGCAGAGCACTCGAACGCAGGTTTCGCGCACTACAGCGGAATCCAGTCCCTTTGCAAGCAGCTGAAGGATGATCTGGTCGGCGTATTTGTCCACCACCAACCCCGGCAACTCGTCTGCCTCGCTGAAACACAATCGACAGGCATTTGTATCGGCGTCCAGCCAAGGCTTGCGCCGTTCAATAGCAGTTCGCAGCCTGCCGGCGAGCAATTTGAGCCACTTGGCGTCATCGACCGCTTCGCGAGAAACCATTCGGAGCGCGATCTGTGAAAACGGACTATACAACGCTGTGCCCAGCAACAACCCGCGGCTGTCGGCAACCGGCAAAAGCGCCGGCGGCTCGCCCGCAGCCGCTTTGGGCAGTTCAAGCAACTCAATATCGGAGGCATACACCCACAGATGCCCGCTGCGTATTCGATCGGCGGCACGCCGGCTGACAGTTGCGCCACGACCAAGACCCGCGCCGGTTGGATCGGATCCAGGCCGTTCAGACTTCGCTCTCCCCAATCCGGCGTGCTTGCGCGCTCCTGCCTGGGAACCGGCACTCTCTGCAGCCAGGGCCCGGCCCTGCCGCGATTTGCGGAAACCCGAATGCTGTTCCGCCGCTGGCTTTTCGGGATTACGCGCAAAAAGCGCCGCGGGTCGTTGCAACCCGGGCGCTTTTTGTTTTTTATCGGACTGCGGGGTGCGCGGCTTTGTCATCTTGCTCCTTGGGGGTTTTGTGGCGCCCCGGCCGGGAGCAATTGGGCCGCCGGCCCTTACCTCGTCTGAAGGCTGTCTACGTACCGGCTCAAATTGCTGATTCTGAGCACTCTTTCCTGGTCGTTTGCCATGTCCATCTTACCAAGGATCGGGCCCCAGACCGGCATCTCGATCGAGCCGTGAGACGGAATGTCCACCCCAAACTCCAACATCGACACGATCTTTGTGTCAGGGAACTTCCCGTGATTGATCTTCCTCAGCAATGTGAGGTCGGCCGGCGGCGTCCTAAGTGCTGAGGCAACAGGGCCGTTGCCCCTGCCGTCCACGCCGTGGCACGGCGAGCAATACGCTGCAAACATCTGTTTACCATTGCTCGGCGCGGTCTTACCTACCTGAAGGATAACCTTTGAATTGGATTGATCTGCTGCAAAGCCTGTGCCTGCCGCTAAAGCCGCGACAAGGGCTGCAATCAAAAGCGGTTTCAACATAACTTCCTCGGTTCTGGACCGCGAGGTCGTTCTCCAATTGACGTGCCGTTGTCCGCTTCGTGCATCGTGACATTTCTTGATAAGCAAGTCACCCGGCAACCGCGATTTACAAGCATGGACATTGGAGAATCGCTCTAGTCCGAAGGGGACTCTACTCCTCCGCCGGAGTAAGCTGGATGTGACGGCTGGCACACTACGTATAGCATTCCAGTACCAACGTACCTGGATGCGAACGGCTATCATCCAACAACAAATTCGACTATTTCAAATCAAAGTATTTGCCATACTTCAATGTAAGTTACGAAGATAGATGCAGATTAGATTCAACCTTAAGCTACAACCAATTCCAAAGCTTTCATTGAAGACTTGTACTTAGAAAGATTAGCCAACCTCAAACATCCGATCATTCCTACAACTTGACCGGATGAATGAACCCCGCAAGAGCGTTTGATTCGGTCGATCCTGGGCAAGAAAGCTCCTGGCCGCACCTCGTTCCGGTTTCTTCCCCGGTCTGCTCTCCACCTGTCCACATCGGCTTTCACCCCTAGGCCGATTTATCCGTGTTCAAACGGTGCAGCCTATAATGAAGCATGGCGAGTGTCCGGCAGGCCATACCGGCAGAGATCCCCAAAGTCCCCCCGGCCTCTACGGGGGATTTGCAGCCTGCTGCGTCCACTTCTGAAGCTTCCACGCCACAAGCCCTGATAAATGAACGCTTTGAAGCACTTCTGCACCGGGTTCAGGTGAACCGCCCCAGCGAAGATGTCACCCTGATTCGCAAGGCCTGGGAGTTCTGTGTCCGCCATCATGACGGCCAGATGAGGGCCTCAGGCGAGCCTTACATTGTTCACCCTCTGGAAGTGGCCGAAGTGCTTGCTGAAATGAAGATGGATGCAACCGCCATTGCCGCTGGCCTGCTGCACGACTCCGTGGAGGATACGCCTGCCACCAACGAAGAGATTGCCGAAGAGTTTGGCGAACAGGTTGCGCACATTGTTGAAGGCGTCACCAAAATCGACAAGATCCAGTTCGCGAACCGTGAAGACCGCCAGGCGGAAAATGTCCGCAAGATGCTGCTCGCCATGGTTTCAGATGTGCGCGTCGTGCTCATCAAGCTCGCGGACCGCCTCCACAACATGCGCACGCTTGAGCATCTGCAGCCGGACCGCCAGGAAGCCATTGCGCGCGAGACCCAGGACATCTACGCGCCATTGGCTCATCGTTTAGGCATGGGCAAGGTGCGCGGCGAGCTTGAGGACCTGGCCTTCCGTTATACCGATCCGGTCAGCTACGAGAAAGTGGCAGCCGCTGTTGAAGCGCGGCGCATCGAGGGCGAACAGTTTCTGCGTGGCGTTGAAGACACGCTGGTTGAGCAGCTGCGCGAAAATAACATTGAGGCGCGCGTTGAGTGGCGCATCAAGCGTCTGTATTCAATCTTCCAGAAGATCGAGCGCTCCAAGGTCTCCTTCGACCAGGTGTACGATCTGCTGGCGATCCGCGTGATCACGCCTGACGTAGCGTCCTGCTATGCCGTTTTCGGTTTGATTCATACCTTGTGGCGGCCGGTGCCGGGGCGCATCAAGGACTTCATCGCCATTCCGCGCGCCAATCGCTACCAGTCGCTGCACACCACGGTGATGGGCGCCAGCGGACATCAGTTCGAGGTGCAGATCCGCACTGAAGAGATGCACCGCATCGCCGAGGAGGGAATCGCCGCCCACTGGAAGTACAAGTCTGGCGGAGCCGCCGTGACCGCGCGCGACGAGGAACGGCTCAATTGGATCAGGCAGCTCGTCGAATGGCAGAAGGAGATGACCGACCCCAACGAGTTTCTCTCCAGCCTGAAGATGGACCTTTATCCCGACGAGGCGTACACCTTCACGCCAAAGGGTAAGGTGGTGGTCATTCCCGCTGAAGGCACGCCCATCGATTTCGCCTACACCATCCACACCGAGGTGGGCCACACCTGTGTCGGCGCAAAAGTGAATGGCCGCATGGTGCCCTTGCGCCATAAACTGCGCACCGGTGACATTGTCGAGATCGTCACCCAGAAAGATCACAAGCCGAGCCGCGACTGGCTCACCTTTGTCAAGAGCCCTCGCGCGCGCAACAAGATCAAGCATTGGCTCAATGAGGATCAGCGCCGCCGCGCCGTTGAAATCGGGCGCAAACTGCTTGAGCGCGAGGCCAGGCGATTCAAGGTTCCCATGAGCCAGATCGCCGATCAGGACCTGGGCCGCATCGCCAACGAGTACGGCGTTGCTACCGCCGCCGATCTGCTTGCAACGTTGGGCCAGGGCAAACACTCAGCGCACCAGGTGCTCAACAAGTTGGTCCCCGGCTTTGCTACCCAGGGCGACACTGCGCCGCTTGTAGAAACCAAGCCGGGCGACAGCGGATTGCCGGCCATGTCTGACGCGGTGCGCAAACTGCACCTCACCGGTTCCGATTCGCTGCAGGTTGAAGGGCAAAACGACCTGCTCGTCTATCGTGCGCGCTGTTGCAACCCCATTCGTGGCGAAGAGATTATTGGTTACGTCACCCGTGGCAAGGGAGTGGCCGTTCACGCGCGCAGTTGTCCCAACGTTCAAAATCTGCTCTACGAGAGTGATCGCCGCATCTCCGTCGAGTGGTCCCGTGTGGGCGACGAATCAGCCGGCAAGCCTCAGCGCTATCCCGTTAAAATCACCGTCTTCTGCGACGACCGTACCGGCATGTTGAAGGAAATGACCGCTGTGATCTCTGACGACAACACCAATATTCGCGGCGTTGAAATCCGCCAGGACGAGAATGGTGAAGCAATCGTGGAGTTTGTGGTGGAGGCTGAGGACGTTCGCCACCTCAACCGCATGGTGCTCGGCTTGCGCCGCGTCGAGGGCGTCCGCGCAGTGCAGAGAACGCAGAAACTGTAAAACAGATTCCGGTTACTGGCGGTGCCCTTCACAGGGTTGGTCATTCTTGTTTTGAAAGGACACCACGTTAGTCAGGTCAGTTCCTAACGGCCCAGGTTGTCAGCGGCTCTCGCCACATTCGCTACGCTCATGGTCTAAATCGCACAGACAATTACTGAGCGCGATGCAAAGCTGTCTTTGCAGGCGAATCGCGGACTCATAAGGAGTGACAATGTCGTTTGGAATCTACGCAGCCGGCTTTGCAATCATGATCGCCGGGCTGGCTTACGCGGCGCACCTCGTACATATGCCCACGCATTGGATCGTGGTGGGTGCGGTTGTGATGATTGGTTTAGGAATTTTGTCGGGCGTGAAGGCCACGCGTCAGAGAGATTCCGCCAAATAATGCGCTTCGCCTGCATTCAGCTGAGTGAATTGGCCGCTCTCCGAATGCCGCGCATCTGTTAACAGGGCTTTTGCCCGTAGGCTATTTCCCGTCGAGCACCTGCTTGGCAATGGTAGCCAACTGCATGTTTGACGTGCCTTCGTAAATCTTCCCAACCTTGGCGTCGCGATAATACTTTTCTGCCGGGTAGTCGCGCACAAATCCGTTGCCGCCGAAGATCTCGATGCATTGGCTGGCCACCCGCTCCGCCACCTGCGAAGTAAAGTATTTGGTCATCGCCGCTTCCCGCACATAGGGTTGCCCTGCGTCCTTCAGCCGGGCCGCGTTGTAAACCATCAACTTTGCTGCCTCAATATCGGTGGCCATCTCCGCCAGAGTGAACTGCACTGCCTGAAACTCCGCGATAGGTTTGCCGAACTGTCGTCGTTCATTGGCATAGCGGGCTGCGTGGCCCCACGCGCCTTCGGCCAGCCCTAGCATCTGCGCACCGATGCCGATGCGCCCCTCGTTGAGCGTCTCGATGGCGATCTTGTATCCTTTGCCCGGTTCGCCAAGCAGATGCTCTTCGGGCACCTCGCATTGATCCAGAATCAGTTCGCAGGTACTGCTGGCACGAATTCCCAGCTTGTCTTCCTTGCGGCCAACGGAGAATCCCTCCATACCTTTTTCAACCAGAAACGCTGTGATGCCGCGATAACCAGCGGACGCATCGATCGTGGCAAACACAATAAACACGCCGGCCTCGCGCGCATTCGAGATCCACAGCTTGCGCCCGTTCAGCAAAAACCCACCTTCGGTTTTCTCCGCGCGTGTCTGCAAAGCAAATGCATCGGAGCCCGAGTTGGCCTCGCTCAACGCATACGCGCCCACCGTGCCCGCTGCCAGATTTGGCAGCCAATGCGATTGTTGCGCCTGTGTTGCCCAGCGGCGCAGGGCGTTGATCACCAGCGTGTTGTGCACGTCCACAAGCACGGCTACAGCCGGATCAACCGTCGAGATCGCTTCTATAGCCAGGACCGCATCAAAAAAGCTGCCCCCTGCTCCGCCCAACGCCTCGGGAACTTCTATCCCCATCAGTCCGAGCGCGGTCATCTGTGCGACCAGTCCGTCCGCGAATCTTTGTTCGTCGTCCATCACCCGCACCTGCGGCGCAATGGTCTCCTCAGCGAACCTGCGAACGGTCGAGTAGAACAGATTTTCTTCTTCAGAGAGTCGCGTGAGCGGGATGGGCGACGTGTGGGTCAATTTGAAAACCCTCCGGCATCGGAGTGTATCAAAACAATCGGCATGCAGGCACCACGTTCGGCCCTGGCTCACAACACCGGATACGCCGGCGGCGAAGTTGTGCTTGATATTTTGAGACTAAGAAAAGGGGCGAACACTCGGCGGCGTTCGCCCCTCACCACTCGAAAGTTATTGGATGGTTAATGTGAAAATTGTGGACGAGTTGATGGTCGGTGTCGTCGAATCCTGCCCGCTGACGGTGATCGTGTAGGTGCCTTTGGGCGGATTCGTAAGCGAATAGGAAACACTGCCGCAGGCGCTGATGGCTACTCCGACAGCAAGAAGAGCGATCATCCCCGCCAAGGTGCGAAACTTTCTGGAATATCGGCCAAGCAAGCCTGCCAGCAGCAACCCCGCAAATGCCACCGTCGTTGGACCCGGGTTCGCCCCATTGTTCTTTGCCGAGTGGGCTCCGTGGAGCCTATAAAGCGGCTGTTTCCCACCGCTGCGGGCTGCCCCGTTCAACGTGCAGTCGGAAGCGTTGGTGTCAAGAGAAAGTTGGGTCGTTGCCGCGGCCGTCCCGGTCACAGCCACACTTCCATTGCCGGCGCTGTTCATGTTGGTGAACTGATAGCAGAGATTCTGCAGTGCGCTGTCGTTCGAGGTGTCGAAGTTCAGCAGAACTGTGCCAGTGTAGCCGCTCGCCGGCGTCACGGTGATGGTTTCGGTCCCTGAACTACCCTGCATAACAGTGAGCGTGGCCGGCGTGGCTGCCAGCGAGAATGATCCGCTGCCTGAACTTACTCCTGCAACGTTGACTGACACGACACCGGTTGACGCTGCGTGAGTGGCATCGCCCGAATACGCCGCCAGGATTACATGAGTACCCGCTGTCGAGAACGCAGTGGAGTACGTGGCTGTTGCGTTCGCGGTCAGCGTAATGGGCGCAAGCGGCGTTCCCCCGTCGACGGTAAGCGTAACTGTGCCTGTGGGAATGGTGCTGCTTGAAGTGGATGCAACAGATATTGTGAAGTTGTCTGAAGCGTTCAGTCCAGGAGTCATGTTCGAAGCGGTGATCGTCGTGGTTGTTCCGATAAGAACGGGCCCGGTGCTGGAGGGCCAGGCCGCGGCCAGGTTGGCTAGATTGATGGTTCCAAGTCCGGTGACCTGGTCATAGCCCACGCCGGCTGAGAAGCCTGCGGTGCTGCTGCAGTTGGCGCTGCCGGCAGTGCAATCGTTGTTGCCGCTGGTGATGTCGTGGAAAGCGGATGCGTATGTGGTGCTGTTCGCCGCCAGGGTATAGAGCGTCGGATTGATGAGCCCTTGTCCAGTGAAATAGTTCTGCTGCTGATTGATCAGCGCCAGCATGCCTGAGAAGATGGGGCCGCCCATGCTGGTGCCTCCCACCAGTGTCAACAGCCCTGTATTGGCATCGCGGAATCCGCTTGTGCAACTGGCGGTCTGCCCTTGCGACCAGAAAGAATTATCGCTGGTGCAAAATAAATATCCGGGCAGGTCGGTCGACGCATTGACCGCGATATCCGGCACATCGCGCTTGCCGTCGGATGGAATTCCAGGAACCCCCGTTTGCCAACTCGGCTTTGTGAACAGAGCACTGGCTCCGCCGCCTGTGGCACCTAGACAATCCGCCTGGCCGCAGTTGGCCTGGTCCTCATTCCAAACCACCTCTGGAATGTATTGAAGCGCGGAGCTGATGATGTCAGAACTGCCCTCTGCGGCCCAATAACCGCCGCCTGCTGTGAGATAGGCCGGGTTGGCCTGGGAAACTTCAGTGCCGCCCACGCCGGTAACGTAAGGGCTGCTGGCCGGGTAATCCACGGCCAGGGCTTCCTGTCCGGAGAGGGGCGGGTTCCCGGAGCCGGCCCCGACAAAGCAATCGGTGGAACCGCTGTCGCCTGCCGCAGCCATGATGGTTTGTCCCTGCGAAGCAGCCTGCTGAAACGCCGATTCAAGAGTAGGTTCGATGGCTAATCCCGAGCCAAGCGTGGATCCGGAAAGGAATGCTTCACACTCGCCGTAACTGGTGCTGATGATCGGAGCAATTTTCTGGTCGATCGCGTATTGCAGCGCATCGAAGGCACCGTAGTTCGTGTTGCTGCCTACATACACAAAGTAGATGTCCGCCCCTGGAGCAATGGCGCTCGACCACTCCAAATCGAGATCCGATTCACCCTCATCTCCTGAGTACACCGTGGAACTCCCGGTGCCGGGCATCAGCACAACCGTCGGGTCTTTCATGGTGAGCCCGGCAGCATTCTGGAAGCTCTCGATGTCGCTGAGGGAAACTGCCGACTGTCCGACGACGGCGATCGACTGCCCATTGCCGTTATTCCCAGAACTGTAAACAGGCTTGATGTTGTACACGGTGGCAATGTCGCCGGGCGCGAAGTAAACATTGCCGCTCTCACTGGAAGTGAATGCGGGTCTTGGCCGCGTGCTCTTGTTTACCACCGCATGTGACTTGGGCCGGAAGTCGTCGAGGTTGCGGATTCCAAGGATCGTTGGCGCAATGGCCGCGGGCACGCTCAGTTCAGTCGATGCCGCGAAATGCTGAACGCCGTTGATCCTGTAATTGTGCATCTGTGTTGAAAACGCTGCTTCGACCTGCTGAACAGTTCCTGAGAAGCGGATGGCATTCTTGCTGCGTGCAACCGACTCGATCACGAAACCTTGCTGCTGAAGCCAGCTCTGCACCTTGTCAAGATCGGAGTCTGACATTCCGAAGCGAGCGGCGAATTGGTCAGGGGTCAGCCACTGGTGATACAGCGGCGAGGAAGGATTCTGTTGCGCCGCGATCAGCGCGTCAAGGCTAGCCTGCTGAGCGGCCGAGCGGTTGAAGACCACGGTGATGCCGTCGAGCTTTGTATTTGCCGCCAGCCTGCCGGCGTCGAATTGTGCCTGCGCCAACGGGTGAAGCGATCCCTTCAAAGGAGTCATTGTCGAGCTGCTGATCTCCGCTGTGATGCGAGGCGCCGCCTGGTGCGCGAAGGCAGCGGCGGCGGCCACTGTGCAGGCCGCGACAAAGCCGCAAGCCCGGTACCGCAACTGCAGTAGGGGAAAAAATATCATCTTCATTGCCATCCTTGATGTATGAACCTTTGAGAGTTCATGGATTCTAAAGACCGGGCTTGCGGTCTTCGATCGCGTCAAAGCCAAGGCAATGGTGCCTGTTCGAACGGCAACAAAACACGAAAGAGGAATTTCAAGACGGGCCTGCGCACGTCCCTGCATTGGGACGGTTCGCAAGACTAAGCCTGCCTTTCCATTCGCATAGACGCAGAATTTTGAACAAAGTTGCGGCGTGAGAGAAAGCTCGCGTTGAGGAGACTGCACCCCGGACCACGATGCTGAGGAGGCTTGAAGCAGCGCTAAATGCCGGCCAACTCCAGCGCTGCACTCCCTTTGCGTGGCGGAATATACTCGGTCGCGCGCCATACAATGGCGAGCTTCTCCCGGCTCAGGAGTTTACGTATCTGGCCGCGAGCATGCTCTGCCCAGGGACCGCGATTGTCCAGCTTGTGATATCGCTGCCAGTGACGCAGCGCCTGCCGTCCCATCCCTTTGCGTTCATATGCCAGGGCCAGGTTGTAGTGGGCGTCGGCGTAACGGGGCGCCAGCGCGACAGCTTGCTGGTACGCGGCAATCGACTCATCCGACCGCTCGAGTTCGTCCAGCACATTGCCTAGATCGAAAAAGGCCAGCACGTATCCGGGGTCGGCCACAGTGGCCTGGCGATACAACTCCTCTGCCCGGCCATACTGACGCATGTGAAAGAAGATGGTGCCCAGGTTGATATAGGCCGCCGCATAGTCTGGATCGAGCGCCAGAATCTCCTGGTATAGAGTGATTGCCCGCTGCTTTTCGCCGGTCTCTTCGGCTTGAACCGCAGTGAAAAACAGATCCTGCGCATTCCGAGGATTCGGTGATCCCAACGGCCGCAGCGGCGATGGCTCGACCGGAGCGGATGTTTCCTCAGCCGGGTCAAATCGCGCGATCCTCTCGAAGTCAATGAGCAGCTGCCGTCGAATCGGATCAACCATCGCGCCATGGTGCCGGAAAGCCAGACGAGTTCCGGTCCGGACCGGGCACGCCTCCAACAGCGGGTTAGACATTCCCGCCACGGCCTTCATGGCCACAATGGACTGTCGTATTGAGGCCGCCGGCACCGCCCCCTCGCGCAGGGCGCGCACAATTCTAAGCTGCCCCAGGTCCTGGAAGGTGTAGGTCTGCCGTTGAGGGATCAGTTCAGCTCGCTCCCACCCCTGCAACTGGTGAGAACTGATTTGCATGATTCGCAACACATCCTGACGGCTATAGCTGGTCACTCTTGAGTGCTCCCACCGGTAGTACTGTCCATCCTCGGCTTTGAACCCGTGCTTTGAACCCGGTCCCCGATTGCGGCTTTCATCCCGGACCTGGTTCTTGGATCAGTTACGGAGAAACCGCTCTTGCTGCGATTATGCCAAGAGTATGCGTGGATATGCAGGCAGGAACTACCGCCGCAATAAAAAAACTAGTGGATAACCGGTGTCTCACTTGATTCGTGTCGAGATAGGGGCGCGGCCCTTGTGTGGAAATCGGAGGAGAAATCCATCAAACACGGCAGAACCCTAACAAACAGGAGTAGGAAGTAATGCTTTTGAGAGAGTTGAGAGTGCGCGATGGGAACGTGGAGCCGAAGATCGGACTTGAACCGATGACCTGCTGATTACGAATCAGCTGCTCTACCAACTGAGCTACTTCGGCTTGCTCTGTTGATTTTATCCTGATGCAGGCACAGCGTAAAGCGGCCTATACTGCCCAACATGCAAGGCAACCCAATCGAGGAATGGCAACGGCTCACGGAGCACTACCGCGGCATCAGCAACGAAGAACTCCTTGGACTGGCCGCAGAATTCGCCGATCTCACACCAACCGCGCAGGAGGCTCTTCGCGGCGAGATGAGGACTCGGGGTCTCGGCGATCCGCTGGCTGCGAAACAGTCCCCACCTTCGACAAATCGGCTCACGGCGCCGCAACTGGACCCAGGCGGGGATTTCGGCCTGGAAAGCGACCCATCGCTTCATAATCACAGCGATGAGGAAAACAGCTCTTCCCATGACTACACCTGGAAGACTCAACTGTGCGAATGTGAAAGCACTGAGCAGGCATGGCAGATTCATCAAGCCTTGCTGCGGGCAGGCGTCGACAGTTGGGTAGAACAGCCCGGTTCGCGCTACGCAATCAGCCAAAGCTATCCCCGGATCATGGTTGCAGCCGATCAGCTGGAACGAGCTGTCGAGATCGCCAGCCAACCAATCCCTAAGGACATCGTCGACCAATTCAACACTGATTCGCCAGAATTCGAGCCACCTTCCTGTCCAAAATGCGGCGCTGGAGACCCGGTTCTTGAGGGTGTCGACCCGGTTAATTCCTGGCACTGCGAGGCCTGCGGGAAGGAATGGGCCGACTCAACGTCCGACGAGGATGACAGCCAGGAGCAATCCTGACCCAAAAGCCCATACAAAACGGAAAGAGCCGCCCGGCAACAGGGCAGCTCTTTCCTCAGGGAGAATAGTCCCAACGGAGGCAAAACCATCAGAACTTTCTGGCTGCATAGTAGGGGTGTGGGAAGAGCGTGTCAAGGGGAAATCTTGTACGAAATAAATCTTTTTAATTCAATGGTTTACAAATTATTTTCGACAGGGGGTGCTGTATGCATCTTCGACATGTGTTCGCCTTTTCCTGCTTGACAATCGCCGTCTTTTCTAGGTGTTTTCTAGGGTTTGTGACTGGTTTTCCACAATTTTACGCCCTGCTTTAGCGCTTCTGGCCAGGCCTGTCGGCCGCTGGAACCGGCTCAACCCACTCCTCACGCAAATCCAGGCGAATGAACTCAACCTCGTACATTGACGATGCCGGCTTTCCACGCGCGATCCGATAGAGTGCCCGTCCCCCGCCCAGAAAGAAGCCCAGCAGGATCGCAGCGCTTGCGCCAATGATCACCAGTGTGACAATGCCCATCAGCAGCTTGCCGGTCTTGAAGACCTCAGAATCGGTGGGCTGCGGAATCGAAGTGATCTCCGACTCGTAGTGCACCGTAGCCAGGAGCTTGTGGCTCTCTTCAGGAATGGCGTCGCCGCTCACAATGGCCACCAGGGGTCCGCTTCGGCGGACTTCGAGGCCCGCCAGGTCAGAGTCGACAAGCGGCTTCGGCCATGGTGGAACCGCTGCGCTCCCTGCCTTGATGTACGCGCGAATCTTTGTCTCTTGCGCGGCGGCCATCTGCGGTGTGGGGTAGTCAATGATGGTGAGTGTCGCCGGGTTCGAGCGCAGTGAGTAGTTTGCCGTCACAGCTTCCGCGCCGCGGTCAAACCCCACCAGGTCAGCAGGCAACACGCCCCCTGCGCCTGCATAGCCCGCCGGCCCCAACGCATAGTGCGTTGTCTCAGGGGTAAGCGACTCAATGGGTAGATTGCCCATAATCGGCGGCGGCAGCGCCCTGGGTCCATCGAGGGGCGGCAACTCGCCCGCCAACTCACGCAACTCTGAGCCTGACATGGGCCCGATGCGCGAGAAGTTCGCATCGACGACAGAATTGCCCACCCAGAAAAGCACGCGATTGTTGTTGGAAGTAGCGCCTGTGCCAATCTCTTCCTTGGGCCACCCGTTCTGTCGGTAAAACGAATATGCGCCGAACGCGCCACTGGCATCGTGAAAGCGCAATGCACGAAGACTCAGAGACTGGCCGCTGCGTTTGTAGGTGGCTAGGGCTCCGTCGGTAAAGTCGTATTCCTTCAAAGCCGCGGCGTTGGCCTGATCGGCCTGGCTTGCTTCTGTAAAAGTAGTCGGCTTATCTGCTGAGACCCACCCTGCAAACGCGTCCGGCAAAAGCGCCTTCTGCACTGTCGACGTAATCAAATGCTGTTCGGCTTGCGCTGCAGTAATCTTCAGCGGCGCGGTCTGCGCAACGGGAGTGGCCGTGCTCGCTATCAGCACCGCGGAACAGAATGAACTTGCCAGCAAAGACATCCAACGCATCATGAAGCTCCATCATTCAGGGTACACGCTCTCACCGGCGCACGATTTGCGTGTAGCCCCTCTAGTCCGCGCAACCCCTCTATGTCTTGGACACTGCCGGGGGCGGAAAGGTTCCAGAGGCTCAATTGCTATTTGTCCAATTTGCTGCCTGCAGCTTCCCACGGCGTGAGGCGCGGTACCCAGCGGCGCACATGTTGCTTGTACTGCAAATATTCCGCAGGGAAACTGTGAGCCAGCTCGGGCTCTTCAGACAGTCTGACGAAAAGCTCAACCGCAAGGCAGAAAATCGCGCATTCAATCACCAGGTCCCAATTCCAGAACAGCACGGTCTCGCCGATCAGAGCCGTCAGAACCCCTACGTACATGGGGTTGCGTACGTATCGATAGAGACCGCTCACGACCAGATGTTCGGTTGGCACCGTAGGCATCAGCGTTCCGCGGCCGGCATAAACGAACCTGATCATCGAGTCCATCAGCGGTGTCAGCCCGGCAGCGATCAGCACTGCGGCAATCATGATTTGCCAAAATGGCTCGCCGGCAGGGATGTGGAAGTGTGTCATCCACCATGGCAAATACACCAGCACCAGACCCGGTCCACCAAAAACAGTGAACAGAATCGACACCACCATACTGCGGCGAATCGTAGCCATGGCTAATTCCCTACCGCCGCCCACCACGCATCGAATGCCGCGAGCGACCGCTCGCACACCATGCGATGCCGATCCTTCTTGTCGCGAACTTTCTGGCGCAGCTCTTCTTCCAGCGGTTCCAGCAAGTCGAAGGTGATGTTGGCCGGCTGAAAATCTTTGGGATCGGCATGTGTAATGTAGTGGACGAGTGAGCCAAGCGCGCTGGCTCGGGGCGCAGGAGTTGGCGTCTCTCCGCGTACCAGTGCCGCCGCATAGATTCCCGCCAGCAATCCAGTCGCAATCGACTCCGTATAGCCCTCGACGCCGGACAACTGCCCCGCAAATAGCAGCCATGGCGATTTCTTCAGCTGCAGGCCTTCGTTCAGCAAAACCGGTGCCTGAATGTACGTGTTGCGATGAATCTGCCCGTAGCGCAGGAACTTCGCATTCTCAAGCCCTGGGATGAGTCGCAACACCCGCGCCTGCTCTGCAAATTTAAGGTGGTTTTGAAATCCGACCAGGTTGTAGCTATCGGCGCGCACGTTCTCCTTGCGCAATTGCACAACGGCCCACGGCGTCTTTCCAGTTCGCGGATCACGCAGGCCCACGGGCTTCATCGGTCCGAATCGCAGGGTATCGCGGCCGCGCCGAGCCAGTACTTCAATCGGCAAACAGCCTTCAAAATAATCGAGGTTCTCCCACTCCTTGGCCTCGGCTGCTTCCGCCGTGAGCAGCGCATCAAGAAACCTGTCGAACTCTGCCCGATCCATTGGACAGTTGATGTAGTCGGCCGTTCCCTTGTCCCAGCGCGCAGCCATGTATACCCGATCCATGTCGATCGAATCGGCATCGACAATCGGCGAGATGGAGTCGTAGAACGCCAGGTGTCCGGCGCCGGTGATGCGCGCAATCTCGGCGCTCAACGCGTCTGAAGTAAGCGGACCGGTGGCCACGATGGTGAGCACTGGGCCATCGATCTCTTCAGCGTCGGGCTCGTTCAGCTCTGTCACTTCCTGTCGAACCACACGAATCGACGGCTCCGCGGCAATCGCTTCAGTAATCTGTCGTGAAAACTCGACGCGATCCACGGCCAGAGCATGTCCCGCGGGCACGGCCGTCGCATCGGCAATGCGTAGCAGCGCGGAACCCGCACGCCGCATTTCCTCTTTCAAAAGCCACGGCGCCGTATTGGGCGACTCGCTCTTCAGTGAATTGGAGCACACCAACTCGCCGAATTCGGTTGTCTGGTGCGCCGGGGTCAGCCGCGGTTTCCCATCGACGACGGCCCGCATTTCGTAGAGGTCCACCTGGCAGCCAAGCCGAGCTGCGGTCAGTGCCGCCTCCGGCCCGGCAAGTCCACCGCCGATGACGCGAATTCTCATTGCGCGACTTTCTGATCGGAACCTGGCGCGCGAGCACCGTCTGCCCCGCCGCAGGTCGCCAGGCGGGCTAGCGCCTCGCCGGCGATTCGCACCTTGCGCCATGTGTCCATGAACTCGGCTCCCATGGCGCTGTAAAACTCAATTGCCGGCGTATTCCAGTCCAGCACCTCCCACTGCAGGCGCGTACAGTTCATTTCCACCGCAATTGCGGCAACGCGCTGCAGCAGCGCCTTACCGATTCCCAACCCTCGCAGCCTGGGCTCGACGAAGAGGTCTTCAAGATAAAGTCCGGGCCGGCCCATCCATGTTGAGTAGTTGAAAAAGTAAAGCGCGAATCCAGCCGGCAAGCCATCGCACTCAGCTATCAAACAGGAATAGAAGGGGTTAGCGCCAAATCCATGCTCAAGAAGACCATCTTCTGTTGCGGTCACCGCGTCCGGCTCCCGCTCATAGGCTGCCAATGCGCGAATAAATGCCAGGATCTGCGGAACATCCGCGGGTGTTGCCCTCCGAATGATTGTCTGCATCCATTTATTCTAGAGTGTGATCGAGGCCACACGCGACCTTGCCCAGAGCACATTACGATGGGCAGATCACAGGCCGTTGCGCCCCTCCAGGACGAACCAATGGCTGGAGGCTTTCGCAACTTACTCGCGAGTGGAACCGTCCTATGACTTCGGCGTGAAAGCATGGCTTGTCGGCACTTCAATGCCATGCAGGCATTGCACATCCTGCTGCATGCCCTTGTGCTGAGTAGGCGATTGGATTTAACTTGGGTCCTGCTGGTTGCGCCGGTTTGCAAAACCGGGTTCCGCGCGGCAACTTCCGGGCACCCATTCAACCGGCCGCCGGAGCCGAAAGTGTATCGGCAGTTTCAGTTTGGCCTCCGGTTCCTGGCCTCAAAGGCAGCCTTCACTTAAGGAGACACCTTGGACGCAAACCGGGCAGGTCGGAAAACAAGATTTTTTGAGCTTGCGGGCAGCTTTGTTCCCGCCGCTCCCAAGGAGAAGATGATGAAACGCAACCTTTCACTTTGGCTGGGCATGATGGCATTCGCTCTCGTCCCCGCGCTTGCGCAGCTAGCCCCACCCAGCGCGCCTTCGGGCAAGATTCACGGCCACGTTACCAATCCCACCGGAGCATCCCAGGCTGGCGGCACGGTGAGTTTGGTCGAGGTCGGCCACGCTTCAGGTCCCGGATTGAACTCGGCAACGACCGACAAGGGAACCTACACGGTTGATCCCAATGGCGACTATTCCGGTGAGGCCCCCCCGGGGTTCTACACCGCCGTTTACCGCTCGCCCGGCATGACGCCCGACAAGCAGGCAGACCACATCGACGGCGTGAAGATTGTGGTCGGCCAGGACACCCAGCAAGACATCGACATGTCCCGCAAGGAGTATGTTGACGCCCTGCCCGCCGACCAGAGAAAGCAACTCGAAGACCTCAGAAAGCACAACGCCGAGGCCATGAAGGCGAATGAGGTCATCAAGAATCTCAACGCCGACCTGAGGGTTGTTACCCAGGACATCAAGGATGCGGATTCTGCGCATGAGGGCGCGGTTCAGGCGCTTGGCGCAACTGCTTCACGCTCCGATCTCGAAGCCAAGGAGCAGGAAATCAAGACCGCGAAGTACACCGAGGTGGAAACCTTGATGCTCAAGGACACGGCTGCCAAGCCTGACGCCTCCATCCTGTGGGCCCAGTTGGGACAAGCACAGGCGGGCTTGAAAAAGTATGACGACGCTGTCACGACGTTCAAGAAAACTCTTGATATCGAAAGCACATCAAAGAAGCCGAATCCCCAGGTCCAGGGTCTTGCAGATAGCGGATTGGGCGAGATCTATGCACGCCAGGGCAAGGTTCAGGATGCGAATGCCGCCTATGACGCGGCGGCCAAAGCCAATCCCACCCAGGCTGCTTTCTATCTGAAGAACGAAGCCGTCATCTTCTTCCAGATGAACAACGGCGACGCGCAGGTGGCCGTGGCCGATGAAGCGATAGCAGCTGACCCCAACCAGCCATTGCTCTACTACCTCAAAGGTCAGGGGCTCATCCAGAAGGCAACCCTCGATCCGAAGACGCAGAAGATCGTTGCGCCTCCAGGATGCCTTGAGGCCTATCAGAAATATCTCCAACTTGCGCCCGACGGCCCTTATGCCGCTGAAGTCAAGGGCATCCTTGCCGGCTTCGACCAGAAGATCGACAACAGCTACAAGGCCCCGCCAGGCAGCAAGAAAAAGGGCAATTAGTTTTACGGCTTCTGTTGATCAAGGGCGTTCGCTTCGGCGGACGCCCTCGGTTTTTTGCGCCAGCGCATTCCAGTCACATTCCAGTCTTCCCGACACTCTACAATCCAATCCATGAGCACAGCTCTCCCGAGCTACGATGAAGCCGCCGCGCTGGTTGCCCACCAGGTTGCAGGGATCGCCCGATTGCTGCCGTCGATCGAGAGTGTCAAGCTTGCAGCCGCATTCGGCCGCATCCTGGCCCTGCCGCTTCGCGCCGATCAGGATCAGCCGCCGTTTGCGCGATCCACGCGCGACGGCTTCGCATGCCGCGCTGCGGAAGCCTCAAAGCACGCGCCGCTGAAGCTGGTTGGCGCCACGCGCGCCGGAGATTCGCCCGCCGGTCCACTCCCCAAACGTGCGGCATGGGAGATCATGACCGGCGCACCGGTGCCTTCAGGGGCCGACGCGGTGATGATGATCGAACATGTCAAGATCGATCACGCAACCATGGATGGTGCGCAGGTCAGCCTGCTGCTTCCACGCAAATTGAAACCAGGCGACAACGTAGTCTCGCAAGGCGCGCAAGCTCACAGTGGCGACGAGCTTCTGCCTGCCGGAACTGCCATCCACTCTGCACAAATTGCCCTTGCCGCCGCTTGCGGCTACTCCACACTCGAGGTTTTCGCTCGTCCACGCGTGGCGATTCTCACCACCGGCGATGAACTCGTACCCATCAAATCCAAGCCCGCGCCTGGGCAAATCCGCAACTCCAACGCGCCTATGCTGGCTTCAATGGTGGCAGCGGCCGGCGGTGAGCCGTGGGTATTGTCTACTGCCGGGGACAACGACCGCGCACTTGATCGCTCCCTTGCCCGGGCGGCTGAGGCTGACCTGCTCATTCTCTCGGGCGGCGTCTCTGCCGGGAAATTCGACCTCGTGGAGCCCGCCCTCGCTCGAGCAGGCTCGCGCTTCCACTTCACCGGCGTCCGTATTCAACCCGGTAAACCCCTTGTCTTCGGTGACCTGCCCGTCAGCGGCGCACGCGCTGTCCAGCACCCGCGCTCAAGAACATGTTTCTTCGGGCTTCCCGGCAATCCAGTTTCCTCGGCCGTTACGTTTCAGCTTTTCGCTGTGCCCGTACTGGCTGCGCTTGCCGGCAGCCGTGTCACCGGACCACGCTTCGCCCTCGCCCGACTCTCTGCGGAGACCGACAAACACGCGAAGCCCGGACTCACCCGCTTTCTGCCAGCCTTCTGCACCTTCGGTCAAATCGACGGCATCCGGCCTGAAGTCAAACTCGTCTCCTGGCAGGGTTCAGGAGACATTGGCGCCCTGGCTCGCTCCAACTGCTTCCTGGTCGTGCCTGAAGACATTGCAAGTCTGCAAGCGGGCGCACTCGTTCGCATTCTGCTTACCTGAGGAACCCATGCCCAAACCAGCCAAACCCCGTCTCTCGCACTTCACCACATCCGGTCAGGCAACCATGGTGGATGTCAGTGCCAAGCAACTCACTCGCCGCACCGCAACCGCGTCGGCATTTGTTGAACTGTCCGCAGCCGTCCTCGCGGCTCTCCCCGCCAACCCCAAAGGCAACCCGCTTGAGGTAGCTCGCTTCGCCGGAATGCAGGCCGCCAAACGCACCGCCGATCTGATCCCCATGTGCCATCCGCTCCCGCTCACGCATGTAGACGTACAGGCGGAGATTGTCGCCGGCGGTGTGCGCATCACGGCAAGCGCAGCAACTACCGGTCCCACGGGGGTTGAGATGGAAGCTCTGACCGCCGCCACCGTGGCGGCTCTCACGGTTTACGACATGACCAAGGCTCTCGACAAATCCATCGTCATCCGCAACATTCAGCTGCAGAAGAAATCCGGCGGCAAGAGCGGCGACTACACAAGGCCCCGCGGCGCATGACCAGGCTGCGCCATGCGGTGCCCGGGCTGATCCACGACCACGTGCGCGCCCACAGTCACTGCGCCCGGAATCGCGGAGAACTCGATGACAGTTCTCAATGTGGCTGCTTCTACTGTCTCGCCATGTTTCCGCCAGCCGAGATTACAGAATGGGTGGGTGGTGAAGAGACTGCGCTGTGCGCAAGATGCGGAATCGATTCTGTGATTGGGTGCGCCTCGGGATACCCGATCACCTCCGAGTTTCTTAAACGCATGCATGACTATTGGTTTTGACAAGGCGAGCCCGAAACACGTCACAGGATGATGCCAACCTTTCTGGAATTGGCCCACACAGCCTTCCCCAACCGCGGCAAATGCACTACGATTCTCCTTCCGCCTGAAGGAGGCTTCATGCCGCGCTC
>Ga0181535_10002891_pt1 | contig 20440 bp, 16 predicted proteins | sample PEATcosm2014_Bin_44_FD_119774 | JGI IMG/M metagenome (GOLD analysis project Ga0181535, IMG submission 119774) | Peatland microbial communities from MTU Mesocosm Facility, Houghton, MI, USA - PEATcosm2014_Bin17_30_metaG | ecosystem: Environmental > Terrestrial > Soil > Wetlands > Peat | place... | reverse complement strand
GGCGGCGGCCAGTTTCTGACCAATGTCACAACCAGCCATTCGTACACAACCTACTACGTCGCGTTGAACTTCAAAGACAATGGGAAGAAGTAGCGAATGCCATGGCGAGACCGAGGAGCGCAGCTGGTTTGACGGACGATCGAGCAGTCCGCAACCAGCCTGGCCGATGAGCGGGTCGCACACCCAACCCGGCAGGGTCTCTGCGTCAAGCTGGTGATCACCAACCGGCGTGCCCGCTATCACAGCCAGAAGTACTGGTTCGCCGCATCCTATGGAGTAAGCAGGAGTTTTGGAAAGAGCCAGGCGACAGGGCTTGAAAAGGTTTCCGTGCCCCGGGGCTGAGACACGATCTTGCTCAGGGCAATGAGAAGGCCGACAGTGGCAGCGCTTCAGCAAAACGAGGAAAAACAGCCTCGTGAGGCTTTGCCGCTGTCTAGCTTTGCCCGGAACCGCGGCGCGGAGAAAGATGACCAGCACGCTGGATAAATTGGAACAGAAAAAGACACTCGCCAACTTATTGCGCAGAGAAAATACAGTTTCACTGGCCACGGTGAACGAACGGGGGGAAGCGTGCGTGACGCCGCTGTTCTACATCGTTGACGAAAAGCTTTCGCTTTTCTGGCTTTCATCGGCAACCAGTTTACACAGTCAGAATCTGAAGAAGACAGCGCGGGCGTCCGCGACCGTATATCTGCATACGGAAAGTTGGAAAGAGATTCACGGCGTACAGATGCGGGGAGTGGTGGCGCTGATCAGCAATCGGACCCGGCGGAGACTGCTGATCAAGAGCTATGCCGAGCGATTCAAGTTGGGCGCACTGTTTCTTCCGGCCATGAGCCGTTGCAGCCTGTATGAGTTTCGGCCGGAGTTCTTCCGGTTTATCGATAACTCGAAGGGATTCGGCAACAAGTTTGAAGCCACTCCAGCGGAAATCGGCCTGGCGGGCTAGCTGAGTTGCGGGTGAAAAGAGATGGTCCGAGCGATTCAGACATTGCCGTTTGCTTCGCTACTTCCCTTCCCCAGGACCTGAAGGACGTCTGATAAAGCATCCTGCCATGTTTGCATCCTTACATCGAACGTCTCTTCAAGGCACTGACAAGACAAGCGTGAGTTCGCCGGGCGCCTGGCGGGCCGAGGAAACTCACTGGTCTTGATGGGAACAAGATTCGGAATCGGCGCGGCGGAGACTGCAGATTGCGCGGTGAAGATCGCCTTTGCAAATCGAAACCAGGTGGTGGCTCCCGTGTTCGTCAAGTTATAAATGCCGCTGAGGCCGCGGAGGCCGTGCTGCGGAGAAGACAGCATCGGGGCGAGTATCTCCAGAGTGGCCCGGGCGATCGATGCGCTCGATGTGGGTGCGCCGAGCTGGTCATCCACGATGCGCAATTCCGTGCGTTCAGCGGCGAGGCGCAGCATGGTCAAGAGGAAGTTGGTGCCGCGAGGGCCGTAGACCCAGCTGGTTCTGAGAATCAAATAGTCTCCGCCAACTGACTGGATGGCCTGGTCGCCTGCGAGCTTGGTTCGGCCGTAGACGTTGAGAGGGTTGGGCGCATCTGTCTCAAAGTAGGGAGCGGGTTTTGTGCCGTCGAAAACATAATCCGTGGAGTAGTGAATGAGTATGCTGCCGAAACGCCTGGCCTCTTCGGCGAGAATGCCTGGCGCAATCGCGTTGATGGCGGCTGCTAACTCGGGCTCGGCTTCAGCCTTGTCGACGGCGGTGTATGCTGCGGCATTGACGATGAATGCGGGCCGCACCTCACGCACCGCCTTGCGAATGGCATCGGGATCAGAGAAATCTACTCGGGGAGATTCAACCTGGCCGATCTGACCAAGCCGGGATATCCGGTGGCGAAGTTCCCATCCGACCTGACCGGAACCGCCAAAAACAAGCACGTCGCTCTTTGTCATTCGCTGCCTTGAATAGAACTGTATCTTGAATATTTTCGCCTCGCAACCGTGGGTCCTGCGCAGTTGGGTGCGGATAGCCAAGACGCGATCAATCGAGGCGTGGATGGATCAGGGCTGCACAGGCTCGAGCAACTCCGGGTCGACTTCCATGGCCGCTTGCGCAACAGTTGCCGTTGAAGGAGACTGTATCGTTGTTGGACAGCTACTCCAGTGACTGCTGTCACGCCCTTGTGTTCAAGATTGCTCACAACACAAGCCGAGAGAATTAGACGAGATTCTCGCAAGGAAGTTACTCATGCAGAAGAGGAATTGTTTTGATGGAGCATGCGAGGTCGTATTCCTCACTGACCGAGAGGCTCGCCCGTGGGCAGAAAAGCAAAGCCGGAGAGTTCTGCCCCGGACGCGAGAATGTCCCGGAGCCGTTCAGGGTTGGCTCCGCTCCGGTTCGCAGCCGATTCCACGAGGCGAAGGGCTGCAGCCGGTGGCGTTCCAGCCGGCATGCGGAAGATCCAGGGAACGTTGGTTGAAGTGAGAGTCTTGTCGCTGCTGAGAGCGACGACCGGGACAAAGCTCTTGAGCGCCAGTTGCTCGGAGAGATGAGCCGCGTTGCGGTCGAGGGCGACAATCGCAAGTGCGTGCCCATCCATGAGTGCTTGAACGATTTGGGTGGAAGCGACTCCCCAGTTTTGATCGCTGTCGACGGGAAGGAGCTTCAGAGGCCGGCCAGAGGCGGATGAGGCGGTGAGCTCTACAGCAACCTCGGGCGACTCGGCAACCGCAGCGGCGTTGGGGCCAAAAAGAATGATGCTGACCGGTCCCGGCGGCAGGTCTGGTTGATGCGGCCCGGCATAGCCGACACTGGCATCGCTGACTCGAGCATAGGGCTGTTCCGGCGTCAGTTGCGCCTGGCTTTTTGCGGGGTGCGGCACGGACGTGGGGGAATTGTCTTTTTCCATCGTGGCAACGCGGTAGGTGACGACGCCATTGTGCACCGTGGCCAGGTAGAGCGGAGCCACGTTCTTCTGGTTCGGGTCGAAGACCATGTGGCCGGTAACACCTTCGTAATCGACGATGTTTGCCAGAGCATCGTGGATGCGCGCCCGATTGAGCCCTGCATTGCAGATGGAGTCAAGGAGGGCATTCATTCCGTCATAAGCGAGAGAGGCAAACTGTTCCGGCTTCTCATTGAAGCGACTTTCAAAATTGCGATTGAATTGGAGCCAGCGGGGGTCTTGACGACTGGGGTCGTATGGGAAGACTGCCTCAAAGCCTTCAGCGGCGGCGCCGGCCTCAGCCAGCAGGGTGGGGCCGAGGGTCCGGTAGGCGCCGAAGACGGGTTGGGTCATGCCGGCGGCGCGCAACTGCTTGAGGATGGTGGCAGCCTGCGCCTCATCGGTCCATAGCACGATGGCATCGGCGCGCGAAGAGCGGATCACCTTCAACTGCTGGGAAAAGTCAGTATCGCCGGGCAGGTATTTCTGCTCGATGACGACGGGATGGCCGAGACGGCGCGCGGCATCGCGAAATTTGGGCACACCGAAACGTCCGTAGCGATTGTTGACCCGCAGAAGCGCAACGCGCTTGAGGTCGAGTTCGCTAAAGATACGGCGGGCAAGGGTGAGACTCTGGACGCGGTCATCCTGAAGGTCAGTGAAGTACCAGGGGATGTAGGTCTCTGGAATGGTGGGGTCTGTGGAGGCGGAGTTGACGATGGGAATCTCAGCGCGCAGAGCCACGCGCAGGGCAATGTGCGTGGACTCGGAACTGATGGAACCGAAGATGGCCCAGTCCTGATCGTCGTAGACCATCTTGACCACTTCATTGGAAGCGGAACCCCAGATGGTTGGATCGGTGGGCCTGTCGTCGCCGTAGACAGTCTTCGCCTGCCAGTTGTCATAGTCGTTGTGAAGCATCAGCTTGAAGGGCTTGCCGCCGTAGCCGCCGCGGGCATTCGCCTGCTCGACGGCCAGCTGCGCGCCGTGCAGCATGCGTAAGCCGAAGATCGATTCAGGGTTGTGCTCGATTGGCCCGAAGAAGCCGATTCGGATTTCCGTGAGGTCTCTGGGATCAGGAAGATCGCGGGCCGCGCCGGAGTAGATATTGGGATGGGTGTAGTTGACGTCGTATGGGGCGGCAAATTTGGCGTAGGGACTGAGGTCGGCGGGCTCTCCGGCATAGGGAGTGACGGTGCGATCCCTGGGCGGCGCAGGGGGATGGGCACCGCACTCACATGCATGCCCACCGGATCCCTGCTTGAGAACCTGGCTTTGCCCGGTCGCCGATGACTGGCCTGCAAGAGATGCGACCGCCAATGTCAGCCAGCACGTCCCAACCAACAACCTTGCCTTGCGCATTGCAACTACTCCTTGCCGGGTGCAACCTTTTCATTGCGGAACATGGCGATCGCCTCAATCTCCACCAGCAGTTCCGGCCTGCAGAGATGCGCCTGGATGCCGGTGGAGGCGGGCAGCGGGTCGAGTCGCTGCTCCTTGAAGAAGGCGGTGCGGCCAGCGTTGAACACATCGTAGTCGCGATCGATGTCGCGCAGGTAACAGCTGGTGCGCACGATGTCGTGCCAGGTGCAGCCTTCAGCCTGCAGAAGCCCGGTGATGTTATCGAAGGTGCGGCGGAGCTGCGCCGGGAAGTCGCCGATGTGCACGCTCTGGCCGTTCTCATCAATCGAAGCGGTGCCGGAAATGAGCAGGATGGTGACGCTGCCAATGTCGATCCTCATGCCGCGCGAGAACGAGCTGGGCTTGTCATAGACGTATGCTTCATTGAGCACCCCATGGTTGGTGACGGCGCGCTTCTGGATGGGCGCATGTGCGAGGGCTTCAAGGATATCTGCAATTGCATTCATGGTTGTTGGTCTCCTGACGTTCTTATTTCTGTTGACGAATTCCGTGGCTTAAACCCCTGGCAGTGGCGACCCAAATATCGTCGCCCTGAAAGTCGATCCCGAGAACATAATTGTGAGCCGGTGCGCTGGTGACCGCGATGGGTGTTACTTTGCCCTGCGCGTCGCGTACCGTCATCTCCGGCTTGCCATCTTTTAAAGATGGGCGGTAGACAGCCCAGTTGACACCGTCGAAGTAGGCAAGCCCCTTATCCGTGCAAAACCAGGCGCGTTGAGCGTCTACGCCCTTGATGAAGTTGGTAAAGTTCGAGGGAAGCCCGCTGTCTTTGGTTAAAAAATTGTGCCAGTAGCGTCCATCGTACCGGCTATCTCCAAAATACGTGGCTGCCCAAAGAATATTGTCTACATAACTGACCGAAGTAACAATCTCGTGGATCAAGCCCTGATCCTTGAACAATACGATCTCATTTTCACCGTCGGGATCGTCATACTTGTCCCAGCGGGCTGTTTTCTGGTCATATTCGAGCACTCCGCTGCCCCAGACAGCGAAGTAAACCTTTGTGGGTGTTGCGGAGACGCCGTAGGTCCAGATCTCGACCATGGGGGTGTTGCGCTCGTTATAGAGGGTCCATTGGCCGGTGCGGAGGTTGAGGCGGCAACCGCCAGCGGCCGTGGCGACCCAGACATTTTCACCTTCGACGGATACGCCGTAGACCACGTCGTTGCTGAGGCCGGAGTTGAGCTGCGTAAAGCTGTCAATTCGACCGCCGGAGATGCGGCTGAGGCCAGCCATGGTTCCAGCCCACACATCGCCTGTACGCTTGTCGAGGGCGAGCGAAAGGACGGCACGGTGCGCCAGACCATCCCTGGTGGTGTAGGTCTTCCAGGCATGATTCTGATAGACGGCGAGACCATCTTCAGTACCGGCCCAGATGCGATCTCCATCGACGAGGACGGCGAAGACGTGATTGTTGGGAAGACCGTTTTCAGTGGTGAAGCTCTCAAAGCGGTATCGTGGCAGCACCTGCTGAGCGGGGGACGCGGCTTGTGCCGCAATATGCTTCTTCGCCGGGGATACTGAACGCTGCGCGGGCGCCGGCGGTTGTGCGGGCGGCGCTTGCGCGCCAATTGCCGGCAAAGCAGCAAAGAGAAGCATGGCGATCAAGAAGTACTTTTTCATCGCGTCCTCAAATATTCAATCAGGTCGTTGAGTTCGTCTTTGGTGAGGTCGTTGGTGCGGCCATGTTTGTCTTCGGGGTTATAGACCGTCCAAATCTCTTCAAGCGTGCGGGCCGAGCCATCGTGCAGGTAAGGGGCGGTGAGCGCTATTTCAGTTAATGGCGCCGCTTTCAAAAGGTTCCCATTGTCGGTAGGCTTGCGGGTTCCGACATCGAAGAGTTTCTGGTTGGTGCCCTTGGGGCCGCTATGGCAAAAGGCGCAACGATTGCTTTCAGGGATCGAGTTGCCGAATTTGTCCTCCTGGCGCACAAACAGCGCCCTGCCGCGCTCCTGTGCAGGGGTCAGATCGTTCCCCTGCAGCTTCCAACGATTGGGCCGGGTTTGCATGGTCAGGACATAGAACGCCAGGTCGGCCAGGGTGAGGTCGTCATAGTTTTCTGAGCGCCAGAAATACTTCTCAGTACGCGGACCACATTCGGTGGGGATATTGGGATTGCCGCCGTTCCACTTGTACGGCGCCGTATCTTTGACGCCCTCCAACATTTTGTTGTCCACGATGTCGCGGCCAAATCCGTCGGGTTCCAGGTCCCAGGTAAGCCCGTCGAATGTGGAATCGATGTGGCAGTTTGCGCAGGCGATCTGGCCCTGAAATGACTGGCGCGCTGTATAAAAGGTCTGCTCGCCGTGACGCTGCGCGGTGACGATCTTCGGGCCGGCCAGCGCGATAGTGGATGCGACGCGGTTGGCGCGGGTATCGATGACGCTAATGGTGTCATCAAGACGGTTGGCTACAAAGAGGGTGCGGCCGTCGCTGGTGAGCGTCAGGCCGCGTGGATTGTGGCCGACGGCAATGCGCGCGACAACATAGTTCGCACTGGCTGAAAGGTCCTGGACGAAGGGCGCGGGGTGCGTATGGATGAAGCGCAGCAGGCGCGTTAAGTCGATGACGGTGACCATCTCAGAGCCGCCGCTGGTGATGTAGATCCGCGATTTGTCCGGCGCAATGGCTACGCCGAACGGCTGCGAGGCGTAGCGCTCGAGTTCGTCGAGCGGAACTTCAACTGATTTTCCGACGTCTGCGCCGAAGACGGTCAGGGTGTCTTCAAACGCTCCGCCGTGCTCAAGGTGGGCCAGGGGGACGAGATTCTTGGGATGAAATTCTGCCGCAACGCCAAGGTGGCCATCGCGTGAAAACGCCAGGTGAAAGACGCCGGCGATTGCATGCAGTGGCATTCGATCCATGACTACGGCGCGGGCCACATCGATAACCGTGATCTCCGACTCCGGCGCAGTGCGGTGAGGCGATGCGTTGGGATAGACATGGGTGGCGTAAAGCCGCGTACCGTCAGGAGAGAGCGCAAGGTAGCTCGATCCGCGCCCTGCCATGAGACGCTTTTCTTCGGCACCGGTCTGTGCGTCGAGGACGGCCACATCATTGCTGATGCGGTTGGCAATGAAGAGACGGCTGCCTGCCGGATCTTCAACCACGCTGGAGGGCTCCGCGCCGACCGGCCAAGTGGCAACGACGGAGAGCGAACTGGTGTCAATGACAGAGAGCGTATCGTCCCAGGAGTTGGCCACGAAGAGGCGTGCGCCGTCAGGCGAGAGTGAAAACCCGCGAGGCACGCGCCCGACTGCGATGGTCTTGATGACCGCATAAGTGGCTGCGTCCAGCACCCTCACCTCTTCACTCTGCTGGCAGAGAACGTAGAGGCGCGCGCCATCGGGTGAAAGCATGACCTCAAGCGGCGATGCGTAATCGACATCTTCAATCGATCCCCGGTGCTCGTCTGCACGCACCGGCCTGCCAGAGAGCAGCGCAACCGCAAACAATGCGGCGGCCAGCAGCGCCAGCAACGCGACGATGCCCCTTCGCAAGTTTGTTTGATTGCGCAGCGTCACTTGGGCTCCTCTACATCGAGCACGCGATCGACGCTGAGATTCTGAAGTGTCTGCTCGCGGCCGCTTGGCCAACGAACAATCAGCTTGTCTACCGTTGTTGCCGCACCCAACCCAAAGTGCAAGCGGCCGTCGTCCTGGGAGAGGTAGCCGGAGCCAGCGACGCGCTCGGCTGTATGCCGCTTTCCGGCTGCGATGACTTCAACTCGGGCGCCAATGCCATCGCGATTGCTCTTCGTTCCCACGAGCTTGATGGTGATCCAGTGGCCAGTACCGGTTGAGACGTTGTGAACCAGGGTTCCCTTGCCGCCCAGATTGACGACGAAGGCATCCATCTTGCCGTCGTTGTCGTAGTCAGCGAAACAGGCCCCACGAGCGGTGGTTCGTTCGCTGAGGACAGAGCCTGCATCGCGGGAGACGTCAGCGAATTGACCGTTGCCGGTTCCGCGAAAAAGAGTGTGCTCCTGGGGAATGAGATGAATGAGCCCGCCGTGAAAGATGAGGATGTCGAGGAGTCCGTCGTTGTCGAAGTCGTAGATACCAGTGCCCCAACTTACGTATTGAGCGTTGGTCTGGGAGACGCCATTCGATGCGCCGATGTCTTCAAAGCTCATTTTCATCGTGTTGTGCAGCAGCCTGTTGTAATGACCGTCGGTGACCCAGAGGTCGAGCCATCCACGGCCTTCGAAATCGGCGAAGACGGGGCCCATGGACGAGGTGGATTCGCCGTTCTGACCAAAAGCTGTTCCGGTATCGCCGCCGATTTCTTCGAAAGAACCGTCGTGCTTGTTGTGGAAGAGGAAGTTCTCTGTGCGGTCGTTAGCTACGTAGATGTCGTCCCAGCCGTCGTTGTCGAAATCTGCCGCGGTGACGCCCATGGTACGGCCGACGTAGGCGCCAATACCGGACTTCTCAGTGACATCGGTAAAGGTGCCGTCGCAGTTATTGTGGAAGAGCTGATTCGTTTCACCCTCATAATCCAGCGGGCCGGGGTAGTTGTCTGCGGCGTAGAAGGCTCGATACTTGGGATCGAATTTTACGTAGCGACCGACGAAGAGATCGACACAACCGTCCCTGTCATAATCGAGCCATGTAGAGCTGATGGCCCATCCGTCCACCTTGATGCCGGCCTTGGCGGTGACATCGGTAAAGTGGCCGTTCCCGTCGTTGTGGTAGAGAATCGTCTTTCCGTAACCGGTGACGAGAAGATCTTCAAAACCATCGTTGTCGTAGTCGGCCGCGGCGACCGCATCCGAGTACATATCCGGATTCAGCCCCGCCTTTTCTGTGACATCCGTGAAGCGGCCATTGCCGTCGTTGCGATAAAGATGATTGTGCGGCGGGATTGCCGGCTTTTCCTTGAGCGGGTAGGGATGCATTGAGTCATCGAGCGGGCGGCCGTTGACCACGTACAGTGACTCGAGGCCGGAGTTGTTGTAGTCGAACCAGACACAGCCCGCACCCGTTCCCTCAAGCAGGGAGCCTAGCTGGCGTGAACCGAAACTATGCGTAAAATCGATGCCCGCCTTATCACTTGCATCCTCAAACCTAACCACCTGCGGTGGGGCAGACGTCGCTTGCGGCACCTGCGGTGCGGCAGACGCCGCTTGCGCGGCAAGAGTTGGTTGCGCAGGATTGAGAGAGGTGGCCACCTGCTGTGCGCCAGAAGCGAGTGAAACAACAAAAAGCGAGAACATGCTGAACAAAAGTACGAAGCGGATCATCATTTCAATTGCCCCTCGAAGCGGGGTTCAGCGCGCGGCCTGGTGCAGACAGGTTGGAAAGGTCAGCCGGGGTAGTTGTGCGAAGCAGCACCGATGGAACACGATTTTCAGAGGAGCGTTCGGGGCCGGTGTGGCAGCCCACGCAGATACGCTGCTCGCCGCGGCGAATCCAAAACCAACAATGCTCCTGGCGCACGATGGCGCCTTTGCTATCGAGCAGGGCAAAGCGAATGGGCCGGTCTGCGGGAGTTTTCACGAAGAAAGAACCGTCCGCCTCCACGGGCGCCATACCGGTTACGAATGCGTGGCCATTGGCATTTAGCGTTTCAAGGCGGACCGATGCGGGGGTCACCTTCAAGTCGCCCTGGCGCGACTGTCGGGCATCCAGCGCGAGCATGTTGGCGTACCCCCAATCATGGAGCCCTGAAGGATGACGGTTTGGTCTCTGGCGAGGCGCGATGAGAACCGGGTCAACAAGATCCTGGCCGGTCTGAGCGAGCACTGATTCCAGCGCTGCCGGGATTGAATTTGAAGGTGTGGCTTTCTTCAACAGCCTGAGCTCGTAATGCGCGCCTGCCCCAGCACGCTCGCTTACGAGCCAGTCGCCTGCGACTGTCTCGACAATCGCTCCCGCATATTCAGCACGCGGAGCAACGATATGCGCCTCGGTTGCAAGCGGCGAAGTAAACCTGGCTAAGGATGTTCCGTGCGTGAAGACTACGTCACCGGAGGCCAACTGCTTTCCGCCCCAGCGCGCCTGGCCATGGTCGCAACGGTAGGACTCAACGCCCGAACCGTCGGAGTAGACCAGAAACAACTCCGGCGTTGACCCTGTGCCGAGCGGGTAGCCGGATTCAAATAGAATGCGGCCATCGCGCAATACATCTTCGGGAATGGCGCTGCCTGGCAGATAGCTCAGCGGAAGCAATGTCGACTCTGCGTCTGCATCGATCAGGGCAAAGGCATCAGGAGAGTCGGAGCCTGCTGCTTCAAGTTGAAATCCCTGCGCGCCTTTCCGCGCGTAAACGAGTCGCCCGGCAGGCAGGTAAAACGGGCGGATAGCATCGCCACTGCCTGAAATCACTTTGCGCAGTGAATGATCTTCAAGTGTAAGTTCCCAAATCTGCCAGGGATCAGTAGCCGCCTCCTTGCCGGAGAACAGAACCCTCTTGCCGTCGAAGGAAATGTTGGCGTCAGCACTGGCGGCGAACCCATCGAGCAACAGTGATGCCTTGCCGCCGTGCACCAGCAACAACTGCGCGCCTTTGGGAAACCGCTCGCCCCCACGCAGAGCGGCCAACAGCTGATAAATGGGAGCCGCGGTAACAATGAAATCGGTATCGACACCGCGGGGGTCGTTTGTTGATGATGGGGGCCCAAATGCGCAGATCGGAATGATGAGGGTAATGGATGCGACCACGGCCAACATCCGAGTTGCAGGGATCATCCGACGGCCTCCATGGCTCGCACACCCGAAGCAGGTCGTCGCGCAAAACTCTGGTTGCGGAGGGAGAGGTACGGCTCAATGCTGTCCATCATTTCGTCGAAGCCGGCAAAGTCCATGGACTGGTCGCCGTCGCTCCACGCTTTGTCAGGATTGGGATGGACCTCGACGAGCAGGCCATCGGCGCCGGCAGCGACGGCGATGCGGGCCAGCGCTGGAACCAGGTCACGATGGCCGGCAGCGTGGCTGGGGTCAGCGATGACGGGGAGATGCGAGATCTGCTTGAGCAGCGCGATGGCGGCCACGTCGAAGGTGTTGCGCATGGCAGTTTCAAAGGTGCGGATGCCGCGCTCGCAGAGGATGACGTTGGGGTTGCCGTTGTCGAGGATCAATTGAGCGGAGCGCAGCAAATCGGCGATGGTTGCCGCCATGCCCCGCTTGAGCAGAACGGGGCGGCCGGATCGTGCGGCCGCTTCAAGCAAGGAGAAATTCTCCATGTTACGCGTGCCGATCTGCAGGATGTCAGCGTATTCGGCAACCAGGGGAACGTCTTCCTCAGACATCACCTCGGTGACGATGGCGAGTCCGCTATCCTGGCGGGCGCGGGCCAGAATCTTGAGACCTTCGAGGCCTAATCCCTGAAATGCATATGGAGAGCTGCGGGGCTTGAAAGCACCGCCGCGAAGCATCCGCGCCCCGGCACGCCGCACATGGTTGGCGGTGGCCATCAGCTGAAACTCTGTTTCAACCGAGCAAGGGCCGGCCATGGTGATGAATTCGTCTGCGCCTATCTCAAGGTCGAGAACGGGCACCACGGTCTGCCGGCGCCACGCATTCTTCAGAACATCGGGAGATTCCGCAAATCGTTCTTGCCAGCTTTCGCGCACTTGGTGCGCTCCGTTTCTGGGGAAGCGGAAGGTTCAGAGTACCGCTGAGCTGGCCGGGGCGCCTCCATCCAAAGGTGGAGGGGTTGATGGGCGAAGCAACGTGGCTATGCCGGGCGAGCTTTAATTCGCGCATTCCCAATGACTTGAGGATCGAAGTTGGGCTGGTTCGATGAGTTTTAGAGAGGCGATCATGGCTTGTTGGCGTTTTGCCAAACGTGCCTAAAGATATTGGCCAAACGGAATTTCAACGGGCCGGATGAGAGACGAGGTCATCGGCAAGTTTTTCAAGCGCTGGAATCATTGCATCGCCCGACGGCGTTCCCCATGGTCCGTCCTGCTGCACCATGAAGATGAAAATCCGATTTGTCGTGGTGTCAATGTCCATCGCGTTTTTGTTGGCTCCCCCGTGACCGAAGCCAGTTTTTGAAATGCCCCAGCCGAATCCGTAGACCTGCTTCTCCATTCCGCCGTTCTGCACGGTAGTCATTGCGTGAAGTGAGGATGCCGAAATGTACCGTTTTCCATTCAGTGTGCCGCCATTCAGGATCATTTGACAGAACTTCGACACATCGGCAGCCGTAGAAAAAAGGCCTCCCGCAGGCATCGGGAACCGTTGGCGGTCGTCGAGCGGATAGGTGAGTTGACTGATGTGGACTTTCACCAGGTCTTTGGTCGCGGGATCCAATTTATAGGTCTCGGCCATCCGGCTTATCTGTTCAGCATCAGGCCAGAACGTGGTGTCTTTCATTCCAAGAGGATCGAAGAGTCGCTGCTGTATGAACTTCTCGTAAGGCATCCCACTGACGACTTCAATGATCCGGGCGGCTGTGTCGATGCCTTCGTTGGAATAACTGTAGCTTGTTCCGGGCTGAAACATCAGAGGCTCCGCTGCAAAAGTCAGCACCGAGTCTTTCAACGAGAGTGCGTCGAGAGCGCCAGGCTGCGCCTGTGATTTGAACGGCAGGCCACTGGTGTGACTGAGAATCTCGCGAACCAGGATTGGATGGGCTGCCGCCACCAGTTGGTGCGACGCTTGCGCGCTTGAAGCAGCCTGCCCATTTTGCTTGTCGCCGGCAGCAGCTACCCTTACCAACTGACCATGAAATTCAGGCAGAAACTTTTCAACCGGATCGTTGAGACTGACTTTGCCTTCATCCGCCAGCATCATGAAGGCTGTAACGGTCATGGGCTTTGATGTGGATGCGATCCAGAACATCGCGTTCGCCGGCATCTGAGCCCTTTCCGCGAGATCTCTGTAGCCCATTGATTGCAGATAAAGTGTGTGGTCCGGGGTAGCAACCAACGTGACTGCGCCGGCGATGGTGTGGTTGTCAACCAGCGGCTGCAAGTAGGCGCGAATCGCATCGGGGCGTTCTGAGGAAGCTGGAGCCTGAGCTTGCTGAGACAGCGGGAAGCTGAGGATGGTCGACATGAGAATCAGGTTCTTGATGAAAGGCTGGTTCCGGTGGCTGGTTTCACTCTTCCGATCCCGGGCTTTCGCTTGTACCCCTTGTCTGCTACGCATGCTCGTATCATTCTAAGCATTTTCCCTGCCTGAGCCCGGCCGGCACCGTCAACGAGGTCCAGTGCGAGAGGGGCCCAGACCGTCCTGCCTTGCTCATCGATCGAGCTAAAGCGCGACGGGTGGCGGACGGTAGCCGAAGGCTGAGTCGAGAATGGATGAGACTCCAAGCGCTATCTCGTCATGGAACGGCCGAGCAACGATCTGCACGCCGATGGGAAGATCTTCAGGCGAATTGCCAACGGGGACAACCGCGGCCGGGCAAGCAAGGGTGTTGAACCATTGGGTGTGGCGCACGGCGTCAAGATAGTCCACGGAGCGGCCTTCGACGATCCAACTGCGCTCATTGTGACGAAACGCGGGAATGCTGGCCACCGGGCACAACAGTACAGGAAAGTCGTTCATCTCCGCGAGGGTTTTGGCGCGCAGCAGATCCAAATCAGCCCATGCGCCCAGCAACTCCTCTGCGGTGATGGGCGGCGTGGCTTCTGCGATCTCAAGGAAACCTTTGAAGACGGGGCTGAGCTGCTGCTCTCTTCCGCGGATCACGGGCGCGCAGAAGATAGCGCCGCATTGCACAAAGAACTTCATCCAAAGCAGACGAAGGCGCTCAAGGGTGGCCGGCCGGAAGGGATCGACCCGGAAGCCTGCATCGCGAAGGGCAGCAACTGCGGCCTGGATTGCGAGGCGTGTCTCGGGGGTGACCGGGACCAGTCCATCGTCCTCAAAGAATCCGATCCTCTGGGAACGCAACTCGTCGAGGGTAGGCTCGCGAAGCTCAATCGGAGGGCTCACCGGATCGTTGGGATCCTGACCGCTGAGGGTGCGGAAAAGCAGCGAGACATCCTCGATGGTACGCGCCATCGGGCCGATGGCGCCAAGGACTGAAAACGGACCCACGCATGGAGGAAGGTGCCCTCGACCGGGAATGCGTCCCGGCGTGGGCTTGAGCGCGCAAATTCCTGTAAAGTGAGCGGGCAAGCGTACCGACCCGCCGCTATCGCTCCCTAATCCCGCGGCGGAAAGGCCAGCCGCAATCGCCGCGGACTCGCCTCCACTGGATCCACCTGGTGTGCGTTCGAGGTCCCAGGGATTGCGGGTGCGGCCATGGAGGAGGTTCGCGGTCTCGTAGGCCATGAGGAATTCAGGACAATTGGTGGTGCCCAGGATGAGGCCGCCCGCGGCACGAAGACGCGCGACCACCACGGCATCCTCACGGGGCACATCGCCCTTGTTGAGCAGGCTGCCGACTTCGCAAAGGTAGCCGGCGGTGGCGATGGAGGATTTCACGGTTACCGGCAGGCCGTGAAGGGGTCCGCGCAGTTCCTGCTCACGATCGAGGCGGCGGGCCTGGGAACGCACTCGGTCCGCGTCAAAATTCACGATCGCATTGATCTCGGGGTTAAGGCGCTGGATCTGGCGGATGTGTTCCTCGGCAAGCTCGATCACGCTGATCTCGCCGAGGTGCAAGAGCTCGATTTGCCGGACCGCCGATTCAAGGACAAGGTCTTTCATGGTTGCAATCCTTTGGTGCCGGCGCAAACAGCGCCCGTAGAAACGCAGGTGGAGTCCGATGGGGACGATGGAATGGATCGATAGTCAAACCGGTAGGAGCGTACCGGTTCGCCGGAATCGAAGCGGGTGTTCCAGTTCAACTGATAGGCGAGCGCATCGGCATCGTCGGGAAACTTCTCGTCACTGGGATAGGGATATCTGCTCATGCCATGGAATGGCAGTTGGGCGACGGTAAAGGGCGAAGCGTCCCACCAATCCATATCTTTCACAAACCCATTGGCGTAGAAGAAGTAATCGCGCTTCCAGTGCTCGGGAAGAGGCGGCAGGCTGGTGGCATCGAAGTCGGCAGCAATCTCTTCGCCGCTGCCGAAGATGACGAAGCGGTTGTCGATGCCCTTCAGGAGCGGGGTGACATCACCCGTGCGGGTGTAGTTGCCGCGCTGGTGCTGGTAGGGCCCGGTGAGGCTGACGAGGTTGTAGACGTAGTCAAGATCGCCGGGGCTTGCGCCTTCAATCTGCTTCGGGTATCCGCGGAAATGGAGAGCTGCCTGGGCAAGTGGAATCTCGGTCGTGTGAGCTTCCGCGTTCTGGCTCTGATCGACGAGAACCTGGTCCCAAAAGAGCTGCAGATTGGTCATCAACCGGATGCGTCGGGCGGCAATGGGGAGCTTGCCGGTGAGATCGATGACGATTGTGCGCTCAAGGCCGGCTGGAAATCCTACATTGTCCGCGATCCTGCTCCATGAACCGTCTGGCAATTGCGCTTCGACGTATGGCGGCACCTCTTTCATGCCTGCCTGCCACGCCGCATAAAGAGAAGTGGCGCTGAAGTAGTTGACGTACCCGGTCATGAGCAAGCGAAGCGGAGAGTTGACATCCACCGGGCCAAGATCGAGTGTTAGGGCGTGGAGGTTGGCGAATCCGTCGTAAGGCGGCAACTCAGTAAAGCCGCTGGCAAACTGATGATCGCGGCGGCTGACCTGGGTGAGAACGTCGCGGCCTTCGCCATCCCAGGCGCCCGCAGGAGGCCGTGCGCCCTTTGAAGCGATCACGCGGCCAGAAGCAAATGGTGGATTGTCGAGGAAGTGCTCGTCGGCGTTGACTTCAACATTGTCGGGGTGGTCAACGGCGATGAGACGGAGCTGATCGACGTAGTTGACCTCTTCCATCGGCTCCATAAACCGCAGGCTGAGGCGGCCGTTCACGGGTACGAAGTTATCGCCATCAACCTTAACCCATTCCCCTGGATTTGGCGTGTTACGCCGCGCGGGAGTAAACCAGTGGCCAACTACGCCTGCGCCGATGACGTCGACGACGAACTTGTATCGATGGCCGTCCCAGACAAAGAGCACAGGACAGGAGCTGCCACGGCGGTCTGCCTCTTTCATGGCGATGACGGGTTGATGGGGCAGGTCGATTTCATCCTGCAAGACGCCGGTCGGCCAGAGAATGCGCAGCAGGTCGATGCCTTCTGCCTGACCCAATCCGACGAGAATCTGCGGCGGAGCCTGGGTCTGGTAGCCGGAGGCTCCGGCGAGCTCCCATTTTTGCCATAGATTGCCGGCGAAGACTTCTACTTTGACACCGAGCGCAGTCTTGTTGTCGACAAGGCCGGTGAGGTCGAGGCGAACGAAGTGGTTCTTGTTGGCACCCACGTTGTGCAGCAGGATGGGAGGCGCGTTGACCTGAGTGACGATGAGATCGGGAGCGCCGTCGCTGTCAACGTCGGTGGCGATCAAGCCGCGCGGGGCCTGAAGCTTGATCTGATCGAGGCCGAGGGCGTGGCTCACGTCTTCAAAGCTTCCGTCGCCTCGGTTGCGCAGGATGCGGAGCTGGGGACCCGTACTGGTTTCGACGATGGCGGCCAGATCGATCCAGCCATCGTTGTCGATATCAATAGAGGCAAGGCCCCATCCGCGAAGGGCATCGTGCAGCGGGAGGTCGACGCGCTGGAAGCGGCGGGCTGCTTGATCAGGAATCGCAAAGTTGCGCCATAGAGTGAGGCCAGGCGCGCCGGCATGGGTGGTGGCGATGTCCATCCAGCCGTCCTTGTTGTAGTCGAGAACTGCTATGCCGACGGTTGGCGGCAGTTTTGAATCGACATCCACGGGTTGCGTTGGATACTTTCCCTCGCGGGGATTCACGTAGATCAATGGAGATGGCCCATCTCCGGAGATGGCGAGATCAACAGCGCGGTCATTGTTGAAGTCTGTAAGGATGGCCGCGGCCGTGGTTCCGCTGCCGCCAAATCCAGTTAGATCGGTGACATCGGTGAACGTTCCATTGCCGTTGTTGCGCCAGAGAACATTGGGAGCATCTCCAGGCTTCAAGGGAGAACCGGTGAGCAACAGATCGAGATCGCCGTCGTGGTCGTAGTCGACAAAGGTGATGCCGGAAGGGCGATTGTGGGCGGCGAGGCCAGACTCGGCGGTTACATCTTTGAATTTGCCGTGACCCAGGTTGCGGAAGAGCAGCACGCTGTCGTCAAGCGCGACAGCAAGGTCGTTCAAGCCATCGCCATCAAAGTCACCCACAGCGCAGGCTACGGCGTGGCCTGATGCGCTGAAGCCGGCCGCCGCGGCGTCCCAATCCTGGAATTTGCCGGCACCCGCGTTGTGAAGGACACGAATGGCCTGCGGACCGGCCTGCATGAGGACGAGATCCATGCTGCCTTCACCGGCGGCGTCCATCATGCAGGCTCCGCCGGTTGTCGCCCAGGGCTTTTCTACTCCTGCAATCGGCGGGTCGAGCGGCTGGGCAATCAGTTTCACTGGAATCATCGGCTTCAGAATTGGCTCCGGCAACTCGGCGGTTGTGACCAGGGAGTAACGTCCCTGTTCGCCGTACGACAGGCCGATGGGCGCGCCGATCTTGGTATTGGTGAGGTGTTGAAAGCGCTTGAAATGGTCTTTTGCTTCAGGGGTTTTTCCTGAACGCTGGAAGGCGCGAGCCAGGGCAAACTCCGCCGATGCATGGTTGGGGTCGATCTGCAGTGCCTTTTGGAAACTGGCGATGGCCTTGTCAGGGTCCTTCAGATCCTGGTAACAGACGCCAACGAAGTAATAGGAATCGGCATCGTGCGGGTCGTACTTGACAGCCTGCTGAAAGCTGTTGAGGGCAGGCTCCAATTCATTGCCGGCATGCTGGGCCAGTCCGAGGTTATACCAGGCCTGGGGATTGGCGGGGTCAAGGTCAATGGCCTGCTGCAGGGCTTTCTTGGCTTCGTCCAACTTTTGCAGGGACATGAGCGCGATGCCTTGATTGATGGCCGCCTGCGAAAGTTTTGGATCCTTCTTGAACGCGTCGGCAAAGGTGGCCGCCGCACGATCAGTAAATTGCTGGCCCATCTGCGCGACGCCGCGATTATTGAGCCGCGCGGCCTCCGCGCTGGGAGTGGTCTGCGCTGCGCAGGTGGTTGCCACGGCCAAAATCAGAGCAAGGGCCATCGCCCCGGCGATTCTCATCGATACCTTTCTCTTCGCATTTGGAGCTTGAATGGATTGAAAAGAGGCGAAATCCGATCGAGCACCATTCAGTGTAAGCGAAGGTCCCGCGAAGGCGCATCGCCACAAAGTGTGACAAGTGACCAAAGACTACTGACTCTCTTGGTGATCATCGGCTGATTCAGAGGCTGACGGCGTACGCAGAACCTTCGGCAACTGCGCACGCCGTGACAAGTACGGAATACAAACAAAGCCGGCATGTTTCGCGGATTTCAGGAGGTTGGTTGTCTTGAGTGAGTCAAAGTCAAATATTCATCACTGAATTTACGAAAGTCATCTTGACTTGTCATGGGAAGGGGCGCATGATCTTGCCAAATCGGGCCATCGACAGGATGAGATTCAATTGAGGAATCCTCAACCCTGGATTTTTTGCTTCTCGCGGCTTCATCAAACCTGACTCCTAGACTGAATCCATCCCTCGTTCGAGAGCAGGTCGTCATGGTCGTCAAAACACATTCCAAGGGCCGAGGTGTCACCGGTTTGCTGATCGGGGTGGCCAATGTCCGTCGCTATTTCCCCAAGCATGTTGACATAATCGAGTTGCAGCTCGACCATTTGCAAATTCAATGTGGACTGGACCCTGATTTCTGGCGGGGTGAGCCTGAGATTCACGATCCCAGGCTGTGCGCTTGGCTGGAGTCGAAGAATTTTCATGGTCGGCCAGGACAAACACATGTGCCCTTAGCGTTGATTCCAGCAGGTAAAAACTCATTCAAACTGCAGCCAATTTCCTGAGCCCGCACCAGCCAACCTTCAAGGCAGTGTCAGCGTCCAAACTTCCAGCCAGATACCTACCTTCGGGGACCAGGCCAATTTCATAAAATCAAACAGTGTGCAGTTTTGAGCAGACGGATTTCTCAGAGAGTGGCAGAATCGACGGGCGCAGTGTTCTGGGCGATTGCGCGCGCCCGATGCAGAGCGGCAGCCTTGAACGATAAGGCAGTGAACACTCCTTGAAAGTCCCCAAAACAGGAACGCGATACGCTCCTTGGAATGATCAGCGAGGCCGGCGGGTTGCGGTGGTGGGTAGTCTTCGGAACACCCATCCGCCAACTCCCTTTTCTCTTTAACCTGGTCCGCAAGACTGACCTCAACTCAGTTTGAAGGGCAGGCTCCTATGGTTGTGAAGACACAATTTAAAGGCCACGGTGTTACCGGGCTGCACGTGGGGAATTCGAACGTGCGCCGGTATTTTCCGAGGAACATTTCATTCATCGATTTGCAGTTGGATCATCTGCAGATTCGGTGCGAGCTTGGGCCCGATTTCTGGAAAGGTGAGCCAGAGATCTACGATCCGCGTCTTTGCTCGTGGCTGGAGCAAAAGAACCTGCACAACCAGTCGAACCGGGCTCCAGTGCCGCTGGCGATGATTCCGGCGGGAGATCACTGCTTTAAGCTGCAGCGCGTGTCAGTGGAATACGTGCCGCACATCCAGCATCGGCAGAGCCCCGCAGCACGGTCGGCGGCCTGAGGGCGGGCTGGAAGGCGATTTGATCCAGGAGACCCCGGATAGCAGAAGTGTGCTTGCTGTTCGCTGCCGGTTCATTGTTATAGACTCTCAATGCAATGACCCACAGCGAGCTGCAGATAGAGATTGAACGCCATTTTTCCGCGGGACCGGCGGCCGTCGGCGACCCGTCAGCCATGACAGCATTTGTCGCACTGCGCACCGATCTTGAGAGCGGGTCGCTGCGCGCAGCTTCGCCCGACTCGACATCTTCAACCGGCTGGCGGGTGAATGCCTGGGTGAAACAGGGCATCCTGCTTGGCTTTCGGCTTGGGGTGTTGCAGGACATGCCGGGGGACGGGCTGTCTTTTGTGGATAAGGACACCTACCCGGTTAGGCGGTTCACCGCGGAGGACGGTATCCGCGTGGTTCCGGGCGGCTCTTCAGTACGGGCGGGAGCCTATGTTGCGCGCGGGGTGGTGTGCATGCCGCCCATGTACGTCAATGCCGGCGCCTATGTGGATGAGGGCACGATGGTGGATTCGCATGCGCTGG
>Ga0181535_10002887_pt1 | contig 20463 bp, 21 predicted proteins | sample PEATcosm2014_Bin_44_FD_119774 | JGI IMG/M metagenome (GOLD analysis project Ga0181535, IMG submission 119774) | Peatland microbial communities from MTU Mesocosm Facility, Houghton, MI, USA - PEATcosm2014_Bin17_30_metaG | ecosystem: Environmental > Terrestrial > Soil > Wetlands > Peat | place... | reverse complement strand
GAGCTGGTCGAGGCCGCCGCCGGCGCGGGGTGCGCCGGTGTCCTGGTCGGCACCAGCCGCAAGCGGTTCCTGGGCCTGTTGGGAGGGGGCGACGGGGTGGAGCCGGCGCCGGTGGCGGACCGGGTCGAGGCGTCGCTGGCCACCGCGGCCGCGGCCATGGTGGCGGGGGCGGGCCTGGTGCGGGTCCACGACGTGGCGGCCACGGTGCAGGTGGCCCGGCTGTATGGTCCTGCCGCATGAAGGGCAAGTGGGCCGCCGGCATCCCGCCGCGCAATTTCACGTGGGTGATCAAGGACCACCTGGCCGTCAGCGAGCGACCCGGCGGGTTCTCGGTGAACCACCGGCGGGTGCGGCGCCAGGAGGAGATCATCTGGCTGCGCGTCCAGGGCTTCGGCCGCGTCATCTCGCTGCTGGCGTCGCCGCACAACCTGGCCGCCTACGAGGAGGAGGGGCTGGCCTGGGCCCATTACCCCCTGGAGAAGTCGGGGGACCCGCGTCCCGTCCTGACGGCCTGCTACCGGGACATCGACGACTCGCTGGCCGCCGGCCTGCGCATCCTCCTGCACCAGGACGAACTGGGCGACAGGGTCATGGGGGTGGTCGCCGGCTACCTGGTCTGGTCGAGGCGCATCGCCAACCAGCCCCAGGCCGTGGCGCTCGTCGAGCACGTGTGCGGGCACGCCATGGGGGAGCCCGGCCGTGAGCTGCTGTCGGAGCTCGACGGCATGCCCGCGCGCGGCCGGGCGCAGTGACCGACCGGATCGAGATCAGTGACCTCCGGGTGACGGGGGTGCACGGCGTCCTGCCCGAGGAGCGTGAGCGCGCCCAGCCCTTCTCGCTCGACATCGTGGCGTGGGTCGACATGGACGCCGCCCAGCAGAGCGACGATCTCGCCGACACCGTGGACTACGGGGCCCTGGCCCAGACGGCGTCCGACGTGGTCGGCGGGCGGTCGTACCGTCTGCTCGAGGCGCTGGCGGGCCGGCTGGCCAGCGCGCTGCTGATCGTGGACCCCCGCATCGACGCGGTCGAGGTGACGGTGCGCAAGCTCCGCCCGCCGCTGGCCCTCGACGTGGGCTCGACCGGGGTGCGGGTGCGGCGCGCCCGTTGATGGGGCGGCCGGGCGATCGGCCGGAGTCCCGCCCACCGGAGACCGGGCCGCCCTGGCGCGCCTTCATCGGGCTGGGCTCCAACCAGGGTGACCGCCGGGCGCTGCTGCGGGCCGCGGTGGACGGGTTGCGCTCCGGAGGCGACGTCGTCGGCGTCTCGCCCCTCTACGAGACCGAGCCGGTGGGCGGGCCCGGCGACCAGGGGCCCTATCTCAACGTCGTGGTGGAGCTGTCGACCGCCGACGGCCCGCGGCAGCTCCTCGAGCGCTGCCGGGACCTCGAGGCGGCGGCCGGGCGCGTGCGCACCGTGCGCTGGGGCCCGCGCACGCTGGACGCCGACGTCCTGCTGGTGGACGGGTGGCAGGTGCACGAGCCCGACCTGGTCGTCCCCCACCCCCGGCTGTGGGAACGGCGGTTCGTGGTGCAGCCCCTGGCGGACCTCGCACCCGACCTGGTCACGTCGGGCCAGCTCAGGGGCTCTGGTGGGGACGTCGCCCGTGTGGGTAATCTGTAGGCGAACGTTTCTGAGATCGTCTGTAGGCGAACGGCACCCGTGAGGGGCTGGAACGCCGAAGGAGGTCAGATGCACTCCATCCGGATCATCGGTCCCGGTCGGGCCGGCACGTCCCTCGCCGCTGCACTGTCGGCGCGCGGCTGGGAGTTCGCCGGCTTCGCCGGACGCCACGACGACGTGTCCGGCGCGGCACGCGGCATCGACGTGCTCGTGATCGCCACACCCGACGACGTCGTGGCCGAGGTCGCCGCCTCGGTCGTCCCCGTCGAGGGGACCACCGTGCTGCACCTCTCGGGCTCGCTCGGGCTCGACGCCCTGGCGCCCCACCCGGTGCGGGCGGCGGTCCACCCGCTCGTGCCGCTGCCCAACGGGGAGGTCGGTGCGGCCCGGCTCTGCTCGGGTGTGACCTTCGCCGTCGCCGGCGCCCCCGTCGCCCGCGAGATGGTCGGGTGTCTCGGGGGGCGGACGGTCGAGGTCGACGACCGCGACCGGGCGGCGTACCACGCCGCAGCCTGCATCGCGGCGAACCACGTGGTGGCGCTGCTGGGTCAGGTCGAGCGGGTGGCGGCCGCGGTCGGTCTGGACCTCGAGTCGTTCCTGCCCCTCACCCGCGCCGCGGTCGACGACGTGGCCTCGCTCGGGGCCGGCGCCGCGCTCACGGGCCCCGCCCGCCGGGGCGACTGGGCCACCCTCAGCCGGCACCTCGACGCGCTGCCCGAGGACGAGCGCCCGGGCTACCAGGCCGGGGCGGCGCTGGCGACCCGCCTGGCTCACTCCGACGCACCCCGGCCGGCCATGCCGGCGGCGGTGTAGGGCGCCGGCGATGGACGTCGTCGAGACCGCAGCCGCCTGCCGCCATGCCCTCGACCGGGAGCGCGCGACCGGGCGCGCCGTCGGGCTGGTGCCCACCATGGGGGCGCTGCACGAGGGGCACACCTCCCTCGTGGCCCGGGCCCGGGCCGAGTGCGACGTGGTCGCGGTCAGCATCTTCGTGAACCCTCTGCAGTTCGGCGACCCCGACGACATCGCGCGCTACCCGCGGACGCTCGAGCGCGACCTTCTCGTGTGCGCCGAGGCCGGCGCCGACGTCGTCTTCGTCCCGCCGGTCAGCGAGATGTACCCGTCCTGGCCCGCGCCGCCGGCGACCACCGTGTCGGTGCGCGGGGTCAGTGACCGGTGGGAGGGCGCGTCGCGCCCGGGCCATTTCGACGGCGTCGCCACCGTGGTCTCGAAGCTGTTCTCCATCGCCGGCCCCTGCCGGGCCTACTTCGGGCTGAAGGACTTCCAGCAGCTGGCGGTCGTGCGCCGGTTGGTGCTCGACCTGTCGCAGCCCATCGAGGTGCTCGGGTGCCCGATCGTGCGGGAGGCCGACGGCCTGGCGCTGTCCAGCCGCAACACGCGGCTCTCGGGCGGCGAGCGGGAGGCCGCGGCGGTGCTCTCGGGCGCGCTGGCCGCCGGCCGCGCCGCCATCGCCGCCGGCGAGCGCTCCGGCGCGGCCGTGGCACGGGCCATGGCGGCCGCCGTCGCCCGCGAGCCTCTGGTGCGGCTGGACTATGCCGTGGCCGTGGACGCCGGGTCGCTCGAGGAGGCCGGCGACATCGACGACGCGGGCACGGTGCGCCTGCTCGTCGCAGCCCAGGTGGGTCCCGTCCGGCTGATCGACAACAGCGGCGCCGTCGAGGGCGCCGACGAGACCGCCGCGGGACCCGACGGGACCGAGCGGGTCCGCCAACTCGAAAGGATCGGTTGAGCCCATGCGCCGCCGCATGATGAAGTCCAAGATCCACCGGGCCACGGTGACGGGCGCCAACCTCAACTATGTCGGCTCGGTCTCCATCGACACCGAGCTGATGGCGCTGGCCGATGTGCTGCCCTACGAGCAGGTCGCGGTGCTCGACATCGACAACGGCGCCCGGTTCGAGACCTACGCCATTGAGGGCGAGCGGGGCCAGATCTGCCTGAACGGCGCCGCGGCGCGGCTGGTGGCGCCCGGTGACAAGGTGATCATCATCACCTACGCCGACTACGAGCGCGAGGAGCTCGACGCGTACGTGCCGCGCGTCGTGCACGTCGACGCGCGCAACCGGGTGATCGACGAGGTGTCGGCCCGACTCGACGCCGAGCTCACGCTGACCGAACCGGCGTGACCGCCGGGGCCCGGCCGGGACCCTTCGACGTCCTGGTCCTGGGCAGCGGCGTCGCCGGGCTGTCGGCCGCGGTGCGCCTGGCGGCGCCAGGCGCACCCTCGTCGCCCGCGCTGTCGCTCGGCGTGCTGACCAAGGGCGCGCTGTCCCAGTCGGCGACCCGCTGGGCGCAGGGTGGGGTCGCCGCCGTGCTCGGCGGGGACGAGGACTCGACCGACCTGCATCTCGCCGACACGCTGGCCGCCGGCGCAGGACTCTGCGACGAGGAGGCCGTGCGCATCCTGGTCGGCGAGGGACCCGGCCGCGTGCACGAGCTGATCGCCCTGGGCGTCGAGTTCGACCGCGAGGCCACCGGGCTGCTGGCGCTCGCGCGCGAGGGCGGCCACTCGCGACCCCGGGTCGTCCACGCCGGCGGCGCGGCGACCGGCGCGGAGGTGGAGCGCGCGCTCGTCGACGCCACCTACAGCTCGGCCAGCGCCGTGCTCGAGGGGTGGTTCGCCCTCGACCTGCTCGTCGAGGGTGGCCGCTGCGTCGGCGTGACGGCGCTGCCACCCGCCGGCGCCGGGCCGGTGGAGGTGCGGGCCGACCACGTCGTGCTGGCCACCGGCGGTGCGGGCCAGCTCTTCTCCGTCACGACGAACCCCCCCGAATCCACCGGCGACGGCGTGGCGATGGCGCTGCGGGCGCGCGTGCCCACGGCCGACATCGAGTTCGTGCAGTTCCACCCGACCGCCCTGCACCACCCGGCCATGCCCCGGCCCCTGCTCTCCGAGGCGCTGCGCGGCCACGGGGCGATCCTGCGCGACCGGGACGGCGAGCGCTTCGTCGACGAGCTCGCACCGCGCGACGTGGTGAGCCGGGCCATGGCGGCGCGCATGGCCACCCAGGGCGTCGAGCACCTCTGGCTCGACGCGACCGGGTTGGAGCGGTTCTCCCAGCGCTTCCCCACCATCGCGGCCTCGCTCACGTCCATCGGGCTCGACCCCGAGCGCGACTGGCTGCCGATCGCCCCGGCGGCGCACCACCTCTCGGGCGGCGTCGTGACCGACCTGTGGGGTGCCACCGCGCTGCCCGGCCTGTGGGCCGTGGGCGAGGTGGCCTGCACCGGAGTGCACGGGGCCAACCGGTTGGCCTCCAACTCCCTGCTCGAAGGGATGGTGTTCGGAGCCCGCCTGGCCGAGCACATCGCGTCGGGGTTCGTGGGCCCGGAGCCGAGCGGCGCGCTGCGGGCGGTGCTGGGTGAGGCGCCCATCGACGGGATCGGGTGCACCCTGCTGGAGCGTCCCCCGCCGGCCGCTCCCGCTGATGCCGACCGGCTCCCCGGCGTGGACGTCACCAAGCTGCGCGACACGCTGCAGCGGGCCATGACGCGCGGCGCCGGGGTGGTGCGCAGTGCGGACTCGCTCGGCGGCGCCCGCGCCGTGGTCGACGAGATCGCTGCCGCGCTCGGAGAGGGCGCCGCCTCCGCCGGCGCGGGGGAGCTGGCGAACCTGCTCCAGCTGGCGGACGCGCTGCTGGTCTCCGCGCTGGCCCGCACCGAGAGCCGCGGGTCCCACGCGCGCCGCGAGTACCCCGACGTGGACCCGGCCTGGCGCCGCCGACTCGTCCACGGGGGATTCGCCACGGGGAGGGAGACGTGAGCGGCGCCGGGCCGGACGAGGCGGCGGACGCGTACGACCGGGCCGTCGCCGACGCCGTCGAGCGGGCGCTGGCCGAGGATCTCGGTCCGGAGGGGGACCTGACCGCGGAGCTGGTGCCCCCCGGCGTGACCGCCCACTTCGCGTTGCGGGCGCGCCACAACGGCGTCGTCGCCGGGCGGGACTGCGCCACGGAGGCCTTCCGCCGGGTCGACCCCGCGCTCACCGTCGTGTGGCACGTGGTCGACGGCACCGAGGTGTCGTCGGGTGACACGGTCATGGAGATCACGGGGTCGCTGCGGCCGATCCTGACAGCCGAACGGACGGCGCTGAACTTCCTCGGCCACCTGTCCGGGGTCGCCACGCTGACCGCGCAATTCGTGGCGGCCGCGCACGAGAGCAACCCGTCGGTCCAGGTCCTCGACACCCGCAAGACGACCCCGGGGCTGCGCATCCTCGAGAAGGCGGCGGTGCGCTCCGGCGGCGGCACGAACCACCGGGCCGGGCTCTCCGACGCCGTGCTCGTCAAGGACAACCACCTCGCCGGGACGAGCGTCACCGGGGCGGTGCGGCGGGCCCGGGCACTGTGGCCGGGGCGGATGGTCGAGATCGAGTGCGACACGCTCGAACAGGTGGCCGAGGCGGCGCGCGCGGGTGCCGACGCCGTGCTGCTCGACAACATGGACCCGGGGGACGTCGTCGAGGCGATCGCCGTGGCCCGGGTGGACGCCACCGGACCGATCCTGAGCGAGGTGTCCGGCGGCGTGACCCTGGCGACCATCGGCGCCTATGCGGCCGCGGGCCCGGATCGCATCTCGGTCGGCGCGTTGACCCACTCGGCGCCGGTGCTCGACCTCGGGCTCGATCTGATCTGGACGGAGGCGGGCGACGCGACGCCCGCGGGGGACGGTTGAGTAGTGCTCCTCGTCATTGACGTCGGCAACACCGAGACCGTCATCGGCCTGTACTCGCGCGACGACACCGACACCGTGCCGGTCGTCGAGGATGGGGTGGGGGTGGGCATCGGCTCCGAGCGCGACCCCACCGCGCCCCGCGGCCTCACGCACCACTGGCGGCTCTCGACCGTCCCCACGCGCACGCCCGACGAGCACGCGGTGCTCCTCACGCAGTTGCTCGACCTCGAAGGCCTCGACATCGCCACGTCGGTCAGCGGCATCGGCGTGAGCTCTTCGGTCCCGCAGGTCACGGCGGAGCTGCGCCAGATGGCCAGCCGCTGGTTCGCCGACGTGCCCTGTGTCGTGCTCGGCCCGGGCACCAAGAGCGGCATGCCCATCCTCTACGACAACCCCAAGGAGGTCGGCGCCGACCGCATCGCCGACGCCGTCGGCGCCTACGACCTCTACGGCGGCCCGTGCGTCGTGGTCGACATGGGCACCGCGACCACCGTGGAGGCGATCAGCGAGAAAGGGGAGTACCTGGGCGGCGCCATCACGCCGGGGGTGTCGATCAGCCTCGAGGCGCTCTACCAGCAGGCCGCGGCGTTGCGCCGCGTCGAGCTGGTCGAGCCACGCAGCGTGATCGGGCGCTCGACGGTCGAGTCCATCGAGTCCGGGACCCTCTTCGGGTTCGCCGGGCTCGTCGACGGCCTGGTCCGGCGCTTCATAGAGGAGCTCGGTCCCTCCACCGTCGTCGCGACAGGAGGCTTCAGTTCGCTCATCGCCCCGTATTCGGACACCATTGAGCACGTGGAGCCCTGGCTGACCCTGCACGGCCTGCGCATCGTGTTCGAGCGCAACGTCCAAGGATGACGGCCGACTCGCCGACCGGGGCCGCGGCCGGCGTGCCCAGGGCGGAGGTCCCGTACCGTTTCGAGCGCACCCATGACGCGGCGGCGGTCGTCGAAGCCTGGTCGTCGCTCGCCCCCGGCGAGGAGTCCGGCGTCACCGTCGGGGTGGCCGGCCGGGTCATGCTCTCGCGGCCACAGGGCAAGCTCGCGTTCGCCGAGCTGCGCGACAACTCGGGATCGGTGCAGCTGTTCGCCCTGGCGAAGGTGACGGAACGCTTCGAGGAGTTCACCAAGCTCAACCTCGGCGACTGGGTCGGCGCGGTCGGCGAGGTGGTGCGGACGAAGCGCGGCGAGCTCTCGGTCAAGGTGACCGGGTGGGAGCTGCTCGCCGAGGCCCGCCGCAACTTCGGCGACAAGTGGCGGGGCGTCAGCGACGTCGAGATGCGGTACCGCCAGCGCGAGGTCGACCTGTGGGCCAACGAGCGCAGCCGCCAGCTGCTGCAGCTCCGCAGCGACGTCGTGCGCCACATGCGCGAGCGGTTGTGGGCGCAGGGATTCGTCGAGGTCGAGACGCCCCTGCTGCACCCGATCGCGGGTGGCGCGACGGCGCGGCCGTTCGTGACGCACCACAACACCTTCGACGTCGACTTCTACCTGCGGGTGGCGCCCGAGCTCTACCTCAAGCGCCTCGTGGTGGGCGGCTTCGACAAGGTGTTCGAGATCGGCCGCAGCTTCCGCAACGAGGGGATCTCGCCGCGCCACAACCCCGAGTTCACGACGCTCGAGCTGTACCAGGCCTACGCCGACTACAACGACACGATGGTCGTCTTCGAGGAGCTCGTGGCCGGTCTGGCGCGCGACGTGCTCGGGACGACGTCGTTGACGTACGGCGGGCGGGACCTCGACCTGACGACGCCGTGGCGGCGCGCCCCCATGACCGAGCTGATCGCCGACGCGACCGGGTTCTCGCTCGACGTGCGCTCGCCGCGCGCCGAGCTGGCCAAGGTCGCCGGGGAGGTCGGCATCCACGTCGAAGCGGAGTGGGGCCCGGGCAAGATCCTGCTCGAGATCTACGAGAAGACGACCGAGCCCGAGCTGTGGGGCCCGGTGTTCGTGATCGACTACCCCGCCGAGGTGTCGCCGTTGGCGCGCCGCCACCGCGACGGTCCCGAGTTGGTCGAGCGCTACGAGCCGGTGGTGGCGGGGCGCGAGCTGGGCAACGGGTTCACCGAGCTCGTCGACCCCGACGACCAGCGCGCCCGCTTCGAGGAGCAGGCGGCCAAGGCCCGGGCCGGGGACGAGGAGGAGTCCGTCGAGGTCGACGAGGAGTATCTCCGCGCGCTCGAGTACGGGTTGCCCCCGACGTCGGGCTTCGGCCTCGGGGTCGACCGGCTGCTCATGCTCCTGGGCGACGTGCCCAACATCCGCGAGGTCATCGCCTTCCCGACGTTGCGCCGGGACCAAGGCTGAACGGCCGGACTCCGTCCCGAACGGCACGGAAATCCCGTCGAACGGACCGGAATTCGGACCGGAACTCCAGGTTTCTTCGGCCGTTCTTACGATTCGGCCGCATTCTTCACACCGCTCTTACAGGTTCCTCACATCTGCGCCTCAGTGTTGTCGGTGCCGTCGAGCGGCGGCAGGTGCGCCGAGGAGCGGACCGAAGTCCAAGGAGGACACAATGTTTCGCACGATCATCGCAGGGACCGCGGTCGCAGGCGCACTGAGCCTCGGCCTGGCCGGCGCGGCCGGTGCCGCGACCACCAACACCGCGGCCGGCGCCACCCCGTCGGCAGCCGTGTGCGCCCGGGCCGCCAACGTCGAGGCCAGGATCGGGACGTGGGAGTCCAAGGTCAACGCCCGCCTGCCCAAGGCCGAGGCCCGCGAGGCCAAGGCGAAGGCGGCCGGTCACACCAAGTTGGCGACCTACATCGCCGACCGCATCTCCAAGGTGCAGGCCCGTGAGACCAAGGTGAACGCCCGCCTGGCCAACATCGAGGCCAAGTGCGGCACGACCGGCACGAGCAGCGCGGCCGGCAACGTCGGGGGGACCGCCGGCTAGCCCGGCAGGTCGCTGAGAAGCTCGGCCACCAGCCGGGAGAGCCCCGCCCGCAGTTCGGGCTCGGCGATCCCGGCGGTGGCCCTCTTCGCGTCCTCGACGTAGGCGCGCGCCTCGTCGACCGACTCGGCGATGCCGCGGGACGCCATCACGATGGCCCTCGCCTTGTCGCGCTCGGGTTGGGCCAACGGCTGGCCGAGCAGGGCGCGCAGGTCCGGCCCGGCGTCGGGGTCGTCGAGCGCGACGAGTGCCGGCAGCGTGTAGACGCCCTCGGCCAGGTCCTGCCCGGCCGGCTTCTTCAGCTGCCCGTCGGTGGCGGTGATGTCGAGGATGTCGTCGCGGATCTGGAACACCATGCCGAAGCAGCGCCCGAACTCCGTGCACGCCTCGACCTCGGGTCCGGGCAGCCCGCCGGTGAGCGCGCCGATCCGGCACGACGTCGCGGTGAGGGCCGCCGTCTTGCCGCTGATGGACGCGACGTAGTCGTCGCGGCTGCGGCCGATCTGGAAGGCCGAGCGGACCTCGGTGACCTGTCCCTGGCAGAGGCGGCCGAGCGTGTCGGCCAGCAACGCGGCGATCTCGGTCCCGAGTCCGGCGGCGATGGCCGCGCTGCGCGCCAGCAGGTAGTCGCCGGCCACGATGGCGACCAGGTTCCCGAACCGGCTGTTGACGCTCTCCACGTTGCGCCGGATGGTCGCCTCGTCGATCACGTCGTCGTGGTACAGCGAGGCCAGGTGGACCAATTCCACCGCCACGGCCCCCATGAGGTCGTCCTCGGTTGCGTCCCGGTGGCCTCCCGTCGCCGTCGCCAGCGCCAACAGCGGCCGCAGCCGCTTCCCGCCGGCCGCGATCAAGTGGGTGGTCACCTCGTCCAGGAAGCCGTCGCCGGTCACCACCGAGGCGGTGAGCAGGGGCTCCAGACGCTGCAGTCCCTCTTGCAGGCGGGGCAGGCCGAGGGCCTCGGTCGGGTTCACTCCTCCAAACGTTAGGTCACGGCCGCCGAATCTCGACAACCGCCTGGTCGCAGGGGTCGCAGGAAATCCGCGTCGGGGGGTATTTCCCGCTGGGATTCGCGCTCGCAGGGTTGCGGCGTGATCGACTAAGGCCCCAGGTACACTGAACCGAGAAGCAAAGAGGAACAAGGAGAGGCGGTCAGGGTGTTCGAACGTTTCACCGACCGGGCACGGAGAGTGCTGGTGCTGGCGCAGGAAGAAGCGCGCCTGCTGAATCACAGCTTCATCGGCACCGAGCACATCCTCTTGGGGTTGATCCACGAGGGTGAGGGAGTCGCCGCCAAGGCGCTCGAGTCCTTGGGCATCTCTCTCGAAGCCGTGCGCGAGAAAGTCGAGGAGACGATCGGGATGGCCGGGACGGCCCCCAGCGGCTCCCCGCCGTTCACCCCTCGGGCCAAGAAGGTCCTGGAGCTCTCGCTGCGCGAGGCGCTCCAGCTCGGTCACAGCTACATCGGCACCGAGCACATGCTCCTCGGCCTCGTGCGCGAGGGCGAGGGCGTGGCGGCCACGGTCCTCGTCAGCCTCGGGGCGGACCTCGGGCGCGTGCGCCAGCAGGTGATCCAGCTCATGTCGGGCAACCAGGGCAAGGAGTCCGTCGGCGCGAGCCAGGGTGCCAGCTCCGGTGACAGCCCGTCGGGCTCGCCGGTGCTCGACCAGTTCGGCCGGAACCTGACCCAGCTCGCCCGGGACGGAAAGCTCGACCCCGTCATCGGACGTGCAAAAGAGATCGAACGCGTCATGCAGGTCCTGTCGCGCCGCACGAAGAACAACCCCGTGCTCATCGGCGAGCCCGGCGTCGGCAAGACCGCCATCGTCGAAGGGCTGGCCCAGCGGATTGTCGCCAACGAGGTGCCCGAGACGCTGACCGGCAAGCAGCTCTACACCCTCGACCTCGGTGCACTGGTGGCCGGCAGCCGCTACCGCGGCGACTTCGAGGAGCGGCTGAAGAAGGTCCTCAAGGAGATCCGCACCCGGGGCGACATCGTCCTGTTCATCGACGAGATCCACACGCTGGTCGGTGCCGGTGCCGCCGAGGGCGCGATCGACGCCGCCTCCATCCTCAAGCCCATGCTGGCCCGGGGCGAGCTGCAGACCGTCGGCGCCACCACGATCGACGAGTACCGCAAGCACCTCGAGAAGGACGCCGCCCTGGAGCGGCGCTTCCAGCCGGTCAAGGTGGACCAGCCGACGGTCGCCCTCACCATCGACATCCTCAAGGGCCTGCGCGACCGCTACGAGTCGCACCACGCCGTCAGCATCACCGACCAGGCGCTGGTGGCCGCGGCCAACCTGGCCGACCGCTACCTGGCGGACCGCTACCTCCCCGACAAGGCGATCGACCTCATCGACGAGGCGGGCAGCCGCCTGCGCATCCGGCGCATGAGCACCCCGCCCGGGGCGAAGAAGCTCGACGAGGAGATCGCGCGCCTGCGCGCCGACAAGGAGGCCGCCATAGAGAAGGGCGCCTTCGAGCAGGCCAAGAAGCTGGCCGAGCAGGAGAGGGAGCGCCTGGACCGCAAGGAGAGCCAGGAGGCCGAGCTGCGGGCCGAGGGCGTCGACCTCTTCGACGTCGTGGACGAGGAGGTCATCGCCGAGGTCCTGGCCGCCTGGACCGGCATCCCGGTCTACCGGCTGACCGAAGAGGAGACGGCCAAGCTCCTGCGCATGGAGGACGAGCTGCACAAGCGGGTCATCGGGCAGGAGGAGGCGCTCAAGGCGCTGTCCCGCGCCATCCGGCGCACGCGGGCCGGCCTCAAGGACCCCAAGCGCCCGAGCGGCTCGTTCATCTTCCTCGGCCCGACCGGTGTGGGGAAGACCGAGCTGGCCAAGACGCTGGCCGAGTTCCTCTTCGACGACGAGGACGCGCTGATTCAGCTCGACATGTCCGAGTACATGGAGAAGCACACGGTCAGCCGGCTCGTCGGCTCGCCCCCGGGCTACGTGGGCTACGAAGAGGGCGGTCAGCTCACCGAGGCCGTGCGGCGCAAGCCGTTCTCGGTCGTGCTCTTCGACGAGGTCGAGAAGGCGCACCCCGACGTGTTCAACACGCTGCTGCAGATCCTGGAGGACGGTCGCCTGACCGACGCCCAGGGCCGCTCGGTGGACTTCAAGAACACGGTGCTGATCATGACCTCGAACCTCGGCACGGCGGACCTCCGCAAGTCGTCCATGGGATTCGCCAAGACCTCGGAGGCGGTGACCTACGAGCGCATGAAGGCCAAGGTCGACGAAGCGCTCAAGAGCCACTTCCGGCCCGAGTTCCTCAACCGCATCGACGAGGTGATCGTCTTCCACGAGCTGTCGCGGGCCGAGGTCACCGAGATCGTCGACCTCCTCATGTCGCGGACCATCAAGCAGCTCTCGGACCAGGGCATCGGCCTGGAGCTCACTCCGGCCGCCCGGACGCTGCTGGCCGAGAAGGGCTACGACCCCCAGCTGGGGGCACGCCCGCTCCGCCGGGCGATCCAGCAGCTGGTCGAGGACCCGCTGTCGGAGCGCATCCTGTGGAAGGAGTTCCGGGTCGGCGAGACCATCGTCGTCGACGTCGAGGAGTCGCCCATCGACGGCGAGGGCCCCCAGCTCAGCTTCACGGCGATCGAGGGCATCCAGCCCCCGCCGCTCGAGCTGGCCGGCGCCGGAGCCGACGCCGAGTAGTCACTCCCAGCAGTAGCTGAAGGTCCCGCGCCCCACGGTGGTGTCGCGGAGTGCGAGCGCCTGGAAGTGGGGGTTGCCGGCCCCGACCGGCGCGTAGCCGAGCCCGAGCCGGTCTGCCGGCGTGAAGCCGAACCGGCCGTAGTAGGCCGGGTCACCCAGGAGCACGAGGAGGGGCCAGCCCCGATCCTCGGCGCTCCGGATCAGCGCCCGCACGAGCGCCGACCCCGTGCCGGTGTTCTGGTGCGCCGGCGCAACGCAGACCGGGGCGACACCGGCGATCGCCGAGGAGCGACCGTCGACTCGGCCCGGCGCGGCCAGCACGTGCCCCGCAACGGCCCGGTCCACGACGGCAACGAGCTCGATCCGGTTCGGCTGCGCGCAGGCGCTCCAGGTGCGGCGCACGATCTCGAGCTCCTCGGTCGCGTCGCGGGTGTCGTCGGTGAAGGCGTCCGAGACCACGGCCAGGATCCCCGCGGCGTCGTCGGGACGCGAGGGCCGGACGGTCGTCATGGCACGCGCACGCCGACCGTCACGAGGTGGTGGTCCGACAGCCCTCCGGCGGGGACGACGGCGGGCCGCCGGGCGATCAGCCCGCGTACGAGCAGCCAGTCCAGCTTGAGCGGCACGTGGTCGGGCAGCCCCCCACCGTCGTGCTCGGTCGTCGGCGCGGCGACGTTGGCGTCAATCCACTCGAAGCCGTACGACCGTGCCACCTCGAAGAGGGGTTCGTGGGCGACGGGCCAGCTGAAGCGCGTGGGCTCCGCCGCGCGCATGCGCCGCACCAGGGCGCGATCGAACAAGTCGTCGTGTGTGGCGCCCAGGGTGTTGAGGTCCCCGCCCACGACGGCAGGTCCACCGGCCGCACGCGCCTCGACCGCGCGCAGCAGCACCTCCATCTGGCCGGCCCGGTGCCCGGGATCGCTGCGGTTCTCGAGATGGGTCGAGGCCACGAGCACGGGGGTGCCGTCGACGGGGACCGTCGCCAGGACAGCCATACGCCCACCGACCCGGGGCTGCGGGGAGTCGGCGTCGAACCAGCCGGGGCCGACGTCGGGGAGCCGGACCACCGACGGCGTCTCGAGCCGTGCCACCGACGCGATGGCGTTGCCGTGCAGACTGCGCTCGTTGTCGGCACCGGCGGCCTCGCGCTGCTCGACCTCGTCACCCGGACCGAGCTCGACGAATTCGACGCCGAAGGCGAAGCCCGACCCGGTGTGGGTGGCGATGGCGTCGGCGGTGTCCACGTTGTGGGTGCGAGCCATGCCCACGTCGACTTCGGAGAGCAGGCACAGGTGGGCGCCACAGGAGCGCAGCCGTCCGGCCAGTTCGACCGGTCGGCGCCCGCGTTGGACGTTCCACGCGGCGACCCGTACCCAGCCCGACAGGGTTTCCCCGGGGCCGTCGTGCCGCTGGTCGACCTGGTGCAGGCACGCCAGGTCCTCCAACAGCCGGCGATGGAGGTCTTCGTCGCCGAGCTGGCGTGCCCAGCCCTCCCGGTCGTCCCGCGTCGGTGTGTCCACCCCCTGAGCCTGTCATCACCCGTGCCCGTCGGCCGAGGAGCTGTGACAGCCGTTCCGTAGCGTGCCGGCATGGCCACGACCCCGCGCGCACGTTCCGACGTCCCCTATGTCTGCACGGCGTGCGGCACCACGTCGCTCCGCTGGGTCGGCCGCTGCGGGAACTGCGGCGAGTGGAACACACTCGGACCGGCGTCCGTCCGGGTGCACCGGCCGGGCCGGACGCCCGCCGCAAACCCCACGCCCGCCGTGGCGCTGCGCGACGTCTCGACCGAGGGGGCCCGCCCGCTGCCCACCGGTGTGAGCGAGCTCGACCGGGTCATGGGGGGCGGCGTGGTCGGGGGCTCCGTCACGCTCTTGTTCGGCCCGCCGGGCATCGGCAAGTCCACGCTCCTGTTCCAGGTGCTCTCGTCGGTCGCCGCCGGCGGCGTCGACGTCATGCTCGCCTCGGCCGAGGAGTCGCTCACCCAGGTGAGCGGCCGGGCGGCGCGGATGGGCCCGGTGCCCCGGCACCTCCTCGCATTGGAGGGGCCCGACGTCGAGGCGATCGAGGCCGCCGTCGGGCGCCACCGGCCGGCCCTCGTCGTGGTCGACTCGCTCCAGTCGGTCTCGGACCCCGACCTGGCCCAGCCGGCGGGCAGCCTGGCCCAGGTGCGCGCCTGCGTGGAGCGCCTGACGCGCCTCGCCAAGTCGAGCGGCGTCCCGCTCCTCCTGGTGGGGCACGTGACCAAGGACGGCGACCTGGCCGGTCCCCGCGCCGTGGAGCACCTCGTGGACACGGTCCTCTCCTTCGACGGGGACCGCCATCACGCGCTGCGTGTCCTGACCTCGGTCAAGCATCGCTTCGGGCCGACCGGCGAGGTCGGCATCTTCGAGATGCGTGACGACGGGCTGCGTCCCGTACCCGACCCGGGCCCGCTCATGCTGGGGGACCGCATGGCGGGCGTGCCCGGCAGCGTGGTCGTGCCGGTCCTGCAGGGCAGGCGACCGCTCCTGGTCGAGGTGCAGGCCCTGTTGGGGCCCGGCACCGGCGGCGGTGCGGGCGTGGCCTCGCGGCCGCACACGCTGGGCATCGACGCCGCCCGGGCGAACCTCCTCGTGGCCGTGCTCGCCTGCCGCACCGCGGTGGACGTGCCGGTGCCCGCCGAGTTCTTCGTCGCCGCCGTCGGCGGCATCACGGTCAGCGAGCCCGCGGCGGACCTGGCCGTCGCGCTGGCCATGGCGTCGGTCGTCGGCCGGCGCCCGGTTCCGGCGGACCTCGTGGTGTTCGGGGAGCTCGGCCTGGCCGGGGAGGTCCGCAGTGTCCCCGGCGCCGACCGCCGGCTGGCCGAGGCCCACCGCGCCGGATTCACGCGGGCGCTGGTGCCCGCCTCTGCCCTCGGCGACGCGACGGCCTCGGCGGCGGCCACCCCCGCGGGCCTGGTGGTCCACGGGGTGCGCACGTTGGCCGAGGCGCTCGAGGTGGCCGGCACGGAGGCCGGTTCGCGGACCGGGCCGGGTACGATGCCCGGGTGGTCGACGGTGCGGGCGGCATCCAACCGCTCAACGACGCGCTGGCGCTGATCGCGCCCGGGACCGCATTGCGCGAGGGGCTCGATCGGATCCTGCAGGCGAAGCACGGGGCCCTGATCATCGTGGGCGACGACCCGGCCGTCCTGTCGGTGTGCACGGGTGGCTTCCTGCTCGATGCCGAGTACACCCCCCAGCGCCTGTCCGAGCTCGCCAAGATGGACGGGGCCATCATCCTCGCCGGCGACGCCTCCCGCATCGCGCGCGCCAACGTGCACCTGATGCCCAAGGCCACCATCACCACCTCGGAGACGGGCACCCGTCACCGCACGGCCGAACGGGTGGCGCGCTCCATCGACGTGCCGGTCATCGCCGTCTCCGAGGCCATGGCCACCATTGCCGTCTACCGCAACGACCGCAAGCACACCACCCAGTCGGCCGGCTGGCTGATCGACCGCTCGAGCCAGGCGCTGTCCACGCTGCAGCGGTTCCGGGCGCGCTACGACGATGCGCTCTCGACGCTGACCCGTCTCGAGATGGAGGACACCGTCTCGGTGCGTGACGTCGTCTCCGTGCTCCAGCCCGGCGAGATGGTCCGCCGGATCGCCGAGGAGATCGAGGGCCACCTCGTCGAGCTCGGGTCCGACGGCCGCCTCATCCACCTCCAGACCGAGGAACTGAGCGCCGGCGTCGGGGAGGGCCTCAGGCTGGTGCTGCACGACTACTCGGACGAGAAGGGCATCGCCCACCTGCGGTCGCTCTCGGCCGACGCCCTCATGGACCTGCCCAGGGTCGTCGCCGCGCTCAACCTTCCCGGCTCGGACGAGCAGCTGCACGCCGCGCTGGCCCCCCACGGGTACCGCCTCCTGCACCGCCTGCCCCAGCCGCTCTCCGAGACGATCATCGAGCGCCTGGTCCAGCGCTTCGGCTCGCTGCCCGAGATCCTCTCCGCCTCCGCCGCCGAGCTCGAGTCGGTCGAGGGGATCGGGGCCGCCACGGCCCGCCACGTCCGTGACGGCCTGGCCCGCCTGGTGGAGGCGAGCATCTTCGAGCGCTACGAATGACCTGAGGTTCTGGTAAAATGGCTGGCCATCGTCGAACGGTTCGGGTCCGTCTCGGCAACCTCTCGGAAGCAGCGCCCGTACCTCTGTGCGCCCGCGCTGGCGGACCCGGTCCATCCAAGGAGTCGTGAGTCCTGTGTCCTTCAAGGTCGGAGACAAAGTCGTCTACCCCCACCACGGGGCGGCCGTCATCGAGAAGCGCGAGACCAAGGTCGCCTTCGGGGAGAAGCGGGAGTACCTCGTCCTCCGGCTGGCCTACGGGGACCTGATCCTGAACGTCCCGGCCGACAACACCGAGGGCGTCGGCCTACGCGAGGTGATCAACGACGAAGAGGTCGAAGAGGTCTTCGCCGTGCTGCGCAAGAAGGAAGCGCGCATGCCCACCAACTGGTCCCGGCGCTACAAGAACCACTCCGAGAAGCTGCGCTCGGGCGACATCTACCAGGTGGCCGAGGTCGTGCGGAACCTCTCCATCCGGGACAAGGACAAGGGGCTGTCCGCCGGCGAGAAGCGCATGCTGCAGCGGGCCCGCCAGATCCTCGTCTCCGAGCTCACCTTCGCCCTCAACGTGGACGAGGAGACGGCCGAAGAGCGTCTGAACGACGCGCTGACCTGATCGCCCGGCCCGGTCCCGCCGTGGGCTCGGTGTGGTCGATCGTCGTCGCCGGCGGCTCGGGGCGGCGCTTCGGCGACCAGAAGCAGTTCTCCATGCTGGGCGGCCGCCCGGTGCTCGAGTGGGCCGTCGAGGCGTGCCGGCCGTGTTCCGCCGGCGTGGTCCTCGTGCTCCCCGATGGGATGGACGGCGCCGACCGCCACGGCGCCGATGCCACCGTGGCCGGCGGCCCCACCCGCGCCGACTCGGTGCGCTGCGGGCTGACCGTCGTTCCCGACAGCGCGGAGGTGATCGTCGTGCACGATGCGGCCCGGCCGCTGGCGTCCCCGGCGCTCTTCGAGGCCGTCGTCGACGCCGTGGCCCGGGGCGGCGCGGACGGAGCCGTGCCCGGCGTCCCCCCGAGTGACACCATCAAGGCGGTGGACAGCGCCGGCAAGGTGACGGGCACGCTCGATCGCACCACCCTGGTCGCCGTGCAGACGCCCCAGGCGTTCCGGGCGGGCGTCCTGCGGCGGGCCCACACCCACGCCGGCCCCGGCGCCACCGACGACGCCGTGCTCGTCGAGGCCCTCGGTGGGCGCGTGCAGGTGGTGCCCGGCGAGCCGGCCAACCTCAAGATCACCGCCCCCGACGACCTGGCCACCGCCGAGCGCCTGCTGGCGTCGCGGGAGGGCTGACCGTGCGCATCGGCCAGGGGATCGACGTCCACCCGTTCTCGGACGACCCCCACCGCCCGCTCGTCCTCGGCGGCATCGAGATCGAAGGGGGGCGCGGGCTGGGCGGGCACAGCGACGCCGACGCCGTCTGCCACGCGCTGGCCGACGCCGTCCTGGGCGCGCTCGGCCTCGGCGACCTCGGCCGGCACTTCCCCGACACCGATCCGGTCTGGGAGGGCGCAGACAGCGTGGCGCTCCTGACCGAGGTGGTCCGCATGGCGGCCCGGGAGGAGTACGTCTGCGCCAACGCGGACTGCACGATCATCGCCGAGGTGCCCCGCCTCGCCCCCCACACGTCGGCCATGTCGGAGCTGCTGAGCGCGGTGCTCGGCGCCCCCGTGTCGGTCAAGGCGACCCGGGCCGAGGGGCTGGGCGCGCTCGGCCGCGCCGAGGGGATCGCCTGTCTCGCCGTGGTGCTGATGGAGCCGGCGTGAGCCCGAAGAACCGCACGCCGCGCGGGCGCACGCCCGCGGGAGACCGCCGCCCCGCGCCTCGCCGCGGCCGCGGCCGGGGCGAAGGCCAGGGCCAGGCCGAGGGCCGGCGGCCCGGACCCCGGTCCCAGGCGCTGAGCGAGCTGGGCGGGGACCAGGTCGAGGGCCGCCGCGCCGTGCTCGAGCTGCTGTCGGTCGGGCGCCGCACGGTGCGCCGGATCATGCTGGCCGAGGACCAGGACCCCTCACCGCAGCTGGACCGGATCGAGGAGCTGGCGGCACGACTGCGGGTCCCCGTCGAGACCGTGCCGCGGGCCCGGCTCGACGCCCAGGCCCGCACGGAGGCCCCCCAGGGCGTTCTGGCCCTGGCCCGCCCGCTCGACCCGGTACCCCTCGAGGACCTGTCGAGGCCCGATCGGCACGGCACGGCGCCCTTCCTGCTCGTGGCCGCCGGCATCACGGACCCCCGGAACCTGGGCGCGCTGCTGCGCAGCGCCGAATGCGCCGGCGTCACCGGCGTCGTGCTGCCGCGCCACCGCTCGGCCCGGCTGTCGCCGACGGTCGCCAAGACGGCGGCCGGGGCGATCGAGCACCTGCCCTTCGCGGTCGTGGGAGGCGTGCCGACGGCGCTGAGCGAGCTGCGCGAGCTCGGCGTGTGGTCCATCGGGCTGGCGGGGGAGGCCGAGCAGTCGCTCTACGACCTCCCGCTCGGCGAGGGTCCCGTCGCGCTGGTGGTCGGCAGCGAGGAGAAGGGGCTGGCGCCGTTGGTGCGCCGGCGCTGCGATGCGGTCGTCGCCATCCCCCAGCACGGCGCCCTGCCTTCCCTCAACGTCGGCGTGGCCGGCGCGGTGGCCTGCTTCGAGGTCGCCCGCCAGCGCGCCGCGGCGCCCGGCGGACGCCCCGCCCGCTGAGCCGGTCCCGGCACCTCAGGCGGCGGCCACCTCCGTCGTGCAGAACGCGCAGCGGCGCGCACCACGGCGAAGAAGACGACGGTCGCCACGACGAGAAACGACACCAGCGCGTTGGGGAACGAGCCGTACGTGAAGGTCGAGCCGTGCAGCTCGAAGCTCAGGTTCGAGAAGCTCGGCTTCCGCGCCCGTTCCCGCACGGGCGGCGCCCGAAGAGCCCGAGGCAGGAATCGAACCCGCGACATCTTCATTACAAGTGAAGTGCTCTACCGACTGAGCTACTCGGGCGCGGCCCCAGACTACAGGCCTGCGACCTCGATCCCCTGCCCGACCAGCGGAAAGGCTTGCACCGGGCGGGGGGGCGGGGCAGGCTGGACCTCCAATGGACGACGAGCAGCCGCAGACGGGCATGTCCGGTTCGCTCTCGGTCGTCCGGGCCGTGGTGGTCCTGGCCGTCTTCGTGGCCGCCGTGGCGCTCCTGGTGGACGTCGGGACCCGGCCCAGCGTGAGCAGCGTCCCGAGCGCCGTGGCGACCACCGTAGCGACCACCACGCCGACAACGGCCGGTGCGGGGGCCTCGTCGACGACCACGACCGCCGCGCACGCTTCGACCACCACGACCGCCACGCACGGGCACAAGGGCTCGAAGAGCACGACGACGACGACCATCGCCCCGGGCTCGGTCAGCGTCGTGGTTGCCAACGCCACGAGCGTCAACGGCCTGGCCGCCCACTACACGACCGTGATCGGCGCGGGCGGCTGGAAGATGGGCACGCCGATCGACGCCGCGACGACCGAGGCCACGTCCGCCGTCTACTACGCGTCGGGCT
>Ga0181535_10002886_pt1 | contig 20464 bp, 17 predicted proteins | sample PEATcosm2014_Bin_44_FD_119774 | JGI IMG/M metagenome (GOLD analysis project Ga0181535, IMG submission 119774) | Peatland microbial communities from MTU Mesocosm Facility, Houghton, MI, USA - PEATcosm2014_Bin17_30_metaG | ecosystem: Environmental > Terrestrial > Soil > Wetlands > Peat | place... | reverse complement strand
GGGTGACTGCTATACGCGCGATGCCGATGGGATCTACACATTTTGCGGCCGGACCGACGACATGTTCAAGGTCTGCGGCATTTGGGTGAGCCCTGTCGAGGTTGAGGCCTCGCTGATCAGCCACGAGGCCGTGCTCGGTGCGGCGGTCGTCGCCGACCAGGACGATCACGACCTGACCAAGCCTCGAGCCTTCGTGGTGGTCAAGCCGGGCACGGTCACTTCGGTGCAGCTGATCGCGGAGTTGCAGGAACATGTGAAACAGCAGATCGGGCCTTGGAAATTCCCACGCTGGATCGAATTCGTACCGGACCTGCCGGAAACCGTCACCGGCAAGATCCAGCGCTTCAAGCTGCGTGGCCTGAGCTCAACCGGGGCTTTCCCTGGCCACGGGATTCCATCGTGACCCTGCATGGGCCGTAACGGCTCAGTCGCACCCGCAACCGCGCGGTGGGGCAATTGGGATGAGCGCGTTGAGGGCGGGATAGGCGGTAGTCGGAAGGCCTCGCCGGTGGCATGATGGCTGGGCCCGTCGAGCAAGGCCCGACCCAACGCTCTGCCGTCCCTCCTGCCAGCCGTATCGCGGGTCGGCGGCCTTCAGCTTGGTGTCCAATGAAACAATAAACCACGAGCATGCGTGCCATTCGACGGCATATTGCACAAGCAATGGGCTGAAACGCCTGAAATTTGCGCGTGTAGGCCTCCGCGCGGTTGCGCGTTGGCCCGTTCAGGGTGGTACGCGCCTTGCTCTTGCGGTCCTGCGACGCTGTGCCCTGCGCCGTGTGCGCATGCTCGCCACCAAAGGACGACGCATGATCCACCTCGCCGCCGATCCGTACGAATTCGCCTTCGTGCCGCGTGCCACCGCCCTGCTGATCATCGACATGCAGCGCGATTTTCTCGAGCCTGGGGGGTTCGGCGCGGCGCTGGGCAACGATGTGTCGGGTCTGCGTGCGGCAATCGCGCCGACCCAGCGCGTGCTCGCCGCGTGGCGAGCTGCTGGCCTCACGGTCATCCACACGCGCGAGGGGCATCGGCCTGACCTGGCCGATCTCGCCCCGGCGAAACGCGAACGCGGGCGGCTGGCCTGCGGCATCGGGGACGCCGGCCCGATGGGTCGCATCCTCGTGCGCGGCGAACCTGGTCACGACATCATTCCCGAACTGGCGCCGCTGCCCGGCGAGCCGATCGTGGACAAGCCGGGCAAGGGAGCCTTCTACGCGACCGACCTCGAGGCGATGCTGCGCAACCGTGGCATCGAACGACTCGTGGTGTGCGGCGTCACCACCGAGGTCTGCGTCAACACGACGGTTCGCGAGGCCAACGACCGCGGTTTCGACTGCCTGGTCCTGGAGGACTGCGTCGGTTCCTATTTTCCCGAGTTCCAGTCAGCTGGTCTCGCGATGATCAAGGCGCAGGGCGGCATCTTCGGATTCGTGGCACCTTCTTCGGCGCTGCTGCACGCAATCTAACACCAAAAAACAGGGGGCAAAAAAATGTCTATCGCGCGAGAGGTCCGGGCTGGGCCAGCGTTGTGGGTGCCCGGCGACTGGAACGGCTTCTTCGGCCTGTTCACCAACGTGGTGCTGAATGTCATCGTGCTGACCGGGCTGTGCCTGGGCGTCGTCAGAATGCCCCAGGACATCGTGTTCGGCCGCATCCTGCCCGCGCTCGGCGTGGCGTTGCCGATCGGCAACCTGTTCTATGGCTGGTTGGCCTGGCGGCTGGCCCGGCGCGAGCAGCGAGTCGACGTCACCGCGCTGCCCTACGGGCCGAGCGTGCCGCACATGTTCATCGTCGTGTTCGTCGTCATGCTGCCGGTCTACCTCAAGACGCAGAACCCGTTGCTGGCCTGGCAGGCCGGGTTGGCATGGGCTTTCATTATCGGTCTCATCATCCTGACCGGTGCCTTTATCGGTCCGACCGTACGCAAATATACGCCGCGCGCGGCGATGCTCGGCGCGCTTGCCGGCATCTCGATTGCCTTCATCTCGCTACGCCCGGCCTTCCAGAGTTGGCAGGTGCCATGGATTTCCTTCGTCTCGCTCGGCATCATCCTGGTGAGCTGGACGGCGAAGGTGCGGCTGCCCTGGGGAATTCCGGGGGGCTTGGCGGCGGTGCTGGTCGGCACGGCGCTTGCCTGGATCGCAACCCTCACGGGCATCAGCGCGCAAATGGACCCGGCCGCGGTGGGCGCGGCGCTTGGCCAGTTCGGCCTGCACCCGCCGCTGCCCTCGGCGGAGGTGTTGCGCGGCCTGGCTGACGCGGCGCCCCTGCTGGTCACCGCCATTCCGCTCGGCATCTACAACTTTACCGAGGGGATGAACAACGTCGAGAGCGCCTCGGCGGCCGGCGACGAGTACAACCTGCGCCAGGTGCTGATCGCCGATGGTATCGGCGCGCTGGCCGGTTCGCTGTTGGGCAGCCCGTTCCCGCCGGCGGTCTATATTGGCCATCCCGGCTGGAAGGCGGTGGGCGGCCGGATCGGCTATTCGGTGGCGACCGGCGTGGTGATCAGCGCCGTCTGCTTCCTCGGCCTGACGGCGCTGCTGCTGGCGCTGGTGCCGCTGGTCGCCATCCTGCCGATCCTGTTGTTCATCGGCCTCGTGATCGGCGCGCAGGCCTTCGAAGCGACGCCGGCCCGCCACGCTCCGGCGGTGATCCTGGCACTGCTGCCGAACGTTGCCGAATGGGCGCATACCCAGATCGATGGGGCGCTCGCGGCGGCGGGCACGTCGGCGGCGCAGGTCGGGGTGGACAAGCTCGCCGCCCACGGCGTGATCTACCACGGCATGCAGTTGTTCGGCGGTGGCGCCACGCTGGCCGGGCTCGTGCTGGGCGCCATCGCCGCCTACATCATCGACCGCCGGTTCGACCGGGCCGCCATCTATGCCGCCATCGGCGCGGTACTCGCCTTTTTCGGCTTCATCAACGGTACCGCGCTGGGGTTCGCCAATTCGGCGCCGGTTGCGCTGGGTTATGCGCTGATGGCGTTGATGTGTGTCGGGCTCGTGCGCACGCAGCCCGAGGCGGTCGCCATGGTCGAGCCGTCGGAGGTGGTGGCCGAGTGAGCCTCGCTGGGGCCAGCCCGGTCGCGGCGGCCGAGGCGGCCCTCGCGGCCGACCGCGCGCATGCCGATCCGGCGGTGTGGATCACGCGCCTGCCGGACGAGGCGATCCTGACCCGCGCCCGCGCCCTGCAAGCCGAAGGGTCGCAGGGCCGGGCGCTGTGGGGCGTGCCGTTCGCGGTGAAGGACAACATCGACGTCGCGGGTCTGCCGACGACGGCCGCGTGCCCCGGCTTTGCCTATGTGCCGCGGGCCGACGCGCCGGCCGTGCGCCGCCTGCTTGACGCCGGCGCCGTGCTGGTCGGCAAGACCAACCTCGACCAGTTCGCCACCGGGCTGGTCGGGGTACGCAGCCCCTTCGGCATTCCGCGCAACGTGTTCGACGCGGCGCGCGTGCCCGGCGGTTCGTCCTCCGGCTCCGCCTGCGCGGTGGCCGCGGGGATCGTGCCGTTCGCACTCGGTTCCGACACCGCCGGCTCCGGGCGCGTGCCGGCCATGTTCGCCAATATCGTCGGGTTGAAGCCTACCGTCGGCAGCGTCTCTGCGCGTGGCGTAGTGCCGGCGTGCCGTTCCATCGATACCATCTCGGTGTTCGCCGGCAGCGTGGATGGCGCGCTCGCCGTGCTGCGCGTCATTGCGGCGCACGATCCGCACGACGCCTATTCCCGTCCGGCGCCTTTCGCCCACCTGCGCCGCGCCGCCGTGCCCCCGCATCCGCGCATCGCGGCCGCCGAAGTCGCCGACCTGTGCACGCCGGCGGTGGCCACGGCCTATGCCGCAGCACTGAAGCATCTGGACGCGGAGGCGGTCGATATCACGCCTTTTCTGAACGTTGCCCGGTTGCTCTACGAAGGCCCCTGGGTGGCCGAGCGCACCGCGGCTCTGCGGGACGTGCTGGCCAGGCACCCCGCGGGGCTGCACGCCGTCACTCTATCCATCCTTCGGAGCGGGCTCGACCGTCGCACGGTGGACGCGTTCGACGCGTTTCACGTCCTGGCCGAGGCGCGCCGCATCGCGCGGGACCTGTTCCTTCGTTTCGATGCCTTGCTGCTGCCCACCGCGCCGTTCTGCCCCACGCTCACCGAGCTTGCCGCCGATCCGATCGCGCCGAACAGCCGCCTCGGCACCTTCACCAATTTCGTCAATCTGTGCGACCTCGCTGCCATCGCCGTGCCGACCGGGTTGGGCACCGACAGGCTGCCAACTGGCGCCACGCTGATCGGCCCGGCCTGGTCCGAGGGACGGCTGGCCGCGCTCGCGGATCGGCTGCACCGCACCAACAGCACGCGGATCGGCGCCACCTCGCGGTCGCTGTCCGAGCCGGCGCCGCCGGACAGGTTGGCGCCCGGCGAGACGGCCTTGTTCTGCATCGGCGCGCACATGTCCGGGTTGCCGCTGAATGCCCAGATCACGGGTCTTGGTGGTCGCTTCATCGCCGCAGCCGCGACCGAGCCCGCCTATCGCCTTTACGCGCTCGGTGCCCGGCCCGGCCTGGTCCGCGCTTCCGATGGCCTGGGCGGGTCGATCGCGGGAGAGATATGGGCGTTACCGACGGAGGCCATCGGCACGCTGCTGGCGCAGGTGCCGCCTCCCCTGGGCTTTGGTACCGTCGCGCTTCGGTCCGGGCCCTGTCTCGGCTTCCTCGCCGAGACCGCCGGCCTCAAGGGTGCCCTCGACATCACGGCCCATGGCGGCTGGCGCGCCTGGCTGGCGCACCGCGCAACACAGGAGATGCGCACATGAACGACGATCCGCTCGATGCCATGATCCGCGGCGGCACTGCGCTGCTCGGCATCCCGCTCGACCCGGCCTGGCACGACGCGGTGCACGCCCACCTCGCGGTTTGCCTGCGGATGGGTACGGAGGTCGCCGCCTTCCCGCTGCCCGACGAGGCGGAGCCGGCGCCGGTCTTCACGCCGTGACGGGCGCCGCCATCGCCGCCGGCGTGCGCGCTGGCACGACCTCCGCCCGGGTGGTCGTCGAGGCGGCCCTGGCGACGATCGCCGATCGCAATCCGGGGCTCGGCGCGTTCACCGCGGTCATCGCCGATCGCGCCCTGGCCACCGCCGATGCGGTGGATGCCGCCGTGGCATCGGGCAGGGACCCGGGTCCGCTTGCCGGGGTGCCCTTCGCGGTGAAGAACCTGTTCGACATCGCGGGTCTGCCGACCCTCGCCGGGTCGCGCATCAACCGGGACCGTCCCCCCGCCGGCCAGGACGCCACCCTGATCCGCCGTCTCGAGGCGGCCGGAGCGGTGCTCGTCGGCGCGCTGAACATGGGCGAATACGCCTACGACTTCACCGGAGAGAACACACACGACGGTCCGTCGCACAATCCGCACGATCTGAGGCGGATGAGCGGCGGGTCCTCGGGCGGATCGGGCGCGGCGGTGGGTGGCGGGCTGGTGCCACTCGCGCTGGGCTCGGACACCAACGGCTCGATCCGCGTGCCCGCCTCGTTCTGTGGCGTGTTCGGGCTGAAGGCGACCTACGGACGCCTTTCGCGCGGCGGCAGTTTTCCCTTCGTTGCCAGCCTCGATCACGTCGGCCCGCTGGCGCGCGGCGTGCGCGACCTCGCGCTGTCCTACGACGCCATGCAGGGGCCGGATTCCCGTGATTCCACCTGCGCGGACCGGCCGCTGGAACCGATTTCCGGATTGCTTGCGCGGGGATCGGCCGGACTGCGCATCGCGGTGGCCGGCGGCTATTTCCGCACCGGTGCCGCGACCGAGGCGCTGGACGCAGTCGCCGCTGTCGCCGCGGCGCTCGGCGCGACGCGCGAGGTGGAACTGCCCGAAGCAGCACGCGCCCGCGCCGCGGCATACGTCATCACCGCCAGCGAGGGCGCCGCCTTGCACCTGGACCGATTGCGGCGGCGACCCGCGGATTTCGACCCGCAGGTGCGCGACCGGCTGGTCGCCGGCGCCCTCATCCCAGCGGCCATGGTGGCGCAGGCGCAGAAATTCCGGCGCTGGTACCGCGACGCGGTGCTGCGCGTTTTTGCCGGGGTGGACGTACTCCTCGCCCCCGCCACGCCGTTTCCCGCGCCCGCCTTGGGCACGCGCACCATGGTGCTGAACGGCGCCGAGGTGCCGTTGCGACCGAACATCGGACTGTTCACGCAGCCCATCTCGTTCATCGGGCTGCCCGTGGTGGCGGTGCCCGTTCCGGGCTTTGCGCTGCCGATCGGCGTGCAGGTGATCGCCCCGCCCTGGCGGGAGGACCTGGCCTTGCGCGTGGCTTGGCAGCTCGAGGAGACCGGGGTGGCGTGCGCGTGGGAGGCCCCGGGTGCGCATCAATGACCCGGCGACCCATGCCGCCCTCACCGCCGCCTTCGCGCGCTACGAGGCGGCGCTTGTCGGCAACGACATCGCGGCACTGAGCGCGCTGTTCTGGGACAGCCCGCACACGATCCGCTACGGCATCGGCGAAAATCTCTACGGCAGCGCCGAGATCGCCGCCTTCCGCGCTGCCCGTTCGCCGGCCGGGCTGGCACGGAGGCTGCTGCGGACCGTCATAACCACCTACGGCGAGGATTGCGGCACCGCGTCCACTCTGTTTCTGCGCGACAGCGCTCCCGGTCGGCTCGGCCGCCAGATGCAGACCTGGGTTCGCATCGAGGGCGTCTGGCGCGTCGTGGCTGCGCATGTGAGCCTGATCGATGATGCCGCACGGCAGGCCGTCGGTGTCGATCCCGCGTCACGGGATGGCACCTGAGCCAGGATCCGCTTTCGGCGTACTGGGTGGCGTCGGCCGCCAGGGTCGCGCTGATGGTCAGCCCTGGGCTCAGCCGACACGCCCGATGTCAACCCAGGTCGTACTCGCGAGCGACTTCCTGCCCAGCGAGAACACGGCGGATGCCGAACGCCAGCGATTCAAGCTCGTTCTCGCCGGCCAGGATCTCGACCGGCGCGATGAACCGGACCCGTTCAGAGATCCAACCGGTAAGCAGCCCCGAGTGGGCAATACCGCCGGTCAAGACGATGACATCGACGTCGCCGGCCGCGACCGTCGCCAGCTCACCGATGCTTTTGGCGATCTGGTAGGCCATGGAGCGGTAGACGAGTTCGGCGTCCCGATCGCCAGCGGCGATCCTGCGCTCCACTTCCACGGCGGAACTGGTGCCTGTGTAGGCGATCAGCCCCCCCTGGCCGCGCAACATCTTTCGCATGGTCAGGAACGGATATTCGCCCGAGTAACAGAGATCGATCAGTGGGGCACAGGGAACCGCTCCGGCCCGTTCCGGCGAAAACGGTCCTTCGTCGTCGGAGACGATGTCGACCATCCGGCCCGCTTTGTGCAGGGCTGAGGTGATGCCTCCACCGAGATGCGTCACGATGATGTTGGCACTGTCGTACGGTTTGCCGATCTTTTCAGCCGCCTTGCGGGCCTGGGCCCGCATGTTGAGAACATGAGCGATGACGCGACGGGGCAGGGCCGGCATGCCGGAAAACCGGGCCTCATCGCAGAGTTCGTCGACGGTGATCCCGTCATAGATATAGGAGGGGATGCCGAGCTTCTTGCCGAGTTCGAAGCCGATGACAGGGGCAACGTTGGAGGCGTGCTCATAGACCGGCCGATTAATCAGCCGATCCACCATCTGAGCATTGATGCGATACGCGCCTCCCTTGAGGGGAGGAAGGGGTGCGCCGCGCGCAGCGATGGCATCGAGGCGATTGATGTCGATCCCGGATTTTTCCAAAGTATCGAGGACCGTTTGCTTGCGCATCTCGTACTGGGACGCGACGGTCGGATACTTCGCCAGTTCTGCTGCAGAATGTTCGATCTCCGCCCGGAATCGTTGCACATCGTCCTCGTAGACAGCGATTTTCGTCGAGGTCGACCCTGGATTGATGGCGAGAATGAACTTCCCGTCAGGCATCGGCGAACTCCGGGCAGGCCGCCGCGGCCAGCACAATCGACATATGCTTGTCCGCCGCGGAGGAAGATCGGGAGGTGACAACGACAGGAACTTTGGCGCCGACGATGAAACCGGCAAACTTGGCGCCGGCCGAGAACATCAGCGCTTTCACCAGCAGATTGCCCGAGACGAGGTTGGGAACAACCATGAGATCGGTGTCGGCGGCGACCGGACTCCTGTATCGCTTGATCGCAACAGCTTCCCGATCGATGGCGAGATCGTAGGAGATGGGACCCTCGACAATACAGCCGGCGATCTCGCCGGTCTGATTGAGCCGCTTGAGTTCCGCGGCGTCGACGCTTTCGATCAGTTTGGGGTTGATATGTTCGGCCGACGCCATCACCGCGACCTTCGGATTGTCGATCTCCATGGCCACGAGAGCAGCGACAGCGTTCTCGATAATCTGGCGCTTCTGGGCGAGATCGGGAGATGTGTTCAAAGCCACATCGGTGATGGCGAGCAGCTTGTGATATGAGGGAATCTCCAGGACGGCGAGATGCGACATGATTCTTCCGGTCCGCAGGTCGCTCTTCCTGTCGACGATCACCTTCATCAGGGTTGCCGTCTCGATCCGTCCTTTCATCAGGACCTCGACCGCGCCGGCGTGGACCAGGTCCACAGCTGTCCTGGCGGCAGCGATCGGATCGGGAACGTCGATGATCCGCAGCGTCGCGGCGTTTGTGCCTCTCTCGGCGAGATAGGCCGCGATCCAGGAAGCATCGCCAATCAGGATCGGTGTGACCACCCCTTCTTCCACCGCCAAAAGAACCGCTTCCAGCGTATGGGCGTCGTCGGCTGCGATGACCGCGACACGCCTGCCGCCTTTCCTCCCCCGCAATCGTGTGACGAGTTGCGAGAATCTTGCGGGCGTCATGTCATCACCTCCAACAAGCAACACTCTAAGGCGCAATGAAGTATAGCGCCGCCGCCTGACTTGGTCCACGCCCAAACCGTTTGCGCGGTTTGGCCGCGATCGCGGAATGTCCCTGCCCCCGGACAAACGCACGACGCCGGTAGCGGCAGAGCTCCCGGTAAAGCCGCGACGGCGCCGAAAAGCCTGTTCGGCGTCGGGCACGGGATCGAAAATGACGAGGACGACGGACCACGAGCAATGGATTGCAGAGCATCCGGAGCGTGCACGAACGGAAATTTCTTTTGCACCATCGTCAAATCCCCGCACCCCCATCGCGCCACGCCGGCAGCGGGGCCGGCACGCAACATTGTGTTGGCCTGAACGAGTCGGAAGTAATTATCGTTCAGGTAGCACGCATGCTGTAATTAGAAATTGTTTGGGTCGGCGTGGTTCGACAGACCACTGTCGTCGTTTCATTTCTGTTGACATCTATCGGAGTGCCTGCTACATGGGCGTTTCTCCATGTTTTGGTATGGAGGTCCGATGGACTATCAGAGTCACGCCGGCTGTACGGCCCGGGCGCATGCCATTGCACCACCTGCCGGTTTGTCATTTCCGCTTGAAGTGCGGGTCCACGGCCGTGGCGGTCAAGGTGGCGTCACCTGCGCAAAACTGATTGCCACGCTCTATAGCCAGATGGGTTTGCATGTGCAGACCTTTGGCGATTATGGCAGCGAACGCTCGGGTGCGCCGGTGCAGGCGTTTACCCGCGTTGATCGCGTTCCCATCACCAACCGCAACAAGGTCTATCAACCGGACCACCTGATCGTTCTCGATGAGAGCCTGATGGGCTCCCAGGTTCTCTCCGGCGCGGCGCCGGGCGCAATGCTGCTGCTCAATACCAGAGGCGGTCTGGACAGCTACGCTGGTCACTATGCGAACTGTCGGCTCGGCACGGTTGATGCCACTGCAATCGCACGCGAACACGGCATCGGCAGCAATGCGGTGGTCATCGTCAATACCACCATAATTGGGGCCTATGTCCGCCTGCTCGGGGTGCCCTTGGCGGTGCTGGAGATGGTGTATGGCTCGCTGGGCCTGAGCGACGATCTGGCTGCCGCTCAGCATGCCTACGACGCCGTGCGGATGCGGGATGTCGTTCAGCCCGGAGGCGGCACAGACGCTTCATCGGGGCCGAATGCCGGGCTGCCGCCGGTTCGCCTCATGAGCGAGCACAGCGTGGACTATCCGCCCACTCTCCTGACCGGTGCCTGGAGTTCCCAGACACCGTTGTATCGGGAACATGACGCGCCCTGCAATTCGGCGTGCCCCGCGGGAAATGATGTGGTGGGGTTCGTTCAGGCGTTAAGGAGTGACGGAGCAGAAGCGGCGCTGGAAATCCTGTTGCGCACCCAACCGCTCCCCTCAGTGTGCGGCCGTGTCTGTCCGGCACCGTGCATGCAGGCGTGCAACCGAAAGTCGTTCGACGGCGCGGTCAACATCCGCAGCCTGGAACGTTGGATCGCCGACCGCTCCGAACTGCGACCGGTTCAGCGGCCGGCCGAACGACGCCGACGCATCGCCGTGGTGGGCGGCGGACCGGCCGGCTTGAGCGCGGCCTACCAACTTGCGCTGCGCGGGCATGGGGTGACGATTTACGAAGCGGGTTCGGCGTTGGGCGGTGTTCTGCGCAGTGGGATTCCGGCCTTTCGCTTGCCGCCGGAGGTACTGCAGCGTGATCTCGATCGAATCCTTGCGCTGGGTATCGAGGTGCATTGTAACAGCCGTCTGGGCAGCGACGATCTGCAGCGCCTGCTGGATGGCCACGATGCGATGATCGTCTGCACCGGATTTGGACCGTCTCTCGATCTTTCGATACCAGGAGCCGAGCTGGACGGCGTGGAGCAGGGACTTGGCTTTCTCGAGCGGGTGAAGCGTGACCCCGTGATGCTTCATGGGCAGGTGTTGGTGGTGGGTGGTGGCAACACCGCGATCGACTGCGCGCGCAGCGCTCTGCGCTGTGGCGCCGCCGCGGTGAAGCTCGTCTACCGGCGCGGCCGCGAGGAAATGCCGGCCATCGATGAGGAAATCCACGACGCCGAATCGGAAGGCGTACGCCTGATGCTGTACCGGCAACCGGTCGCGCTCATGGGCAATGGCAAAGTGTCTTCTGCCCTGCTCGCGGAAGTGGAGGCGGGGTCGCCGGATGCGAGCGGCCGTCGCCGTCCGGTGGTCACGCAGCGCACATCGAGCATCGCCTGCGATAAAGTTATTCTGGCGCTCGGCCAGACCCCGGGGCTGGATCTGCTGCCCGGCGACTGGCAGATGCGCAAAGACCGGGCCTGGCAAGGCGACCAGGTCCTGCAGATCTGGTTCGCGGGCGACTGCGCAAGCGGCGATGGAACCGTGACACATGCCATTGGCAACGGACGGCGGATGGCGTTGGCCGCGCTGCGGAGCCTGGAAGGTACGGCGGAGGAATCGCCATCGGAAACGACCGCTCCGGTTGCTCCGGCGCAGATTCGTTTCTCCCACTTCGAGGTGGTGCCGCAGCACCGGGACAGGCAGATCCCGCCATCCGTGCGCCGGGCCAGTTTCGGGGAAAGTAACCTGGGACTGAGCGGACCGGAGGAGGCTGGGCGGTGCTTCTCCTGCGGTCATTGCACACATTGCGATACCTGCCTGCTCTATTGCCCGGACGGGGTGATCCGGCGCAGCGGAGATGGCTATCGGATAGACGTGAACTACTGCAAGGGCTGCGGCATGTGTGTCGCAGAGTGTCCGCGCAGCGCGATGGAGATGCATGAGAAGACCACCTGATTACGCTTTAGCCCCAGCGCCGCAGCGGCGGCAACGGTTTAAGCGACGACCGGAATTGGCTGAGTGGGCGTAAGCAGGGAAGAACCAGCACGAGGTAAGTGCATGTCAGGAAAATTGCTCAGTGCCAATCATGGTGCCGCCTTGGCCGCGACCCTGGCCGGGCGCGCGAACCGCGAGGGGCGCGGATTCTGCAGCGGTGTCTATCCAATCACGCCGTCGACCGAGTGCATGGAATTTCTGTGCCTGCAGGAGATCGAAAAAGGCCGGGTGGTGCGGACCGAAAGCGAGCACAGCGCGATGGGTGTCTGTATCGGCGCATCCGCGGCAGGTGCCCGCACTTTCACCGTGACCTCTTCTAACGGCCTGGCTTACATGGCCGAGAACTGCGTGGCAGCGGCAAATTTGCGATTGCCGGTCGTTCTGGCCGTCGCCAATCGAACCTTGGGCCCGCCGTGGAATCTCTGGACCGACCACGGTGACGCTCTGATGTTGCGCGACCTCGGCTTGATTCAGTTTTTCTGCGCCGATAATCAGGAGCTGTTCGACACCATTCTGTGCGCATTCAGACTGGCGGAGGACCCGGAAGTGATGATGCCCGCCATGGTCTGCATGGATGGCTTCATCCTGTCGCACACCGTGACCATGACGGAGATCCCCGAGCAGGGGCAAGTGGATCGCTTCCTGCCGCTCACCGCGATCCCGCATCAACTCGGCGACACACCCCACACCTTGGGACAGATCGAGGTGCCGCATCAGACCGAGGTGCATCGCCAGCAGCATCACGCCGCCATGCTGGGCGCGCCGTGGGTGTATGCCGGGATCCAGGACTCCTTCGAAGCGATATTCGGGCGCCGGCCAGCAGACGCGGTGGACGCGTACCGGGCGGACGATGCGGATACGCTGATCGTCTCGATGGGGACCATCGGGGCAACAGCCGAGCGCGCGGTGGATATGATGCGTGCTCAGGGGCATCGCGTCGGCGCGCTGCGGGTACGTATGTTCCGGCCGCTTCCTGTCGCCGCGATCCGGGAGAGGTTCGCCGGCAGGAAGAGGATCGCCGTCATAGACCGCGACATCAGTCTGGGCTTCGGCGGTATCCTGTGGGGAGAAATCAGGAGCCTCGCCGATCCGGGAGCGGTGGTGCAGAACTATCTCGCCGGCCTTGGCGGAGGAGATGTGCGCCCCGAGCACATCGTAAGCATGCTGGCAGATCTGCTGCCGCGGCAGGTCGCAGGGCTGCCGGCGATGATGGAGGCGGTGTGATGGACGAGCCGTTGCTGGGCGGCATGGCGCAGACGGCGCTCGATCGCGTTCACCCACTGTTACGACCGGGGAACACCAACTGCGGCGGCTGCGGCATGTCGAGCCTGTTGCAGATGATGGGGCACGCGGCGGCGGACCGCTGCATTCAATTCGTCATGCCCGCCAGTTGCGCGGCGGTTTGCGGAGGGGTCTTTCCGCTCAGCACCTTCGGCGTTCCGACGCTGATGACGACATTCGCATCGGGTTCGGCGGTGGCCAGCGGCGCGGCCGTCGTGGCACAGCTCAACGGCGAAGATACGCGGGTGATCTGCCTCGCCGGGGACGGCGGCACCTATGACATCGGCGTTGCCAGTCTGTCGGCGGCGGCGGAACGCAACGAGGACGTCCTGTATATCTGCTACGATAACGAAATCTATGGTAATACCGGAGGACAGCGCTCCTCGGCGACTCCCGTCGGCGCTATCACCACCAATTTGCCTGAAGGCAAGACGCAGCCAAAAAAGGATATGCTGTCCATCCTTGCAGCGCATCGAATACCCTACGCCGCCTCGATATCCCTCGCGCATGTCGAGGATACCGTGCGCAAGCTGAAGCAGGCTTTGGACGTCAAGGGCTTTCGTTTTCTGCTGGTGCTTTCGCCTTGTCCCACTGGGTGGAAATCCGAGCCGGCGCTGGGCATGGAACTGGTGCGGCTGGCCGTGCGGTCCGGCCTGTTCCCGGTGTTGGAAATCTTCGATGGCAAGCGCCACGTGATCAACATCGAGCCGGATTTTTCCGACGAAGCACTGGACATGTATCTGTCACTGCAACGCCGGTTTCAGAAATCGGGTGTCAGCGCAACGGACCTGCGTCCGGATCTGGACCGCCAATGGCAGCATCTACGCGCCCTGAGTGGACGCATCGTTCCGGCCAGGAGAAGCGCCTAGTTCGATCAACGTTCGGAGAGGCATCCCATGCGTCGCTATGTCGGGGAGCGGATCAAGAAGCTGCGCGAAGCGCAGGAGATGACCCTTGCACAGGTATGCAAACTGACCGGCATCGATGCCGCGCGCCTGTCAGCCTACGAGGAGGGCACGGAGGTTCCCGCGATCGGCGCGGTGATTCAATTATCGCGCGTCCTCGGGTCGAAGGTGGAGGGATTGCTGCATGGCGCCGGGACCGTCTCGGAGACCCTGACCATCTGTCGTTCCGGCGATTCGTTGGGTGGCACACAGGGCGACACGGAACAGGCTTATTCCTATAGCCCCCTGACCCGGCCCGGTACCGCGGGTCATTTGATGGAGCCATTTCTGCTCAGTTTCGACCCCGACGTGCCGCAAGGTGTGCCGATCACCCACGACGGCCAGGAGTTCGTATATGTCGTCGAGGGCGCGATTGAATTGTTCTACGACGGACGCAGCTACCGGCTTGAGAAGGGAGACAGCGCCTACCTCAATTCGTCGCTTCCGCACACTTTCCATGGATTGGGGGACGGTGTCGCGCAGATGCTCGCGGTGGTGAGTTCCCCTTGATCCATTAAAGGATCACTCGACCAGTCTGGAAGCTGGTCGCCGAGCAACAGTGGGACATCGGCATCGTCGGCCTGTTGTCGGCCACCCACGGGGGGGGCGGGCGGTGAACGGCCGAAGCAGTGGTTCTTCCGCTGACGGGGTTAGTCGGGCGCGTCCGTGCTGAGGTGGAACAGGCAGTCGCCGCGCAGGGTGCGGCCGGGAACCCGCTTGACCAGCACCATGCCGTCGCGCAGGAAGCGCACCTCGGCGGGTGCCGACCACGGCGTTTCGGGCGTGTGGATGCGAGCCGCCAACTGACCCTTGTGCACCATGTCGCCGAGTTCTACGCAGGGTTCCCACACGCCGTTATCGCTGGCGTAGACGAAATAGTCGGCGCCGCCGACGTAGGTGAGCCGCGTCGGTCCCTCGCTGGCGACGCGGGCGCTCTCGGGCAGGATGCCCATGTGCGCGAGCAGGTTGCGCAAGGCACGTTCGGCGATGTTGAGGCCGGCCGGCGTCACGGTGCCGGCGCCGCCCAGTTCGGAGCCGAGCGCCGGGACGCCCTGTCGCACCGCCTCGCCGCCCAGCGTATCGTCCGCCCCGGTGCCTTGCCCACCTCGCGGCAGATAGGCGAGCGGCGCGCCGAGCGACTGAAGCGCGGCAAGGGAGCGTTGCTCCAACGCCTTGTCGGGGCTCGCCTTCATCGACACCGATGGCAGATACAGAAGCGACGAGCCGCCGGAATGCACGTCGAACACGATGTCCGCCAGCGGGATCAGGACGGTTGAGATGTAGTAAGCGATCTGCTGCGTCACGGTGCCGTCCGGATCGCCGGGGAAGCTGCGGTTAAGGTTGAGGTCGTCGATCGGCGAGGTGCGCTTTCCCGCCAGGGCGGCTGGGAAGTTTGCCATCGGCAACAGGATGACGCGACCGTGGATTTGCGCTGGCTCCAGCGACCGCGCCAGATTGCCGATGGCGACCTGCCCTTCGTACTCGTCGCCATGATTGCCGGCGGTGAGCAGCGCCGTCGGCCCCTCGCCGTTACGGATCACCACGATCGGGATCGGGATGAACCCGTAGGCGGAGTTGTGTACGGAGTGGAACAGCCGGATGAAGCCGGTCTGTTTGCCGTCGCGCTCGAAGTCCACTTCTGCGCTCAGGCGCGTCCGCCGCGTCTCGGTCATGGCTGAGGGTTCCTCTGGTATTTCGAATCGACGAGATGGCAGGCTACCGCATGGCCCGGCGCGACATCCGCCAGCACCGGTTCGGCACCGCGGCAAATGTCCATCACATAGGGGCAACGCGTGTTGAAACGGCAGCCCGGCGGTGGGTTCAGCGCGCTCGGAATGTCGCCGGCGATGCGACCCCGGCGCGCCCGCGCCTCCACCCGGCCGCGCGGATGCGCGACCGGCGCCGCGGTGATCAGCGCCTGCGTGTAGGGATGCAGCGCGGCGGCATAGATCGTGCGCTTGTCGGCGACTTCCACCACCTTGCCGAGGTACATCACCGCCACGCGGTCGGAAATGTGCTTCACCACCGCGAGGTCGTGGGCAATGAACAGGTAGGTCAGGCCGAGCTCGCCCTGCAGATCCTGCAGCAGGTTGACGATCTGCGCCTGCACCGAAACGTCGAGGGCGGAAACCGGCTCGTCGCAGACAACGAGCCGCGGCCGCAGCACGAGCGCGCGGGCGATGCCGATGCGCTGGCGCTGGCCACCGGAGAATTCATGCGGAAACCACTCGCGCGCCCGGGCGGACAGCCCGACCAGCGCCAGCATCTCGCCGACCCGCGCCCGCGCGTCAGCATCGGCACGCGCGCCGTGGATCAGCAGCGGCTCCATGACGATGTCCTCGACCGACATGCGCGGATTGAGCGCGCCATAGGGGTCCTGGAAGACGATCTGCATGGCGCGCCGCTTCTCGCGCAGTGCCTTTCCCTTCAGGCCGCTGATGTCGGCCCCGTCAAAGACGACGCTGCCGCTTGAGGGTTCGAGCAGGCGGATGAGAAGCCGGCCGAGGGTGGACTTGCCGCAGCCGGATTCGCCCACCAGCCCCAGCGTCTCGCCGGCCAGGATGGCGAACGAAACGCCGTCCACGGCGCGCAGCGGCACGCTGCCGCGGCCGAGGAATCCGCCGGTGCGCACGGCAAAATGCTTGCTCACCCCGACCGCTTCGACCAGCGGCGTCACGGTGCGAGCGCGTCCGCGCGAATGCACGCGACTGCATGGCCCGCCGCTTGTTCGGCGAGCGGTGGATTGGCCGCGTGGCAGGCATCCACCGCATGCGGGCAGCGCGGCGCGAACCGGCAACCCGCCGGCCGGCGCGACGGTTCGGGCAGCGAACCCGCGATGGCCAGCAGCCGCTCCCGCTCCTGCGCCAGCGTCGGCACGCAATTCAGCAGGCCGCGCGTGTAGGGATGCGAGGGCCGGTCGAACAGCCCCAACACCGGCGCCTGCTCGACGATGCGCCCCGCATACATCACCAGCACGCGGTCGGCGGTTTCCGCGATCACGCCCATGTTGTGGGTGATGACGATGATCGCCATGCGGAATTCGTCGCGCAGGTCGAGCAGCAGGTCGAGCACTTGCGCCTGGATGGTGACGTCGAGCGCCGTGGTCGGCTCGTCGGCGATCAGCAGGCGGGGCCGGCAGGCCAGCGCCATGGCGATCATCACGCGCTGACGCTGGCCGCCGGAAAGCTGGTGCGGATAGTCGCCCAGCCGCTCGGCCGCCGATGGAATGCCGACGCGGTCCAGCATCTCCAGGGCGCGCAGCCGTTGCTCGCGCGCCGTTATGTGCTCGTGGGCGCGCAGCGTCTCCATGATCTGGTCGCCGATGGTGAACACCGGATTGAGCGAGGTCATCGGCTCCTGGAACACCATGGAGATGCCCTTGCCGCGGATACGTTCCAGCCCGGTCTGCGACATTGTCGTCAACACCTGGCCGTCGAAGCGCACGTCGCCCTTGACGACGCGCGCTGGCGGGGTGGGAAGCAGGCCCATGATGGTCAGCGCGGTCACGCTCTTGCCGCTGCCGGACTCGCCGACGATGCCGAGAACCTCACCCTGGTCGACGTCGAAGCCGACGTCCTCGATAGCCGTCACCTCGCCGCGTTGGGTGGCGAAGGCGGTCGTCAGGTCACGCACCTCGAGCAGGCTCACTGCTGAATCCTCAAGCGCGGATCGAGCACGTCGCGCAGCCCGTCGCCCAGCATGTTGAGGCCCATCACGGTGATCATCAGCGCCACCCCAGGGATGGTGATGATCCACGGCGCCTCGATCATGTACTGCCGGCCCTCGGCCATGATGTTGCCCCAGGTCGGCGTCGGCGGCACCGCGCCGACGCCGAGGAAGCTCAGCGTGGCCTCCGCCAGCACGGTGTAGGCGAACAGAAAGGAAAGCTGCACGATCAGCGGCGCCATGGCGTTCGGCATGATGTGGCGCCGCAGGATGCGCCAGTGCCCCGCGCCGGCCGCCACGGCGGCCTGCACATACTCCATCTCCCGCAGCACGATGACGGACGAGCGCACGATGCGGGCGGTGCGCGGGATGTAGACGATCGCCAGCGCCAGCACGGCGTCGATGGTGGACGGCCCCAGCACGGCGGTGATGCCGATCGCCAGCAGGATGGCGGGGAACGCCATCAGCGCGTCGTTCACCCGCATCAGCGGGTTGTCGAGCCAGCGGAAATATCCGGCAGCGGCGCCGATCAGGGTGCCGAAAATCGCGTTCAGCACCACCACCGCCGAGCCCATCAGCACCGACAACCGCGCCCCCCAGATCACCCGCGACCACAGGCTGCGGCCGAAATTGTCGGTGCCGAACGGATGATCGGCGCCGGGCGGCAGGAACTTGAACCGCATCGCCAGCTTGTCCGGATCGGTCGGCGCCAGGTATGGCGCGAACACCGCGGCGATCAGGATGATGCCGAACAACACCAGCCCCGAGACGAACAGCCGGTGCCGCAGCAACCGGCCCCAGGCCAGCCAGAACGGATGGCGCCGCCTGACCGGGGCGTCATCGTCCTCAGGGAGATTCATAGCGCACCCTGGGATCGAGCAGCGCGTAGCAGACATCGACCACGATGTTGACGAACACCAGGAAGGCGGTGACCAACAACAGGCCGCCCTGCACCATCGGATAGTCGCGGTTCAGCACGGCCTGGGTCAGCAACTGGCCGATGCCGGGCAGGGAGAACAGCGTCTCGGTCACCACCGAGCCGGATATCAGCAGGCTGATGACGATGCCGACGACGGTGGTGATCGGGATCAGCGCATTGGCCAGCGCGTGCTTGCCCACCACCAGCCGGCGCGGCAGGCCTTTCGCCCGCGCCGTGCGGATGTAGTCCTGGCGCAGTACTTCCAGCATCGTCGAACGGGTGATGCGCGCCAACAGCCCGACCTGCAGCAGCGCCAGCGAGATCGCCGGCATGGTGGAGGTGCGCAGCCAGCCCACCGGGTCCTGCCACAGCGGGATGTAGCCCCCGGTCGGCAGCCAGCCCAGATAGACGCCGAACAGGAAGATCATCAGCAGGCCGAGGAAGAAATTGGGCACCGAGATGCCGAGCATGGAGAACATCATGGCGGCCTGATCGACCCAGGTATTCTGCCGCAAGGCCGCGAAGATGCCGCCGAGCAGGCCGAGGACGAGCGTCAGCACCAGCGCGTAGGCCGACAGCGCCAGCGTCACGGGCAGGCGCTGCATGGTCACCTGCAGCACGGGTTGGCCCATCAGCAGCGATCGCCCGAAATCGCCGTGCGCCAGCCCGGTATACCACGTCAGCAGTTGGATATAGGCGGGCTGGTCCAGCCCCAGCTCATGCCGGATCTGCGCCAGTTGCTCCTGCGTCGCGCTGATGCCGCCGATGATCGCGGACGGGTCGCCGGGAATCGCCCGCATCATCCCGAAGGTGATGAGGCTGACGATCAGCAGGACCGGGACGGCGCCGAGCAACCGCCTGAGCGCGATCCCGGCCATGGCGCGCGGTCAGTTCGTGAACCAGACGTTCGACATGCGGGGAATGCGGAACGGCGTGAAGCCCTGCACGTTCGCGCGCACCCCCTGCATCTTTGTCAGCGAGCCGAAGGGCAGCACATAGGCGCGCTCCAGCGCGATCTTCTGCGCCTGCACCCAGGCGGCCTGGCGGTCCTTGGGGTCGAGCTTCTGCGTCATGTCGAGATAGGCCGCGTTCAGATCCGCATCCCCGTTCGGGTCCTTCGGCATCCACTGCGCGCTCGGGGGAATCAGGTCCTGCATGATGCCGAGCGCGCCGACCGCGGTCTCCGACCCCCAGCCCGTGAAGGCGTAGTTCCAGCCGGCGTTCGTCTTGGCGGTCTGCGTGCTGGTCGGCCAGTCCGTCACCTTCATCTGGGCATTCACGCCGACCGCCTTGAGCTGCTCGGCCATCACCAGGGCCGCGTTGTACATCGACGCGTAGTCCTTGTTGGTCAGCAGCAGCACCGGCTCGCCCTTGTAGCCGGCCTCCGCCAGGTACTTCTTCGCCAGTGCGGCGTCGTGCTGGTTGTAGGTCTCCTTGCCCACGTCGGTGTACGCGGGCTGGTTCGGATACTGCAGGCCGACGTTCAGCCGGTAGTTGCCGTCGGTGGCGGCATCCATGATCTCGTCCATGTCCAGCGCGGCCTGCACGGCCTTGCGGAAGGCGAGATTGTCCGTGGGCACCGCCGACGTGTTCGGCACCGCCATCTGGATCCACCAGTTGTACATCGGCGTGAGGGTGATGTTCTTGTCGCCCTTCAGTTCGGCGACCGACTTGGTGGGAATGTCCTCCACGCCCTGCAGCTCGCCGGTGCGCAAGCCCGCGACACGGGCGCCGGGCTCCGGCACGATGCGCAAGGTGACGGTGTCGAAGCACGCCTGCTTGTAGCCGCCGAAGCCGGTGCGCTGCTCGAAACGCGCATTCGGCACGTAACCGTCGTAGCGCGCCAACTTGACGTAGCTACCCGGGATGAAATCCGCCAGCTTCCATGGCCCAGTGCCGACCGGGTGCAACTGCTGCGGCGGGTCATCCTTGAACTCGGCGGGCACGATCACCGGCGG
>Ga0181535_10002885_pt1 | contig 20466 bp, 11 predicted proteins | sample PEATcosm2014_Bin_44_FD_119774 | JGI IMG/M metagenome (GOLD analysis project Ga0181535, IMG submission 119774) | Peatland microbial communities from MTU Mesocosm Facility, Houghton, MI, USA - PEATcosm2014_Bin17_30_metaG | ecosystem: Environmental > Terrestrial > Soil > Wetlands > Peat | place... | reverse complement strand
GTCGTCCGGCGGGCGCTTCATATAATCTCGGTCTCGGATGCCCATAAAAATCAGCGCGCTTCCTGCTGCCTAATGATCTTAAAATTACCCAACAACCGGGTCAAATCAGAACTTTTCGCTTTTGGCGGCTACGATTTGCCTCGGAGAGGCATTTGAAACTAGCCCGCAGTTTCCAACTGCGGGTGCTTATGCCAAATGCCAATGCGTCCCAGCGGGACGCTTGAGCGAGGCGTGAAATTCGGTTGCCAACCGGGTGGAGCAAATCACCAGACCAACGCGGTTCGGAAAACTTCTTGGTCCCAAGCGCCAATAACTGTTTCTTATTAGCATCAAAGTTTGATTGTCTTTCAAGCCGAATTGAGTATGTTATGAGTTCTCATGCGCCCGTTTCCGGGCGCGTTTTTATATGCCGGAAAAACAAGTTTCTTTAAGACACGACTGGACCCTCGCCGGAATCCGGCAGGTATACGACCTGCCCATCACCGAACTGGTCTTTCGCGCCATGAGCGCGCACCGGCAGCACTTCGACCCCACCAAGATCCAACGATCCACGCTGCTTTCCATCAAAACCGGTCAATGCCCCGAAGATTGCGCCTATTGCCCCCAGTCGGCCCACTATGATACGGCGATCACCAAGCACGCGCTGCTGCCGAAGGATTTTGTTCTGCAAAAGGCCCGCGAGGCCAAGGCGGGCGGCTCGACGCGGTTTTGCATGGGAGTGGCCTGGCGGGAAGTCAAAAATGGGCCGGATTTTGACGCGATCTTGGAGCTGGTGGAGGGCGTCAGTGCTTTAGGGCTGGAAGTGTGCACCACCCTGGGCATGCTCACCGCCCCGCAGGCGCGCCGGCTGAAAGCGGCGGGCTGCTACGCCTACAATCACAATCTGGATACCTCCCCCGAATATTACGGCAAGATTATCACCACCCGCACCTATGAAGACCGCCTAAGGACCTTGAAGGTGGTGCGCGCCGCGGGGATCACCATCTGTTGCGGCGGAATTATCGGCATGGGCGAGGGTCTCGATGACCGGCTGGGGCTGCTCTTGCAGCTCGCCAATCAAGACCCGCATCCCGAGAGCGTGCCCATCAACGCGCTCCAGGCGACGGAGGGAACTCCCCTCGGCCGGCAAAAGCCGATCAACCCCATTGAGTTCGTGCGGATGATCGCCACCACCAAGATTTTGATGCCCGCCAGCATGGTCAGACTGTCGGCGGGCCGGGTGGAAATGAGCGATGAGACACAGGCGCTGTGTTTCCTGGCGGGCGCCAGCTCCATTTTCTCCGGAGAAAAATTGCTGACGCAAAAGAACAATGGCGAGGACCATGATGGCGCGCTGTTGCAGAGCCTGGGGCTAAGCTACGCGCCGATGCGGCCCTTGACGCATAACGAGCCGCCCGGGCATACGCATTTGCAGGTGGCTTGAGCATTACGGAAGCCATTTCACTGGTCCTGGGTGGCGAAAAATCGGTTTCGGCCAGCGCCAATCCAGGGTGATTGGCTGTACTTTTCCCCAAGTGGCGAACACTGCCGTGGAATCCACGTGAATCGTGGGATTGACGTTTAATGACGTCGTCTTAAAATTGCAGCCATGCTGCAGCAAGGCAAGCGGTGCCGCAAATTTCCTCTTTGGAACCGGATACTGCTATGTGCCGGGGGAGCCTTGCTGGCTTGGCTTTTCAATCTCAGCGCTACCGCGTCAACCGCCAGCACGGACTTGCCAGCCAAAATCGTCCGGCAATATGCCCTCACTTCTGCCAATGATTTCCCGCAACGCGATCCCATGGACTGGCGCTTGCTTGCGTCCAACGATGGGGGTCAGACCTGGAACCTCTTGGATGAACGGAAAGGCGTGACCTTTTCCAACCGGCACCAGCGTCAACTTTTTAAGATTTCCAACCGAAACGCGTTTAACGTGTATCGTCTCGAGATCGAACGAGTCCGCGAACCTTCGGAGGCTAATTCGGTCCAACTCGCGGCGTTGGAGCCGCTCGGAGAAACGGAGGACGATTTGGATCCGGTTCCCATCTTTGCGGATCGGATCACGGCCCAGGGAGAAAACCCGAATTTGGAGAATGTCTTCAACGCTTTTGACGGGCAAATCGACACGAAATGGCTGGATTTTGCCGAGCAAAATCCCGGCACCCGCGCCTCCTGGATTCAATGGCAATACACCGACCACACCGGCTTGGTAGTCTCGAACATCGCCCACCTCATGGAACTGCGGAGCCAGGCAGCCAAGCAATATGCGGTACACCTCGAGGGATGGATGATTGGTCCATTGGAAACCACTGACCAATGGTGCTTGCTGGATACCACCGGCAATATCGGCCTACCAACCACGAGTTTGCAGTCCCGTTTTTCACCCGGCCAACGGGTCTGCGTGGACGGCGTCAGCCGCGCCAGCGGCCAGCGGGCCGAAATTGCTGATGTGCGAGTCACTCCACAAGGGCCAGCCGCGCCCTCGGTTCCAACGCTGGTAACCCCCGGAGAAACGCTGTCGCCCCAAGATGAGATGCGCTGGGTGCGGGTCAGCGGCAAAATCGATTTCGTCGGCCAACTGGGCCCGGGATTGTGTTTTGAATTGGACGAAAATGGCCACTCCGTCTCGGTGCAGGTGCTGCATGCCACCCCGGCTGAGAATTTGATTACGCCCGGCATGCGCGTGCAAGTGAACGGAGTCTGCGAGGGGGTTTTCAACAGCCAGGGCCAACGCGTGGCGGGAATTGTTTGGACCCCCACCTTGAAGTCCGTGGTTCCCTTGGACCCGCTCACGGCGCAAACGCCCTCCCCAGCCAACTCCGCCGACACCCGCACCGGCACACGCGAAGCCCTGCCCCTCACCACCATCGACCAGGTTCGCCAACTGGCGTCCGACAAGTTGAGCCAAAACCCCAAGGTTTGCCTGCGCGGCGTCGTGACCGACTTATATGGCACCTATATCGAAGATGAGACCGGCGGTATCGAACTCATCTTCCGTCCAGAACAGGCGCCATTAACGCCCGCACTGGGGGAGTATGTCGTCATCCAAGGCACCGCCGGTTGGGTGGAAGGCGATATGGCGGTACAGGTGGAGAGCGTGAAATCCATGGGCAAGGGCAATTTACCCCCAGCCAAGCCATCCTCTTGGAGCGGGCTCTCCAGCGGTCACGGGGTGGATCAATGGGTCGAAATCAAGGGCGTGGTGCATGCCTCCGATGGATCACATGTGTTGCTGGAATGCGAAGGCGAACAAGCGCTGGTCACCATCCGCAGCGCCGCGGCCCCACTCGTGGACAATTTGGTGGATGCGGTCGTTCGCATGCGCGGCATCGGCACCCTGGCCCGCGACGAACACCAGGTGCGCGGCATTACCCTGATCGTGCCCTCGCTGGAATACGTGGAGGTCGATCAGGCGCCGGTGGACGGTTTTTCGTTGCCGACCCGGCAAATCAGCAGTTTGCTGCTCGGGAATAACACCAAGGCCCTCCGCCGTCGGGTCAAAATCGAAGGGGTCCTCACGTTGCAGGATGGCGACCACTATTTCCTCGATGATGGGACCGGCAGTGCCATGGCCGTGGCCAAGCAGAACATTGTCCTGACCCGCTCCGGCCATTGGGTTTTCTGGCAAAGCCCTCAGGGCCATGAAGCCGCTGCGGATGCTCAGATGAAACCGGGTGACCGGATCGAAGCCGTCGGTTTCCCCGAGTTGCACGGTTACTCTCCCGTACTGACGGAAGCCCTCTTCCGCAAACTGGGGCGAACCACTCCGGTGCTGGCGATCCAGACCGACGCCAACGGTATTTTTGCGGGCAACCTGGATTCCACCCTGGTCACCCTGGAAGGGGTGCTGTTGAGTAAGCAAGTTTTCGGACAGAAAACCGTCATGGAATTCCGCGATGGCCAGAGGGTATTTGAAGCCTTTGTGCAAGACCCGGTAATGTCCATAGCTCCGGGCAGCCGGGTGCGCGTGACCGGTGTCTGCCAGACTGAACCCACCCCTTATCAAGAGTTTGGCAAGAGCGTCAGCTCGTTTAAACTCTTGGTCGGCGAACCGGCCGACATTGCGGTGTTACAGCGACCGCCGTGGTGGGACTTCAAGCATACCCTGGTGGTCGCTGGCACCCTGACCAGCATTCTGGCGGCGGCGGTCTGTTGGATCGGGCTGCTTCGCCGCCAAGTTGAAAAGCGCACCACGCTGTTGCAGCGCGAAATCGAGGAACGCAAACGTATCGAACTGAAAATGGAGCGCACCCATCAGCAACTCCTCACCACCTCTCGTTTGGCGGGCATGGCGGAAGTGGCCACCTATGTACTCCACAACGTCGGCAACGTCTTGAACAGCGTCAATCTGCTGGGCGCGGCCATCGCGAAGGATATTCAAGATTCCCAGGTGGGCGACGTAAAGAAACTGGGCGACCTGCTGGCGTCCAAGGGGCAGGATTTGGGACCCTACGTGACCGGGGATCCGCGCGGTCAAAAGGTTCCCGGTTACCTTAAGCGGCTTGGTGCCCACTTGACGCAGGAACAATCGGACCTCAACCATAAAGTTGAATTGCTCACGGAGAATATTCAACATATCAAAGAGATCGTGGCCACCCAGCACGCCTATGCCAAAGTCTCGGGAGTTTTGGAAAACGTGATGTTGGAAGATATCATCGAAGATGCCTTGCGCATGCAGGGGGAAATCCTGGCCCACCATAATATCAAGCTGTCGCGCGATTATGGCCAAGCCCCTCCGTTGCTGGTGGATCGCCACAAGGTGCTCCAAATCGTTTTCAATCTCCTGCAAAACGCCAAGCACGCCTGCGACAAGAGCGACACCGCCGAAAAACAGATCATCGTACGCATCCGCGCCGGCGACAACCAGCGGGTGGCGGTCTGCGTGCAGGACAACGGCGTCGGCATCGCCCCGGAAAACCTGGTTCGCATCTTCGCCCAAGGCTATTCCACCCGCAAAGACGGCCATGGCTTTGGGCTGCACAGCAGCGTGCTCATGGCCCAGGATATGAAAGGCACCCTTAAGGTTTTTAGCGCCGGACCGGGTATGGGTGCCGCCTTCACTCTGGAGCTGCCCTTGACTCCCCAAGCCGATTCCGCTCTCCGCGGCAACCGGCCAAACCCGCCCGTTGACGAAATGGCTACGCCGCCGACCGTCTCTCCAACCTAGTCTGACTCAGAAACCAACATGAAATGGGAAGATACCCAGACGCCACGCATCTTGGTCGTGGACGACAACCGCCGGATTCATGAGGATTTCGACCTGGTTTTCTTCAACCGTCAGCGGAACCTGGAGTTGGAAGCGGACCAAAACGAGATCTATGGACAGGGCGAGCGGCCTGCTGTCTTGAGACCCAGCTATGAGCTGGACCATGCTTTTTCCGGTAACGAGGGGATAGAGAAAACGGAGAGTTCAATCGCTGAAGGCCGCCCTTATCAAGTCGCGTTTGTGGACATTCGCATGCCCGGCATGGACGGGGTGGAAACCATTGAACGAATTTGGTCGATCGACTCGCGCATCCAAGCGGTTATCTGCACCGCCTTCGCTGATTATAGCTGGGAAGACCTGGCCCGCCGCCTTGGACAAAGCGATAAACTGTTGGTACTGAAGAAACCTTTCGATCACATCGAAGCTTTCCAACTCGCCAGCACCCTGAGTGAAAAATGGTTTCTCGCCCGCCAAGCGGCGCTCAAATTCGAGCAAATGGAGCTGCTGGTGGCCCAGCGCACTCAGCGGGTTCTCGATTTGCAACGCCGCGAAGTCCACCGCCCCCACGAACTGGACCAACTGAAGCTCCGGCTCTTGACTGACCTGCCCGAGGAATTCCGTAACCCGCTGAGGCTCATCCTCAACCGGCTGGCAGAGCTGCGGGGGCGGAGGCCGGAAGGACCAGAGGAGGCGCTGGTGCGCCGCAGCACCGAACGGCTGTTGCACTTGGTTGCCGAGTGTTCAAAGCTGCGCAACCTCAGCGAAGCTGATCTTCAGCTCCGGATCGCCGAGGTGGATATCGTGTCATTTCTCCAAGGGGTGGTGGCTCAGTTTAAGCCGGCGGCGAACCAGCAACAAACTCAGCTTGAATTTCATTCCAATCAGGCCACCTGGCCAGCCCGTTTCGACGCGGAAAAGCTGGAAAAAGTCCTTTTCAGTATTCTGTCTCATTCGCTGGAAATGACCCCGGAAAATGGCCGGGTCTCCGTCCAGGCCCAACTCAATTTGGGGACCATGCAACTGGTGATCCAAGACACCGGGGTGGGAACTCCCAAGGACGAGCAACCGTTGGCAGCGGAATCGCCGGACGTCTCAAGTCCAGAAGCTCCCAAACGCCACCCTTGGCTGAGGCTGGCTTTAGCCCAGGAATTGATGCGCCTCCAGAGTGGCACTTTTGACTGGGAGAGCCCCGTTCCCGAAGCCGGTTCCAAATTTCCAGGAACACGCTTCCTCCTCAGCCTCCCACTACCGGATGCCGGTCTGACCTGCCAACCAACGGTCCAGTCCGAGCCCCCACATTCCCCGATTGATTCCGTGCCCGCCACAACTAGCGAGGAAGAGTCCTCGATTAAAGAGCAACCGCTAATCCTGCTGGTCCAAGACAATGCCGAACTAGCGCTCGGTATCCAGCAAAGCTTTGCCCCGGATTATCGGACTATCCTCGTTAAAGATGGAGCCCAAGGGCTCATCCAGGCCCGCGAAACGCTGCCCGATGTCGTCATCGCCGAGGTGATGCTACCCATACTGGACGGCATCGAACTCTGCCGTAAGCTCAAGAATGACGAGCTGACCAGCCACATTCCGGTCATTTTGCTGACGGCCCAGGACTCGGAACCGGGCCAACTGCGCGCTTTGGAAGCCGGTGCGGATGATTACCTTCTGAGGCCCTTCAAATTATCGCTGCTCAAGGCCCGCGTCGACAACCTGCAGGATTCCCGCCATAAGCTGCAGGAACTCTTCAAGCGGGTCAAACAACTGTACCCGCGCGACCTGGCCACCAATCAAAGCGACGCCAAGTTTATCCGTCGCGTCATCGACCTGGTGGAGGAAAACATGGCGGATTTGGATTTTGACCTTGAAACCATGGCCCGCCAGCTGGCCGTAAGCCGGAGACAGTTGTTCCGTAAACTCCATGCCGCGGCGGGCTGCAGCCCGAACATTTTTATTCGCACCTTGCGTCTGCGGCGCGCCGCCCAATTGCTGATGGAATCCCAAATGACCGTAACCGAAATCACTTACGCCGTCGGCTTCTCGGACCTGAAGTACTTTCGCACCATTTTTCGGGAGTATTACGGGGTGGCTCCGGGGGAATATCTCAAGCGTTCGAAAACGCAATGACCGCGCCAAGCTGCCGGTCGGAGTATGAATAAGACGACCTCGGTGATTTTGAATGGCCAGTGTTTATGAGTGCCTTGAGGCCCTGTTTAGTGGGCCGGAATGATCTCCGCCGTCCGCCAGATTGCCGGGCCGAGCAGGCCGGATTCCAGCAATGGTGAGTCTTTTGAATAAGGACGCCAGGTTTCAAACGTGAATCGCCCGGTGGGACTGGGTTTGCCCTCCAGGAGCCACGGCGGCCACGCTTGAAGTTGGTCGCCTTTCCATTCGCAATCCGCCGGCAAGTGTTCGTCGCCAATAATCCGGTTCGGCCAGAGGTTGGAGACCCTCACCACCAGCTTATTCAGGCCCGCCTTCGCAGCCGCGGTAACGTTCACGCGGAACGGCGGTTTCCACAGCACGCCGAAGTCTTGGCCGTTTAAGGAAACCTCCGCAAAGTTTTTCACCGCACCAAGGTCCAGCCAGAGTTCGCGGCCAACGGAAAGCCGAGCAGCGGGGATTTCAATTTCCTTTTCATAAGTCGCGCTGCCGGAAAAATAACGCACACCGTCATTGGCGCTGTCGGTCCACGAAATCAATTTGTCCATCGTGACTGAGGGCGGCGCGCCCCAGTTTGGCGGGAAATTCAAGGTCCAAGCGCCCGCAATCTCCTGCGGCGCCGGCAAGTTGGTCGCATCCGCCTGCAGAACCTTGCCGGCGGCGGTTTTCAATTCGACGTGCCCGTTGCCCCAGGCTTTCACCACCGGCGAACCATCGGCCGTAAGGCCCGCTTCCCATTGCCATCCCGGGCCGACCGTCGTGTTCGCCGGCAGCGTGAGCATTTCGTTTTCCTTCACCTTCGCGTGGCCTGGCTGGTCGTCGAGCCGATAATCCACGCGCAATTCCTTGGTATGCATTATTGCCGGGTCGCCTCCGAAAGCGTCGTGGCCGACCTTGACCGCCAATTTGCCGTCGCGCACCAGGCTGGAAAGTCTCGCCGTCACATCCAACTCGCCCGCACCATCCGTGGCCGCGTAAACCGCGTGCTGAATTTCCAACTTCGACATGGGACGAACTGCGGCGGTGCTCTCGACGGCGACGACATGATCCGCACTGCCAGTAGGCCGGCGAAAGATGACGAACACCGATCCGGCCGGGTCGAAATCCAACCGCACGGTGGTGCGTCCGTCGAGGGCGCTCCAAACCGGCGCAGGTTCCATCGCGCCGGTGTCGGCATGCCAGAGTTCGGGCATCCTGCCGCTGACGCGGAACGTGCATTCGGCGGAATCAGATTGCCGTCTTTGATTGGACACGAAATAAATGTCCGCCGCAGGATCCGCCCGGTGGGCATAGACCAACTGCGTGCCGGCGGCTGCGCCCTGAAATTCAAAATCTGGCTTCAGGTCATGGGCGGCGAATACGTCCGCAAGGGGTTTCCCCCAGATGACGTGACCTTTGCCGAAATCATGTTCCAAAACGGTCTTGCCGTCGCATGGCCCCCATAGTTCATCGGCCATGGATGTCACCTGCCGGTCGCATTCAGGATAACCTGCCAAGCTGGGCGAATGTTGGGGGCGCGTCCCCACGACCGTCGCCCCGGCACGCACGAGTTCGCGGAGGCAACTCAGCACCGGAGGCGTCAGGTTGATATCGTCCGGTGGCAAGATTAGCACGGCGTAATTTGCGCCGCTCGCGAGCGTGAGCCGGTCATTCTTTACCGTGGCCCCCTGCAGCAAGACATCGGCGTCCACGGCATCATAATCGTAGCCGGCCGGCAATGCTGGCTGGTTGGCCCGGGTGACCACCGGCGCGCTCTGGCCGTCAAAATACGCCGCGTCGGCCACCGCCCGACCTTGTTGCAAAAGGAATTGGCAACGTGAAAGGTAACTGATCCACGCCTGGCCTTGATTCCACCAGGTCAACGTGCGCTCGAAATTGATGCCAAACGGGCCCATCGTCATGCCCGGCCACCGGTTGGTCCACGGCTGCATCGCATAACGGTGGAAAACGTAGCGATTGATGCCCTCGCAAAACATCAGGTCGCCGAGTGGCTTGAGCGCATACGGGTCGTCCTGCCAGCGTCCGTCGTTGGGCCACCCGGTGAACGACTCGGCGCCCACGATCGTTTTTCCATAAATATGCGCCACGGACGCCGCCAACTTCACCGAGGGATCCCCCTGGCTGCCCGCCCAAAATTCGCCCATCACGACGTCGTCCGGCCTGCCACATTGCAGCGATTCAAACGGCCCGGTGTAGGGTTCAATCGCACTGGTCAGGCCATGTTGATGGCAAAGTTCGCTAAAGTGACCGTAGTAATTCTCGGCGAATAAATCGGCAACGGTCCGCCGCATGTCCCAGAGAAAACGTTCCGTGACGGCCGGATTGTCCACCAAGCGGCGGGTGAAGCTGGGCAAATATGGCAGCGGGTCATAACCGCGCCGTCTTTGAAATTCCTCGCGGAAACCAGCACTCCAGTCCTGATTGCCAATTTCGTAGCTGTCAATTAGCGAAGCATCCAGCGTTTTGCCGGCGAGCGGGCCGACGTCAGTGAGGACTTTCTGCATGAAACCTTCCCAGTGCGCGTCCAGTGCCTCCTTGCTGAACTTGTCGCATTCCAAGCCCTCGCCTTCCTTGGGGGCGGGATGATTGTTAACGCCAATTGGCGTGTAGCCAAGGCGCAGAATGATCCAGTGGCCCGGCGGCACATCCCACTGCAGCCGGCCGCCAGTTCCCAGCTTCGTGGTCAAATTCACCACCCCGTCGTGAGGGATCGCCCTGGCGGCCGAGGGAATCGTTGCCGTCGGAGGTTGGACAAACGTGCGACCCGCCAGGGTGTTATCGAACGAGCCTAACGCAGCCAGTTGGTTCGTGCTCACCGGGAAGACGAGCGTATCGCCCTGCCCCACCGTCACCGTGGCGGAGTTCCCGTTCAGTGTAAGGTCAACCCGTAATTGTTTGAGGGCAAAAGGTGCCGGGTCCCCACCCATTTCATCGTTGTTTACCACCACTGACTGGTGGCCGCTCTCAATCAAACCCGTGAGCTTGGCCGTCACCTCGGCGGAGCCACCGCCATTTTCCCCCTCGTAAACGGCCCGTTTGATTTCCAGCTTCGCAGGTGTTTCCGCGGAGCTGGTTTCGGTCGAAGGATCTGGAAAGGCAAGCACGGCAATATCCTGATAAAAACCCAGCGTGATTGGCGGTGACGGCAACACCGCCTCAAAATTGGTCGGGCCGGTAACCGTAATTTCACTCGCAGTGAGCCGCTGCATGGCATTGGTCACCGTGTTCCACGGCCCGCCGCTGCTGGACCACCCAGCGCAATTTTCCACGCACAGTTTGAGCCCCAGCCGGTTTGCCTCCTCCACGGCAAATTTGAAATCGTCCCGCCAGGCTGAACTCATGAAAGGCACCTCTCCCCGCGGGATGTTGCAGTCCACGTTCACGACGGTTGCACCGCCAAGCCCGATTTTTTTCATCGCTTCCAAATCGGTCGTGATGCCTTCCTTGGTGATGTTGCCGTTCATCCAATGCCACCACGTCTGTGGCCGGGCTGAATCCGGCGGGTTAAGGAAGCCCGTTGCCAGCGGCTCCTCCGCAGCTACGGTCAGGGCTAAACTCACCAGCGCAAAACCAAGAGAGGGACGCAATACTCTAAAGATCAATTCCATGGATTCGGCTTACCGGCATACCCCGCGGAAGAGTAGGTTGACGACCATACTTGATGAAGATCCACGTCGGGCCTCTTGCCCGAAGTGGCGCTTCCACCCCAACCTGCCAAATTTTGGGTGCTGGGTTCCAACCATTTCATGGCGGAGACATGACCATCGGCAAAGGAAAACTGGCCATGATTGCCGTGGCGGCTCGCCGGCACATTGCGCCAACTGGGGCCAATATCCTTATAATTTACCGCATAGTAGCCATCGTCTATGCTACTGGTCGCCGGGTTGTTGTTCGCCTGTTCATCAACAAAAAACGACGCCATGGAAGGGTTGGGATCCCGGATCAAAGTGAACTTGGTGTTCTCCGGGATGCCCACATGAACTTGATTGCCGTTGCCACCCGGATCGTCATTATTTCCCATCATGCAATTCAGTGAATAACTGCGCGCCCGCGGCACGCCATTCATCCCGGCCAGATTCACCAGGTCCGCCGGACAACGGTAGTTGTCCACGTTTCGGTCATACTGATACAGCAGTCCGGTGCTGATGTACGTGGTGTTGGTAGCCCCGCTGGGTGGGTAGTTACCACCGCCATTAACACTCCCAAGTACCCAAGCCAGGGAAGGGTCCGTCACGTCAGCCGCGTTCGGGACGATGGCGTCATTATTGTCACTGGCATAAATATGCGCCGCGAGCGTCAACTGCTTCAAATTGTTGAGACAGCTTACGCCGGTCGCCCTCTGCTTGGACTTGGATAAGGCAGGCAGGAGCATTGCCGCCAGGATGGCGATGATGGCAATGACGACCAATAGCTCAATCAGCGTAAAACCGCTTACTCCACGTTTTGCTTCTTGCTGATTCATGGTTCGGTCCTTTCGGAAATGATCCCCGGATTCAAGAACCCGTCTGTTCCTCCGGACCGCCAAGCTGCCCAAAGCAACGGTTTGAAAATGCATGTGTTGATTCTGGTGATTCATTGAATGCTATCAACACGCCTGGACTAGATCGCGGGAGTCTCGTGCCAAACATCGGGTGCAAAAGTGCCAAGCCCCCGCAAAGATCACCGCCCCGCCCAGCTTTCCGCCGGCAAGCCTGTCTCTTCACCCAGCGCGGAGGATCTGGCGCTTAGTTGGCTTCGTTTAAGGAGATCAATTGGGGAGTGCGTCAGCCGGCGGGCTTCGCCGGGATCCGTTTTAGGTAGGTTGCTGCCGTCCGATTTTGCGGCTGGATCTTCAACAATGCCTGCATGGCGTCTTGGGCGTCCAGCCAGCGCCCTTGCGCCACCAGTGCCCGGGCCAGGATGAAGTGGGCGTCCGGCAGAAAATATTTGAGGCCAATCGCCCGGGCCGCCGAAGCTTCCGCTTCCTTCGGTTTGCCCTTCCGCAATTGCGCCGCCGCGAGCCCCAACCAAGCCAGGGGCTCCTGTTCATTCATCACCAAGGCCCGCCGCGCGATCTGTTCCAACGCATCCCACTCCCTCAGCCGGAGCAACAGCAACCCAAGCCGGCGCAAGGCAAGTGGATGCGTCGGATTAAGCCGGTTCACTTCGCCCACCAAAGCGCGCGCCTGGCCGAAGTCTCGCTGGGCGATTGCCAGTTCCGCGCGCGGCAGAAGCGAAGCGACGCCTGGCGGTATTGACTCCAGCACCACCTCCAGCGTGTCGGCGGCGCCGGACAATTGATTCAAAGCCAACTGGCATTGGAACAGCGCATAGCCCACTTCCACCCGCTCCGGAAACTCCCGAAACAAACGATCCAATACCGGCAGCGCTGCCGAATAACGTGTCGCTTCCATGGCCGATTGGACGAACCGCCAGTCGGATTCGCGGCGCCATGCCGCCGTAGCCGGATGATCCGCGGCTGGCGCCGTGGTTTCCACGTCATGCCGGGTTTGAATTCCCAGTTGTGAATCCCATGAATCCACCCGCGTGATTTCCGGAGTGGCGCGGAAAGCTTCAACCAAGACCCGTCCTTCCATGTCGTCACCAATGGGCAGTCCAAAACAGGTGAGAATGGTCGGGGCCACGTCCAAAACCCCGGCCCCGTGCAGGAGCGCATCGCGGGCAAGGTTGGGACCGCAGGCCGCAAAAACGCCATACGGCGATTTCCAAGACTCCTCGTCGCCCCGCCCAAAGCCGGCGGGCGGCACGCCTTGCGTGCGCGCGCCATGGGCCGAAACCAGCATCACGGTGGCATCCTTCCCGGCGAGCAGCACCAGTTGATGCAACATATTGTCGAGTATTCGGCAGGTCATGTTCACGACCCCTTGGTAGAATTCAAACTCCGGCGGGACGGGATCGCCCGGCTTGAAAAGATGGGGCGGGATGAAAACCTGGCTGATGGGACCGAGGGCAGCGAAGCGCACGGCCGCAAAGTCCCATGCTTCTTGTTTCAATAAATCCAGCAGCGCCATCTGGTAAGAATAATCGGCCGCCAAATACAGACGCAACTGCCCGATGCGATGATCCCGTTTTTGGTCGATTCGTTTCCATTCGGGGATATAACGAGAAATCACCGAGGCATCGAGTTGTTCCGGGCTTGACCTTTTGGGATCGAGTTGTGCCCGCAGCGTCTCGGGCCAGTACGTCCCGGGGGCCGCTGGCGGCCACGGCCTTATGCCCGGGCCGGCGGTGGGTTCGGGGTAGCGGTCAGAAACCAGGATGCAATTACCAGTTTTCTCGTCGTGACTGGCGGGCCACCCCGCCACCACGCTCCGCCTGCCCGTGTGCGCCAGCATTTGCCAAAGCGCCGCTGTCCGTCGAGCCGTTGCAGAAATTCTCACCGCCCGGCCATCCGGGACCAGTTCCAAGTCGTGACAAACTCCGTGCTGCCAGGCGCGTTTGCCCGTCATGATCGACGTGCATAACATCGCTGGCACCAACGGTTGGACGGATAATAACTCGCCAGAAACCCCTGCTTCCACCAGCCGGTTCAAAGCCGGCATTTTCCCGGCATCAAGCAAGGGATGCAGAACTTTCCAATCGGCGGCGTCCCACTCCACTAACAATAAGCGCCCGGGCATATTTAATACTATTGGGAAACTATTTTCCTTGATCGTACGCGGCTTTTTTCCAAAATCCAGTTGATTCGCCTTGAGCTGCCGCGGGGCCGCCTGATCTCCCATCCATGACCGAACCACATCCAGCCGACTTGATTGTGCGCGAACCGTCTCCCACGGAGACCGGTCGCGTGCTGCATCTGTTTCGCACCGCGCCCTTGCCACGCCAGGCGCGCGCGTTTGTGGCCGTAAAAACACGGCCCTTGGAACGCTTTATCGCAGCGGCGGCCTGGTGGCCCATGGGGGACACGCTTGCTTTCCGGCTGGCCGTCCAGCCAGGCAGCGCGGCCCGACTCGCGGCCTGCGGTCAATTGCTCCAACACCTTGCTGAAGGTGGACGCGCCTTTGGCATGAGAAACATGCAATATGCCGATCTGCTGCTCGACGATAGCGAATGGGTTCCCTTGCTGAAGGAAAACGATTTCGTGGTCTTACATTCTGAGCGGTTCTTTGAAGTGTCGGCCCGGGAGTCATGGGCGCGCACCGTGGAAATCGCCGAACGCCTGCACGATAAATTCCCCCCCACCTGGCACACGGAATCCATCCGCCAGCATCCGCCGGAAACCATCCTGGATTTCATTGAACCCTACCACTTGATGCCGGCTGAGGAGGTACGCGACCGCTGGCGCGAAGATTGCCCTTACGGCTTTGAACTCGATTTGTCCGCCATCCTCTTCGACGGTGCGCGTCCACTGGGCGTGTCCTTGATGCGCCGCAAGCTGGACATGCTGTGCGTGGATGTCCGCGTGGTGCAGGCCGGAAACCGGTTATTGAACTCACTGGGAAATGTGGCTTTGCTCCGGCACACCGGCGTGACGTACGGCTCCGTGCGCCGGGACATCACCCGCCTTCAGTTTCGCGGTGGCGAAAGGGAACACCGCGAAACCGCCAACCTGGCCATGCGAATGGGCGGAAATGAGTTACCCCCACGCCATACCTTCGCCCGGAGCCTGTGATCCTGGCCGCAAAACCACGACTCCAAGAAAAGAGGCGGTTGGATTGCTCCAACCGCCTTCGTGAATTAGTTTCGAGCGCCGCCTATTGTTTGGCGCGGAAGAACTGCGCGGGACTCGTCGGACTGACGATGTAGGGCGAGGTGGCCGCCGTGTTGGTGAGCCACGGCCCCGGCAGGTTGGTTGCTTGCAGCAGCATTCCGCCCGTCCATCGCACCTGAACGCTGCCCGCCACCGGGGTAATTGTGAGGGCCGGTGGTACAGGCTGACCAAGAGCACTCTCGTAGAGAGCGTAAACCTGGTTGGAAGACAAGGTCGAATCGAATATCGCCACCTCGTCAATATTGCCGTTAAAGTTATTATTGCCAATGGCCCCCCCCGAAGGAAAGGCGCCAATGTATTCCGGGGCATTAAAGGTGCCCGGCGGATGGTTATACGTATGGACGGCAGATTCCATGCCGTCGTCGGCATTTATGATGTACAGCACGGCATTGGTTGGTGAAACTGCCAAAGCAACCAGCGACCATTCATCGTGGGGAGCGGTAATGCCAGAATCCCAGGTCCCGACATTATAGTCGTTGTTCCAACTATATCCGATGTCGCCGTCATCAATCCCATTGGTGTTGTCGGTGTACGATCCGTCATAACGAAGGCCGTAAACATTGGTGCCAACGCCCGCAGAAAACACAATTCCGGCGTTCCCCTGATTGAATTGCGGATATATCCAAGCCGTGATCGTCACGGTGTTGGTATTCAAGTTCCACGGCGGCAGCGTGATATAGGCATTCGTGTCGAGGACTGAGAATGCCCCCGCATAATTCGTGCTGGTAAATCCTGCGAAACCGGTCGCTGGCGTTGGCCCGGATTGTCCCAATACCGGATTTGTTTCATAGCTGCCAGTTTTTCCGCCAATGAAATCCCAGGCATTGGTGCCGGAAATTTCGTCCATTCGGTAGTAGTCCACCGCCCCGTTGGCAAGCACCGCAGACTCGTAAAGCGAACCGTCCGGATACGCCACCCCTAGCAGAGCCACGCCACTGGCAACCGACTGGTAGGGCGAGCCGACAATCGCCGAGTATTTACCAGCCTCGGCAGGACCCACACTTGAGATGAGCAGATTGGTGGTGGTGACGCCTGAATATACTCCGCCATTGATGAGACCGGCGGCATTAAACTGCCACTGGTTGGTGATCGTTCCACCGCCAAGGTCGGTGACAGTGAACTGTGCCGGGTAACCAGCATAAATAACCTGCTGGAGGGGGATGGGGCCCACCACCCCGGCGCCCAGCACCGTCAAAGTCGCCGGCGGACTGCTCGTGGAGCCATAATTATTGCTCAACACCACCACATAATCAAGCTGGTTGGCCGGTAAAACATTGGAAATAATCAGGGTCGGCGTGTTTGCCCCGGAAAAGTCGCCCGCGTTTGGCACGTTGGTATAATGACCGCTGCCAACGGCGCCCGCCATCCATTGATACGCCGGCGTCGGGTTGCCCGAGGCGAACACGTTCATGGTTACGGTCGAACCGGCCACCGCCGTTTGATTGGTTGGTGGCACGATAATCACTGGATTAATGAACCCCGTATCGCCGGTGACGATATTTGATCCGGCTATGTCTTGATAGGCGTAATCAATTATGGTTAGTTCAGCGGTTGGTTGGGTGTAATTTAAATCCAAATGCACCCAGCCGTAATTGGTCACGGCTGGCGTGAAGCTGTTGTCCACCATGGCCAGTCCCACATAACCATTGGTTTCCCCACTGGTGGGCCACTGGCCCACCTCAGTGGTTTCACCATTTTGACACAGGTAACCTTCATTCTTGCCATGTTCGTCCCCCCCCGGGTCACCGATGGAGAGCGGAAACGCGCCGACTGTGAATTGGCTCGTTATGGTTGTGCCGATCGGGGTCACCGGCACTCCGTTACTATCATTGCTGCCCGGGTTCGCCGGGTACCCCGGGTTCGTATCCAATTCGTTAAGCACGTACGGGGTCGGATTTGGAAACGATCCGGGATAGGATGATCCGGAACCGGTGTAGGTACCCTGGACGCATGGTTTGTTGGCATTGTTGGCGTCAAAGAATACCCGGTAGTCGTTTGTTCCGTCATCGTTCAAATCCAAGTTATAGCCGCTCGAGCTGGGGTTGTAAGCTTGATTGACGTAATAGTAGTGTATGGCTCCGTGAGCCATGCCCGCCGCCAGCATGGAACTGGAGGCGATCAAGATTGTTTGTTTTGTTTTCATAGGGGGGGGGTTGCTTTGCTAGTACTGGCAGGCTCAGTCGCGGATCCCCGCCCCGAGGCGGGGTATCGGCATCAAAGGAATCATAATGTTCTCTGAGTGCTTGCTTTGATTATTAGAAACATTGCATTTCACCTTTGGATCGACGGGCAGGTTACGTTTTCCAACGCCATAACCCCTCATTGCGTCAAACCAGCCGGGCTGCCAACGGTAGTAAGGCATATTGTGATTCAGGTGATGGTTGAATCATGCTCGAATTGCGTGGATAGAATCGCGGGGGTCTCGTGCCAAATGCCGGGGGTAGGAGTGCCATACCCCGGCGCCGCTTACCACTTCAACCAAGGGTTCGCCAGCCAATGACAGATCAAATCGCAGAATAAGGCACCCTGTGCCCCGATGAATCGCGCTGAATTCAATCGCTCGATTACGTGCCAATCGAGCCGAGCGATGCTCGGCGCTCCGCCAACCTGGGGAAATCGGTCCCCTGCGGACATTTTATCGGCCCGCCGGCGGCGCCGCTTCGTCGTACAGGCGTTTCACCTGGTCGTTGACCGGGTCGCTCCACCGGGCGCGGAAGAGCAGGATGTCTCCCGCAGCCGCCGCGCGCTTCAGCTCCGCCCAAGGTGCTTCCAGCGGCGTCCATCCACCACGCGCAGCACGGTGAAGGCATCCGGATAGACTTCGCGCACCTCCGCCGGTGTGCCGGTGCAGCCTTGCGGATAACCGATGGGATGCCGCATTTCCTGCCCCTCCACGTCCCACACAATCAGTCCCTTCGCGTTCAGGCGCTTCGCCACGCGGATGGAATTATCCGTGTAGCACAGCATGGCGGCCGCGAAACCGGCCCGTCCCGCCGCCGACGTCACGTCCAGCGTGGGATCAGCAGCCAGCCGCGGGGATTGTGCGGGTAACCGGCGGCCGAGGTGGCAAAGAAGACCGTGGCGATCGCGCGGTGATCCTTCCAGGCGAGTTCGGGCGGATGACGCTGCACAAACGCGTCCAAGGCCGGCGCCGCCAGATCGCGCAGTGAGACATCCGCGAGCCCGATGCGCAAATGCATGCAGCCGCAACTGGGCATCGCGCAGCAAATTGGAGGAGCCCGCATTAAGACCGCTGAGACCTTGCGCGTCGAATTGAACCATCTGCCCCGGCGCAACTGCCCTGCCAACCAAGGTGAATTTGGGGATGAAGGCGAAGGCATTGCAGGAATGATTTCATCTTCGATTGAAAGCAGCGCCAAGTCTTCATCCCGCCAAAAACATCAGCCATGGGCCGCCTGTGACTGCCTTCAGAGGATCACCGCCTCATTGCACGCGAACCTTGTAAAACTGAACGGCGTTCGTCGGTGCAACGGAATAAGGTGAAACAGCAGCGGCGTTGGTAATCCAAGGGCCGCTCAAATTGGTCGACTGCAGCAACACACCCCCACTCGGGTTCCATGATATTTGCAGGGCGCCACCGGACTCGGTGATCTGCATGTTCGTCGGGGGCGCAATGCCCGTAGAGGCAGCATACAGGCCCTGCAATTGGGTTTGGGACAGCGCGGTGTTGTACACGGCCACATCATCCAAAATCCCATTATTAAACGCCCTTGATTCCGGTGCGGCGGAATCGGTTCCGATCAGCCCGCTGCTCCCGAAACTTTGGTACACGTGATTGTACGTATGGGTTGCCGAAAGGATGCCATTCGTGTTCATCAGATAGATCGTGGCATTCGTCGGCGTGACCACCAACGATACGAATGACCACTGGTTAAACGGGGGCGTCAATCCCGAGGACCAATTGTAGGTGTTGGCATCATTGTTCCACGTGTAGCTCAAAGTGTGCTCGCCACTGGCATCGAGATTCGCGGCATAACCAAAACCAACCGCGGTATCTCCACCCCGGCAGAATATCAAACCAGTAAAGGCAGCCGGGTCCTCAGCCGGGTTGATCCAAAGGGAAAATGTCACACTGCTGCTGGCCAAGTTCCACGCCGGGCAGGTCAGATAACCCGGGGGATTAACATCAAAGGCCTGAACGGCCAGATTCGTGGTGGGGAATCCAGGAAAGCCGTCAGCCGGCTGGGGACCGGTGATGCCATCAAAACCATTCGCCATGCCGGCTCCGAAGAGCGCGTTGTAGCCGCCGACAGAATCATAAGCGACGGCATCGCCCGTTGAGGGGTCGGTTGTTTCATTAAACTCATAAAATGCCACCGGCTTGCCCGCCACAACCGACGATTCATAGAGTCCTCCGCTAAGGGCCACCAACTGGACTGGCGCCACGCTGCTGGTCACCGAGCCGGCGTTGTTGGTGACTACGACAAAATAGTTGGTGAAGTATGGCGGGGTGGGACTGCTGATCGTCAGGGTGTTGGAGACCGAGCCCACGATGCCATTGCCATCGGTGAGGGCTTGAAAGACATTGTTCCGGCTGACAAACCACTGGTACGACAGGGGAGTGGTTCCCGAAACACCGACATTCAAGCGAATGGAATTGTTCGGGAAAAGCTCCAGCGATGCTGGCTGCGTGGTAATGACTGGCACCGCCCCCTTGGTTCCAAGCCCCGCCGAGTAGAGGTTCAGGAGCTCATTGGGGCTTAACGAGCGGTTAAAAACCGCCACTTCGTCAATGGTTCCGGCAAATTGAAAATTTGGCGCCGTCGGATCATCGCCAATGTATGAGAGATCGCTGAATGGTTGGGGTGGATTCCCGTAGACATTTACGGCGGAGCGCACGGTCTGGGCGGTATCGTCATAAACATAAATTGTGGCATCGGCGGGTGTTATCACCAAGGCGACAAATGACCAGTCGCCCGGGATGGGGGCGAGGCCTGAATCCCAACTATAAGTGTAATAGTCGTTGTTCCAATGGTAGCTCAGCGTGCTATTGCCACTCGCGTCAGTTTTGCCGCTGAAATTGAGGCCGTTAGCACTAATTCCGCGACTGAAAACAATGCCGGCACCGTTCGCCTCGATACCACTCGGATTAATCCACGCCGTCATCGTTACGGTGTTGGTGTTTAGATTCCAAGGGGCGGCGGTGATTTGGCCATTTACATCATCGGGAATACACTGGCCGCCGTAGTTGGTGGCGGAAAACCCGGCGAAGCCTGCGCTCGGCAGGGGCCCGTTGATGCCGTTAAAGCCGTTTTGCATGTCGCTTCCATAAACTCCGTTATAGGCCCCAACATAATCAAAAGCCACCGGGTTGGTGGCTGGATCCGTCGTCTCATTGAGTCGGTAATACGCCCACGGTCCCGCAGCCAGGACGGCGCTTTCATAGGGCTCCCCC
>Ga0181535_10002880_pt1 | contig 20475 bp, 13 predicted proteins | sample PEATcosm2014_Bin_44_FD_119774 | JGI IMG/M metagenome (GOLD analysis project Ga0181535, IMG submission 119774) | Peatland microbial communities from MTU Mesocosm Facility, Houghton, MI, USA - PEATcosm2014_Bin17_30_metaG | ecosystem: Environmental > Terrestrial > Soil > Wetlands > Peat | place... | reverse complement strand
CCAGAAAGAAAAATGAGCAACGAATCAAAGACGTCCGCCGCCAGATCGGCGCAGCCGGTCCCGGTCCCTGCCGGGTGCCTGCTGCCGCCCGCTTTTTCTTCTCCGATTTCAGCGTTTCAGTTTTTGTCGATTTCTGCTTTTTCGCCCATACCCTCGTCCCCGTGCTTTTTCGGGATTTTCGGGATTTTTTTTCTTTTAAAACATGCAGACGATAGGCGACATAACAGGGGTCGAACAGGGGTTAGTGTTTGTCTCCTTGATATTCCGCCTCGTAGCGGACATATTGTGGGCAGGGACCATTCGGGATTCATTACTTTGCCCCGTCGTGCAAGTCCGTTGATTGAATTTATGCCAGGCTTGATTGCCATTGTGGGCCGACCCAACGTCGGAAAATCCGCGCTGTTTAATCGCATCGTCGGGAAACGCATCGCCATTGTCCACGACCAACCGGGCGTCACGCGTGACCGCGTCACCGCCGAGGCCGAATGGCAGGGCCACACCTTTACACTCATGGACACCGGCGGCATCGGACTGGGCCGCCGCGAAAAAGCCGACTCCGTCATCGCCCAGGCGGCGGTCGAACAAGTGCAATTGGCCATCGACGCCGCCAACGTCATCATCCTGGTGGTCGATGTGCATGAAGGCATTGTGCCGCTGGACAGCGATGTCGCCCAACGCCTGCAACATTCCGGCAAACCCGTGTTCGTCGCCGTCAACAAAACTGATAATGATCGCGATGAAGCCGGAGCCGACGAATTCGCCGCCCTTGGCTTTGACCGCATTTTCCCTGTCAGCGCCATTCACCAGCGCGGGGTTACCGCCCTCATGGACGCCGCCACGGCGCTGCTCCCGGTTGAGATCGCCGATCCGGCCAAAAAAGAAGCTTCCGCCGACCACGCTCTCAAACTCGCCATCGTCGGACGCCCCAACGTCGGCAAATCCTCCCTCATCAACGCCCTCACCCATTCGCACCGGGTCATCGTCACCCCCATCCCCGGCACCACGCGCGATTCGGTTGATGTTCCCTTTGAGGTTGAGACAGACGGCGTGCTCCGGAAATACATTCTGATTGACACCGCCGGAGTCCGGCAGGAGCGGCGCATCGATGATTCGGTCGAGTTTTTCAGTGTCAAGCGCACCGAGGAATCCATCGCCCGCAGCGACATTGTCATTTTCGTCATGGACGCCGAGGCGGGCATGACCAGCCAGGACAAAAAAGTCGCCGGCAAAATCGTCGAGGAACACAAAGCCTGCATCGTGGTGGTCAACAAATGGGACTTGATGATCCCGGACATCGAAGTCGCCCGCCGGGAAATACGCCGGGAAGACGGGCGGGAAGACAAGAAAAAGAGGGAAGGCCAGGAAAAGCCCCTCGCCAGCCTGCCGGAATTCGCCAATTGGGTGCAGGAAAACCTTTTTTTCCTCGATTACGCCCCGGTCGTTTTCACCTCCGCCATTTCCGGTTTCCATCTGGACCAGTTATTGGAATCCATTCGCTACGTCGCCGCCCAGTTGCAGCAGAAGGTTCCCACCGCCGTCCTCAACCGCACCCTGCGCGACGCCATTGAACGCCGCCAGCCCGTCAGTTCAGCCGGCCATCGCCTGAAATTTTTTTACGCCACCCAGGTCAAGCAATCCCCGCCTATTTTTCTGCTCTTCGTCAACCGCACGGATTTGTTTTCCGACCAATACAAAAAATATCTCGCCAGCGAGATGCGGAAGGCCTTCGGCTACGAGGGTTGCCCCATTGTGCTGGTCGGGCGGGCGCGCGAAAAAACCATTGAGCCAATGCGGCGGTTCAGGCCCAGGCCGAACAAGTCCGTTCCCGCAAAACCCGTCCGGCCTCGCGGCCTGCGCCGGGCAAAATAGCCGTCTTTCGCGAAAATGATCTGATTTTTGAGTTTCATGAAAAAGATTGAACGTTCGGCCTGGAAACACGTCGAACTCACATAGCCTCAACGGGGCTGGGCGGTTTTTTAGGTTTTTCCGCCCGGCAGCAACTCGGAGGCAAGTGGTTGAATGGTGGTTAGTGGCCGGACGCGGCAGTGGCGTCCGGCCTTTTTTGCGCGAAGCGGCGACTTTAAGGCGGTTTTCTGTCACCTTCCCGGCCTTTCGCGGGCCGGCAGCGGGCATCTGGGCATTTGCTTCGCGGTGATGATGATGGCCATCAACTTGCGGATGGACGTGTGGGTGGCGGCGGCGTACGGCGTCGCCGTTGCTGAAGCGCACCGCCTGCAACCTCTCTGGATTGTTCCGGTTCTTACCCTGGCCTTGGTGGCGTGGGTCGGAGTGGCTGCCGGCCTGGCCAGACCAAAACCCCGCGTCGAACCGGACTAGCTGCGGCGGAAACGTGTTTTGATGCGCGCCTGAAGACCGAAAGTCTCAGGCGCTTATTCTTCCTTCTGCCGCAGATCGAGGGTCACGGTGAAGCGCGAGCTGACGTAATACACTTCCGCAAATTCGATGGGGCGGTCGCCTGCGTCAAAGACGATGTGGCGGCGCAGCAACAACGGGGCGTTGCGCGGCACTTGCAGTCGTTTCGCCTGGCGCGCATCGGCCCCGACAGCCAAAAATTCCTCTTGGGCGCGGTGCGGCCTCGCGCCGGTGGCCGCCGCCAGGGTTTCATAGAGCGGGTGGGCAAAGTTTTCCGTGCCGCGCAAACAGAGACGCGGATGAAACCACGACGAACTGGACAGCACCGGTTTTCCATCCCAACCACGGACGCGATCCAGCCGCCAGACCTTGATGGGAGGATCGATGCGCAGCGCGCGGGTCGCCGCCGGGCTGGCCTCAACCAACTGGTAGTCCAGATGGCAGTTCTCCACTTTGATGCCCTTGGACGCCATTTCCCGGGTGAAACTGCGCCAGGCGCGGATGCCGGATTCGACATGCCGGCTGGAAGCGCGCGTCCCCACTCCGGCTTTGCGTTCGAGCAATCCCTCAAAAACCAGTTTGCTGATCCCGGCCCGAACCGTTCCCCGGCTCACGCCCAATTCGCGCGCCAGTTTGACCTCGTCCGGCAGCAGGGCGCCTTGCTGGTATTTCTTCTGCGAGAGCATGTTCCGCAGCAGGGTCTCCACTTGATTCCGCAACGGCAGAGCCGCCGAATGGTCCAATTGCATCATGCGTCCCATTGTGTAAACAAATACTTGACGCGCAAGCGGAAAATCCTGAAATTTTTAAAAAACATGGTCAAGGCGCTTGACCGGGGGCGGCTATATGATATAAATGTTCAAACATTTAGAGCCACGGAACTTTACGCGCGAGGGACACCGGCCTGCAGATGGGTGTCTCGCGCAACGCAGACAGAAATCAATGAAAGCGCCAAAAACTTCAAACCGGATCATCCGTGCTTTTACACTGGTCGAGTTGCGCTACAGAGGCGCCACCCGACGCGGACGCGGTGGAGAATCCCTGGTTGGAGACGGATGAAACATTCATAGTGTGTCTGTCACGACAATGATAACCCATAATAAGGAATTTAGATCAAGGCACCAAGGGGCTGGCGGTGGACGTGGAGGTGGGGGGGAGTGCGCCGTCCGACGGAAGCGTGCCTGAAAAGCAAACTTAATAATATCCATTGACATAGTATAGATTATGGGTAAAGGTGGTGGGGTTGGATGAACGAACAATTCATTATGGATTCAACCAGAGCAAGACCAGGGCGGCGTTGAGGGTGTGTGCCGGTCGATATCGGATTTATTTGGTGCCGCTGGATCATCCTGAGTTCCAGTTTGGCCAGTCGTAAACAATAAAAAAGAGTAAAAAGAACAGAATTATGACTCCTAAAAAACTCGCCGCTATTGCCATTACCGCTCTCACCACCGCTTCGCTCCTGCTCGACGCGCGAGCGGACATCACTACCGGCCTGGTGGGTTACTGGAAGTTTGACGACGGCAGCGGTTCCCCAACCGCGGCTGACTCTTCCGGGAATAATTATAACGGCACACTGACGGATTTTTCCGACAGCACCCTTGCGAGCATGTGGGTCGCTGGGCGGTTAGGGGATGCCCTGCTTTTCAATTCAAATGGCGACACCTCTGATTATGTTTCCGTCCCGGACGCTTCCGGTCTGGATTTTGGCTCCACCAAGGCGTTTACCGTGGCGGCTTGGGTCAACCTCAGTGTGGCGGGCGGTTCCCAATCCAACGGCGCGTGCATCCTCTGCAAAGGCGTTACCGGTACGGAGCAATATTCCCTGGACATAACTGGCGGACAATTCCGGATGTTAACCCGCAATTCGAGCGGCAAATCACAACAGATTGTCAGCAGCACCATAACTCCCGGTGCCGGCACTTGGTATCATGTGGCCGCCATTTGGAGCGCTTCGCCGCAGCAGCAGTACATTTATATCGACGGCACATACAATAACACCTATTCGGGCAGCGGGTTTCTCACCTCGGCATATAGCTCCAGCCAGGTGTTGAGCATCGGATGCGCGGAAAGCTCGGCCACCTCCGGCTATAACCTTCCGTTTAAAGGCATCATCGATGACGTGCATATCTACAACAGGGCCTTGGCTGCCAGTGATATCTATCAACTCTATACCAATGGCGCCACCATCGCCAACGCGCCGGGCGTTTCCACCCAGCCGCGCAGCGTCACCAATTACGCAGGCGACACCGCGTTGTTTGCGGTGGCGGTGAACTCCTCCACCACCCTCCTGCCGGTTGGATACCAATGGCAGTGGAATGGCACGAACATCGCCGGCGCCACCGCCTCAAGCCTGGTGTTGACAAACGTGCAACCGACCAATGCCGGAACCTACAACGTGGTTATAACCAATTTTATAGGAACCAACATTTCCAGTGCGACTTTGACGGTAAATCCCCTGCCGGCAGCCAACACCAACGGCGGCCTGGTCGGTTGGTGGAAGTTTGACGATGCCAGCACCAACGGGACATCCCCCGCCGATTCCTCGACCGCGCTCGATTCCATCAACGGCAACAATGGCGCCTTGACGGGTTTCAACGACACCACCTTTGAAAATATGTGGGTCACGGGTTTGTTCGGCGGGGCCATAGACTTTAATCTCGACGGAAGTGGCTCGAATGTGGTGGCCATTCCGAGCGAAGGCACTCCCGGCCCGGCGGCGCTTGATTTTTCCGCAAATGGGGCGTTCAGCCTGGCAGCCTGGGTTAACGCCCCTGCCACGAATAAAACCGGCGCTATTTTCGGCAGAGGCACGGGCGGCGGAGGCGAAGAATATGTTTTGGAACTCAGTGGCGGCTATTACCGTTTCTTCGTCCGCGACACCAACGCCGCGGTATGGATCGCCCAAAGCGCCGTGGCGCCTTCCGGAACCTGGCAACATGTGGCAGGCGTCTTGAATCTCACGAATGGCACCATGAATTTGTATGTCAACGGGGCCTTGGCAGCTTATCAGATTGCGCCTTATTCCCTGCTAACCAACGCTACGACCAATACGGTAAACATTGGCAACCGTCAGGCTGGCTCCGCAATCAACAGTTATACCATCCCTTTTACCGGAATCATTGACGACGCGCGCATTTACAACCGCGCTCTGACCTCGGCCGACATCGCTGCCCTCTATGCGGCGGCGGTGGCCCCGCTCGTTGTTTCCTGGCCATCGTCTGCTTATGACGTGGTAGCCAGGGCCAATGCCAAATTGGCCCCAACCCTGTCCGGCGGACTTCCTCCCTATTCCTATCAATGGCAGCAAAACGGATCGAATATTCCCGGCGCAACGAACTATCCTTTAATTCTCAACAATGCAGGATCGGCTAATGCAGGCTCTTATGATTTGATCCTGTCCGATGCTCCCTACGTCCCCGCCGTCACCAGCAGTGTGGTCGCAGTGGCCATCGAGCCTTCCCTGACGTTCAACACCAACGGCCTGACCTGGACGTTCCAAGGATCAACTACAAATTCCACATGGCCGGGCAACAATGTCTTGGAATTAACCACGGGCGCCATTAACCAAAGCAACAGTGCCTTCTACACCTTCCCGCTTCTGGTTGGAGCCTTCCAAGCCAGCTTTACCTACCGGCTCCCCCTCGGCAGCCAGAGCGGCGTCACCTTCTGCATCCAAAACGACCCGCGCGGCCCGGCTGCCATTGGCGCCAACGCTGCTGAACTGGGTGTGGGCAACGCGGGTGGCGGCCCGGGTGGTATTTCTATCACCCCGAGCGTCGAATTTGAGATCATCCTTTTTCCGTCCGACGGCGTTTCATTCGATGTCAATGGCGTGATTGGGCCTGAGGTTGCGTGCGCGCCTGTCGTCTTCAACACTACTGACGCCTACGACACCGCCGTCAACTACCAGAGCAATGTGCTTACAGTTACTTTGACAGATACCACCGCCGGCACGCAGTTTTCCATTTCGACCAATCTGAACATCACCAATGCCTTGGGATCCGCCTTTGGTTACGTCGGCTTTACCGGCTCGTCTGGCGCCGCCAACTCCACCCAACAGATCGACAACTTTCTCTTCCAAAGCTTGGTGGATGCGCCACCTTCCCTCATCACGTCGCCCCAACCCATTACCAATTTACCAGCGGGCCTCACGGCCGTTTTTTCTGCCAGTGCTTTTGGTAGTATCCCGCTCTATTACCAATGGCAACTCAACGGCACCAACCTCACCAATGGTCTGAGCTTTACCGGCTCAGGCGCAACCATTTCAGGTGCCAATACCACGAATCTGACTATTGCCGGCGCGCTGACGGCCGACTCTGGAACTTATTCCGTCGTTGTCAGCAATGGCTATCTGCCCAATGCCTCTGCCAGTGCGATATTGACGGTGACGAACGTTCCGCAAATCATAAGTCAAACACCATCTGTGGTTGAGGTCTTTGCCGGTTCAACCCCCACCTTGTTTATGAGCGTCGAAGGTCTTGGCCCGTTCCATTACCAATGGACCAGCAACGGATACGCCATCGCCGGCGCCACAGGTTCCACTTATACGGTCGTCGGCACTCAAGGGACCACTACCTATGGCGGCACGGTTTCCAACGCCTACGGCACCAATTTCATCAGCCCGGTTACGTTGACCGTCCTTCCGGCGCCAACCAATCCTTATCCGGCGGCCGTGCTGGCGAGCCATCCGGTGGACTACTGGCGTCTGGATGAATCCAGCGGCACTGTGGGGTATGATTACACCGGCGGCAACAACGGTGTTTATAGCAACGTGCTCCTGAACTACTCGGGATACACCAGCGCGTTTAATCCGCAAACGAATCCCAACGAGACGTCGGCCTTTTTTGGAAATAACGGGACCAATAACAATTACATGGGCTCGGTCCCGACCTTCGTGAACTTTGCCACTCCCACCAATACCAGCGCGGCATTCTCCGTCGAAGCATGGATTAATTCCGACGCGGGCCTTCCTTCCGGCGCCGGGCTTGTTTCCATCGGCTACGGCGGAGGCGAGCAGTTCTGCCTGGATTTATACACCACGACCAATGTTCTGCGCTTCTTTGTCCGCAACGCGGGCGGAACGGTTTACAGCGCCCAAAGCACCTTCGCGCCGGCAAATCTTGGGGGCTGGCATCATGTCGTTGGAGTATGCGACCAGGCCAACAGTTCTCTTTACCTCTATGTTGACGGACTGGTTGTCGCCTCCAATTCCCTGCCCGCCGGCAGCGGACTTTTGGCTTCAACCCAGTCTTTGACCATCGGAGCGCGCCAGGAGGGGCTGGGCACATCGTTCGACGACCAGTTCACAGGAGCCATGGACGATGTGGCTCTCTACAACTATGCCCTCAGCGCCACGGAGGTGCAGACGCATTACTACGCCGCCGGCATCGCGCCCGCCAATTTGCAAGTGCAACCGACGACACTGACCACCAACCAAAACAACACCGCGACGTTCACGGCGACGGTAACGGGAACCCCGCCCCTGTCCTACTTCTGGACTGACTTGAACAGTGATATCCTTGTTTCGACCAACCCGGTTTTGACATTAAACAATGTACAAACGTCAGACAACTATCAGTTGCTGGTAAGCAATGCTTATGGAACGGCAAACACGTCTGCCAGCCTTAATGTCGATTCAGGACCGGTCTATATTGTATCGGATTTGTCGCCCTTGATCATTGAAGTCCCGCCGGGCAGCCCGGTCTCCTTTGCCGTGGGCGTGGGCGGCACGGCGCCTTTCAAATACCAATGGTATATCAACACGAATACCCCGGTACCGGGAGCCACCAATGCCGTTTACACCTTCCTGGCCTCCGTGGGCACCAACACCTATAACGTCTGGGTAACCAACCAGTCCGGCGGAGCAACGGCCTCAAGCTCCACGGTAACCGTTGAAGTGAGTGGGACGCCGCCGGTCATTGGCTTTGGCGATGGGACCAGTTGGAGTCCGAACAACGGGGCTGCCTTCAGCGGGAGCCCTGCCGTACTGGAATTGACGGATGGAAACCCGAGCGAAACCCGCAGCGCCTTCTTTAACGTTCCGCAATGCGTTGAGGGCTTCCTGGCTTCCTTCACTTACACCCCCGGCGCCGGCACCACCAGCACCCGGGCTGATGGGGCGACCTTTACCCTGCAAAACTCAGCCAGCGGCCTTTCCGCCCTTGGCGGAGCCGGCGGCCAGCTTGGCTATTACGGGATTACGCCGAGCGTCGCTTTTGAACTGGACATCTATTCCGGCGACGCCGGCGGGGTGGGCGTCAATTGGGAAACCAACGGTTTGACTGCCGGCCAGGGCGGCGTGGCTAATGGCGGCACCGGTTCGGTCAATATCAACAGCCTGGACCCCATTGGCGTGACCCTTTACTACAACTATGGCAAAGGCCAACTGGATGTGAACTTGGTTGATCAGACCACATCTGTCTCCTACCGGACAAATTACCAAGTCGGCGATCTGGGCGCGCTCTTGGGGGGCGACCTCGCCTACGTCGGGTTCACAGGCGGGACCGGGGGCAGCGATTCGGTTCAGACCATCGGCAACTTTGCCTATTCCTACAGTCAAACTCCGGTGTTGTCCATCGGCCCAGGAGCCGGCGAAAAAGTCATCATTAGCTGGAACGCCCCGACCGTTTCCACCAATTTTGTGCTCCAGCAAAGCAGCGTTGTCAGCGGTCCCTGGTCGAATGTCACGACTGCTCCCATCATCGTAAACAATCAGAATCAAGTGTCGGTTTCTCCGGCGGGCAGCGCCCAGTTTTACCGCCTGGTCCTGCCCAATCCTTGAAAAAGGCATGGACCGGCAGAATAGCGTCCATTCGGGGAGGGGCTGGGTGTTTCAGCCTCTCCCTCGCCTCTAAAATATGTGGTAAAATCTGATTTGAGGCTCTTGACATCCGGATCGTGCAGAGGTACGAATGTTTAAACATTATGATGCGTCGTGTGTTTGTGTAAGCGGAAGTATTCACGTTTTTTTTCAGCCTTATGAGCAATAACAATTCCTTCAAATTCAGGCTTCGAGCTTGGAGCGCCTTCACGCTGATCGAGTTGCTGGTCGTCATCGCCATCATCGCCATCCTGGCTTCGCTGCTCTTGCCGGCCCTGGCCAAATCCAAGGCGCAGGCCGTCCAAACCAAGTGCCTGAGCAACCTCAAGCAGCTTAATCTGGCCATGGTGATGTATTGCGGCGACAGCAAGGACCTGACCCCGAACTCAAACACGGTGGTCATGTCCGGGACCACCATGGCCATTTGGTGGTGGTACAAGGAATTGGACGAAACCTACGCCGGAATCAAGACTTCATCGAGCAATGACAAGGCCTTCCAATGCGCCATGGACCGGGGCTGGGTTGACCACAACTACCCCCATCCCCTTTGGACTTACTGGGGCGGTCCCGCCGCCCCTTCGGAGCCGGACTACAGCAGCTATGTCTATAATGGCTGCGACAACGACGACGGCACCGGCTATAACATGAACAATATCAGGCTGGCCACAGTCAAACACCCCACGCGCACCTGGCTGATGGCGGAATGGCCGATCCAATGGGCTTATTCCTGGCACTATAATTTGTATAAGATGCAGGATATTTCTTACAGCAATGCGCTCGCGAACGTCAGTTTCGTGGACGGCCACGTCGGTCTTATCAAATGCTACTACAATCCGGTTGATGGCAGCGCGCCGATTGCTTATCCGACTGCGGAGATTCCCGCATCGTGCAACTACCAGAATGCGCCCGATTAACGCGCCTGGTTTCCCTCCCGGCCGCCAGACCTTGATTGGAGAATTTTTATTTCCACCGCCTCAGCGGGGCGGATGCGACAGGCGGCCTGTCATGTGAATGACCGCGGCGCTGGATGATTTCACGGTCAATACGCATTGGTTGCCGGCGCTGACGCTCAAGGGCGTCCATGTTCCCTGCCACGGGGCGTTGTTGGCGATGGGCGAGCCGCCGAGCGTCGCGCCCAAGGCTGAGGCGTTGTTGGCCGGCACGCCATCAAGGACGATATATTCGCCGCTCAAGGCGCTGAAATGAGTTGTGGCAATGGTCACGTTCGCGTTGACGGCGGATGTGCCCGCGCCGGTCTTGTTGATCAGGGTGATATAAAGATTGGCCGCGTCGCCAACGGCGTAGCCGGTCACATTGATCCGGCCCGGATTGGAAAAACCCGTGTTCGTCATCACATGGCCATGGCTGCCCAGGTCAAAGGCCCTGATGCCGCAAGCTTTCGGACTGGCCTGGTAATTTTTGTTGACATCAAGATGGATGGTGTCCGTGGCCAGCCATTGCTTGTTGTGAAAATCGACTCCCGCACAGCAAGGACTGCGCGCGGCCTGCCAGTGCATGTAATCCAGCGCCCACAAGGCCTCGGCGAAGGCGTCGTCCGCGCCTTTTTTTCCGCCGGTGAACGGGTTGCATTCGGTCATGCGATAGGGCCGGCCGTTCGCCGCCACGGCGCCCGTCATGTGATCGTAAAACAGCGGGTAATCAGTCGCGGCCCAGCGCGCCGACAACATGGCGGAGATGGCGGCGGCGGCGGACAAATTCGTGTCAGTGCCGCCGTTGTAATTATGCTGGGTGACGGCAGCGATTGGCACGGTGATGTTACCGGCGACCGTATCATTGACAAAATTTTGCGTCCAGGATTTGCCCTGCCACCAGGTGTTGGTCACCCCGTAATCGTCGCCGGTGTCCGGCCCTTCGAAGGACGCGCCCGGCGCAACCGCGGCGATGGCGTCCGCAAATTTATTCCACTGCTGGAGGTAGCCCTTGTGCGCGCCGGAAGCCTTGTAATAAACAATGACGGGATCCGGCCCCTTTCCGGCCGGAGGATAATGGTAGCTTCTCCAATTGGGTTCGTTGCCGACGCAAAAAGAATCGAGTTGCGACCGGTAATTGGACCAAATGTGACGGCTGATCGCGACATCGTCCGCCTCATAATTTGTCGTGGCGTCGCCCAGCAGGCGCAGCGAGTAAATCACGCTCACGCCGGCTCGCCGGGCGAAGGCAAACAGGTTGTCAACCCCCGTGAAGCCGTCCTTGCCGAAACCGGGCGGGGTTTCGTTGTCCACCGATCCGCCGCCCATGCGAAGATTTTTAAAGGCGATGTTGCGGAACAAGGTGACGAGCTGCGTATTTGTGGCGCTGAACATGTAACCCGACGTCCCGGCATTGCCCCGGCGCTCACTGCCCGTTTCAAAACTGATCCCGGAAAAATTGCTTGATATGGCATTGCCTTGCGCCAGGGCGTCAATGTCGAAGGTGATCGGCGCCGAAGTCTGCGCCCGCGCCATGCCGGCCAAAAGGCAGCCGGAACAAATCCAACCCGCCATCCTTCGCATGGGTCGGAAAATTTCAGGTGGAGGCATGGAAAGCCGTTTTTTGCCGCCGTTATAAGGAGAAGGTGGGGCAGGGGGTGGATTGCGAGGTCGGTTCGAAAGTGACTTGGGTGGCGCCAAGGCGTTGCAGCCGGGCGCTGATCACGCGGGAGGCCAGTTCGGGGGTGTTGCAGTCCCGGCTGAGATGGCCCAGGAAGAGATGGCGCAGTCCGGGTGATATGATTTGTTCAATGATATCCGCCGCGCTGTCGTTGGAAAGATGGCCGTGCCGGCTTTGAATGCGTTGCTTCAAACTCCAAGGCCGGCGGGGGTTGTCTTGCAGCATTTTGGGATCGTGGTTGGCTTCCAGAAGAAGAACATTGGCCGGACGGATCCGTTCCAGCACCAGCCGGGTGGCGTGGCCGAGGTCGGTCAGAAAACCAACATTGCCGGCGGGAGTGCGAACCAGAAAACCCACCGGGTCCGAGGCGTCGTGCGGGACGGAAAAACTGTCCACCGTGATGTCGCCAATGGCGAAGGAATCGCCGGTGGCAAATAAATGAGAGTCAAACTGAATCTCCAACTGGGCTTCGATGGCTTCCTTGGTCAAGCGGTTGCAATAGACGGGGATCTGGAACTTGGCGGCCAGGGCCACCAAACCGGCGGTGTGGTCGGAATGTTCGTGGGTGATGAGGATGCCCTGGACGCTTTCCGGGGTGCGGGAGATGGTGGCAAGACGCTGGCGGATTTGGCGTCCGCTGAAGCCGGCGTCAACCAGAATGCGGGTTTCATCCGTTTCCAGATAAGCGCAATTACCGGCCGAACCGCTGCCCAGGATTGTAAGTTTCACCGCCACAGATAGACCTTAGAAGGCGGGGCGGGTTCCATCAATCCTTTTCTGTTTTTTCCAAATCCATCAATTCGCTCTTGAGCAATAATAAAATCGGGTTAACATCGGAAGCAATGTCTCAGGGACTCCATTTGTCACAGCGCATGTCGCTATCGCAAGTGCTGGCGCCGCAGCTCCAGCAGTCGCTGGCTCTTCTCCAGGCCCCGACATTGGAGTTGAAGGCGTTAGTGGAACAGGAATTGCAGCAGAATCCCATTTTGGAAGAAGTGCCGGCCTCGGAAGTGGAGCTGAACGAGAAGATCAGGAACGACGAAGCGGACGACGGCGCGATGGCTGCGGCCGATCTGGCCGAACCCCCCGCCGATTTAAAATTTGACCCAGCCACGGAAAAGCCAAGCACGGCGCCGGTGGACGATTTTCAGGCGGAGTTCGAGCGGTTGACCCAGATGGACCAGGAATGGCGCGATCATTTTGCCCAGACCAACCTGCCGGCGCGGCAGGGGCCGGAAGCGGAAGAGCGGCGCCAATTCATGTTTGATTCGCTGGTGACGGGAACCTCGTTGCAGGAACATTTGCTGGAGCAGATGCGGTATTCGGACATGACCGCGGAGCAAAAGCCGGTGGCGGAAATGATCATCGGGAATGTGGACGACCACGGTTTTTTAAAAGCGACGGTGGACGAGCTTGCCTTCACCACCAATCAGCCGGCGGACAAAATAGCGGAGGTGTTGAAGGTCATCCAGGGCTTCCATCCGCCCGGGGTGGCGGCGCGCGACATGCGCGAATGTCTGCTGCTGCAATTGGAACGCGCCGGCCGCGAAAAAACCATGGAGTACCGCATCGTGCGCGATTACATGGAAGCGCTCAAGAAACGCAAGATGCCGGAAATGGCGCGCGGCCTGGGCGTGAGCGTGGACCAAATCCAGGCGGCGGTGGAACGGATCAAGCACTTGGAACCGCGGCCCGGGCGCGAATTTCTGCCGGACGACGACCGTTATATTTCGCCCGAAGTGTTCGTGCAAAAAATCGGGGATGACTACGTTGTCACCACCAATAACGAACAAATCCCCCATTTGCGCATCAGCAATACCTACAAGGACATCATGTCCAAGGCCGACGCCACGGCGGAGGACCGCGAATACATCCGGGAGAAAATCCGGGCCGGAAAATTTCTGATCAAGAGCTTGCAGCAAAGGCAGCAGACGATATTGAACATTGGCAACGAGATTGTGAAACGGCAGCGCGAATTCATGGACAAAGGGGTGGCGTTTCTGAGGCCGATGACAATGGTGCAGGTGGCGGAGGTGGTGGGGGTGCATGAAACCACGGTGAGCCGGGCGGTTTCCTGCAAGTACATTGACACGCCGCAGGGAATTTTTGAGATGAAGTATTTCTTCACCTCCGGCATCCAGACTGAAAACGGCGGCGGCGTCTCCAACACCAGTGTCAAGGATATGGTGGCCGAAATGTTCGCCGGGGAAAACACGGGCAAGCCGCTGTCCGATCAGGAAATTGTGAAGATGCTCAAGGAAAAGGGCATCATCATCGCGCGGCGCACGGTGGCGAAGTACCGCGCCGAACTGAATATCCTGCCCTCCAACCTGCGCAAGGTTTACTGACCTTCCGCCGGGTTATTTCCGCTTCTTCAATTCCGCCTTGGTTTTCGCCTGAAGCTCGTCCAGTTCCGCCTGCAATTCATCCTTCTCCACCCTGGTCATCCGGTCGATGTAGAGGATGCCGTTGAGATGATCGACTTCGTGTTGGATGGCGCGGGCCAGCAGCCCGCCGCACTGGATGGCGAGCATCTCGCCTTTTTGGTTCATGGCCCGGACTTCCACCCTGGCCGGACGGGAAACCTCGCCGAAAATCTCCGGGAAGCTCAGACATCCTTCGGAACCGATCACGTGTTCGCCGCCCGGTTTGATTTCCGGGTTGAGCAAAATCAAAGGCATGATCGAGTTGGGGTCGATTTCCTTGCCGTCCTGCCGCACAGTGGAGGGACGGTCGGTTATTCCGCGTATATCCAGCACAACCAGCAACAACGCGCGCCCCACCTGCTGGGCGGCCAGACCGATGCCTTTGGCGCTCAGCATCGTTTCCAGCATGTTGTCGATCAAATGCTTGATTTCGGCGTCGATTTTCTCCACGCGGACGCCTTTTTGTCGCAGCACCGGGTGGCCGTATTTGACTATGGGGAGAATCATGGCGGTTAAAAAGTTAGAGCCGGGTACTGCATCATGGCGGCGACTTGTTTGATGGACGGGCTTTGGCCGGTGCGAACATAGCAGCCGCTGGTGGCGACGCCGGTCAGGACGCTCATGGCATTGTTCAATCCGAGCAATTTGCCCAGGCAAAAACCGGAGTTAAAATGATCGCCCGCCCCGGTGGTGATGAGCGGCTTGGCGACATAAGGACCGTTGACGATGTCCAGTTTCCCGTCGCTTACGGCCAGCGCGTAAGTCACAGGATGGACGACGAGGGTGCTGATCTTGAGTTTCGCCGCCACGGCCAGGCTGAATTCGCCCAGACTTTGCGCCGTGCCGGATTCTGGCTGAAGCCCGAAAACCTCGCCGATTTCGCGGACTTCCTTTTCGTTCAGGCCGAGGATGACGTGGAAATATTTTTCAAACCGTCCGATCAATTGCAAGGCGCGCAGAATATCCTCGCGGGTCCGTTTTTCGGGATCGGCCAGGTCGAAGAAAATAATGCGTCGCGCCCCATTCATGGCCGGGCAAACGTCGCGCAGGATGGCTTCCCAAAGATCGCTCATGTAGGGCAGCATGGTCCAGTTGACAAAGCCCACGAGGTCGGACGCCTTGAATTTGGCGGCGAACTTGTCCTGGCCGAAGCGTTCCTGGATGTTCTTCCAAGTCATTTGCTTGAGCGATGAATGTTTGCCTATCATGATTTTGCCGTCGTCGAATTCCAGCGCGTCCGTCGTGCCGGGATCGGCGATGCTGTAAACCTCGGCCCGGCGGGCGAATTCGTCAAAGACAGGATTTAGATTCGGATAACCGAGCAAGCCCAGATAAGTCACCTTGACCCCGAAACTGGCCAGGGCGTTGGCCATGATCGGACCGTTCCCGCCGAGTTTGGTCATTTGGGTGACCAGTTCGATATTGGTGCTTTTGCCGGCGGCGGCGGCGAACCGTTCGGCCAGTTTGGCGATGGCGGGGAGGCGGTGATATACTTCCGCCGTCTCCCGTTTGTCCACCACATGGAGAATTTCATCGACGAATCCGTCCAATCCGACAAACGCGGTAAAGGAGGCGGCCCGCCCGGTTTGGGCGAGGAGAGATTGCGCGCATCGGGCGCGAAGGTCGGGTATGTTCATTGCAAAATTCAAAGAGCTTCGGGCGGCACTCCCGCCACTTGCAGAATACGTTCCAAATCGGCGTCGTTGAAAAACTTGATTTCGACCGCGCCTTTTCCTTTTTGATAGCGCAGGGTGACCTTGGTGCCGAAACGTTCCTGCAATTTGTCGCGCAAGGTGTCCAGATGCGCGTGGTGCGGTTGCGCGGGGGCGGAATCCTTCTTTTTGTCCCCGGTCTTGTTTTGCAGGGAGGCAACCAGCTCCTCCGTCTGCCGGACATTGAGCGATTTTTGCAGGACGCGCTCCGCCGCCATCTTTTGTTCCCCGGGGGAGGAGAGGCCGAGTATGACTTTGGCATGGCCGACGGATAACCGTCCGTCGCGCACATAGGCTTGCACTTCCGGGTCCAGATTCAACAAACGAAGGGCATTGGCCACCGCCACCCGGCTGCGACCGACCTTGATTGCCGCCTGTTCCTGGGTCAACTGAAACAACTGGATCAACTGCGAAAAACCCTGGGCCTCCTCAATGGCGTTGAGGTTTTCGCGCTGCAAATTCTCGATCAGGGCCAGTTCCAAAACCGCGCAATCATCCGCCACCCGCACAATGACCGGCACATCCGCCAAACCGGCCAATTGCGCCGCGCGCCAGCGCCGTTCCCCGGCGATCAATTCAAAATTCGCGCCTTGGGCCCGCACGATGAGCGGCTGGACGATGCCTTGTTCCTTGATGGAATCAGCCAATTCCCGCAGCGATTCCGCGGTAAAATCCTTGCGGGGTTGAAAAGCGGAAGGGCGCACCTTGTCCACCGGCACGCGTTGCACATGTTCGCGCTTGTCGCCTGCCGGCGCCGGGGAGGGGGTCTCGCCCGATTTGGACGCGCCTCGCGCCCCGCCTAGCAGGGCGCCAAGTCCACGTCCTAAAACTGGTTTAGCAGCCACAACACAGAAATTAATGGGAAACCAACCAAGACGAAAGGCAAAAGATAACCCCCTCCCGCCGCCAATCGCTCTTGCAGGGGCGCGACCGGCACGCTTTGTGCATGTATTAATTCTGCGTATTGTCCAACCTAATGCGCGGAAAGCGGCGCTTGGTCGCGTAACAACCAGGCCGGGCGCCGTGCGATTTTTCGGCGTTTCCGGTTTTTCCGGTCTAAGAAAGTGATAGACAAATCCGTTCGGCTCAGTCAAGCTGCGGATGGTTCTAAAATAGCAATTGATGAAATAACATTATCTAAAATCTGCGTAGCTTTGCTACGGGCTGACCAGAAAACCGCGAAATTTTCCAGCCTTTCCAACATACCTCCAAGCGCGCCCCAATCGGGCGCGGCTTGGCGCGCTTTGTTGGAAGGCGCTTCGCGGTGCCTCTGGTCAGGGCGTGTTGAGTCCGCGCCTTTTCCGTTGCGAGGCGTTGTTGCGAAGGAAAAAATGAAAAAGATCGGAATGGTTCTTTTGGGATTAGGATTGTTTATCCCCCCGCTGCTTCATGCGCAAAACGCGCCTTTAACCCCAAAGGTTGTCACCGTTGCTGCCGCTGCCGCCCCTCAAACCGATCCCATTGCCTTCTCCAATGCGCCCATGGTGGGACAGTTTTATTCCGCGCAAAACCCCGATCTCCCGCCCGCTCCCAGCGACTTCTCTAATCTGCCGGTCTGGGACTTGGGCGACGGCAACTATCTTCTTGATGATTTTGATTCCGACCTGCGCCGCCAATCCGGGATTGGCGGGGCGGTGCAGGACGACAGCCCGCCCACTCCTCCCGGCGATGGCGGCAGCGGCGGCAGTCCTTCCACCAATGGTATATCCTACTCATTCGACACGAACGGGCTTTGGCTGGAAATGGTGGATGTCTCCACCAACGGTTTTGCCGATTTGAATCTGCGCAACGCCACCAACCAGATTTACGCCATTTGGGGCACGTCCGACTTGACGGGCGGTTGGACGGTGCTAACCGAAGTCTGGCCGACCAACGCATCGGTCATGCCGTTCACCGTGCCGCTGACGAACCAGCAAACCTTGTTCATGCAGGCGGAAGACTGGACGGGGGTGACGGAAAACGGCAACACCACGCCGGACTGGTGGTTTTGGGAATATTTCGGCACAACGGCTTTGTCGGACACCAACTTGGATGCGGAAGGCAGCACACTTTTGATTGACAATGAATATGGCATTGATCCCAACGCCATCAGTTTTTCTCTGAGCGTGGCAAACCAATACCTCAACACCAGCGCTGCGACAGTTCAGATTGCCGTTTCGGCAGGCACGCCCTCGTACGCGGCAGTCCTAGTGGATAGCACGAATTTTGCTGGAGCAACTTGGAATGCATACGTATCTTCAAACATCACTGTGAATCTTGGGACAGTGCAAGGCTGGCATAATGTATGGGTCGGGCTGCGCGGATTACCGCCGAATGCGGCCCAAACGTGGCAATGGGAATACTTAAATTTTTCTCTGCCTCCTGTGCTGAGTATTATCAGCCCGGCGGCAAACGTTGTTTCACAACCGATCATCCAAATAAATGGATACTGCCAGGAGCCTCTCGCCAGCATCAGCTACGACGTGAGCAATGCGCTTGGCGTTGTGACGAATCAGCCTTCCGAAATCACTGAACAGTTTTACGACACGAATTCTGCGGGTTTCTCGACCAATTATTTTGAGTGCGTCGATGTTCCGCTGAACAACGGCATTAACACAATCACGATTCACGCAATGGACTTGGCTGGTAATATCACAATAACTAATTTTAATTTCACGTTGGATTATTCCAGCAAAACGAATCCGCCTTCCGTCCAAATCAACTGGCCGCAAAATGGAACGCAAATCAGTGGCAACAGTTTTACTTGCCGCGGCTGGATAAGTGATTCCACTGCGACTGTCACAGGGCAACTCGGCCCAAACGGAAATATTTATCCCGCAATAGTCGAGAGAAATGGAAATTTTTGGATACAAAATATTCCCCTGGCTGCAGGCACGAATGCTCTATCAATCACAGTAATCGACGTGGTTAGCAATGCGGCTGTAACCAACATAAGCGTTGTTCAAAGCCCGTTGGCATTGGCGATAAACCCTGTAACCCCATCATCCCAGCTATGGCAGCCAACGGTGAATGTGACTGGAACGATTTCCGATACGACTTATGCCATATGGGTTAACGGAGTAAAAGGACTTCCTCAACTGTTTACACAAGCGGCGCGTGGACTCCTCCAACGCAGGGAATTCAGGCACCGAGTAAGAACGATACAAGCGATCAATTCCTTTTATGGACGGAAGTATTTAACCCCTAAAACTCGACATCCAAATTCTTCATAAAAACAAATGGATTGGAACCGTTAGAACGGCAGTTGCCCGGACGGTTGCGGTAGGTATAACAATTTCTTTTATCGGATTAATGGGGCTTATTCCTGCGGCATACGCGGCGGATGCTTCGTTGCAGACCGGCGAAGGAGCTATCACCCCGCTTATTTACGGCGAACTGAACGGATACGTTCGTCCAGTTATAAGTTTCAGTAAAGGATGGAACTGGGATACGACCGTCTATTTTGCGTCGACCAAGGTCAGCACTAATGAATGGTGGCTGTGCGTTACAAATCAAGTTGGATGCAAGGTGCGTCTATGGGCGCCTGACGGCACTGAGCTTAAACTGATTAAGCCGGACATTAGCGCGGTTTTTCATTTGCCGCACGAAATAACTATGTCTAACCTTTTGGAGTTTTTAAGGCATGGAAACAAAGGGCCGCAGCTAGCAACAGATTTGTATATTTCCCCGAATGCCATTGTGCAGGCTTACGAATTCCGGCTGGGAAAGTTCTTTGATATCCGATCAGATCAAGAATACAAATTAGAAATAACCCCGATGCTCTATAAAGCGCGCATAAAATCACGAGATCGACATACGGCCAATTACCTCTTCAAAAATGGAGGCATGGCCGATCTCGTTGAATTTCCGCCTTTCGAGTTAAAACTTCTGACAAACGGAAACGTGGTTTCCCTTAAATCATCACCACCATAAACCCCGGTCTGTGTTGTCAAAATCTTGCGCCTTGGGCGGCTTCCGCGCAACTGCCGATTAACTCATTGACGTGGGATATATATAATCCACCTGCTCTTCTCACAAGCGGACCGAGTGACAGCGATGAATTCCCAGTGTGGCAGAGCACACTGATAAATGGGATGCCAGCAGTTTCAGGGCCTTGAATCTAGTTATCTGAACCTAACGAAATTTATGAATATGCTAAAATCCATTTTGGTGGTGATAATATTTGTCTGTGGTGAATTGACAACGTGCGGCACCGATGCAACCAATATTGTCAGGGCAAAACACGGCGATTCGAATGTGGTCGCGCAAAGCAAGGGGTTTGAAGGCTTGTATATTAAGTTGCATTATGAACAAGGACGTTGGGGCTGTATAACGAATGGCATGTTAGTAACGGAAGTGTGCAGGGAGGACGCCAACACCACCCATCCAGACGACTTTGTCGCGCCGCCCCACGGCCAATGCCTTCTTCTGTCTCTTAGAGCCTGTTTGAAAAGTCAGTATTTCTCAGCCGAGACGTTTGAGCATAAGGCGAATCATAGCCAGATAGACCATGGTTTCGCCGGTTTCGGCTTGTCGTTCGTAGTCGCGATTG
>Ga0181535_10002879_pt1 | contig 20478 bp, 10 predicted proteins | sample PEATcosm2014_Bin_44_FD_119774 | JGI IMG/M metagenome (GOLD analysis project Ga0181535, IMG submission 119774) | Peatland microbial communities from MTU Mesocosm Facility, Houghton, MI, USA - PEATcosm2014_Bin17_30_metaG | ecosystem: Environmental > Terrestrial > Soil > Wetlands > Peat | place... | reverse complement strand
CCAATGCCCACTGTTCATCAGTCAGTTCCCAGCGGCCTGCCATCGCGTACTTGCGGAGATGCCTTGAGCACCCCCAGTTTCGCTCAAATCAGACCGCAGAATGTTTATGAGATAGGTTCTAGTGCGATTGGACGTGGTCGTCAGTGACAAATCGGGAAGCCCCATCACGGGACTCAAGCCTGAGGACTTTACCCTTTTCGACAACGGACAACCACTGAAGCTCGTTTCGTTTCGTGCACGCACAGACAAGCCCAAGTCGCTGGACGATCCGGTAGAGCTCATCCTCGTTATCGATGCGTTGAACCTCTCGTCACAGAAGGTTGCTGTAGCCGAGCGAGAAGCCGAGACATTTCTGAGAGAGAATCATGGGCAACTCGCGCATCCCACGATGGTTTACCGTCTTACTGGTTCAGGCTTGTCGGCTTCGCAGCAGCCTTCCGCAGAAGGCACGGCGCTTGTCCAGGAGGTCTTAGGCAAATCCAAGATGCGCACTGTTTGGCAAGAGCCCAGTCGGGTCATTGAGCCGCAGCTGACCCCAGATTACTCGAATGATCGGAATCGATCCTCTTTGAAGGCACTCGGCGCGATCGCAATCGAGGCGATGCAAAGACCAGGTCGCAAGCTCCTGCTTTGGATCAGTCCCGGTTGGCCGGCAGAAACTGGCGATTCCTCCTTCGAGGAGATCGTCGAGTTCTCCACCCGCCTCCGAGAGGCGCGAATGAGCCTCTACAGCGTGACCGCCTGGCCATACCCTAAGCGGGAATTCACCTACGAGGAGTTCCTGAAACCCGTTCGTAATCCGAAGGACGCGGTGCCGGAGGATATGGCTCTCGAAGTCTTGGCGACGAAGAGCGGTGGACGCGTGATGCCGCCCGCTCCGAACCTGGACAAACTGATCCGGCAATGCGCAGAACACACTGACCAGTACTATACGCTCACGTTCGATCCACCGCGGGCCACTGGCCCTGACGAATACCACTCGTTGAGGGTGACTGTTGATAAGCCCGAGGCTTCTATTCGGACCAACAACGAGTACTACGATCAGCCATCGTTCTACGACGAGCCCGCCACGCCGCGCGAGCAGGTGTCTGTGAAAAGACTGCAGGAGGTTCTGGAATCCCTGCGCTCTCAGCCCGGCTCCGATGCAGTTCGGCGCATTTCGGATCTCAGCCTCACCGAGCGGCTAAGTCGTACTGCACTCGAAAAGTTGGAATCCTTCGGCCACGAGCCAAAGGCGAAAGAAGCTTTGATTGCGCTATCGGGCAGTTCGGCGTTTCTGCCGCCGCCTAGTGCTGAGATTCTCTCCGAAGCGACCCCCAGCCTGCATGACCAGCAGGAGATGTTCGAGCGAACAGTTAACTATCTGCACGACGCGATCCCCACGATGCCCAATTTATTCGCCGGGAGGACAACGGTGCAGTTTGAAGAGTCGGCACAGAGTGATACCCAGGCATGGAAAGTCGCAGCGCCGGACCAGACGCTGCACCCATCGGAGCCGGAATCCGTCACCGTGCTGATTCGCCATTGGAAGGAAGTTACAGAGAAAACCAAGCTACCTAAGCGAACGAATCGCGGAACGCAGGGTCTCACCACCGAGGGAACCTTTGGTCCGATTCTCGCCATAGTGGCAGTGGTCGACATTTTAGGTTCCCACAGCCAAGTCACCTGGAGTCGATGGGAGCAAAGCCCTGAAGGGATGAGGGCCGTCTTCCGCTACAGCGTTCCAGGGGCGTCGTCCCATCTGGAAACGCGATTTTGCTGCCTAGCCGAAACGGACGGAACCGGGCCCTACGCCCCGATGAGCGCTTATCACGGCGAGATCACGATTGATCCTAAAACTGGCGCCATCTTCCGTGTCACCGCTCAGGCCGATTTTCCTCCAAGGTCGCCGATGCTCCGTTCGGATCTCATGGTGGAATATGGTCCAATCGTCATCGGAGGTCAAACCTACATCTGCCCGGCGCGGAGTGTAGCGATCTCACGGTCCCGCACGGTGAAGCTTCTGCATGTCTGGAATATGGACTTCGGCGTTTACGGGCCATTCGAAACCACCATTAACGATGTGACCTTCTCCGATTACCACCTGTTTCGCTCGGAATCTCGCATCTTGACGGACGCTCTTCCCACACCTTGAGAACCGACTCGATCACGTCCCTGCACTGGCGAATCCGCGAATCACGAGTTGGCGCCTATCTATCTCGATTTCCGATATCTATGTTTTCGAAGAGCGCATCATCGCCAAAGCGCTCATCGACCGCAGATAGGGAACGGAAAGTCGCCTTCTCGAATGTTTTCCGCGATTCACGGGTTCTGGTTGTATCACTCCTACACGATCCTGCTTTCCCCAGTTTTTTGCCTTCGGCGTCGCAAATCAGGATCGGGGACAAGTAGGATTCTTCGGGCGCAATCCGCCTTGAGAACAGCTCACTCCGCGCGAATCCCTCCTCCGAATCCTGATTGGTCTACGGCGTGAATCCAATACATTGCCAGGGTTGAGGTGTTCGTTCCGGGGCGAACCTCAACATTGCGACCAAGCGTCGGAGCTTGCTCGGGGACTGTGCGCCAACCGTCCGGTTGCGAAACATAGATCAACTCGGTACCGTCCGGTTGCGGTAACTGCGTCTTGACCAAGAAAGAGGAGGTCAGAACAATAATCTGAAGAGCCTTCTTGCCTGTGCCGCATCGATCGATCTCGGCTACACGGTATGGGCCAGGAAATCCGGCTTTTCGCAGTGCTTCCAGAACATGTGCTGTCCCTGCATTTGCTTCCGCCCCATGAAGAGGATGTGGTCTGGTGCTAACAATACGCGGCGGTTTCATCTCACCTGCATCGGGACTAGCCGGAATCACAAAAGCGACTGTGAGCTCTTGGTTGTTCGTTGCAAAGTTGAACACCGGGGCCGGCAGGACGACTGCCAGCAGGCAGAGCGCGGCCACGGAGACCAGAACGGCTGGCGTTCTGCGGGTTAATGTCACCAGCATCGCTGATGGGCCTACTGCTATCAACCACGTGAAGATTTGAAGTATGAAGTAAAGCGGGAGGATAGTGCCCAGTTCCCTCCAACCGTACCGCAATTGGCCTGTATAACCTTCTCGGATCATCCACACCACGAACACAGAGAACGACAGGATCCCCGTGGCCGCACCGACCGCCGCCACGATGAATGCGCCGCGACGGCTGGAGAGCCATCGGCGCGGATAAGCGGCAGCGGCAATGCCAACGGCAAACGCGAGCGGCAAGAGGATCAAGAACCAAACCAGTCTCCACTGGAACCAGGAAGATACAAGAGCTGCGAACATGCCCATTGCACGCGTAAAACCGAAAATGATGCCGCCTAGTACGAAAGCGGTACTGCTCGCCAGCCCCAACCGTAGGAAGCGACTCACTGGCCGCACATCGATTGCAATTGAACAGCTCTGTATGGCTTGGGATTTCATGGACACAAATATAAAACAAGAATCGCAATCACAGGAACTTTTTCTTCCTATCAATTGGTCTTCCAAGATTGTTCCCCAGGAAGTCACCTTTCCGACTGCCTTCCGCAATTCCTGTGCTCCAGACAGAATCACCTGCAACTCGTCGCCAATCCATTTTTCGGGTTGGGAAAGCACCCTCAGTCCTGCATCAGCCTTGAGGCGGAATCACCTGCTGCTGCGGATAAGACGGCTGAGGTGGCCAGCTCGCCTGGGGTGCCGGTATCACTTTCCAATCGGCGAAAGCGAGTACGAAGTTGAGTACCCAGCCGCCGAGCGGAACGATATAGAGCAACGAAAGCCACGGCGAAAAGCCGGCTTTTCTGCAGATGAACCAGAAAGGAAGAACCCTGAAGGGAACCACAACAAGGGCGAAAACTACGAAAAGGACGATCAGATGCCAAGGCTGAAGAAGCTCTCCCATCGCGGTCTCCTAAGTGCGAGTTTTCCAACGCGCCATCGTAGCACGTGTATGGACAAATTGTCGTTCCGAGCAGATGACCGGCCAGCCGGAGATTGGGCGAAAACCGGGCCAAGTTCCCACATGCCGACCAACCAGGTTCTACCACCGTTCAATAACCTGGACTGGCGATTTCGTACCGGCGCGCAATCTCAGACCGACGATGGAAAGGCCAGCGGCACTCGCTGGACCCAATTTTACACAAGGAGCAGCCACTCAATACTGCCGCGAAGAACAGTGGTTCTCCATTTTAAGCGACTCGCGCACATAGGGAACCGGACCATTAGTTAAAGCCATGAATGACGGAATCGGCGCTGACTGTACGAAGGCAGCCTTGGAAAGCGCAATTCCCCGACAAGATCCTCTAGTTGTCGTCGAACTCGATCGCTGACTTGAGGGAATTGAAACCCTATCACGCTCTCTGATCGGATCGCTCGTACGCAGCCTCTCACTCGGATGGGCATTTGGTTGACGCAGAAGGTCAATTCCACGATCTCGTTCTTAGTAAGCGTCAGCGACCTCTCGGACTCCATCAGGCATCCGCCGATACTTAAATTGATGATCGTGGCTGGACAAGGCTTATTGCAGGCCGGCAGCGTCTGGATGCCGGCGGCTCCCGAACATTGAAGACGGGGTGCGCGGCGAAGTTCTTCGCGCGCCTTTAGTTCTCCGTTCGCATTAGATTCCTGGCTCATTAGATCGATCCGTTCATCCTGGTGCTTGGTGGCGAGCCTTGCGCAAACCGGTTAGGTCATCCCTCGCGATGAGCACCTTATGCTTGCGGTTGACGCAAGAAAGTGCTCCCCGTGTCAGGAATGGCCAACTTTGAATATCTAATATCGGCATTTGGTCGCCGCTTTTTCTCTTCTTGTTCATCCTGGCAGGACTAAAGCGCTCATGCGGTTAGCTTGATTCGGAATTTCCGTCAAGCAAGAAACGAGAAGCGATGACCAGAAAGATGCTCGGAGTTTTGGCTTGGTAAACTTCACAAGAGGAACGCGATATCCCCCGATCACAATCGGAACACAGAACAATGTAGGTACGGAGAGTTCTTATGATTAGGCGCGGTTGACACCCAGCTTTATCGGGTGGTGGTAGAGGAAAATATTGTGGCCGTCAGTCCTCAGGCCTGGCCGGCTGCGAATGAATTCCCAGACCCTGCCCAGTGCTTGGCCCCACGCCGAGCCAACGACGCCCGGCGCGACCTCGCATCGCTCTGCAGCCAATTTACGGCGGTGAACAATCTGTACGTTGACGGTGACCGACATTCCTTAATCATAAAACCAAGATCGTGATCGCTGTCAGCTTACCTTCGGCAACGAGGCTCAGGCGTCGGGCGAATTCGGCGCACGATGTTCGGGAATGACGATGTCCAAACGTCAGGAACTCTTCGGTCGGATCACGCGCCCACCTGCTTCGCAGCGCCTTCAGGCGTACCCCGGTTTGCGCCGACTCCCGGGTTGGAGAAGGTTGCGACAATGCAGGAGCGAAGGGACGTTGGCTAACTCAATCAGAGTCTTTATTCGAATTCAAGCTCCAGGCCGTTTCCGCTATCGGGTACGGTTACCTGCCAACAGTGGGTTACATCGTTCCGGATCGTATTGACAGCTCTGCTTGCCAGCTTCGCATGTCCCTTGGAGGCATCCCAGCCGTAAACTTCGATTGTGATCGCCGACCACCACGCCGCGTAGCTCCCCACGTGAGGACCCACCCGAACGTGAAGCGTGTTGTCCTCCAGGGAGCAGGTGCTCGCGATGCGCAGATACTTTCCTTGCTTGAAGTCGTAGGACTTACCATCATCCTGATAGAGCGTGCCTTTGCAGTCTTCACCCACATAGACTCGCAAAATAAGAGGACCGACCGGAGTTTCCATTGTGCTCTGCGTGAGCGGCGCAATGGGAATGATCGATCCGCCTCTCGCATAGACCGGCAGCATAGATGTGCGTGGCTGAACCATGAATGGCTTGAAGGCAACACTACCGGCTTGCGGCTGCGCCTCCTTCTTCTGCTCTGGATCGTGGCTCTCGATTGCGATTGATCGATCGATTCGTTCGCCTGTCCAATAGTCGTACCAGATGCCCGGCGGCAGTTGGACCTCATATTTGTCTAACTCATCCGGGTACGGAGCGGTCGCAACGAGAATATCCGGACCGAATAGAAATTCGCTCTGCGCGTCTAAGTCAATAGGATGACGGTCCTGCGCGGCGTCCGGGAACTCAAGAAAGAGAGGCCGCTCGATTGGCAGGCCTGTTCGCGACATCTCCTCTGCCGTGGTGTAGAGATAAGGCATCAGCCTGTAGCGCTCTTCGATCGCACGGCGTCGGATCGCCTCATGCTCGGGCCCGTTCACCCATGGCTCCTGATCGTTGGTTCCGACGGCAGTGTGATCCCGGTCGATCGGCTGAAAGGCAGCAACCTCAAGCCATTTCGTCAGCAAATCCGGTTGCGGCGAACCGGCGAAGCCGCCCACATCCGCGCCACTGAGCGCGAAGCCACTCAGGCCAAGGTTCTCAAGCATCGGAGTCGTCAGGCGAAGGTGATTCCAGGTTGAGCTGTTGTCGCCGGTCCATGTAGCTGCGTAGCGCTGGCCGCCCGCATAACTGGCTCGAGTCAGCACAAATGGGCGAACATTGGGTTCCAGTGTTCTTAGGCCGTCGTAGGTCGCGCGCGAGTTCTCCATCCCATAGACGTTGTGAATTTCGAGGTGAGTCGCCGTGCGCTTCTCGAAACCAGGTTCATCGATTCGATGCTGAATATTGCCAGGCATCGTCTTTGAGTCGACGCCGAAGATCGCGGGCTCGTTCATGTCGTTCCAGAAACCCGCGATGCCGTCAGCCACGAAGTCCTTATAGAGCGAACCCCACCACGATCGCGTCTCAAGCCGTGTGAAATCGGGAAAGACAGAATCGCCCGGCCAAACTTTTGCCACATAGGTTAAGCCGCCCGGTCTCTTTACAAAATGATCGCCCGCCACACCCGAGTCGTAAGGAGCGTAACCGGCATCCGGCAGAGCGGCAATGTGAAGATCCGTGATGGCAACGACACGAAAGTGTTGCACCGCAAGATCCTTGATCATCTTTTCAAAAGCCGGAAATCTCTCGCGGTTGACGGTGAAGGGCCGATTGTTTTGTTGATAGTCGATGTCGAGATAGATGGCGTCGGTGGGAATCTTGTCGGCGCGCAGGCGATCTGCAATCTCACGAACTTTGGTTTCCGGGTAGTAGCTATAACGCGATTGCTGATAGCCGAGCGACCAAAGTGGCGGGAGCGGAGTGGGACCGGTCAGCCATGCATATTCCTCAAGAACCTGCTTGGGGCCAGGACCATAAAGGAGGTAGTAGTCGACCGGGCCGTCAGGCGCGCCGAAGGAATATGCGTTAGCGAGTTCCTTGCCAAAATCGAAGCTCGCCCGCCAGGTATTGTCAAACAACACGCCGAGGACGCGGCCCTGGTTCCAGGATAAGAAGAACGGAATGCTCTTATAGATCGGATCCGTAGACTCCTGCCAACCGAAGGCGTCTGTGTTCCAATCTGTAAATGCCTGGTTGCGGCGGTCGAGTGGGCCAACCTTGTCGCCGAGCCCAAAGAAGTGTTCCTCAGGCCCCATCGACTTATAAACCCGGAAAGTCGGGCCATGGAATTCTATTGTGCGATCGTCCCGTTGCAGAATGTGGCCAGAGAGATCGCTGACCGTCAAACGTAGTTCGCTGTCGAAGCTGACCCTCAGCGCTTTAGTGCTGAAGCCTGCTTTTTCCGGCGTAACCGGGAGACTCGCCGTGCGCGATGTGTCCAGCACAGCCCAGGAGGCATCCTCACCGAGTCTTCCGTTCTGACCGGCACGAACGCGTAACACGTCGTCGCGTAACGCTGTTACTTGAATCCTAACTCCATTGCCCAATAACTCAATGCCGTTAGACAGCCGATGGGTCTGTGCGGTGGCCCCATGAGCTTCGGACGATGTTTGCGCTGCGGCCAGTGGAGGCAGCAACGCGCCGCCAATGAGGAGAATGATATGAACCGCACGGACGCAATTGGGATGAGTTGTCACCAGCCTGCCTCTTTGTTGAAATCACTGCTTTGATTATGGTTCTCCGGGACCTGCTGTTGTCGAGCTCGAATCACCGCAACTCATAAATCGTCATCGATTCTGCTGCTTCTTCGATTTGCAACTTGCCGCCGTTGAGTTCCGGCACGGCTCCCGCAGTTGGAGCAAGCGGGCGAAATTGCGTGCATTTAGAAAGCGCCGTCTCATCCACGGGCAGATCGAGGACCCTGCTTTGCCGAGCCTTGTTGACGGCGATCAGAAATGTTTGCTTCGAATGATCGGTCGAGCAGCCTGAGCCGTCGGTTGACCGCGAAAACGCGAAGAAATCCTCATTGGCGAATAGGTTTTGTTCGATCCCTGTCTGCAACGCCGGATATTCTGCACGTAACTTGAGCAGGCCCGAGGTCCACGAGAAGACCTCCTCTTCTGTAGCTGTACGGCTCGGTCTGTTGAGTGCGCTGTGTGTGTCTGCCGCAAAGCCGCCAGGAAAGTCGCGGCGGTTGTCCGGGTCCTCGCGGCCCGCCATTCCGATCTCGTCTCCGGAATAGATTTGTGGCATTCCGCGCAAGGTAAGAATAAGCCCCATCGCCAATTTGAGTTTAGGCACAGAGCCGGCAACCTCGGTGAAGAAGCGTGTCGTGTCGTGGTTGCCGATGAACGTGATCAGCCGCTCTGGATGCGGATAAAGCGCATCCTGGCGAAGGACTTTGGCCAGATTCGTCATCGGCCTGCTATGAGCCAGGACATCGCGCAGAGCAAAGTAAAGCGGAAAATCAAGGGGCGTGTCGAGTCCAGTGTCAATGCCGCCATGCGCGACTCCTCCGGCGAAGAACGAGGTAACCTCAGGATCGCGATGGAAGATCTCGCCCGCGGTCGCCAGGTGCGGATAGATGCTATGCAATGCCTCATGGTAGGCCTGCCAGAAGGCGCGGCCTACATAGGGAAAGGTATCTAAACGAATATCGTCGAGGTTGACCGTCTCAATCCACCACAACGCATCCTGGATCAGGTAGCGCGACACCAGGGGATTCTCCTGGTTGAGGTCGGGCATGGCATCGGTGAACCAGCCGGTGGTGATCGCGCTCCAGGCTTGAGGCGGCGCGTGCGGATCCACTAACTCATAAAAGTCATGCTGCGCTGTGCGATGATTCTCGAGCGTACCGTGAAACCAGTCGGGCGCAGGCGGATCGAGCACCCACGGATGCTGAACGCCTATGTGGTTGGGCACCAGGTCGATCACCAGCTTCATTCCTCTGGCGTGCAACGCATCGGACAGACGCCTGTAATCCTCGATGGAGCCGAAGTGGGCGTCTACAGCATATAAATCGGTCGCTGCATAGCCATGGTAGGATTCCGGCATCGCGCCGTTGGATGCAACCGGCGTGATCCACAGCGCCGTGACGCCAAGCTCACGCAGATAATCGAGATGCTGCTCGATGCCGGCGAAGTCTCCGCCGTGCCAGCCGCGCGCGGCTGCGCGATTGAGGCCGGCCCGCTGTCTGGCAGGGCTGCCATCGGCGAAGCGGTCGGTCATGATCAGATAAAGCACATCGGCGGAAGAGAAGCCGCGATGCGCATCAGGGTCGTGGGATCGCTCGGCGAGTTGGAAGGCCTGGCGCGCCTGGCCCCCGTCGTTCGTGGCTATTATCCATAGGGTTTGCGGTTCGGCATTCGCGGTCTTAAGCCAGAGGAAAGCCCAGTGGCCGTTCTCCGACGCTTGGGTGCGCTCCAAACTTACGCCTTCGCCGTTCAGCGTAAATCGCGCCCCGTTCAAGCTCTCGCCATGTACCAGGAGCATGGGGTCCGGCAGTACAGCAAACCAATTTGGTGGATCGATCTTGTCTATTTTGGGGGCCTGCGGGGGTTGAGGGAGTTGCGGATGCGTAACTTGCGGCCATATTGCGGCCATCGCGCAAATCAGCCAGGAAGTCAAAAGGATGTGAGGCGGCAATCGCACAGGGTTCTCCAAGGGTTGCTCAGTTGAAGAGAGCGAGCGAACTTTCTTTCCGGCGCTCTGGCGCATGAAAGGAAAGCTGAGCCGGGAGAGAACCCGCGGCGGCCCCAGCGGAACCGCCGCGGAATGGAAAGGCAATCGAAAGGTCAAAAGGTGAAACGAGCGGCCAACTGGATCTCGCGGTTGCTGTAGACCTGAACTCCGTTGATCTGGCCGAAGTTCCCATCGGACAACTTGCTGTCAGGGTTGGTGAATTCAGCCGTGTTGAAGAGGTTGAAGGCGTCGCCGTGCAGTTCCAGAACATATCGATCTGTCAAATGGAGATTCTTTTGCGCGCTGAAGTTGACCACGCGGTATCCCGGCCCGAAGACCTGATTGCGGCCCAGCGTTCCGAGGCGCGTGTACGTGCTTGCCCCTGAGACGCTGCCAGTGACCGTGGGGGGATTGGCGAACGAAGTCGGATCGAACCAGTATCCGGTGATGCTCTTGGGATACTTGATCGACGTTGCCAAGTCTGGACGGTTACCGGGTGCGGCCTGTCCTGTCGAGAGATCGACCGGCGTACCCGTCTGAAGGAGTGCAATCAGGCTCGTCTGCCAGCCGCCAACCAACCAGTCCACCGGACGCGAAACATTTCCGGCGAACTTTTTGCCGCGGCCAAAGGGCAGGTAATAGAGAATCGACGAACTGAATACCTGGCGTTGGTCCTGGCTGGCATTGCCGTAGCCTGCCATTGGGTTGTAGTAGAGTGCCGCGCTCTGCGATTGGAAGGCGCCCGGCGAGTCATCCAGCGTATGCGACCACGCATAGGATACCGTTCCGGTGAGTCCGCTGTTGGCGCGGTGCTCGGCGTGAATCTGCAAGCCATCGTAGTTGGAGACGCCGTTGTAGTTGTTGTAGTTGATACCGCCCAGGCCGGGGAAGTTCTGTGCTCCCGTTGTGAACTGATTGAGGTTGTATGGGTAATACGTCGAGAGATTGCTGCCTCTGGTCCCGACATAGGCGATATTGACGACGTTGCTGGCGCCAAACTGCCTTTCCAGTTGCAGATTCCACTCCTGTACCTTGGAGTTTGCGTTATTACGATTGACAGCAATCATGCTGGTGCCCGCCGGCGGATGCGCGGGGTCGAAGTTAGGATAACCGCGTGCCGGCAGTGCGCTTACGACTGTAGCCGGGCTGGTGTATCCCGTGCAGTTGTAGCCGCCGTCCGAAGCCATTGGGGAGGGCGATGTCGCAAGCTGTCCCGTGAATGTAATGCAATAGCCGTTGGTGGCCAGATAGTCGTTGCTGCCGCCGAAGGGAGGCTGTTCCCCAAGCTGGTTGTTGATCCCACCGTAGTCAAGGAAATAGAAGATGCCGTATCCGCCGCGAACCACGGTTCTTCCGTTTCCAAACAGATCGTAAGCGAAGCCAAAGCGCGGACCGAAGCTGCTGTAGTCCTGGTTGAGAATGCTCTTGGAGACACCATTCTTACCCGCAAGCAGCACCGTGCCGGTTGCGACGTCAAAGGAAGACTGCTGGTTGTGCGCCTCGTAGGGATGTGAGAGGTAATCCCAGCGCAGGCCGAGATCGAGCGTCAGGCGGTGGTTGAACCGCCAGGTATCCTGCCCGAAGATGCCGTCTTCCTGGCCGATATTGGCAAAATAGCCTGATTGTGAACCGATCTGATACTGATCCATGCCTCCTGCCAGTAACTCGGCAACCTCGTAGCCAGTGAAGTCGACCGTCCCTTCGTCGATCCAGAAATACCCTTTCCCTTCCTGGGGATTGAAGAACTCCACCTGGCGGCGCATCAGCGTTCCGCCGAATTTGAAGGTGTGCGAGCCGCGCCCCATGCTCACAGAGTCGGTCACTTCATAGGTGTTCTGTGGGACGGCATAGAGACCGTAGTCACCCGTGTATTCGAGGTCTCCTTTCCAGCCGCCAATCAGTGCTCCGCCGGTGGTCTCCGTATTGATGTTGGCGTTCACGATGCCCAGATCCTTCGAGACATACTGGCCAAACAACGGCGGCGTGTAACCGTAGTTGTCGCGGCTATACGCAATATGCGCTTCGTTTACGATGCTCTGCGAAAAAAGACGCGTGTAGCCAATGTCATAGCCGCGCGCATGGGTGGGATTGATGCCGGTGCCGCCACCCGCGGGAAGCTTCTCGAATTCAGAGGTCTTCGTATTGACCGAGTTATCGTAGCTGAAGCGGAAGAACGCAGTATCTCTCGATGTGGCATTCCAATCAATTCTGCCGTCGAAGGTGTTGTACTTATTGGCCTCCGACTGATTATCCAGGTAGTTGTTGTGGTAGCGATCTGTGCGGGTCGGCATGGGAAATGCATTGAGGTAGTTCTGCGCAGCCTGATTCATCCGGCCCGGTGGAATTACATTGGCCTTCCCGTTATAACTGAACTGCGCCGGCGGCAATAGCCCGGCGGGGTCGCAGGTGGAGGGATCGAAAATAAACCCGCCCTGTGGAGCGCCCGCCGGGGCGTAGGTCGACGCGCCGGCATACGGCACCTGCTTGCTCGACGATGGATCGGTGTAACTGCCGGGATAGCAGCGCGGATATTGCGATGTGCTCCCGCTGAGTGATTCCATTCCGCTACTGAGCAGTTCGGAAAAGTCCCCTGTGCGCATCAGCGTAGTGGGAACCGTCAGATAGTGCGAGGGAACGGCGATCGTCTCGCGCAGAGCCTGGTAGTCGCCGAAGATGAAAAGGCGGTTCTTCAGGATAGGTCCGCCCACTGCGAAGCCAGGCTGGTTGCGCAGGAAGCCCCCCGCCGGCGACGCCGGAGCGCCGTTGAAGCGGTAATTAGGGTTGGAATCGAAGCTGCGGTCGCGATAGAACTCGAAGACCGCGCCATGGTAATCGTTGGTGCCGGACTTGATTGAACTTACAACGATGGCCCCGCCTGCGCGGCCGTATTCGGCCGGAGCGACGCTGGTATTGACCTTGAATTCCTGCGTCGCATCGACGGACGGGAAGAACAAGATCGTGTTGACCAGGCCGTCGTTATTGTCCACGCCGTCCAGGATGTAGTTATTCGCCTGGGGACGAAGGCCGTTGATAGAGAGCGCGGCGCCGCCGCTTTCGTTGAAGCGGGCTGTTTCGGTCTGGTTGTTGCTGCCGCCGCCGCTGGCGTTGTCGCCATAGGCGCCGCGGGTCACGCCCGGCGTCAATAGAGCAAGATTGCTGAAGTTGCGGCCATTCAAAGGCAGTTCCGATACTTGCGCGCTCTCAATCGTGGAGCCGATCGTCGCGTCTGAGGTGTTCACCAGCGGCGGGGCCGCGGTAACCTCGACGGTCGTCGATCCGCCGGCGGCGCTTAGCTGAATGGGAAGGTTCTGCGTGGTTGTGACGGTGATTGTCACCGTAGTTGACTGCGACTGAAACCCACTCGCCGCGGTCACTATCGTATAGGTACCGCGGGGCACTGCCAGGATTTTGAATTCGCCCGCGCCACTGGACAAGGCGCTGAGCTTGAGTCCGTTGTCGGCATTCGTAGCCGTAATCGTTGCGCCGGGGATCACCGCACCTGTCGTGTCGGTGACCGTTCCGACGATGCTGCCCGTGTCGGTTTGTGCCGACAGCCGGGGGAGCGTCAGGCAGGACAGCATGAGCGCAATCGCCACGAAGATCCGGCGAAGGCGATGCTGCCCGTTGGGGAGTAAACGGGCATTCTTGTACATCACGAAAACCTCCAGACACAACCTTGTGTTGCTTGGGAATTCAGTTCCAGGGAAGTGGCCGTTCCAGCGTCTCTCCCCGGTAGCCGATTTAGACGACACTCCTTCAGGTCTGCAATGGTCAATTCACAGCATGCCAATTCGCCATCAATTGATCTTCTTCAGCTAAATGATCTATCTTTCTCTAAGTTGGAGGCGGACTTCTCCTGAGGTCGGGGCGATCAATGAGGTGTTCAACCGGCATATGTAGCCGGTGAAGCGCCCGTCAGGACACTCGCCGCGAGGATTCGCTGGCCAGTCATGGCAACGAAACAGTACAGCAACGGCGCCAGTCGTCTGCAGTTCGGTGTCTTTGAAGCCGATCTGACGAGTGGTGAATTGCGTCGATCCGGTGTGCAAATCCGGCTGCAGAGCCAGCCCTTCAAACTGCTGGCGGCTCTGCTCGAGCGGCCCGGCGAGATTGTCTCCCGAGAGACGCTGCAGCAACAACTTTGGGGCACCGAGACAACCGTCGACTTCGACCACAGCCTGGGCATCGCCGTAAACAAGCTTCGGGAGGCCCTAGGCGACCACGCCGAGAATCCGAGGTTTGTTGAGACGCTGGCCAAGCGCGGCTATCGGTTCATCGCCCCAGTAAAGGCAGTTGAGGTTCAAGTCTCCCCACCAAGGCCTGAATCCCCCTCGGCCAGTGTAGTTTCCCTGCCGCGCGCTGCTGACAGGGCACTCTGGTTTTGGATTGCAGCTTTGCTCGTGTGTGTCTGCATCGTCCTGATGCTTGTTCTGCTCATTCGTCCGGCCGCTCGCCGGCCGTACCGGGTGGAGCAGGTCACTCATTCCGGGCATGTCCTTACCAACAGCTTGAACGATTTGGACGTAGAGAGCTTTTCCAGCTCCGCGAGCGACGGCACTCGGCTCTATTTCTCTCATATGGAGAACGGCAATCCGGTGCTGGCGGTTGCCCTGGCCGCCAATGGCGAGATCAGCCACTTCAACCTGCCTTCCGAGATAGGCGCCCCGCTGATAGGATCGCTTTCCCCGGACGGATCGAAACTGCTGATTCACAGTCATCTGCAGGCAGAGCCCGAGCAGCCTATCTGGATTGTGCCCACGCTGGGTGGCGACGCGCGCCAAGTTCCCAACGTGCAGGCTCACGACGCAACCTGGATGCCCGATGGACGACGTCTGCTGGTCGCAAGCGGCAACGAGTTGACGATTGTGAACGCCGACGGCAGCGAATCGCAAAAGCTGATTGCCACCTCCGGCCTGGCGTTTTGGCTGCGCTGGTCACCTGACGGGAGGAGATTGCGCTTTACACTCCGCGATCCCAAGCGGCAAACTTCGGAGTTGTGGGAAGTTAAGGTCGACGGCAGCGATCTTCATCGGCTGTTGCCCGGCTGGAGCCAGCCCGCCTCGGAGTGCTGCGGAAGCTGGACCTCCGACGGAAGGGAGTTTGTCTTCCAATCCTGGCACAACGAAAGCGGCCACAGCGAGATCTGGGCCTTGCGGGAACATCCGTGGTTCATGAAGGACCGCGCCCCCAGGCAGATCACCAATGGTCCATTGGACTATGAGGCGCCCAGCACATCGCCGGGGAGCCATCGCATCTACTTCATTGGAGTCAACTCGCAGATTGAGTTGTTGCATGCGCTGCCGGGTTCTCCGGTCTTTGCGGCTTTGGAACATGAGTTAAGCGCCGCAGACCTGGCAGAATACTCCCCCAACGGTCAATGGGTTGCTTGGCTCAATGCCTCCGACGGTTCCCTGTGGCGCAGCCGCGTCGACGGCAGCGATCGCATCGAGTTGACCACACCGCCTCTGCGCATCTTCACTATGAAATGGTCGCCCGATAACAAGCGCCTCGCATTGATGGCCGAGGCGCCGGGGATGCCCTGGAAGCTCTACCTGATTGACTCGGAGGGCGGTAAACTCACTCCGCTGCTCAACGAGGACCGCAACGAAGCCGATCCCGCTTGGTCGGCCGACGGCCACTCGATCGTCTTTGGCAGGCCTCCCGACCGCATGGACAGCCGGCAACCGAAGGCAATCTTCGCGCTGAATGTTGAAACTCACGAAGTCACCGAGATTCCCGGCTCGGCTGGTCTCTTTAGTCCGAGACTTTCTCCGGATGGCCGCTACATCGCCGCGATTCGTTTGGACCAGAAGGCCCTGCTGCTCTTCGACCGCGCGCAAGGGCGCTGGACGACTCTGACCACGCACGGTGTCGGCGACCCCGCCTGGTCCCGCGATGGCCGTTCCCTCTACTTCCAGGATTTTCTTGAAGAAGGTAAGCCCATCTATCGCGTTGCCGTACCCGAGGGACGGATAAAGACTGTGGCCGCCATCGCCAATTTAAGACCGATTGCCGCAACCGACTATCGCCTGATCGGCCTCGCGCCGGGCGACCTGCCCGTCGTCAGCGCCCGAACTTCTACGGTCAACCTCTATAGCGTTGACCTGGACGAGCGTTGATCTGCCGCATCAAAATGACTTACCGAAATGGCTGGCTTTTCACCCGTCCTGCGCCTTCTCTTAGAGTCAGAAGCTGGTTGGCCGCAACGGATTTGATGGACTCGACCAGCCCCGACGGCCAATGCACTTCAACATCTGCCATCGTTGCAGCGCCGAGCCCGAAGTGCAGCCGCGGGTCGTTCGATGAGAGAAAGCTGGACTGGCTTAAAAGCTCCTGCACCTGAACCCTGCCTCCATAGTGCACCAGAACGCGCGCGCCGATGGCGCTGCGATTGCTCTTCGTGCCTTCCAGACGAATCTTGATCCACTGATTGCCCGGCGGAGCATCGTTGCGCAGCAGAGTTGGCGGCTCATTCACATTCATGATCAGCACGTCGATGTCGCCATCATTGTCGAAGTCGCCAAAAGCAGCGCCGCGGCTGCAATGAATCGCATTGATGTCGGGACCGGCCTCCGCGCCTAACTGGACGAATGTGCCGTCGCCCTGATTACAAAAGAGTATACGCGGGCTGCGCGCGGGAAATCTCGGGTTAACCCGCGCAACCTCTGGGTAGACGGTGCCCGTCGTGATTAGGATGTCGGGATAGCCGTCGTTGTCGAAGTCGACCATCCCTGCGCCGAAGCAGACGAAGCGAGTTTCTTTGTTGAGGCCGGCCGGAATCGTCACGTCGTCGAAGTTACCTTTGCCATCGTTGCGGTAGAGGCCAGTTGGCTGATTGTAGTAGTGAGTCCTCACCAGGTCGGTGTGGCCGTCGAGGTTGTAGTCGCCTGCGCCGGCGCCCATGCCGCCCATCTGCCGGCCCTCGCCGCTGAGCGCGATGCCGCGAAACAAAGCCTCCTCGCGAAAGGTGCCGTCGTGGTTGTTCATCAGCAGCAACGATGGAGTCGAATCGCAGACCACGAAGATATCGGGCCACCCGTCCTCATCGGCGTCGATTGTGAGAACTGTAAGTCCATACGACCCGCGAAAACCAGCGACGCCCGACTCCTTCGAAACATCGGTGAAGGTGCCGTCGCCATTGTTGCGATAGAGGTAGTTTTGCGCTTTGGGCAGGCCCTCGGGACCGCACATCGTTGGCACGCCTTCATAGTTACAGTTGGGCACCGCCAACGACGGCTTGGGCGCTGTCGCCATGTCGATCTCGAGATAATTCGAGACAAATAAATCGAGCAGCCCGTCGCGGTTGTAGTCCAGGAATGCACAGCCGGTGCTGTAGCGGGTCCTGGGATAGAGCAGCCCCGCAGTGCCCGTCACGTCGGTGAATGTGCCGTCACCGTTGTTCCGATAGAGTCGATTCTGTCCGTAATAAGTGAGGAAGAGATCCTCAAATCCGTCGTTGTTGTAGTCGCCCACGCAGACACCCTGGGCCCAGCCCGTGTCGAGCAGGCCGGCCTTGGCAGTCACATCCGTAAATGTTCCGTTGCGATTGTTTTTGTAGAGGCGATTGCTCGAGTTAGCCGGAGTGTCTTTGAGACGCCGGCCGCCGAGGATGAAGATGTCCATCCATCCGTCGTTGTCGAAATCGAAGAAGGCGCAGCCGGTGGCCATCGACTCGACGATGTAGGTGAAGCTCTCCGGCTCGCCATAGACCATCGTTGCAGTCAGGCCGGCTGCGTGGGCCACATCCACAAAGCGGGAAAACGGCGTAGCTGGTTTGCGGGCAGGGACGGCCGACAACAATGCGCACGGAAGAAAAGCAGGCGCAAGCGCCGCAGGCATCGTCCGAAGCAGGCGCCGACGCGACCAGGGGCGGATTTCGCTGTTCTTCCTCACGACGGGCTTCCTTTCCGGCTAAGAATTTGCGCGCTCTAGCGATGCTCCAGCGCGGCGGCCAGTTTCTTGCTCAGTTCCAATGCGCTGGCGTTGTTTGGTTCCAGAGTGAGAGCGTGAGCCACGGCATCCTGACCTTCCTGAAACCGTGACTCCGTCCCCAGCGTAGCCGCGAGAGAGATCCATGCCTGCGCATTCTCGGGGGCTATCTTCACCACGAGGCGGAACTGCCCCTCGGCGGCGGCATTGTTGCCGGCCTGAAACTCCATGTAGCCGAGCGCATAGTGCGCCAGGACAGAATTGGGATCGGCCTGGATCGCCTGCTCGAGCGCTGTACGTTGGCCCGCTTTGTCACCGAGATTACCAAGAACGACAGCCAATCGGTAGGCGAACCCAGCATCGTTCGGCTGCGCGGCGCAGGCCTCGCGATACAGATCAGCGGCCTTCTGGTTGTCTCCGGCCTTGGCGGCCTCCTCTGCTTGTGTCGCCTTTAAGACAGCGAGAGATTGATCGGCTTCTTGCTTCAACTTCTGCTGGTAAAGTTTGAGCTGCTCCTGCGCTTCGTCGTTCTCTCCCAGCGTCCGCAGAACTTTGGCTAACTCGAAGCGCACCTGCGCTTCAGTTGCGCCAAGCTCTACTGCCTTTTCGAGCTGCTGTTTGGCGCCAGCGGCGTCGTTGAGCTGCGCAAGTACCAGTCCAAGATTAACGTGCGAGTTATAGTCGTCGGGGTTCAGAGCAACAGCCTGCTCAAGATCTTTGCGGGCCGCTGAATACTCACCCGCCTTGCGCTCCAGAAAACCGTTCAGATTGAGCAGATCGGCATCATGTGGAGCCATGGTCAGCAACCTGCGCCCCAGCGGCGCAGCCGCATCGGTATCTCCGGTGATCACCAGAGTCCGAAGAAGAATGCGCTGTGCTTCAAGGTCGCGTGGCTTCACACGCGCCAGTTCGCCGGCCAGCTTGGACGCGGCAGCGAAATGGGATTCGTGGACGTAAAGCGACACAAGCGCTCCCGTCAGGCTCACTGAGTTCGGATAGGTCTTCAGCCCGTCAACAAGCGTCTGTGTTGCCTCATCGAATCTCAGGGCCTTTCGGTAGGCTACGGCGAGATCGAGAGTCAGTGCTTCATCGCGCTGAGCGGAGCGAAGCCGGCGGATCGCCGTCTCGTAATCTCCGGCCGCGACGAGTCCCTTGGCCAGACTGTCAAGAGCCTCCTTCGAAGCGGGGTCGAGTTTGAGTGCCGATTGAAAGACCTGAAGGGCGCAGTCTGGCCGGTGATTCTCATCGAACCAGTTGCCCAACGCGAGATACTCCGCGGCACTGGGTCGGGCGCGGAGCCTGTCCTCCAACGCCGCCGGGCCGGAGCAGCTTTGCGCCCCTGCAGAGAGGGATGCGGCAAGGTAGCCCATAAGGATCAGCCCCGATTTGGCGCGCTTCAATAGCTCCAACATGCTATAGCTTGAACTCCCTGAACCGGCATGGCGTCTGAATCCAGGTTCCCGAGGATAATTGAGTGGACACGGCTCTTGCAACCAGGATTTCGCGTCGAATGGAATGCCAACGCTGCGATTACCTATCCCGCATATTGCCCAGATCGTTGGCACCTCCAACGGGTTGGACGATTGCCGTAATGTGGTGGAACGTAAGCGCGTCAAGCGCCTGATGCGGGCCGCGGCCCGGACGGAACCCGTAGGACGAGGCCTCGAAATCCACCTGATTTGCGTGAATGGACCTATTGAGCAAAGTCTGAAGGTGAATTCGTGCCCCGCCTCGATTTCGCGTTTGCAGGGATGTCCGCATTTCCTATAGAAATCCATATAGCACACGATCCGCAATGGGACAGGTATGAGCAGGCTTAAGGCTGGGGTTAGAGAAATCGTGAACTAATCGCTCAATCGGAACCGTTCAAACTGGCGTTCTGCCCATATGACCGGCCATACGCCGTGACGCGAATCGAGCGCAATGGGGCCCAAACCGGGATCGTGTCCAGCTTGGCGACGACGCAGACAGAATGCGCAATTCACATCCGTATTAGGGGTGGACCCAACTATGCACCCAAGCTGAAGAAGCAGATAGCGGTGTTTGAAAAGCTCAAACAACACCATGCAGGGTGCAACGACCGGCCCTATCTCAATCGACTCAAAATCGACCGATGGAGTCAAGCGCTGATCGTGGACAGGTGGTCACCGTTGGATAATAATTCCAACCCTCACCCCAGACCGAACCGCCATGACGGACACAACCCTTCCGACCCGGCCTTCGGCTTCCAGGGCCTTCAGCGGCTGAGATCTGGGATCATGTAGGTTGGCCGACAAATCGTTCAGAACTCAAGAATGGAACACAAAGGAGACCCTATGAACGAGAGCAGGCGGCTCGGACTCACGGCCAAAGAACTTGCAGACGAACTGCAGTTTTGCTACGAATCGGAGCGGAGCTGGATTCTGCAGATTATGGTTCCGGCGATCCTTATTCTGTGTGCCTTGGCGATGGCCGGTTTACTGTTCGCCTTTCACGCGACAGTCTTCGGCGTTTCGTCGGCCATGTTCCTGGCGGCAGCCGTGTGGACGGGGATCGACGCCGCCAGGAACCGGAATCGAATCTATTCAACCACACTCTCGGTGT
>Ga0181535_10002878_pt1 | contig 20484 bp, 12 predicted proteins | sample PEATcosm2014_Bin_44_FD_119774 | JGI IMG/M metagenome (GOLD analysis project Ga0181535, IMG submission 119774) | Peatland microbial communities from MTU Mesocosm Facility, Houghton, MI, USA - PEATcosm2014_Bin17_30_metaG | ecosystem: Environmental > Terrestrial > Soil > Wetlands > Peat | place... | reverse complement strand
TTGCTCCTTCTTTCCGGTGGAGGTTTGTTTATCCGTTCATCCTACCGTGATGGCTTGTGGACCCATGCATTCAGTAATAGCCGCCTAATCACGGAAGTCATATTACGTTCGTCCAATGTACTTTTGGGGCACGTCGGCCTGCACACACACCCATGCAGAATTTGCGTCCTGCGTGGGCGTCGATGCAGTTCTTCCCGAACGCAGCGATGCGAAGCTCTCCCATGATTGGCTGTTTTAGGTTTGGTGTGAAGTTACGGGCCTCAGCCCACGAATTACATCGCCGCTACAAACTCCGGCAGCGCCATCGCCGCGCTCTCCTGGAGGAGCTGTGTCATCCGGGCCGCCATGCCTGTATACATCGAGGCCGCGCGGAACGCGCTCATTCTCACACTCTCATGCGCCCGGTCAACAGCATGGTTCAGCGCATACTGGCCCAGCGACTTTAGAATGCAAAGCCGAATCTGTGCTGCATCGCTGCGCAGAGTCTCCAGCAGCGCCGGGTCAATCGCGCTGTTGCGCGCGGCAAACTCTGCCATCTCCATCATCACGCCGGCGTTTTTATACATCGCCCACAACCCGCGCGGCCCCTTGATGCGCGTCCATGTCTCTTCGGGCGATGCGCTCAGCCCCTCTCTCCAAAGGAAATGAGCGCTCAGTTCCCGCGCGTTACAGTCGCCGTGCAGTCTTCCGATCAGCGACTCCCACGTCTGCCCGCTCCGGCGCCGCATGCCCATTCTTAAGCGGCCCAGATAAAGGGCCACCAGGAGAACCACGGCGATTTGGAACGAACTCAGAAGCATTGGCAACCTTTGTATCGGCCACTCATGATGCAAACAACCTGTTGTGATCTACAACACAAAAATTAAAGTAATAGCTCGCTGCGGGCAATGCGACTTCCAGACCACGGGCTAACGCTTTTGGGGATGTCATTCGCCTGTCGGAAAACGATTTTTGAGGTGAAGCAGGAATCCAGCAGCAGATACGTGGGATATTAGTTCGTTCGGTGGAATCCGTCGCCCTTTCTCCTTGCGTTTGTTCATTTAAATACCCGATAATTATCGGGTAATAATGGAGGACGATCATGGCCCGACCGAAGAGTTCGTCCCCCGGCAGCAAGTTTGAAGTGAGGCTGGCCGTTCAGTCGATTGAAGCACTCAAGGAGCTAGCGACGCGCGGCGTCTATGGGAGAACTCCCTCTGAGGTTGGAGGCCGGCTCATCGAGCAGGCTCTACAGCAGTTTGTCGAGACGCCTAAAATCGTTCCAAGGAGAATATCTACCGCCCGCTGATCTGATCGGCCGGAGGGAGAACAGCACCTATGGCACGGCAGCGCGACCATCTCGCGAGAGCCCCAATCGTCGAAGCCGTCATCGATTTCCGAGTGCTGCGTCAAGATCAGGTTTCCTCGAAGACATTTGAGGGTCTGGGTCCGTCCATTGGAGAGCAGTACTCGCAAAAGTCGGAGATGCAGTCCATTGAAGGCCGTTTCGGATTCGAGAATGGAAAACCGGTGAATCCTTCTTCCGTTCAAGCAACTGTCGGTTGGTTGTACCGAACCAAGACCGAGTTAGCGCAATTCAGGATGGATGGATTCACTTTCAGTAAAGTTGAGCAATACACGACATGGAATCAAGTCTTTGGGGAAGCGAACCGATTATGGAAGATATATGTCGATGCGGCCAAACCGAAAAGGCTCTCTCGAGTTGCTGTGAGGTACATCAACCGTATGCGCTTGACGGCCTCGACCGATCTTCGGCAATATCTGGAGGCACCGCCGTATTTGCCCGAACCTATACCTCAAGTAGTTCGTGAATTTCTTTCACGGATCGTTGTTGAGGACGCAACACGCGGGGCCTCGGCGGTGATCGTGCAAGCTCTTGAGCCTCGCCTGGACCCGAGTTCAGTTTCTGTGGTTCTGGACATCGACGCATCTCGGAACGTGGACTCAAAACCAGACGACCCAGACCTGCCAGGGATTTTCGAGCAACTAAGACGACTGAAGAATGACATTTTCTTTGCAAGCATCACTGAGAAGACCGCGGAGATGTACGAATGAATATGGCTCTGGCAGAAGTTCGAGGGATTGCGGGCTTGTTCGCGCCAACAAGATCGACCGCGAAGAGCAACGCAGCAAAAAACATCAAAAATATGCACGATGAGGCTCGCCTTAACCTGTTCACAAGCTATGCGATAGGGAATCGACTGGAGAACGTCCTCAACGAATTGAAAGAAGTCCGATCAGAAACCTCTACGGATGGGTGGGACGGTTATGGTGCGAATCCACTCAATCCATTGGCGTATGAGTACGCAGAAACATTTCTGAATTCTCTGCCTACGACAGCCCCGCTTCCGGAAGTGAGCGCAGACCCTGACGGTGAGGTTTCCCTCGATTGGGTATTTGGCGAGCGGAGAGCCCTAACTGTAAGCATCGGACCTTCCGGTCGTTGCACGTTCGCCGCGATACTAGGAGAGAGTTCATATAGAGGAACTGAGTGGATAGACGATGAAATTCCTGCTTCGATTGTTTTCTATTTACGTCGACTGGCTCCTACGGCGTCCGCGAGACAGGAGCGCTAATACACGCGAACGAGCAGCTGCCGGTCCTCGCGAGCTCGCTCGCGGCGAGCTGGTGACGCGCTTTATCTACAGCAGCAATCAGTTGAGCAAAGCAAACGGCAGGCCGAAACCACCTGCTTTCGAGCCGCCGAAGAACGGTGAGCTTTCCACAGTCCATTCGACGGACCTGCCTGACGCCGATATTTGGAATATTGGCAAGCTCACCTTTGGCTCGCAAGCGGGCCGAAGCAGAATCTATGCACGCGCCGACGTTCCGGTCAGGGCATTTATCGAGAAGAAACTCCATGCAATCCGCGATGACGATCCGTTTGAGCGACACACGTCGGTGATTGGTTGGCCACGAGGAGCTGACGCCGATGACACAAAGCAGCAGTGGAAAATGATCTGTCTCGAATTGAGTCAAGACCCGACTGTCAAGCTTATCGTTCCTGATGCTCCTGTCACTCGATCCGCAGTATGAACCAGAAGCCCTTTAACGCTTTCCTACGGCACTCATCGATCTTCGATACAGCCGTCTTTGAGTAGGCTGCTTCCCCTCGCGAACTTGCCTGCTCAGGCGATCTCTTTTCCTACTCAACCACCAGTTCCGCATGCAAACTCGCGGTCGAATCTTCCCCAGCCCACACGTCGAACGTGCCCGGCTCCACACCCCAGGCCTTTGTCTGCGGGCTCCAGAACTCGAGCTCGTCCTTGCCCAGAGGAAACTTCAGCGTCTGCGTTTCGCCCGGCTGCAGCGCCACCCGCTTGAATCCCTTCAGCTGCCGCACCGGCCGCGATGCCGATCCTGCCCGCTGGTGAATGTAGACCTCCGCCACCGCATCGCCGGCCACGGCGCCCGTGTTCGTCACTTCGACTTCCACTTCGGTCGCCTCGCCCGCTTTCACGTTTTTGCGGCTCAGCCGCAGATGATCGAATTTGAAGTTCGTATAACTCAGCCCATAGCCGAACGGATACAGCGGCTTGCTGTTCAGGTCCCAATACCGCGACGTAAACCCGGGTTGGTCTTCCGGTTGGTGCGTCAGATTGTGGTTATAGTAAAGCGGCTCCTGCCCGGCAGAGCGCGGCCAGCTCACCGGCAGTTTACCGCCAGGATTCACGTCACCAAACAGCACATCGGCCACGGCGTTCCCGCCCTCGGTTCCCGGATACCACGCCTCCAGAATCGCCGCCACATGCTCCGCTGCCCAGCGAATGTCCAGCGGCCGTCCATTCTCCAGCACCAGGACTACTGGTTTACCTGTGGCCGCCACCGTCTCCAGCATCTGCTGCTGGATCCCCGGCAAATCCAGTGTCGCGCGCGAAGCTGATTCGCTGCTCATCGACGACAGCTCGCCCAGCACTGCCACCACCACATCCGCATCGCCAGCCGCCGCCTTTGTCTTGGCCAGCCAGTCGGCTACTTCGTCCGCGGTCGGCGGCGCGGGCGGTCTAGCTCCCGAAATCATGTCGAACAGCGACGGATATAGCCGCGCCATCGGCGGACCTGCGACATACGTCACCTGCGCATCGGGTCCAAGCTTGTTCTTGATTCCTGCGAGCACGGTCACGGGGTGGCTTTTGCCCGGAGCGCCAAAGAGGCTTTCTACCGTCCATCCACCTTCAATGTCGCTCTTTGAGTCGGCCAGCAGCCCTATGACTGCGATCTTTTTCACGCTCTTCGCCAGCGGCAGAGTCTTGTTGTCGTTCTTCAACAACACCATCGACCGGCCCGCCACCTTGCGTTCGAGCGCCAGTCCCTCCGGTCGCGTCAGCGTTGTCTCCACCTTCGACTCGTCCACGTAAGGATGCTCGAACAATCCCAGCTCATATTTGGTTTCGAGAATCGGCAGTACCAGCGCATCCAGTTGCGCATCGTTCACCTTGCTCGTCGACACCACGTTTGCCAGGCTCCGCGTGTAGGTCTGGCTCGCCATGTCCATATTCACGCCCGCAGACGCTGCCTTGTACGCAGCGTCTTCCCCATCGCGCGCGAATCCATGGGTCGTAAGACTGCCCACTGCAAACGCATCCGACACTACAAATCCCTTGAAACCCCAGTCATTCCGCAACACGTCCGTCAAGAGCCATTTGTTGCCAGTCGCCGGCACGTCGTTCAGATCCATGTACGCGCTCATAAAGCTTCCCGCGCCCGCTTGTTCCGCCGCATGAAAGGGCACGAGGTACACATTCTCCATCAGCTCTTCAGGAATGTAAGAGGAGTCGTAGTCGCGGCCGCCGTCTGCAGCGCCGTAACCGGCAAAGTGCTTCACGCAAGCCAGCACGCTGTCAGGCCCCAACGTGTCGCCTTGAAATCCCTTCACCTGCGCGCGCGCCATCGCCGCGCCCAGATAGGGGTCCTCACCCGCGCCTTCTACGATCCGTCCCCACCGCGCGTCGCGCGCAATGTCCACCATGGGCGTGAAGGTCCAATCGATCCCCGCTGCGCGCGCATCCTGCCCTGCCAGATGTTGCGCCTGCTCCTCCACGCTCGGGTCCCACGACGACGCCATCGCCAGCGGCACCGGAAACACCGTCCGGTAGCCGTGAATCACATCGAACGCAAACAAAATTGGAATGTGCAGCCGCGTCTTCTCCACCGCGATATGCTGCAGCCGGTTAATCTCCTTCACGTCGATCAGCCACAGCACCGACCCGACCTTGCCCTGGCTGATCAGGTCGTCCGGCTTCTGGCTGCCCAAAAACGGCATCGTCACGCCAGAAGACTGGTTCAGCTGCCCAACCTTCTCGTCCACCGTCATCTTCTTCAGCAGCTCTTCCGCCTTCCGGTGTGCCTCTTCGTGCGACACGGTTTGGGCGGCCACGCCTCCAGCCAAAATCAACAAAGCGCAGCAGGGAATTAGAAACGTCTTCAAACGAAAATTGCACATACTTCCAGGGCCTCTTTTCTTCGAACCACGACAATTGTTCTTTCGCGAGAATCGCCGATCAGCATATCCGACCGGTCTCCACTCCGTCAGGCCCTTATATAAGGAGGCGCGCCTACCCCCGTCAAGAGGAGTGCGGCTGCCTCTCCCGCACAAAAAAAGCGCCCCCCGGTAAGTCCTGCCTGGATTGTTTCCAGGTCTGGCGAACCGGAGGGGCGAGGAGCCGCAATCACAAGAAAACGCGCCAGTCGATATACCCCAGCTGGATCAGACTTTCGTCTTCCGCAGAGGCACATTGCCAACACATTTTCTGGACCGGGGAGAACTATAGGAGCCGCATTCTTATCGCTGGTAGGTTCCATCGGGTAGCATCGGTCCCGTTTCCTCGTTAAATAAGTAATGCAAACGAGTTAAGCAACCGTAGACAATCGATTTTCCGGGACGTATGATACGCAATGCGAGTGAGTGCAAGCCTGAACCCGTGCTGATATCTTCCACACGCAAATTGCAGGCAGCTCGAGATATGCCGGCTGGCTTTGACCGGGCCATGCCGACGCTGTGACTTTGTAGGACAGACCCGGTTTGCAGAGGTTCTTGTCCGTCGATGCTTTGCCCTCTGGGCATTTCGAGCCGTATCAGGAGTTGGGGACATGCCGGTGGCGCCGAAATCCATGCAAGATTTGGAGCAGCCGGTCTCCGTCCCGGACCCCTCCGCCATCCGCGAGCAACTGGTCCGCCTCCTCGCCCACCCTCTTTTTGCCAACAGCAAGCGCTATCCCGCCTTACTTGCCTACGTCGTCGAGCAGACCCTCCTCGGCAATGCTTCCGACCTCAAAGAGCGCAGCATCGGCATCGAGGTCTTCGGGCGCGAGCCAAGCTACGACGCGAATGCCGACCCCATCGTCCGCATCACCGCCGGCGAAGTCCGCAAACGCCTTTCGCAGTATTACTACGACGCCACCCACCAAGGGGAGCTGGTCGTCGAGCTCCCCATTGGCTCTTACATCCCGGTTTTTCACCCCTTCGACGCCCCAGCGGAACCGGAACCCATTGAAACCTCTCTAGAATCGCTGGCGGCGCAAGCCATTCCGCCTGCGCCGCCTCCAGCTCTCGAAACCCCGCGCCCCCAGCCTTGGCGTCTCCGCTGGATCGTCGCCGGATTCCTCGTCGTCCTTGCAAGCGCAATAGGCCTCGGCGTCGGCCTCCGCCTCCATCCAGTCCCACCCGTTCCCCCGCCCTCCAACATCGACCGCTTCTGGGAACCCGTCACCTCCAGCCCCAATCCGGCCACCTTCTGCCTCGGCGAACCGGCGAAAAACCTCGACACCGAGTCCATCAACGATTTCGAAGCGCCCGTCAGCAAACCCGAACCCGAAAAACTCTACGTCCGCCTTCACTACTCCGGCAATCTCGCCCTCGCTGATGTCATCACCCTCACCCGTACCGCCGCCAATCTTGAAATCCGTCACAAGACGTTCCGCGTCGTCCCTGCCTCTGAGGCCACCTTCTCGCAACTCCGCGAAGGCCCCATCGTCCTAATCGGAGCCTTCGACAATATCTGGACCCTCCGCGTCACACAGAAGCTTCGCTTCGGTTTTGAATCGAAGGACGGCGTAGCCCTGATCGTCGATCGCAAAAGCAAGCAGGCCACAGCGTGGGCAACTGCATGGGATCTGCCCTACGAGAAGCTCTCCAGGGATTACGCGATCGTCGCGCGAATCCACGACAGCACCACCGGACAGCCCGTCATCATCGCCGCCGGCATTTCAGAAGAAGGAACCGAGGCCGCCGGCGAGATCCTCTACAATCCCGACTATCTCGACTCGCTCCTTGCCAAAGTTCCCCCCGATTGGGAAAAGAAAAATATGGAAGCCGTCATCGAAACCCAGGTCATCCAGGGACACTCCGGCCCACCGAACGTTCTCGCCGTCGAGACCTGGTAACCCGCGATCGTGGTCATCCCCTGCACTTTTCCAATGCTGTAATCCAGAGCATCTTTGAAGTTTTTATCCATGGCTCCCCGAAGCTGAGCGCAGCGAAACGGAAGAGGAGTCGAAGGACCGCGCTCGTTCGGGCTCTTTAAGCTCTCAACCTGAAGAAGCGCAGCAAGTCGAGAGCCCGCCCCGAGCGAAGCCGAAGGGGGGCCCGCGTCTGCTCTTAATCTTTGCTTTTGAATTGCCATCCTGCCCGAAGCGTCTTTCAGCAGTCCCGACTCCTTAATCCCTAGTCCCTAGTCCCTAGTCCCTAGTCCCTAGTCCCCGAGTAGCTATAATTGCGGAAGCCCTATGTCCTGGTTCAAACGCGAAGACGGGGAGTTCGAAGGCCCCGACAACAACGGCGACGAAGAGAAACGAGTCCGCACCGAAGGGCTTTGGACCAAGTGTCCCGGCTGCCGCCAGGCCATCTTCAATCCCGATCTCAAGGCCAACCTCAACGTCTGTCCCAAGTGCCAGTACCATTTCAAAATCGGCGCGCGCCAGCGCCTCGACCTGCTTCTCGAACCCGGCTACCAGCTGGTCGACGGGGGCCTGCGCTCCACTGACCCGCTCAACTTCGTCGACCTCCGGCCCTACAAGCAGCGCCTCATCAAGGCCCGCGAAGAAACCGGCCTCGACGACGCCATCGTCAACGCAATTGGCGATCTAGGCCCCCACCCAGTCATCGTGAGCGCCATGGAATACGCCTTCATCGGCGGCTCCATGGGTGCCGTCGTCGGAGAAACCATCGCCCGCGCTGTCGATCGCGCCCGCATCGAACGCAAGCCACTCATCGTCGTTGCCGCATCCGGCGGAGCTCGCATGATGGAAGGCATCGTCTCCCTCATGCAGATGGCCAAAATCTCCACCGCTCTCGCCCAGCTCGACGAGGCCCGCGTTCCCTACATCTGCGTCCTCACCGATCCCACCACCGGCGGCGTCACCGCCAGCTTCGCCATGCTAGGCGACCTCAACATCGCCGAACCCGGCGCCCTCATTGGCTTCGCCGGCCCCCGCGTCATCGAACAGACCATCCGCCAAAAGCTCCCCGAAGGCTTTCAGCGCGCCGAGTTCCTCCTCGATAAAGGCTTCCTGGACGCAGTAGTCCACCGCCGCGATCTGAAAAGCTACCTGATCCGCGCCCTCGAATTCCTAAAGGCCCCAGCCGTGGCATCCTGAGCGCAGCGAAGGACGTCCGCTTTGGCAGATGACAGTAGTCGAAGAACCTGCGCTTGCCTTTCGTGATGCATCCCTTCGCACATCTCTGGGTGCCCCATCCTAACCGCGTTTTTTGCGGTTAGGGTGGGAAACCACGAATCAAAAAACACAAAGGGTGCTCGCCAAAGCGAGCACCCCTCATGTCCAGCCCTCAAACTAGAAACGTATTTTCGCCACCAACTGCGCGGTGCGCCCGCCGTATGGATCGCCGTTGTAATCGGCGAACGACGAGGTCGACGACTTGACCGCAGAGACCGTTCCGAAATACGGCCCATCCGTGAAGTTGCCGTCCGGTTGCGCAAAGTTGGCATGATTGAACACGTTCGCAGCCTGCAGCATGATCTGCAGCGAACGAGAGCCTTCGCCGCCGAACGGGATGTTCTTGTAAAGGCTCAAGTCGGTGTAGTTAAAGCCAGGTCCATGAATGATCCCGCGGTTCACGTTCCCGAAAGTCCCGATCGGCTCCTGCGAAAAGGACGAGCTGTTGAAATAAGTCCCCGTCCCGCTCGCCTGGAAGGTGCTGCGAATATTCTCCTTTGGGATGCTGAAAGTCGACGTGACCGGAACATCCGAGCACGCGTAGTAGCTGAACTCGTCGCAATACCCCGAGTTGAACGTGCCGAAGTCGGTGATATCAACCGGGAAGCCGGTTTGGAGAACGGTAAACCCGGCCACATGCCACGAGCCCAGGATTTCCTTCACTATCGGCTGATCATTCATCGAGGTCAGCAACGGCACTCCGTAGTCGTAGCCCGCCACCAGGCGATGGCGCGCATCGTAGTCCGAACTGCCGTAGCTCAGGTGCGTGAATCCCGGGATATAATTCGTTCCCGGTCCGTTGAAGCCCGAGCTTTCCAGGCCCGACGCATTATCCAGGGCATGGCTATAGGTGTAGGCAACCGTGGCGAAAAGCCCATGGGAAAGACCCTTGTTCAGGCTGATCTGCAGGGCGTTGTAATTCGAGCTGCCCGTGGTCGACAGCGTCCCCATACTCAGGTACGCGGGAGCGCCATCGAATACCGTCGGCTGCGCGAAATACTGCGGATAGAACAAGTGAAGTGCAGACAGGCTCCCTGTGCAAACCGGATCGGCAAGGCAGGCCGCATGACCGGCTGGAGTAATAGGATCGCCTTCGTGAGTCGTGGCAAGCTTGTGGCCCAGAGATCCTACGTACCCAATCTGCAGAATCGTGGTATTCGACAGTTGCCGCTGTACATTCAGGTTGAAGTTGTACACATAGGGCACGGTGTAATTGCGGTCGATGGCGCTGGTGTCCTGCCCCGTATACAGGTCCCAGTTAAGTGCTGAACCGGGCGCAGGTGGCGTGTAGGGAAATGGGCTCGTCTCCGATGTCGCGGCACTTCCCGTCACGTCCGCAAAGGGATTTGTAAAGCCCGGGCTGCCGCCCACATCGGCTGCTCCAAACGAGTTCTTGAAGTTTGGCGTGTCGCCCAGGTTCTGCAGCTGGCCTTCTTCCTGGTCGCGATTGAAGTACATTCCGAATCCCGCCCGCACTGAAAACTTGTGAGCGCCAGACTCGCCGATAATCGCCGAGGGCCCGCTGGTGGGCGACCACGCAAAGCCCAGCCGAGGTCCAAAGTGGTTCCATTTTGTCGTCGCGCTGCCGGCCCTGTTGCATCCAGGATCGCCGGGGAACAGAAGCCCGGGAAATCCGCCCGGAAAGACGTTGGATGTCGGTCCGCCAACCTCAAAGCAGGTAATGCCCTCGCCTTTGAACTGATCGTTGTTGTTGGGTGTCTCTGTATCCCACGCGATTCCATAATTTATGGTCAAGTCGCTGGTTGCCTTCCAACTGTCCTGCGCAAAGGCATAGTATTCATACGCAACTGTGTCGGTGAATCCGTCAGAGGTCTGCTGATACGTATCGGGAATGCCCAACAGGAAATCGATGGCGGGATCACCCGAGCTGTATGCCCCCCCTCCATTGAACTGGTAAGAGCCGTTATTGTCCGCGGCGTACGGATTGTTCACCCGGAACTGCTCGAACGACCCGCCAAACTTGAAACTGTGATTGTGGTAGATCCACGTGTAGTTATCTCCGGCCAGCAGGTTGGTGTCCTTGCGCGGCTGCGGACCCTCGCGGGTAAAGCCCAGGCTGAACAGACCGGTCAGGTTCATAAACGGCACGCCGGAAGACGGGTTATTCGGCGAAATGTCGAAGCCCAGGCTGCTCGGAGCCACAACATGGGCCGGTTCGACTGCGGCAAAATTGAACCGGAAATATCCGCCACGCAGTTCGTTCAGGTTGTTCGAATTGAACGTGTGGGTCTCCGAAGCCGAGAAAATCTTGAAGTGCTCTGCCTGCGTCGTTCCGAAGCCAGGCAGATTCGATCCTCCGAAACCCAAAGTCGCGGTCGAAGGACTCGACTGGAAGATCCCCGTCCCGTAGATCGCGTCGCTGCCGCTGATGTGGTAATCGGCCCGAAGAATCCCCTGGTCCGCCGCGCCTGTATCGGCGGTATTGAAGTTGTAGAGCGGTGCAATTGCGGTGCCGGCATTTCCTGCCGGCACATAGGTATTTGCCAGGCCACTCGCAATCGAATTGAAGTTCGAAGGATTGATGACAACCGGCGACCCGGCCGGGAAGCACTCAGCCCAGGTTGTGTTGGCTGAGGTCGGGCCGCAGGTGCCGGTCGCGGTCGTGATCGTAAATGGAATGGGATTCGAACTCAATCCGGTCGTTCCGTCCGGCCCTGCCGTGGCCACATTGTTTTCGTTCGAGAAGTTTCCAGCCGAGAGTACGCCGCTCTGAAAGACCGGGGTCTCGGTGGTCGTTCCCGTTCGGTTGCGGTAACCTTGATAAGCCAGGAACAAGAAAAGCTTGTCCTTCAGAATGGGTCCACCCAGCGTGCCGCCGTACAGATTCTGGTGAAACGGCGGATGGCCACCCCCCGGCGGGGTGAAGTAGTTTCCATTGTTCATGAATGTGTCGCGGTAATACTCGAAGCCGCTGCCGTGAATTTGGTTGGTGCCCGATTTGAGTACTTGGTTCACCACCGCGCCGCCGTTGCGAGCGAACTCCGGATTCAACGTGCTGCTGATAATGTTCTCTTCCGCCAACGCATCCGGATTGACGACAAGGCCTTCATCCTGCAGCGGGCCGTCGTTATTGTCCACACCATCCAGCAGGTAGGAATTGCTTGTGGTCTGGCTGCCGTTCGTCGAAAATCCGCCGAACCGGTCGGAAGATTCCACCACACCAGGGGCCAGCTTTTGCAACGACGCAGCGTCGCGGCCCAGCATCGGAAGGTTCTCGATCTCTGAATCGCTGATGGTCTGCTGCAATTGCGTGTTCGCTGTCTCCACCTGCAGAGCCGATGCATCCACCGTCACCGTCTCCGCCGCACCCCCCACCTTCAGCTTGCCGGGAATCTCCAGATCGGCATTCGCCGTTAGCGTGATGTTGCTCGTCTCCGATCGCTGAAAGCCAGGCGCTTCCACATCGACCCTATAGGGGCCAATCTGAAGCGCGGTAAACGTGTAAAAGCCAGTTCGATTGGAGGTTGTCACCGTCGAGATCCCTGTGGCCGTGTTCACGGCAGTGACCTTCGCGTTCGGGACAGCCGCCCCTGTCAAATCTGTCACGGTGCCATGTATCGCAGCCGTTGTGACCTGGGCAAAAGCAGTCGGGGTTGTGGTGATTCGCACGAGGCCAACTACAGCCATTAGGCTCAGCGTTAGCACCGCATTCTGCAACCGCAAAAATCGCATCGAAACTCCTCCAAGCTTTTGTTAGTGGGAACCGGAAGACTTCCTCCAGGAAACCTCCGGTTCGCGAATCGCGAATCGGCCTAGCTCTACCATTCAGACCAACAACTCATCTAACTTTTCAGTCACTCGGTAGCAACCGTGACCGCCCCGGCAGCTGCCTCATACACGTTATTGGGTCTGGCTCTTCGCCCGGAACTCAACGAAAACCAAAGAAGGAACGACAAGGTACCTGCTCATGCGCAGCATGAGAGCTCCTTTTCTGGGCCGCCTTTACAGCCGCCCTTCGAAATCGCTTACATTGACTTGCTTGCGAGCGGTTCAACTTGCAATGGATGAGGCCGAATGAGGAAAGAAGCTCGCTGAAAACCCGACCTTTAAATACAGCGGTAACTCCCCGGCAGTAATTAGTGATGCAATTCAGGCACCAAAGGTACCTTTCCGTCGAATGCTCGGTCAACTTCTAATATAAGTTTAACTTAGCCGTATCGACCACTCTGTAACCCGACTGGCCCCGCTACCGATTTACAGAGAATTCACAGAAAACTATGACAAATGGGATTTCCGCGAAATGCCTGCGTTTCGTTGGATCTTCCCCCGTCACCTAGGTTTCTGCCCAATCAGTCATGCCCACCACCCCACTTCGGGGCCTCTCCGCAACAGCGCGTTTACTCTGTTTAGCTCTAGCCGTAGACTGGTGCCTTTGAGCCGCAATCAGAGGACATCGCAATGCCAAGGTTCGCTCTTTGCTTCACTCGCCCTCCTCGCAGGACCGCCTCCCTGCTCTTTGCCCTGGTTTTCCCGATCTCCATTGTGAGCCCAGCCCAGTCGAATCCTCCTCAGCCGCCCCCGCCAACGTTCGCGCCCATCGCTGCCATTTCCTTCGACAACTCCGGTCCCGTCATCCACTCCCACACCGAGCCCCTCAAACCCTTCACCGTAGCTGGTGAACGCGGCGTCCTCGTCGGTCAACAGGACGGCGCCTTCGAATCCTGGATCCTCCCCGTCAAGCTGATCTCCCACTTCACAATCGAAGCCGACGTCGAAGGTTACGGCGTCCCCATCGACGTTAACCAGCAATCCGCCGCCATCGAAGTCCGCCCCGACCGCACCGTCATCACCTACTCCCATCCCGCCTTCACCGTCCGGCAAATCATGTTCTCGGCCGATTCGATTTCGAGCAGCACCGTTACGGAAAAAGCAGGCCCAGCCCAGACTGGTCCGATTGTTCTCTTTGAATTCGATTGCCTCCATCCCACCGATTTCACGTTCCGCTTCACCCCCGAGCTCCGCTGGATGTGGCCCGAACGCAATGAGGGTGCACCCAGCCCCGAATGGGTCTCACCCGATCCACACAATCCGACCGCGCCTGGCGGCTTTTACATCCTCCACACCGACTACCCGGACCTGGCCGGAGCACTCACCATCCCTGGCGCAACACCCGGAATCCTCGCCCCCTATCAGGAGCGCCCCCAAGTCCACCCCGTCGAACTCAGGCTCCACATCGACCCAGCCCGCGAGCAGAGAAAACTCTTTCCTCTATTGATGGCCGCCGGCATATCTCCCAGCGGGGCCACCAACGCCGCTCTCGCAGCAGCTCTGGCCCAGCTCAACACATCTATTCCCGCCTCCTTCCAATCCCACGCCGAAACTTACAAGAAACTCCTAGCCAACTCCGTCTCCATCGAGACGTCCGACCAATCCCTCAACGAGGCTTTCCAATGGGCCATCGTCTCCATCGAACAGCTAAAGACCAAAATCATCCCCGGCCAAAGCTCACCACCACCCACTCTGGGTGCACCCGGTCCCTCGCTTTCGGGAACCGGGGATCCTGCGGAAACTGCCCTCGTCGCCGGCTACTTCACCTCCGCCGACTCCGCCCGCCCCGGCTTCGGCTGGTTCTTCGGCCGCGACGCCCTCTACACCCTCTACGCTGTCAACGGCTACGGCGATTTCGCCCTCACCAAATCCGAACTCGAATTCCTCATCCACCGCCAACGCGCCGACGGCAAAATCATGCACGAATACTCCCAAACCGCCGCAGCCATCGACTGGCAATCCTTTCCATATATGTATGCCGCTGCCGACTCCACCCCTCTTTTCCTACTCGCGGTCGCCGACTACGTCCGCTCGAGCGGAGACACCGCCTTCCTCGCCGAGCATCGCGATGCAATAGAAAAGGCCTGGGGCTTCGAGACCGATCCAGCCCACGACACTGATCACGACGGCATCTACGACAACTCCCAAGGAACAGGCTGGGTAGAAAGCTGGCCCGGCGCCATGCCACACCAGGAGATCTATTTGGCCCTACTAGATCAACAAGCCACTTCCGCCGTTGCTTATTTAGAGGACCTGCTGAAAGACCCCGCCAAGTCCTCCGCCGCCGAACAAAGAGCAAACACGATCGCCACCACCATCAACACCGAATACTACGATCCCCAAAAATCCTGCTACGCCTTCGCCACCAATCCCGCCGGCTCCCAAAACAGCCCGATCGACCGCACCACCACCATCTATCCCGCCCTGGCCTGGTGGGATCCGCCCGGCGGAAAATCCATCCTCGCCCACCCCGAAGGCTGCCTCCAACAATTCGCAGCTTCTTCCGTCAACACCGACTGGGGCACGCGCGACGTCGCCAACACCGAGAAAATCTACGACGGCCTAAGCTACCACCAGGGCTCCGTCTGGCCCCTCTTCACCGGCTGGGCCGCGCTCGCCGAGTACCGCGCCAATCAACCCCTAGCCGGCTATCGGCTATTAATGGAAAACGCCAACCTCACCTGGGCGCAGGATCTCGGTGCCGACACCGAATTACTCTCCGGCGATTTCTACGTCCCCTTCGGTCGCAGCACCAGCCACCAACTCTGGTCCTCCGCCATGGTCATCACACCCACATTACGCGGTCTCTTCGGCCTCTCCATCGATGCCCAATCCAAAGCCATCACAGTCAACCCGCATCTCCCCGCAAGCTGGGACCACGCCGCCATCAACCATCTCCCGCTCCCCGGCGGAGAAGAAACACTCTCCTTCGATCGCAACGGAGCTGTGCTCGAAGTCTCCATGAGCGACAACCATCACACCGGATTCCGCCTGCACAGCGATCTCCCCTCTGCCACATCCGCACAATTGCCCAACGGCTCGCTCGGTATCCGCGTCCCGCTCCCCCCGCTCGAAATCTCCACGCCCTTTGCACCACCGCTCCCCGGTGCTCGCACAGAGAACCCGCGCATCCTCAGCGAATCATGGTCCCCCGCCGGCGCGACCCTGGTCTTCGAAGGCAGAGCCGGCTCAACAGCAACGTACGAAATCCTCCGTCGCTCGCTCCTCCCACACCTCAAAGTAAGTTGCCCTCAAGACAAAGCCCTGGATCCCAACAGCACAGCACCCAACGACACAACACATCGCGCCGCATCCATAACCAAGGACGAAGCCGGCGACCGCGACCCCTCGGTCCCGATCGCCCTCACACTCCACTTTCCCCAAGGCGAAAGCTGGCAGACCCTCACCGTCACCCTAACCTGGTAAATGAGTCTGCGATCTCGGACGCTCACGCTCTGCGGTCGGGTGCCCCATCCAAGCTTTGCTAGGGCGGGAAAGCTAAAATTGAAAACCGCTCCCAGGAATCCGAATGCGCATTTTCCGGCTGCCCATCCTTGCGTGCTCCTGCGCAAGAACGGGAAAGAGCGGAGGCGTCCTGTCGTCCTCAGATCTCCGTCGCCCACAGCAGTGTCATCCTGAGAACCCGCGTGTTTGGGACCCGGCAAACAATGCAATTGTTTGCTGGGTAAGCGGGGCGAAGGATCTGCTTCTGTTTTTCGTGCGCGGGAAGCCTACCACCCCATCTGCCGCATCCGCTCCAGGATCAGCTCGCTGTAATGATTCATCCGCTCGGGCCGTCGCTTCAGTGGAGCTGGCAAAATCGCGGCCAGCCGCGCTCCGTCTTCCCGGCCAACACTCCGAGCCTCGATTCTGTAGTGGTAACGGCACGCAGCCTCCGCACCATAAACACCCGGGCCCCACTCCACCACGTTCAGATAGAGTTCCAGAATGCGTCTCTTGCCGAGAACCAATTCGGCCACGGGTACCAGCGTGAACTCCGCGCCCTTGCGCAAGATCGAGCGGCCAGTTCCGAAAAACAGGTTCTTCACCAGTTGCTGTGTCAGCGTCGACCCTCCGCGAATGCGCCGGCCACCTTCCAAATCGTCCTCTGCCGCAATCTGCATCGCCTGCCAGTCGAACCCGTGATGCTGGTAGAATCGCGCGTCCTCCGCCGCAATCACGGCGTGCTGCAAATTCGGTGAGATCTGGCTCAGAGGCACAAACTCGTAGCGTTCGTGATACGGCGTGCCGTGGATCCAAGCCTGCACGCGCCGTTCCATCTGTACCGCCGTCGTAGGCGGATCGATCCACCGCGCAACCACCAGGGTCATCACGGCAAGCACCCAGATGCCCACGACGACGAGGCCGAGCCATCGAACAAATAATCGCAGAAAGCTTCCTTTGGCCCACTGTCCGGTCCGCGTCCCCTGGCTCGTAGTCACACTGCCAGAATATCCATCGGCGTTCAGTCTGGGCTCAAGGATCGATTCAAATTCCGCGGCGGCAAACGTCATAATCACGGTTTCGGTAAGCTTCCGTTTGTACTGATCGGTTCTGCTTCCCGTCCTTAGAATCTGTCCAGGACCTGGCAGCTTCGCAACTGTTTTGAAAGGGCACGACTTCAAAGCCTGCCCTGAGCGCGGTCGAAGGGTGCCATAAGCAGCCCAAAAGATCCCGGGCTTTAGCCCCGAGGGATGCTCTCTCACCTCGCTTACGACATTTCTCCAGGCTTTCTGGACAGGCTCTTTAGATCGCAAATCCTCGGTCCGCTGACAATCTGACCGATTGGGCCGGTGAACGAGCTTGCACGCTATAATCTCGGCGCGGACCTGGTCCGAAGGCAAACCAATGGGAGAAAGACATGAACCGGATCATTAGACTTTGCTGCCCGGTGCTGGCGACGGCAGTGTTTCAACTATGCCTGGTTCAAGCGCAAACGCCGCCAACCTCGTCCGCCAATGCGCCGCCCCAAATCAACTCCGAGCGAGACGGCGCACATGACTTCGACTTTCTCATCGGAAACTGGAAGGCCCACGTGCGGCGGCTCCCCGATCGGCTGGTCGGCTCGAACACCTGGGTCGAGTATGACGGCATATCGAACCACAAGAAGCTTCTGGATAGCAACGCCAACTTCGAAGAGTTCGAAGTAGACAGCCCCGAGAACCACCTTCACATCAAGGCGCAAACGCTAAGGCTCTACAATCCGGAATCCCACCAGTGGAGCATCTACTTGGTAGATCTCGCCAAAGGCGTGCTCAGCCTTCCGCCGGTGGTCGGCCAGTTCACCGGAAATCGGGGAGAATTCTTCGATCAGGAGGTTCACAAAGGACGCGCGATTCTGGTTCGCTACGTCTGGCTGAACATTTCTCCGCAATCGGCGCGGATGGAGCAATCCTTCTCTCCCGATGGAGGCAAGTCCTGGGAAGTGAACTGGATCTGCGAACTCTCGCGAGATTAGCGAGGTCATTCCATATTGAACTGGATGAGAAGCCGGTCCGCTAGGTGGTGTCCTAAATTAGGACACTACCGTCCGCCAAGTCTTCTTCACAGAAGAATAAAATCGGAGTAAAGTTTTCTTCTGGCGAGAGGATCAACGTCGGCAAACGTGGCGGGAACGGAAAATCACACCGTGAGGCCGTTCCCCGATTTTCTCGCCAAAGATTATTCTCGGAACTCTTCTTATCTCTCAGATGCCTTTTTTACCACTCTTCAAATAAATAAATGCTAAAAAAATGCGCGGCCATCCGGTTTTTGCGTCTCAAACAACACGGCCGACCTCGCGCCGGGCTGTCGACGCCCGCCCCTAACTCTCTCAGAGCAACCGGAGCCGCCGATCCTGCAACTCGCATGCCGCTGCCTGCACCATGCATCAATTTCCCTGCAAACTTCTGGCATCACCAGCGATTCGGAGAGACACTTACGTCGGGGTTGAAACATGGCACAGTTCCCGTTACATGTAAACGGCCAGAGCCGCACCATTGAGGCCGACGCAGAGATGCCCTTGCTGTGGGCTTTGCGCGATCTGCTCCAGTTGACAGGGACCAAGTACGGCTGCGGCATTGGCATGTGCGGCGCCTGCACGGTGCACTTGGACGGGGCCGCGGTGCGATCCTGCCAGACAACAGTGGCAGATGCGCGTGGCAAGAAGATCACTACGATTGAAGGCCTCGGAGAAAACGAAATCCACGTGGTGCAGCGTGCATGGATCGCCGAGCAGGTTCCGCAATGCGGCTACTGCCAGTCGGGGCAGATCATGTCGGCAGCCGCGCTGCTCGCCCAGAAGCCTCACCCCACCGACGCCGAAATCGATGACGCCATGACCGGCAACATCTGCCGTTGTGCGACCTACTTTCGCATTCGCAAGGCGATTCACACGGCAGCGCAGGAGATGCGCGCATGAAGATCGATCTGAAGGAACCTCTGGAAACGCCGGATTCCTCGAAGACGGGCGCCAGGAAGATCAGCCGGCGAGTGTTTCTTGGCACCGGAGCCGTAGCGGCGGCAGGCGGAGCACTGGTCATCGGATTCACTCTGCGCCGCCATTTCGGTCACGCGGGCATTGCGGACGAATCAGCAGGCAAAGTTGCGATAGGAAATCCATTTGACGCGTGGATTCATCTGCAGCCGGACGGGAGCGCAGAGCTGGTGCTCGCGCAGTCCGAGATGGGGCAAGGCGTGTATACCTCTCTGCCGATGCTGTTGGCCGAGGAGGCCGATCTGGATTGGAAACGCGTCCGCGTGGTCCAGTCCGAGTTTTCGCTGGGCACCGGTGGAAGCGGCAGTGTGATGTCGAGCTATCTCCCCCTGCGCAGAGCAGGCGCGATGGTACGCACGGTAATGATCGCGACGGCGGCCCGGCAGTGGGGTGTTGCGGAGAACGAGTGCACGACGTTGAACAGCGAAGTGCTGCATGCGGGCTCGAATCGGCGTGTGAGTTACGGAGCGTTGGTCCCCGCAGCGCGCGCCATGCCGCTGCCCAATCCGAAAACTGTGAAGCTGAAGGATCCCGCGCAGTTCACGCTCGTCGGGAAGGCAACACAGCATCTCGACATTCCCGACAAATGCACAGGAGCGGCGCGTTTCGGATTGGACGTGCGTCTCCCCGGAATGGTGTACGCGGTGATTGCGCGTTGCCCCACATTCGGCGGAACTCCGGCAAAGTTCGATGCGACAAAGGCCCTGGCTGTCCCCGGAGTTCTGCAGGTGTTCGAGGTTCCCGCGAGGGGTTATCGGATTTTTACGGCCGGCGGAATTGCCGTGGTGGCGACATCGACCTGGGCCGCCATGCAAGGCAGCAAGGCTCTCCGGATCACATGGAATCGCGGACCGCACAGCGCCGAGAGCACAGATTCGCTGCGTGCGCAGATGAAAGAAGCCCTTGCACACGCGCCGGCGTGGACGTCCGACGCGGAGGGCGTCAGTCTCGACAATGTGCCCGCAGCCAGGCGAATCGAGAGCGTCTATGAATTTCCTTTTCTTGCGCACGCATGCATGGAGCCAATGAATATCACCGCACATCTCCGCGAAGGGAAGTGCGAGGTATGGGCTCCGTCGCAGACTGCGGATGCAATGCGCAGCGTGATCGCCAAAGAACTGGATTTGGCGGAAAGCAGCGTGACCGTGCACACGACCCTGATGGGCGGCGGCTTCGGACGCCGCTACCAATACGACTTTCCGGCAGAGGTCGCGCAGATTGCGAAGCACGTGAACGGTCCGGTGCAACTGGTGTGGACGCGCGAAGACGACATGACGCACGACTTCTACCGGCCAGCGGGAATGCGCCGGATGCGCGGCGCGCTGGATGCAAACGGGAACATAGTCGCGTGGTCCGATCACCTGGCCGACGTGCCGCTCAGCTATCAATGGGGAGAGCCAGGCAAACGCAAGCCCGATGGTTCGGAGCTGCCGGCGCGGCCCGTTTATCCGATCGCAGAGTACAGAACGGGGTTTACGCCGATTGAGAGCGCCGTGCCGCGAGCGTGGTGGCGATCCGTCGAGACTTCGTTCAATGGCTTGGCGGTC
>Ga0181535_10002877_pt1 | contig 20485 bp, 18 predicted proteins | sample PEATcosm2014_Bin_44_FD_119774 | JGI IMG/M metagenome (GOLD analysis project Ga0181535, IMG submission 119774) | Peatland microbial communities from MTU Mesocosm Facility, Houghton, MI, USA - PEATcosm2014_Bin17_30_metaG | ecosystem: Environmental > Terrestrial > Soil > Wetlands > Peat | place... | reverse complement strand
TTCGGAGGGCCGCGGGCAAACCCACTGCGCTGCGCTCAAAGGCACGAGCGCGGCCCAGTCAACATGGCGGATGGGTCGAAATTGGAGATGGTGGCCAGGGACGGGATTGAACCGCCGACGCCGGCCTTTTCAGGGCCGCGCTCTACCACTGAGCTACCTGGCCTCAGTGCAGACTTCGTTGCAATTCCTGCGTGAATTTCCGGGCGTTGCCGGCAAAGGCAGGCGAATTCCACGAACTGTTCGCTCAAAACAACCTGAACAGTATATCAATTCCAGATTCGCCCGGCCAAGCCACAGCCGTGAACTACACTGGAGAGCAATCATGCGGAGCCACCTCGCTCTTCTGCTCGTCCAAAGTGCTGCAAGCGCGGCGCTTGCGGCAATGGTTGGGTGCGGCCCCTTGCCCGACGGATCACGATCTTCCGTGCAGGGCGTGCCCTCCAGGGCCGAGGCGCGCACCGCTCTCATCTACGAGGCCAACCTGCACCAGGGCCCGGAGACGCTGCGGGCGTTTCTCAGCGATTTTCCCAAAGGGGCTGACCTGCACGTTCACCTCTCGGGTGCGGTCTACGCTGAGACGTTTATCCGCGACGCGGGCGATGATGGGTTATGCGTCGACAAGGCCACACTGAGTTTTGCCAAGCCGCCCTGCCGGGGAAAGGATCTGATTCCAGCAAAGGAGCTCACTGGCGATCTCACTCCGGCTGACCAGGCACTCTACGACAAACTCATTGACTCGTTCTCGGTTCGAAGCTTTGCGCCGACGCCTGGCTGGAGCGAACACGACCAGTTTTTTGCCACTTTTGACCGCTTTGGCGGACTGAGCAAAACGCACACGGCCGAGTGGGTCGACGAAGTGGCGAGTCGAGCCGCGGCGGAGAACAACCAATATCTCGAGCTTATGCACACGCCGACCTTCAGCCACGCGGCGCAAATCGCGCACCAGATTGGCTGGAACGCAAAGCTGGCGCTGGCCGACCCGCAGGCATTTGCGCAATTCCGGCAGCAACTCCTGGACCATGGTCTGCGCGACGAGTTGGTCGTCGACCGGAATGAAGCACGCCAGGCCGAAGCCGGACGTAAACAAATCGAAAAATGTCGAACACAGCAGGCCGCGCCGGCATGCCAGGTGGAGATTCGCTACATCTACCAGGTTCTTCGCGCCAACGCTCCGGAGCAGGTGTTTGCGCAGACGCTTCTCGGCTTCGAAACCGTGCAGGCAAGCATGCAGGCGAACGACGACACCTGGGTGGCCATCAACTTTGTGCAACCCGAAGACGGCTATATCGCCATGCGCGATTACACGCTGCAAATGAAAATGATCGGCTACCTGCACTCCGTCTATCCCGGCGTGCATATCTCGCTGCACGCTGGAGAGCTCGCGCCGGGCATGGTGCCGCCGGAAGGCCTGCGCTTTCACATCCGGCAGGCAGTGGAACTCGGCGACGCGGAGCGCATCGGTCACGGTGTCGACGTGATGTACGAGGACCGGCCGCGCGATCTGCTCACGGAACTGGCCGCCCGACACATCATGGTGGAGATCAACCTCAGCTCGAACGAGGGAATCCTCGGCATCGAGGGTGATGCGCATCCGTTTCCTGTTTACCGCGCGGTGCATGTTCCGGTTGCCCTGTCTACCGACGACGAAGGAGTGAGCCGGATCGACCTAACCCACGAGTATGTGCGTGCAGCCATCGACTACGGCCTCACTTACCGCGACCTGAAGCAACTGGCCCGCACTGGGATGGAACACGATTTCCTGCCGGGCGCGAGCCTGTGGGCCAAGCCGGATGACTTTAGCGCGGCCGTGAGTGCCTGCAAAAGCGAAGCCTTGGGCGGGAGCAATCCGTCCGGCAATTGCAAGCAATTCCTCGACAGCAGCCAGAAGGCCTCGGCGCAGTGGGAGCTGGAACGACGCTTTAGAGATTTCGAGGCCAAATTTCAGGGACCGGGCTTCGACCGCTTGCTCCACGGACGCTGATCTGCGACAGGAGGCTCGGCAGCGTCCTACACTATTGCCATGGACAACGAGCGCATTCGCGAAATCTGCCTGGCGCTGCCGCATGTCTCGGAAACCCTGAACTGGGGCCATCACCTTGTCTATTGGGCCGGCGATCGCGACATCGGCGGAAAAATGTTCGCCATGACCGATCTCGATGGCACGGGCATCGGAGTGCTTTGGTTCCACTGCGGTGCTGAGCGCTTTCATGAGCTGCTGGAGCGAGAGGGGATCATTCCCTCGCCGCATCTGGCTCGGGCGCACTGGGTTTCAGTGGAGCGCTGGGATATTCTCCGGCCGCGGGAAATTGAGGACGAGCTGAAACGGGCGCACGCGTTGATCTTCGATAAGCTCCCCGCCCGCACCAAAGCCGTTCTAGCGCTTCCGGAAAAAGACCGAATTAAAGCAATTCGCGAGCGGAAGAAGGCTCTTGCCGCCCGAACGAAGGCGCACGGTTCCGGCACGACAAAGAAGAAGGCCCGTTGATCCTAGCGGAACTGGTGCCGCTGCCGCTGCGTAACAGTGGCTGAAGCATCCACGTACGAACGAGGCGCAGATTTTATGGCCAAGTTTCTTCTCTGGTGCATTCTTCTTGTGTTGTGCTGGCCCTTGGCGCTTTTGGCTCTGGTGCTTTATCCCATCATCTGGTTGCTGTTGCTGTCGTTTCATCTGGTGGGCATCGCCGTGGGTGGCGTGCTTGACCTGGTAAGGGCCGTTATCTTCCTGCCCGCGCGGGTTCTCCGCGCAGTCTAAGGCTGCGGCTTGCCTCGACATCCCCATCGAAAATGCATTAGCTTGGGCTCAACGCCTTTTTTCCAGGCCTTCCAGCGCCGACAGCGCCCGATCTGCGTCATTCTAAGCAGAGATTTGAGTACGGAGGATTCATGCGGAAACTTTTGCCCGTTATTTTGGGCTTTTCTTTGCTGTTTGCGCCGTGGGCGATGCAAGCGCAATCCGGCGACCAGGAGGCCGCCAAAAATGCGGCGCAGGCGCGCGCCGCGCTCGACTCCATGGTGCAGGCTCTCGGCGGCGATTTGTGGTTGAACATCAACAACATGGAGCGGCATGGGCACATTGCTGCGTTTTTCCAGGGCAATCCCGACCCCGGCACCACGGAGTACTTCGAGTTTCACCAGTGGCCCGATCATGATCGCATCGAATACACCAGCCACCGCGACGTGGTGCAGTTCTACGTCGGCCGGCAGGGCTGGGAGGTGACCTACCGCGGCAAAAAGCCGCTCGACAAGGACATCGTAGACGACTACCTGCGCCGCCGTGACCACTCGATCGAAACGGCGGTGAAGGTGTGGATGAAGGATCCGAATACGATCCTGCTTTACGAAGGCCAGCACATGTCTGAGCGGCACCTGGGCGAGCAAGTCACGCTCATTTCACCGCAAAACGAGGCCATCACCATCCTTATGGATGTCCAGACACATCTGCCGCTCCAGCGCAGCTTTCAGTGGCGCGATCCCCAATACCACGACAAGAACACCGACACCGAGGAGTACGACGACTATCACACCATCCAGGGCTTTCCCACTCCCTTCACCATTACGCGCCTCAAGAACGGCGATCCTGTTCGCCAGTATTTCGTTGACCGCGTGAGCTTCAACCAGAACCTGCAAGCCGATTTCTGGGATCCCGATGCAGTGGCGCGCAAGATCAAGAAGTAGCGGCGACAATCAGTTCGCGAGGTGACCGCCGCAGAGCTTGACCGCCTGAGTGATGGTTTCGGCGGCGCGGCCGGCGGAGACGCTGTTCGTGAAGGGAAAATAGTTATACCGGCTCGACATGTGTACGACAAGCGCCGTCATCGGTGGAGCGGTCGAGGTCTGAACAAGGTTGGGATGGCCGCCGGCAGCGTTGGCCTCGGTGTTGACCTCGCTAACGGGCTCAACGGCAACGCTCGTCACGTCATGCAACAGAATCGAGAAACCCTTGTCGAAAAGGGGCTGGGCCGCGCCGTTGCGCCACACCGTCCAGTTGTAGGAGACGCGGCATTGGGCAGGGTCGGCCACGATGTTACTGACTCGATTAACAGCGGCGTATTGGCTGGCGCTGCCGTTGGCCGTGTTCTGGTTGAAGGCGGTAAAGCTCACTGTCCCGATACCGCTCAACTCGCCCTGAAGGGTCCTCATCGTATCTTGCAAGGTGGCATTGTTCCCCGCCGCTCCAGGGGCGGCACCTGAGGGCTTCGCAGCTCTGGAAGCACCCGGCGTTGTCGCAGGAGTGGGCAAGGGCGAGGCGTCCGGCCCCACTGGACCACCCGAAGGCGAGGGCGTGAAAACGGGACTCGGCGCGCCGCCCGGCTCCGGAGCGGCCGCGGGTGAACCTACCGGTGCTGGTTGCCCTGCCGGCGTTGGTCCCCAAATGGAGCGCACTCCGAAAAAGACTCCGCCGAGCAGGAGAACCGAAACGGTCCCAGCAGCCCATGTCCACGCGCGGGTGCTCCAAAGTCGATGCACGGCGGGCGCAGTCTCGCGCCTGCCTCCTTTTTCCGGAGTTCGCTCTTCCGCGCGGTGACCACCGACGGGCTGCGGTTTTTCTTCTTCGAGCGGCTTTGGTGGCGTGCCCGGCTCAGACCTCGCCAGCACAATCTTGATCGTCCCCGCAAGGCTTTTGAGATGCGCCTCCAATGGCGGATTCAATGCGTCGAGCCAGTGAACGTTTCCGATGAAGTACTCGAGCCCCTTGCCGGGAAGGACGTCCTCGATGCGCACCGGCAGGATGGCGACGCCATGATTGACGGCCCGTTCGACCTCCCTGCGAATCTGCGGCGAAGCGTTTGCGTTAGCTGTGAAGACGAGCACCATCATCCGGCACTCTTCAATGGCGTCGATGATGGCCTCGCCCCATTCCATGCTGGGCAACACGTCGCGGGGAGCGATCCAACACCGGATGCCCTCTCCCTCCAGCACCGCACAGACCGCGTCGGCCGTGACCTTGTCTTTCGCGGAATGGCTGATAAAGACGTCGTGAGGCATGGATATCGGTCCGATCTATTTCGGGGAGGGGGAAGCAGCTAGCGATACTATAACCCGGCGGGCTCGAGGGACAGCGAACGCAGTCAAACCAGGCGTGAGGCCGCAGTTCCTGCGAAGCTGCTGCGCAGGCCTATTTATAATCCGATACGAGCGCAAAGCAGCCCACACAACCGCTCCGAGGAGCCGCAGAATGACGTTCACCATCCAGGAAATCATGGATTTCCTGCCCCACCGTTACCCCTTCCTCCTGATCGACCGCGTGCTCGAGTTCGAGCCGCAAAAGCGCCTTGTCGCCATCAAGAACGTGACCATGAACGAGCCGTTCTTCCAGGGCCACTTCCCCGGCTACCCCATCATGCCCGGCGTGCTTGTCGTGGAGGCGATGGCCCAGGCCGGAGCGCTCATTATGCTGTCGGAGATCGCCGATCGCAACACAAAGCTGGCGGTTTTTACCGGCATTGAAAAGGCCAAGTTCCGCCGGCCCATCACTCCCGGCGATCAGGTCCGGATCGAGGTGAATGTGCTGGCATTCAGGAGCCGTGCGGGGCGCATCCAGGGCAGCGCCACAGTCGAGGGCAAGCTGGCTTGCGAAGCGACCCTTACCTGCGCGGTGGTCACCAAGGAGCGCGAGCAGCGCGCTCACGGCGATACTCCACCCGAAACTTCAGCGCCCTCCGCGGAGCCTGCGTGAGCATCCATCCCAGCGCGATCGTCGCCGAGGGTGCGCGCATTCCAAACTCGTGCACTATCGGCCCCTATTGCACCATTGGGCCGGAGGTCGAGCTCGGCGAAGAGTGCACGCTCATCTCGCATGTGGTGCTCGACGGCCGGACGCGCATCGGCGCGCGCAACATCTTCTATCCCTTCGGCGCCATCGGCCTGGCGCCACAGGACCTGAAGTACGGCGGCGAGGCCACAAAAACCGAGATCGGCGACGGCAACACGATTCGCGAATGCGTGACCATCAGTCGCGGCACCACGGGCGGAGGAGGCATAACGCTCCTGGGCTCGGGCAATCTTCTCATGGCCTACGTGCACATCGGGCACGACAGCCAGGTCGCTAGCCACTGCATTCTGGCCAATAACGCCACGCTCGCTGGCCATGTAACCATTGAGGACCACGTGACGCTCGGCGCGTTTTGCCCCGTCCACCAGCACTGTACCCTGGGAGCGTATTCGTTTATCGGAGGTGGCACCATCGTCACGCAGGACGTGCTCCCGTTCTCGCTCACCTCGTCGCGCCGCGAGAATCGCGCCTTCGGGATCAACAAAATCGGCCTGGAGCGGCGCGGATTCACGCCCGAGCGGCTGCAAAAACTGCAAAAGGCTTACCGCCTGTTGCTTGCTGCGAAACTGAACACCACGCAGGCGCTCGAAAAAATTCGCACTCTTGACGGCGACGATGTGGCCCTGCTGGTCAGCTTCATCGAGCGCAGCAAGCGCGGAGTGATCAAGTAAGCGCTCGCGCGCTTTTGCGCCGGAAGCAGCGAGGATCAACCAACGGTGGCCCCAAAAGGAGGCCAATCGAAATGAAATTGGGCCTCATCGCCGGCAATGGCCGCTTTCCGTTTCTTCTCCTCGACGCGGCGCGGGGGGAGGGCCTGGAAGTCGTCGTAGCCGCAATCAAAGAGGAAACCGATCCGGAGATCGACCGCCGCGCCGAGGCGGACCCTGGCGTCACCGTGCATTGGCTCTCGCTGGGCGAATTATCCCGACTGATCGAGACTTTCCAAACGGCAGGTGTCGCCAAAGCCGTGATGGCGGGCCAGGTGAAACACAAGCAAATCTTCAGCAGCATCCGGCCCGACTGGCGCCTCGCCAAGCTCCTGCTCAACCTGCGCACACGATCGACAGACGCGCTGCTGGGCGCGGTGGCCAAGGTGCTCAGTGACGAAGGCATCGAGCTGATCAGTTCCACCACCTTCCTTGAGCCTCTGCTGGCCGAAGAGGGCGTGCTGACCAGCCGTGCTCCCGATGCGGACGAATGCCTTAACATCGAGTACGGGCTGGGCGTGGCGCAGGCCCTCGCCGGCTTCGACATCGGGCAGACCGTCGTTGTTGCAGCGCAGGCCTGCGTGGCCGTTGAGGCAATGGAAGGCACGGATGCAACCATTGAGCGCGCGGGAAAGCTGATGGGATCGCTCGATGAATCAGCGCCCGGCGACGCCCGAGTCGATCCCTCGCTCGAGCCTTCGCTCCTTGCCCGCCGGCTGACCGTGGTCAAAGTCGCCAAGCCCAATCAGGACATGCGCTTCGACGTGCCGGTGATCGGAATTTCGACCGTCGAAACGATGATCCGCACCGGAGCAAGCTGTCTCTCGATTGAGGCAGGGCGCACGCTCCTCTTCGATCGCGATGCGCTGCTCAAGCGCGCCAGCGAAGCGGGCATTGCCATTGTGGCGGCGCGCCGCTGATAATGATGGAGCGGCGAAATCTTTAGGCCGTCGGCCATCATTCCCCGCTCTTCAATCCCCGACTTTCAGGAGGTTTCTTCGTGAAAAAGCTGCTTCTTCTCGTTTTCGCGCTGGCAATTGCCGCTGCGCTCCCGTTCGCCGCCGTCCGTGCCGACGATGCCACCGTGCCCGCCGTAGGCCAGACCGCGCCCGCGTTTACATTGCCCTCGCAAACGGGCGAGCAGATCTCGCTCGACAGCTTTCGCGGCAAGTGGGTGGTGCTCTACTTCTACCCCAGGGACATGACCATGGGCTGCACCATTGAGGCGCACAAGTTTCAGGACGCGCTGCCGCAGTTCGAGGCGAAGAACGCGGTCATTCTTGGTGTCAGTGTGGACTCGACCGACAGCCACCAGCAGTTCTGCACCAAGGATGGGCTCACGTTCCATTTGCTCTCTGACACCAACCACACAGTCGTAAGCGCCTACGGATCGCTCGGTGGCTTTAACGGCACGGTCCTGGCCAATCGCAACACGTTCCTCATCGACCCCAAAGGCAAAATCGCCCAGATTTGGCTCAAAGTGAACCCGAACACCGCGGCCTCGGATGTGTTGGCGGCGCTTCCCTAAGGCTTGTCCGCCGGGTAAATCCATCGGCCATCTGCCGCCTCCGGTACATCCCGGCACGGGGAAGGGACTCGACTATGCCAACACAAACTGCGCGTGACTTTCGCGTCGAGCTTGGGAAGCTGCAGGCTGCGCTCCTTACGCTTCCGCCCGCGCTTGCCGATGTTCCCTGGCGCGCAGGCGGATGGACTCGAAAGCAGATTGTCGGCCATCTCCTGGACTCAGCGGCCAACAACCGCCAGCGCTTCGTCCGCGCCACAATCGATGGCCTGTATGCCGGTCCCGGATATGCCCAGGATGCGTGGGTAGCCGCGCACGGATACAGCGACAAGCCTTGGGAAACGCTGTTGCGCTGGTGGCAAGCGGAGCACGAGATCCTGATGGCCGCTGTCGATAGGATTCCCGAAGACCGCCTTGGAGTCATGTGCACTGTTGGCGAGGATGCACCAGTCTCCCTCCGCTTTCTCATCGAGGACTACGTCAGCCATCAAAAGGGCCACTTCAAGCAGCTTCAGGCAGGCTGATTCTCGCAAAGGATTGGGATAGCCATGGACGCAAAAAGGCCCGGCGTGTTGCCGGGCCTTCTCATCTTGCTGGCGACCGACGGCGAAAAGCGGCCGCACTCGCAGAACAAGTTTTCCGCTGGGCGATACAGCCGGCTCTTACGTAAACGCCAGAGCAGGCAGGCAAGTGTTACTTCTTGCCCTTTTTCTTCTTCGCGGCCTTTTTTGCCTTCTTGGCGGCCTTCTTCGCCGCCTTCTTGTTCGGAGCTTTCTTCTTCGCCACCTTCTTGGCAGCCTTCTTCTTGGCTACCTTTTTGGCGGCTTTCTTCGCCGGAGCTTTCTTCTTCGCCACCTTCTTGGCAGCCTTCTTCTTGGCTACCTTCTTGGCGGCTTTCTTCGCTGGAGCCTTCTTCGCCGCCTTCTTGGCGGGGGCCTTTTGGGCCGCAGCCTTTTTGGGCTTGGGCGGGGCTGCGGGCTTCGCAACAATCGCGATCACCGTCTCTTCGGAGATCACTTCGTCGTCATCTGAGGAGGTAAGGATGCCGGCAGTTTCCAACTCATCTTCCTCTTCAGCAAAGGCTTCGACCTGACCGGGATCCAGGTCACCCGGCTTCCCAAAGGGGTCGCCGTCACTCATCGCGTACATCCTCAAAACTTCATCCATCCCATTGCCTCCAGCGGATTGCCGCTGATCATTTTGTGTTTCGCTATTCGCAGAGCAGGCAAACAGTTTTGCTCGCGCAAGCGATTGTAGCCTTAGCTTGCCAGCAATTACAAGCAGAACACAAGCATGGAATGGAGGTTATCGTGGATTTTTTTACTGCGACCCCTTGGCCGGGCCCGTCGACTTGTGACTCGCCGTGTGCACCGTGGCCTTCCCTGTCCTGGAACCTGTCTTCGCCGAGTGGGAACGGCTCCTTGGGGGCACACCGCCAGGCGGCTTTTGTGCCGAGGAGGCACCTCCTGGCTTGGCCTCGGACCCCGAATGGGCGGGCGGTCCTGTCTCTGGACCCATTCTTGACCCCGTCGCGGCTGTCCTCCGCCGACGCCGGGTGGACGTGCTGACGGGCACAGGCTCAGCCACGTGCAGGCGACGCCCCGCTGCCACCCGAATGCCGGACGGTATGGCGTTCCAGCGCCGCAACTGGCTCAAGGAGACCCCGAATCGGTCCGCGATCGTGACCAGCGTGTCGCCCCGGCGCACGGTGTAGAGCCGGGTCCTGGCCAAGGGCTCGGCAGCGGGCGGGACCGGCACAATGAGGGCCTCGACCCCTGCGACGCTGTCACCTTCGTGCAGCTGATTGGCAGACGCAAGTTCGGCCTCCGGCACCCGGTACTCCTGCGCCACTGAGGCCAGCGTGTCTCCCGCTACAACCGGGTGGTATCGCCACGAGTTCCGCCTCGCTTCCGGAATCAGGGCCACGCGCTGGTCAAAAAGCGTGGCTGTGCCGGCGGGAAGGTGGAGGTCAAAGGAGGCATCGGGCGGGGTCACCATGCGCAGCAGGCTGGGATTCAAGGCTTCCACTTCATCCACCGGTGTGCCCACGAGGTCCGAAACCAGGCGCAGGTCGATCGAATAGTTGATCGTAACCGTGTCGGTCAGAATCGGCGGATCGACAGTCACATCGTTAAAGCCGTACTGATCCGGGTGGTTGGCGATAATAATGGCGGCCAGAATCTCGGGGACATAGTTGCTGGTCTCGCGTGGCAATTCGTTGCGCTTGTAGAGCTCCCAGAAGTCGGCGTAGCCGGTCTTGGCCACTTCGTGCTGGATGTTGCCGGCGCCATGGTCGTAGGCAGCCATGGCAAGATACCAGTCGCCGAGTTCGTCATACAGGAACTTCATGTAGCGGGCGTAGGCGCGGGTGGACTTTTCGGGGTCGAATCGCTCATCCACATACGCGTCGCGCTTAAGGCCATAATAAGGACCCGGCATGAACTGCCACATGCCCCCGGCGCGGGAGCGTCGATTGACGGCTTGCGGCTGAAAGCCCGACTCCGCCACGGCAAGGTAGATCAGGTCCTGCGGCACGCCTTCCTCGGCCAGAATCCGTTGGATCATCGTCTTGTAGTGGCCGCTGCGCTCGAACGAATGCAGCAGCGTGTTGTGACCCTTTTGCGTGTTGGCGAAAAAGTTGATGTACGAAGCAACGTAGTCGTTCACCATCAGCGGAAGATCGGATTTTGTGGTCGCCAGATCGGCCGTAGCCTTGGCGACGAGATTCGGATCGACGGCGAAGGTGACGTCGCTGGCTGCCTCGGCCGGCGTGATTTCTTCCTTGGGCACAAAGCCGTTGCCCTGTTTCAGTGCCTCCATCTCCAGCGCGTTCACCTGGTCCACAATCTTGTCGAACTCGTCCTGCAACTGCGGAGTGGCCCTGATGTCGATTCCGCTCGACAGCATGAGATCAACCGCGCGGTCGAATTCGATTTTGGCTTCGGCGAGCATTCCCTTCTGGTAGTCAGCGTTACCCCGAGCGTAGGCCGCCTCAACCTGGGCGATGATCGCGCGGACTCGAAGCTCTTCAGCTGTCGGCGGGGGCGGCGGCGCTGGAACAGTTGCCGGCGCCGGAGCAGCCGCCGGCAATGCGGGCGCGGTGGCTTGTTTCGGCTGCGCGGCAGGGGATCCGGCGGTTCCAGTCGGCGTGCAGCCGGTCAGCGAAAGGACGAGCGCCGCAACTCCCACCATCAGACGCGACGCCGGCCATCGACTCCAATGCAAACGCATGAAAAGGCGTAAGGGACCGCGCAGTCGTGAGGCCGCTGTGAGCACTATGCCGATGATAAGCTATGCCATGGAGGGCCAAACGCTTAGCGCGCACTGCAATTTGCGCACCGTACATCCTGAACTAACCCTCCGAAAGCCCTCCCATGGACGCCCGTTTTCTTCGTAACTTCGCCATCATCGCGCACATCGACCACGGCAAGTCGACGCTCAGCGACCGGCTGCTGGAGCTTACAGGTTCAGTGACCGCGCGCGAGATGCAGGCCCAGATCCTCGACGATATGGACCTCGAGCGGGAGCGCGGCATCACCATCAAAGCGCACGCCGTGCGCATGATGTACAAGGCGCGTGACGGCAACACCTACCAGCTCAACCTCATCGATACGCCGGGCCACGTCGACTTCAGCTACGAGGTCTCGCGCTCGCTGGCGTCATGCGAGGGCGCGCTTCTGGTCGTCGACGCCAGCCAGGGCGTGGAAGCTCAAACGCTCGCCAACGCCTATCTTGCCATCCATCATGGTCTCGACATCATTCCGGTCATCAACAAGATCGACCTGCCCTCGGCTGACGTCCTGGCCACGCAGGAGGCTATCGAGAAAGCGGTCGGTCTCGATGCGACTGATGCAATTCCGGTCAGCGCCAAAACCGGCCAGGGCGTCGACGAGGTACTCGAAGCCATCGTCCACCGGCTCCCTGCGCCCAAGGGCGATCCCGATGCGCCGCTGCAGGCCCTCATCTTCGACTCATGGTTCGATGCCTACCGCGGTGTCATCGTGCTGGTCCGCGTGATGCAGGGATCGATGCGCAAGGGCCAGCGCATCCGCATGATGTATAACTCGAAATCGTTCGAGATCGAGTCCATGGGCGTGCTTTGCCCCAAGCCCGTCGAAATCGCCGAGCTGATTGCCGGCGAAGTTGGATTTTTCGCGGCCACCATCAAGAACGTCGGCGACACAAGAATCGGCGACACCGTCACAGACGATGCTCATCCGGCGGCCCACGCCTTGCCCGGTTTCGAAGACATCAAACCGATGGTGTTTTCCGGCCTCTACACAGTCGACGCACACGAGCACACTCTATTGCGCGACGCCTTGGAGAAGCTGCGCCTCAACGATTCGTCCTTCTTCTTCGAGCCGGAAAGCTCCGTCGCCCTCGGCTTCGGCTTCCGCTGCGGCTTCCTCGGCCTGCTCCACATGGAGATCATCCAGGAGCGCCTGGAGCGCGAGTACGAGCTCGACTTGATTACAACCGCTCCGGGCGTCCGCTACAAAATCACCCTCACGGACGGAAAAGAGATCGAGGTTGACAACCCCTCGCGCTGGCCCGAGCCGCAAAGTATCGCCAGCATCCGCGAGCCGATCATCACCGCCAAAATCCTTACCAACGAAGAGTACGTCGGCGGAATCTTCAAGCTCGTCGAAGAAAAGCGCGGCAAGCAGCTCAATTTTGAATACGTCACGCCCACGCGGGTCATGCTCACGTACGAACTTCCCCTCAACGAAATCGTGCTCGACTTTTACGACCGCCTCAAGTCCATCTCGCGCGGGTACGCCTCGCTCGACTACCAGCTCGCCGGCGAGTGGGAGTCGCCCATGGTCAAACTGGACATCCTCATCGCTGGTGAACCGGTCGACGCGCTCTCCATCATCGTCCATCGCGACCACGCCTACGAGCGCGGCAGGGCCCTGGTCTCCAAGATGCGCGAGCTCATCCCGCGCCAGCAATTCGAAGTGGCAATTCAGGCGGCAATTGGGGCCAAAGTCATCTCCCGCGAAACGGTGAGCCCGCTGCGCAAGAATGTCCTCGCCAAGTGCTATGGCGGCGACATCACCCGCAAACGCAAGCTCCTGGAAAAGCAAAAGGAGGGCAAAAAGCGCATGAAGCGGATCGGCAAGGTGGACATTCCACAGGAGGCTTTCCTGGCAGTCTTGCGCGTCGGCGAAGAAAACCAGAATTGACGAGCAAAAGTGATGCCAAACTTTTGCCCTTCTTTGTTTTTTGTCACCGGAAATTCATGGCCAACTGTGGAAACCGGACGGAATCTCTCAACCGCTGATGTTTACAGCGGTTAACTGCGTCGAAGAGAGCTTTCGAGCAATGTTCTGTTCAAAAACAAAGGGTTAGAACTTCTAGCAGAGTTCGATTCCGGCTGACAAGAGGAAAAATCAGCCCTTTTTCTGTGGCTTTCCGGGAATTATCCACAAAATTTTCCACAGATGGACTCCTTCAGAGCGCAAACAAAGGCCCCGATCGCCGGGGCCTTCGTTTCAAGGTAACTGCTCCGCCCCTCAGTGGCTGGTTGGCGCCGGCGCTGCTAACGGAGCATGCGGCGGAGCTGTCAGTCCCCTCGACTTGGGCGCCTCGGGTGCAGCTGCCGCGGGTTGCGCCGGCGGAGCCGGTACGCCCGATTTCACGTTGTACGCATCGATCACCTGTTTGGTGATGTTGGTGGTTGCGCTGGCGAACAGCACGGGCGACTGCTGCTGGGAAATGTCCAGAACCAGCGTAAAGCCCTGCTGCTCGACATAAGCCTGCATCACGTCGTAGACCTTCGCCTGAAGGCCGCTGAACATGTCCTGCATATCCTGTTGGCCGTCGTTGCGCAGGTCCTCGGTTTCGCGGTCCAACTGCTTCTTTTTGTCGTCGATGGCCTTGCTGCGATTGGCGCGCTCGACGTCGCTCAGGGTCGACCCCTGGTCCTGCAACTGCTTGGTCATGGTTTCGATTTCGTCGTTGAGGGTCTTGAGGGTAGCCTCTTTGGGAGCGTACTTCTTCTGCAAATCGGCAAAGTCGCGCTGGCCCTCGTTGGTTTGCGCCACCGCAAGCTCCCAGGCGATGACCGCAATCCTGGCGGGGCCGGCGGGAGCGGCTGCTGCTGGTGCCGTTTGTGCCGGAGCGGCCGGCGTTTGGGCGGCGGCGCTCAGGACCAAGCCTGAGGCCATAAGGAGAACAAGTGTTAGCGAACGTTTCATCTCGGTTGAAAACTCCTTCGGAATTCCTGGGGCCGGCGCATCAGTTCGACGCAAAACCGTGCCTGACTCTTCTGACTAACCTCACGGCTTTTCCACGGGAACTCCGCGCCGGTCGGCGCAAGGGTCGAAAAAAACGCGGACGGAGACGTCAGCAGGGACTGGTTGGATTATACAGGGGGCGATCGCCCGTCAACATCCCGTCCCGCGACAGGCGCAAAACCTCAGTTCGCAGTTTTCTCGGCTTCCCGGTCCCTCAGTCCCTGTTTTTCTGATCCCAGTTTTCAATGTGTAGCCGCCGGCTGTGGCTGAGGCGCATCCACGCCGGGCTGGCCGCCTGCATCTCCCTGCGCCGGAGGCGCCGGAACACCCGACTTTTCGTTATAAGCCTCGATGACTGCCTTGGTGATGTCGATCGACGGTACGGCATACAGCACCGTGGCGCTCTGCTGATCGCCTTCGTCAAGCACCAGCGTGAAGCCTTGCTTCCCCGCGTAGTCCGTCATCAGCGCGCCCACCTTCGCAGCTTCATTGCTGAACAACTGCTGCATGTCGCTCTGGAAGTCGCTCTGCGCATCCTGGGTATCGCGGTCCAGTTGCTTCTTCTTCTCGTCGAGGGTCCGGGTCTTGCTCATGCGAACATCTTCGTTCATTTGCGCACCCTGATCCTGCAACTGCTTCGTCAATGTGTCGACCTCGTCGCTCAAGGTCTTCAGTTGCTGGCGCCTGGGGTCGTACTTTTTCTGCAGATCGGCAAAGGCGCGCTGGAACTCATTGGTCTGGCTCACCGCCGCCTGGAAAGCAATCACCGCGACCTTGGCTGGGACCGCGGCAGGGGCTGCACTGGGCTTTTGCGCAGCCGTTGCGGCGGTAGTTTGGCCGGCGGCTGGAATGATCGATGCCACGGCGAACATAAGAACGGATATGGACAGACGCTTCATGCGATTCAATGTCTCCTTAGAAGTTCCCGCATGCTGTTGCCATCGGCGCGGCGGTTTCGGGCGAAAGCGTCTCGTGCCATGCCACCCCGGCCCGTCCGGCAAAAATCCTGCTCACAACACCTGCGCTCGGGTTCATCGCCGGGAACTAGAGGGGATTATAGGTGCCTCAATTCGGAGCGTCAAACCGCCGGCGGACAGCACGCAAAAGCCTGGTCGCGCAAGGTGCGCCCGGCGTTGCGGCTTCATTGCGCCTAGGAATGCGGGGCAATAACCAGGCCGCTCAACCGGTGCCATGCGACAGCTCCGGCCCCGAGCAATTCCAGAACGAAAAGCGCCGCAGCGACAGCGAAGAAAAAGGGCTGAATCTTCGGCCAGAGGCTCGCCGGCAGTTGATCGACAAACTTGTCCATCATGGTTTCGCTAAAGCGCGTGGGCCTGTCCTCGCCCTCGCCTGCCGGCTTCCACTCCGAGGCCAAAAAGGCCGCGCGCACGTTCGACAGCAGGACGCAGGCGAACAGGACGTCAACGATTCCCGGCAGGTGCCCCATCATCACGGTGTAGAGCAGCCCGGTGAAGAAGATGCCGAAGACAATGGCTGCTGCCGGCCAGCTTGCCTCGCGGACGCCCATCCCGCCCACCAGATAAACGAGCGCCGCCATCAGGTAGGCGACCAGCACGACGAGATTGCTTGAGAACGCCGCAACGACCAGTTGAATTGCGGCGAGGGCCACGCAAATCCAGAATCCTTGCTGGCCCAGGTAGTTCACATCCCACGCATTCTCGACCGTGGGCCAAAAGATGCTTTTGAGCCGGCCGTCGGAGCGGCGGCTCTCGCCAGACAACCCTAGTGTTTGCATGCACGCCAGTGTGGCCCTGCGCCTGCCGCGAGTCAAGCCCCACGCCATGAGTTTTTGAGAATATGCCCGGCGACTCATCTTCGGCCTCAATGCAACTGCATCTTTCGGGCCTCACCACAAAAGCCGGGCGCGCTGTCCGGGCTGTATTCCAGAGCAACCGCCGTCCGCCGCGGAGAATGACGGGAGCCGAAGGATCTGCTTCAGGGGGTTCTGACGAAGGGTGGGACAGCACGAACCCGGGTCCCGCGGAAGGGTCGCGGAGGGGGCACTTTGGGGCCGGAAGGGGCCGTTCTGCGCACAAAAATCGCAAAAAATCGAGAAAAATCGAGACGAATTTTGAAGCATTTTCGTTGATTCTAAAGATAGTTAGAGTGAAAAATCGCATTTCGGAGTGTATGAAATCACTGCTCCGGTTGTTTTTGATCTCAAGCGAGCCATTGAGGGAGGGTGATTGGGCGAAGGTTGCGAAGTCCCTGACCCAAATGAAACACGAATCGAGCTTCGCCGAGCGGGCGAACCGGATATGTATTGATTTGAAACTCATGGTTTGAGCATGCGCCAAATGCGCGATCTAACCGGCAAACTTGGGAAAGAAAATAGCTCTTTTGGATTGAGCGAGATAGGGAGGAATTCATGCGTGGAGGGACTTGACAGCGAGAAGTTGCGTCAGTGCGAAATCCCCCCTGTGTTTGAAAGCCGGCAGCCGGTAGCCGTTGATTGTGTCCTAGAAAGTCGTCGAGACGGTCAGCCGGAAGGTCTTACGCGGCTCACGGAAGATATTCTGCGCGCCATAGGCCTCGATGGCTTCCCCGTAGCTGTAATCGCCCGCGCCGCCCGGCGGGAACATGGCGCGCGTGATCAACTCCGCGGAGCAGCTCAACTGCTTCTGGCCCAGATTCACTTCGTTGCAATACGGGGTCTCATACAACCGCAGCGGGTTATAGGCGTAATAGAGGCGGAAGGGGGCGTTGATGACGGGCATGATCACCGAAATCTCGGGTCCGACCGACATGCGCGGAACGAAGTTGGTGCCGGACACCGGCCGAATATCCTTCCTGAACCCGACCTGGGAGCCGGGGATCCCGCCCTGGCACGATCCGTTGTTGTAGACCGGGCATCCATAAAGCGGGGAGGTCAGGGTCGCGAAACCCTCCGGACTTTGTGTCAATTGGCCGTGACTGAGCGCGCTATCGATGCCGAAATCGTCGAAGAACGAGAACATGAAGGGTCCGACCACGGGGATGCGGTACTCCACGTTGGTTGTCAGACTCGTATCACCGCCGACGGAGGCAATGCCATAGACAGGGAGCGGAACCTGGATGCACTGGTTGTCCTGCGGGTTGGTTGGGTCGCGAGGAACGCAACTGCCGTCGGGATTAGTGAGCTGGAAGTTGATCCGCGAGGGCACGTAACCGTACGGCGTCGCGCCGCGCACGTCAAAGCCGCGCAACTCCTGCTCGCCGCCGGAGTAGAGACGGTTGTTCGGGGGAGCAACGTCGCCGCCATATCCGGAGATATACGCCAGCTGCGCGCGCATCGCCAGCACGTTGTGTCCCTCTTTTGAGAACTTGAGGTAGTGCATGGGAATGAATTGCTTGTACGCCAACACCGGGTTCACATAGCGGACGCTGCCCCAGATGCCGGCGGCCTGCACAAACGCGGTGTATTGCTTGCCTTCCCGTGGGCGCAGTGGATTACTGACCGTGTCGTACGTGTAGGTGAGCGAAATATTGCTGTTGATGATGCCTGCCAGCGGGTTCGATCCCTGCACTCCGGAGCGGAAGGCGATGGTCTGGAAAAACGTCGCCGACGCCGAGCTGAAGGCCGTAATCGTGGACTTGGTGAGCGAGTAGGTCATGCCCACGCGCTGGAACGCATGCCTCTTGAGCGGGTAGCTGATGGAGAAGTTGAGCCCATCGCTGCCCACGTTGTAGTTCTGCGTCAGCGACCTCTCCGCCGAGGACAGATTAAGGTCGGCACCCGTGGTGGCCTGGTAGTTCTTGGCTGCGTTGTAGTCCTGCTTGTTGTTGAACACCTGGAATCCCAGGTTGATGGGGCGATTGCGAACGTACGGCTGCGTAAAGCCGAAGAGAAAAGTGCGGCTGATACTGCCCAGATTCGCCTGGAGACTGAGAGTTTCGCCCAATCCCAGGAAGTTGTTGGTCGAGTAGTTCAGCCCGAGGAACGCGCCGGAGTATCCGCTCACGCCGCCGTTGAGGCCGATCGAGTTCTTACCCTTCTCTTTCACCTTCAATAGCAGCTCGACCGTCCCGTTATCGGGATCCTGGTGAGCCTCGGAGTCTTGGTCGACCTTCAGCGGATCGAAGTATTCCAGCTGGTTGAGGCGGAGCAAGCTGTACTCCCAAAGCTGAGAGTTGTAGACCGAACCTTCGTCCAGCAGCAGCTCGCGGCGGATGACCTTATCGCGGGTAATGCTGTTGCCGGTGAACTCGATGCGCGATACGAAGAACTGCTTACCCTCATCGATGTCGATTTTCAGCGAAACTGTTTTCTTCTGGTCGTCGTAGACGGGCGTGGGTATGGCGCCGAAGTTGATATAGCCCAGGCTGCCATAGGCTTTCTTGAGGTTGTCGAGACCCTTGCTGATTTCGGTGGCGCTGAACCAGTCGCCGTCCTTGATGGGGAAGGTGGCGCGCAGGGCTTTCAGGTTGTTGATCTGCTTGTTCCCGGTGAACGTAATGGTACCGAGGCGGTAGCGTTCGCCCTCTTCAATCGTCATGGAGATGTCGATGCGCTTACCGTTATTCGGCCTGAAGGTGAACCAGTTAAGGCCGCCTTCGTCGCGAACCTGGGTCTTCGGCTGCTCTACTGCAGCGCTGGCATAGCCCTTGTCGCGGTAGGCCTGCCGCACCCGCTCGGTATCTTCCTCGAGTTTCGAGGAGTCGTAAGTCTGGGGAAAGAGATCTTCGAAGATGATGGAATACGGAATTCCAATGGGTTTGAGGTTCTTCATTGAGCGCCGCAAGTAGAGCGCCTTCAGATGCTCATTTCCCACGAAGGTGATCTTGCCCACCTTCACTACCGGGCCTTCCTTTATGTTGAAGGTGACTTGCACCGAAGCCGGGGGAACGGTCTTGACGTCGGTTTTCACTGTCGCGAACTGGTGTCCGTGCTCGGCGAGTAGTTCTTTGATGACGTTCTCGGCGTGCTTGATCCGGGTGGGGTCGTACTGGCTCTCCACCGAAAGGCCCACCTTGTCCTTCTTGAAGGCATCGAGGATGTCGGAGTTCGTGACCGAGTTATTGCCTTTATAGATGATGTCTCGAATCGTGGGCTTCTCACGGACAAATACGTCGAGGATCACGCCGTGCTCCGAGTCCTCGCGCTCGATACGCAGATCCTCAAAGTAGCCGGTGTTCCAGAGAGAGTTGAAGTCTCGCTCGGTGGAAATGGGATCGTAGGTGTCGCCCGGATGGGTAAACATTCGAGCGAGAATGGTTTCCTTGGGGATGCGCCGGTTGCCGATCACCCGGATCTGATCAATTGTGTCGGGCGTTTGCGCGAACATTGCTCCCGCAGCCGACACCAGGACAACCAGCAAAAGAACCCCCACCGCGCGCTTGGCGGCGGATGTGACTCCGGAGATGGAAGTGTGCCTGAACTTCACCGGGTATGAGCCCTGCGGCGAGCACAAAGTCTCTTTCGTACCATTGTTCGGGTTCACAGGAAGAATTTGCACACCCTCATTCGCTGAAAATCCGGCCCTTCCTCGGAGGTTTTGATCGTTCCTTCAGGAAAGATCGATTCTACAGGACCGCGCCCACCCTTCCCAAACTCCGGGGCCCCCAGCATCAGGTCCTCGTTGCTGCCGTGGAAACTCCAGTGCTGTGGCGATGGCCCTTCTTCGCCGGGGTGCATCCCCCTTGAGCTGACTCCAGGCACACAACCGAATCCTTGTTCAAGGTTCCATGCCGCGCGCGGGCGGAGACAGGGATGAATCTTTCTTTTAAACCCATCTCACAGTCTACCGGAACCATGCGAGCGCTATGTCCCTTAGACGCGCTTCCCGTGACCTGGACACCTTCTCCCGGGCCGCAGATTTCGCAAATCCGACCTTTTCTGTCTCGCCGGCATCCAATTGACGGGGTAATTTGATGGGCCGGTTTCCGGTGTTCGATCTCACGGTCTTTGTCGATCAGCTAACATAGTATGTTCAACGAAACGCCTGGCCGGACTTACACTTCGGTGCCGTCCGGCCCGGTACCGAGGAGCCGGCGCGCCGATAGATGGCTCAAAACCGGTCCCGGATTGCGGCTGCGGTTGATGGCGGGCCGGTGGCTGGCCTGAGCACCATTCACACGCGAGCCGAGGAGCGAATACCAGCCCTATGATGTGGATTGTCCGGCTTGCGCTGCGGCGGCCTTATACCTTTGTCGTCTTTGCGCTTTTGATTTTGATTCTCGGCGTCTACAGCATCGAGACGATGCCGACGGACATCTTTCCCAATATCGATATTCCGGTGGT
>Ga0181535_10002876_pt1 | contig 20488 bp, 14 predicted proteins | sample PEATcosm2014_Bin_44_FD_119774 | JGI IMG/M metagenome (GOLD analysis project Ga0181535, IMG submission 119774) | Peatland microbial communities from MTU Mesocosm Facility, Houghton, MI, USA - PEATcosm2014_Bin17_30_metaG | ecosystem: Environmental > Terrestrial > Soil > Wetlands > Peat | place... | reverse complement strand
GTGCGCGCTGCGAAGGAAGCAGAAGCCACGCGGCTGCTGAAGACAGCGGCTCGCGGGGTGAGGATTGTTGTTGCCGGCAGCACGCTTGATGACGAAGAAGCGGCGCTGCTTGAAGCGTGGCCGCAGATGCTGGCTGCTGATCCCAATCTCGTCCTCGTGCTTGCGCCACGCCATCCGGAGCGCTTCGCCGCGGTTGGCGCGCAGTTGGAGCGGTCAGGCGCTTCGTGGACCAGGCGCTCGGAGTGGACGCTGCTTGCGGGAGACTCGGTGCAGCCAATTCAGGCCGGCCAGGTCGTGCTGCTCGATACCATTGGCGAGCTGGCCTCCATCTACTCACTCGCGGCGGTAGCGTTTGTGGGGGGAAGCGTGGTTGCGGCCGGCGGTCACAATCCGCTGGAGCCGGCGCAGTTTGGGGTGCCGATTGTGATGGGGCCGAACTACGCGAACTTTCGCGCGATCACGGAAGACTTGCTGGCGCATCAGGCTCTTCGCATCGCAACCAGGGAGGAACTCGCTCGAACTCTGATTGCGTTGCTCCATGATCCTGAGGCAGCCAAAGCGATGGGCGGACGGGCGCGGCAGGTGTTTGAGCAGCAGGCCGGGGCCACGGATCGCACGGTGGCGGCATTGCGGGAACTGCTTTCGTCGGCGGGCAAGGAGCGTGCCTGATGACGCAGTCCTCGTCTGGGCGGCGACTGCTGCTGCCGCTGGTTCCGGCCTACAGGCTGGGGCTTGCGCTGCGGGAGCTGCGGCTCGGAAGCGGGCTTGAGCGCGTGCGCCGACTGCGCTTTCCGGTGGTCAGCATCGGCAGCCTTTCCGCGGGCGGGTCGGGAAAGACGCCGCTTGCGATTGCTTTGGCACAGGCACTGACACGGCGCGGAGTGCATGTGGACGTGCTCTCGCGCGGCTATGGCCGAAAGAGCGAGGCGGCGCTCAGAGTCGATCCGAATGGATCTGCAGAAGATTTTGGAGACGAGCCGCTGCTGATTGCGCGCGAGGCTGCGGTGCCTGTGTATGTGGCGGCGCAACGCTATGACGCAGGACAAATGGCCGAGGCCGCGTTGCAGGAACAGACGGGAACTCGCGTCCATTTGCTGGACGATGGTTTTCAGCATCGGCAGCTTGAGCGTGAAGTGAATATTCTCCTTTTGGACAGCGTGGACTTGCATGATCATTTGCTGCCGGCGGGAAATCTTCGCGAGCCTCTCAGTGCGATGCAGCGCGCGACGGTGATTGCAATCCCCGCGGACGACGCCGCGATGGAGGCCTGGTTGCATCGCGCGGGTTGGCGAGGACCGGTTTGGCGGCTGCACAGGCGTATGGAGGTTCCGCCGATTGAAGGGCCGATTGTGGCCTTCTGCGGGATTGCACGCAGCGAGCAGTTCTTTGCCGGGCTTGAGGCGGCGGGGCTGCATCTGGCCTCGAGGATTTCGTTCCCCGATCACCACATTTACAAGGTCCACGATCTGGACTGCGTTCGGGATGCGGCGCGGAGCATCGGGGCCACGGGGGTCATCACGACGGAGAAGGATCGGGTGCGGCTGGGTAAGCTGGGCGAGACTCTTGCGCTTAAGACGGCGCGGCTGCGGACTGAGATTGAAGACTGGGAAGAGTTGGCCGGGCGCCTCGCGGCCGGGCTCGGATCGTAGTGACCGGTATGTGACCGGTCACTCGCGCAAAAAAAATTTCCGGACTTTTTGGCGAAGTTCCGTCTTTTCATCGAGATGCAGGGTGGTCGCCGCCGTAATGTCCTCTTTTGATTGAGGTTACGGGTAGAGTCCTCTCAGTAAAGGAGTTAGAAGGCAGCTTTTCAGCCTTCAGGCCTTAGCTTTGAGTTTTGGTCTCCTGGAGCCGGGTTGATGCTGTTTTGGCCGGTCTGGAGGGCTGGATGACTATGAATTGATTGTGCGCTCAGGACGCGTAATTATCTGCAAACGGGGTGAAGAAAATTTTTGAGGAACGGGGCGGAGGCCTGACAGGCCGTTACCAGACGCGCAACGGACTGTCAGGCCTGGATACGCAGCAGGGGGCTGAAAGGCGGCGAGGGGAATGGGTTACGATCCCACCCATTTCACGATGAGACTGTGAAAAGGATGGGGCGCCCAGATTTTGTCGGGGCGAGAAGATTGAAGAGTGGCCGCGAGGGACGGTGCTTAGACCTTGAGGAAGATCTTCTTGCGGTAGAGGATCCACACGGGGATGAAGCAGATGGCCGTAAACAGGAAGGAGTAGGCGAAAGCGGCCCAGGCGGGATCCGGAATCTGGTCAAAGAGAAGGCTGTGGACCCAGGCAATTGCGTCCATCTTCTGTCCGTCCTCTGTGAAGGGAAAGAAATCGGAAATGCCAGGGAGCAGTTCGCTGACCATGTAGGCGGCAATGGCGTTTGAACCGAAGACGAGCCACGGCCAGAGGGCTGCCTTGGCGATAGCCTGACCTTTGCCGCGACGATTCGCTTTGCCCCAGCCCTCGATCTCAACGGCCCAGTAGGCAAGCGCGAACAGGGCGAGCGACCAGCCGGCGGCTACAAGCACATAGGAGCTGGTCCACATTTTCTTGTTCAGCGGAAACCAGATGGACCAGAGGTAGCCGGAGGCCAGGCAGGTTGCCGAAGCGAGAACCAGGCCGAGTGCTTTGACTTTCTCGTCGCGCCGCGAGCGCAGACCGAGCGCGGCAAGCAGGCCCAGGAGCGTGGTGCCGATGGCTGGAATATCGCTCAAGAGCCCTTCGGGGTCGCATAGATTGTGGGTGGTTGAGTCCTCATACAGGTGGCCAGGCATGATCTGCCGGTCAAGCCAGGCAACGATGTTCTTGTCTTTATCGAGGAGGGGAATATCGCGGCCCGGCAGGCCCGCGCCCGGCACGGGGACCCACTGAACGATCACCCAATAGCCCACCAAGACGAGCGCGAGCGCAGCAACCTTGGTCCAGGGGCGCTTGTCCCAGAGATAGAACAGGCCGACGGCGAGGTAGCAGACGGCGATCCTTTGCAGGACGCCGTAGAAGCGCATGTGGGCAAGATGAAAATGCGGAAAGCCGTTGACGACGAATCCGAGCAGGAACAGAATGCAGGCGCGCTTCGCTGTGCGCCACGCTAGTTGGGCGCGCGTGGCTCCCCTGGCCAGGCGTGCTTGAAAGGAGAACACGATGGACGCGCCCACGACAAAGAGAAAAGTGGGAAAGACAAGGTCGGTGGCGGTTAAACCGTTCCACTCCGCATGTTCCATCTGGGACCAGGCAGAAGGGCCGCCGTTGTTATTGACCATGATCATGAAGGCGATGGTGACTCCACGCAAAACGTCGAGCGAGAGCAGGCGTTTGAAGGGCGTGGGAGCGGGCGCCGGACTGGTCATGAAAACAGGACTCTCCGTAGGACTGGTTGAGTTGAATCTCAATACCCTACGCTGCTGAGGTCCTAGTCGCCAAGGGCGGACTGGATGGAGGGGAGAAAAACCTGCATGGGGAAGTAGAGGGGAGGCCTTTACGCAACGAGCCCGGACCGATGTGGTCCGGGCTCGTTGTTGGGGCTCGGCGGAGGACGCCGGGCCGGTTGGGTTAGTGGACGGTGACCTGCACGGTGACGGTGTGCGAGTTTCCTCCACCGGCGCCTTTGACGACGACGCTAAAGGTGCCGGTTGTCGCGGTACGGCTGACGGTGGCTTTCATGGTTGAGGTTCCGCTGCCGCCGGAGATGGAAGAGGGGCTGAAGCTGATGGTGGTTCCTCTTCCCTGCCCGGACGCTGACAACGCGATTGATGAAATGGTTCCCTGGGTCAACGCGGTTGTGATGGTCGAGGTTCCGGAGCTGCCTCTTGCGATGCTGACGGAAGTTGGGCTGGCGCCGATGGTGAAGTTGGAGGGTGCGGCGGTGACGGTGAGGCTGACAGTTGTGGTTTCAACTGTTCCATCGCCGCCTGTGCCGGTGACGGTTACGTTGGTTGTGCCGGTGGCGGCGGTTGCGCTGGCGATGAAGGTGATGGTTGTGCTGCTGCTGGACCCGAAGGGACTGGTGCCGTAGCTGACCGTGACACCCGAGGGCAGGCCAGTGGCAACGAGATTGATGGTTGAGCTGTATCCACCGAAGGGCGTGCTGGTGACGGTGGTGGCGCCACTGGTGCCCTGGACGATGGAGACAGCCGTTGCCGAGAGCGAATAGCCCGAGGTGGCTACGGAGCCGGTGAGCGCGGAAAAGAGGCCGGTGTTGGGGCTGCCCCAACCGGTGACGAGGTCATAGCCGGTGGCGGCGGAATAGCTGCCGGAGGTGCCGCTGGTGATGTCGTGGAAGTTGGTGGTGTAGGCCGGAGAAAGCGAGCCACCGGAGACGTTTTGCGCGTAGATGGTGGGATTGATGAACCCGATGGCGGGTTGGCTGTTCAAGGCCAGTTGCTGGTTGACGAGGGCGACATAGCCGGCCCACATGGGCGCGGCAAAGCTGGTGCCGCCGTAGGAGTTCGCGGTGCAGGTGGTTTGATCGGCACAGACGTAGAAGGTGAAGTTGGCGTTGGCTGAGACGTCAGGGCCGTTACGGTAGGCCGTAGAACCCTTGTTCGTGGAGTTGATGACGCCCGCAAGCTGCTGCCAGGCAGGAATGGCGAGGTGGTCGGTGCTGATGCCGCCGCCGCTATCGACCCAGGCGGTTTCAGAGCTCCAGGCTCCGCCTGGGCTGGCGGTCACGAGGTCGGTGCCGCCGACTGTGACGACGTAGGGATCTTCCGCCGGCCAGGGATAGGTGCTCGCTTTCCATGTGGAGTTATCGCCGGACGCTACGAAGAAGTTCTGGCCTTGAGCGGACATCTTTTTGAAATAAGGCTCAAGCGAAGTGGGATCGACGGGCGTCCAGCCCCAGGAACAGCCAATGGTGCCGGCCAGGGGACTGTCGGTGGTCATTTTGCCGATGATTGCCGTATCGGTGGAACCGACATACATGGTGAGGCCTGCGAGGCCCGGCGCCATGCCGATGGCTTGCGTCATGTCAAGCGTTTGCTCGGTATCGTCACAACCGCTTTTCTTCAGGCAAGCGGTGCTGGTTCCGTCGGTCGAGAGCAACGTGATGGGCACGTTGTTGGTCTGATGGGTGTTGGTGAAGTAGGTGGTGAGGTCGGCGAGGTCGGTCCCGTAGTACTCGAAGAGCCCGACCTTTTGCCCAGTGCCGCTGAGGCCGCCACTGTAATAGGCGGCGCGCATGTCGCTGCCCAGAAACGACGCCGAAGGGCCGGAGCCGGTGGTGGCATGAGAGACGACCTTCGACGCATCGATGCCGTGGGCCTGCGCGTAGACATCTTTGTTTTCGAGCATGGCGTGGGGCAACGAGTAGTTGTCGAGGCCCGAGATGTGCCAGAGGTTGAAGGGCAGGTCGAGCGTGGGCTCGGCGTCAGGACTGAAAAATGTGCGATTCTCCGTGGGATGCTGGTAGGTGCGCATATTCACGTGGAAAGCGGCTTCGATGTTTGCCACGGAGCCTTTGACCTGCACATCCATTGAATCGCGCGTGCCGCCGACTACCTGGAAACCGTAGGTGTTTGCAAAGCGGACGACCGCATCGTAATCGCTTTGGGAGGGACCAAAACGGGCTGTGAACTCCTGAGGGGTGACGAAGTGCCGGTACGAAGCACTGGTGGGATCGTAGAGATCCTTGAGAAAGGTATCGAGTCCAGCCGGATCGCTGAGTTGGAGAACCAGATCCAACTGCAGAACCTGGTTTGAGGGGAGGCGTCCGGTGGCCTGTGCCTGGCCGCTGCGAACAACGTCGCGCACATGATGCGTCTTTACGGACTGAGCCTGACAAACTGCGGCGGCAAGCGCCAGAACCGCAAGCACCGGGAACGTAGATTTCCCCAGCTTCTTGAGCATGGTTTCTCCTTTTATATAACTGCGGGAAGGGGCCCCAGATGGCCTAAAACCGACCTATGATTCTTAGCATTCTGGAGGAAGTGGAGTCTGAGTGTCTACAGAAATGGATGAATTTAGGGGTAACCGGCCTGTAACTTTAGTGGTAGACGGATGGTTACCGGAGGGACGAGCATCGTCAGATGGGGGGGGGCGAAGCCGACATTGAGCCTCGTGGAATGCGATGTGCAAAGGGCGCTGCTGTGACTCGCCGGGCCGTCCGCTGCTATGCTCTTCCATTCAGGGAATTCTTTTTGGAGTGTGACCAGAAATCGTCTGGAGGCTGCCCGTGCCGGATTTTCAACCCTTCGTTCCCGCCAGTGAAAACCGGCCGGAGTTTACGCTGCGCGCCATTCTGTTGGGCTCGTTTTTTGGGCTGGTTTTTGGCGCGGTTACCGTATACGTGGGCCTGCGAGCAGGGTTGACGGTTGCGGCCTCGATTCCAATCGCGGTGCTTTCGATCAGCATTCTCCGCGCTTTCGGGCGGGCTTCGATTCTTGAGAACAACATTGTGCAGACAACCGGCAACGCCGGGCAATCGATCGCATCGGGCGTGATCTTTACCTTGCCGGCGCTGGTGTTTCTGGGCTTCGATCTTGAGTATTCGCGCATCTTCATGCTGGCGCTGATTGGCGGATGGCTGGGCGTGCTGTTCATGATTCCGCTGCGCAGGCAATTGATTGTGCAGGAGCATGCTTCGCTGCCTTACCCCGAGGGGACGGCCTGCGCGGACGTGCTGATCGCCGGTGAGCGGGGAGGGTCGCTTGCAAGCCGCGTGTTTCTCGGCCTGGGACTTGGCGGCGTTTACACGCTCTTCGAGAACAAGAACCTCTTTCAGGCCTGGCCGGGCTCGCCGGAGTATCAACCGGACTTCGGTCCCCAGCATGTGATGAAGGGCGCAGCCATCAACGCCGACGCCACGTCGGAATATCTGGGCGTGGGTTACATCATCGGTCCCAAAGTGGCCGGTGTGATCTTTTCTGGTGGCGTTTTTTCGTGGCTCGTGGTGATGCCGCTGATCTACTTTTTTGGCAAGGAGCTTGGGCAGCCCATCTACCCCGGCCAGGTTCCCATTGCGCAGATGGCTCCCAGTGACATTTGGGCCGCCTACATCAAGCCGATGGGCGCGGGCGCGGTAGCTGCTGCAGGTCTGATCACGCTGATCAAGACGCTGCCGACCATCTTCAGCGCGCTGACCTCCGGCTTCAAGAATCTTAAGCCAGGGGCAGCGGCGGCGGCGACGAAACCGATTCGGACGGAAGACGATCTCTCCATGAAGGTCGTCATCTTTGGCTCACTGCTGATTGTGGCCTGCATGTTTATTTTTCTGGAGTTCAAGCCGGTGCCGGGAGCGTTTGTGGGTTGGGCGGCGAATCTGTCCGCATCGCTGCTGGTGGTTGTGTTCGGATTCCTCTTTGTTACGGTGAGTTCGCGGATCGTGGGGCTGGTGGGTTCCTCGGCGAGCCCGGTTTCCGGGATGACGATTGCGACGCTGATGGCGACCTCGGCTATTTTTCTTGTGAAAGGCTGGACCAGCCCGGCCTTTGGCGCTCTGGCGATCACGATTGGCGGAGTGGTGTGCATTGCGGCTTCGAACTCCGGCGACACTTCGCAGGATCTGAAGACGGGCTACATTATTGGCGCGACACCGCGGCTGCAACAGCTCGCGCTGATTATTGGGGTTGTGGTCTCGACGATTGTGATCGGATTCACGCTGAACCTGATGAACACCGGCCTGCAGGAGTTTCACGCGGCATCGCAGCCCTGGGACATTCATGCTGCGCATCCCGGCGTGGTGGTTCAGTCCGAAGATCAGCACCTGCCCAGCCAGATTCGCGTCGTCGCTGGCGATAACTCATCTACCCTGCACCCGAGTTCGGAGTACACGGTGCTGAATTCGATTGGCTCGACGGAGTTGGCGGATGGCAAATATCTGTATTCGCCGGCAACGGGCCGCATTGAGGTTCACTGGATACAGGGAATCGGCAGCGCCAGCGCGCCGGCGCCGCAAGCCCGGTTGATGGCGACGGTGATCAACGGCATTCTGAGCAGGAAGTTGCCCTGGGGCCTGGTGATGCTTGGGGTGGCGCTGGTGATCGCGGTGGAGTTGCTCGGTATCCGCTCACTCACTTTCGCCGTGGGCGCGTACCTGCCCATCGGCACCACGCTGCCGATCTTCGTAGGTGGGGTGGTGCGCTGGCTTGTGGACCAGGCAGCGAAGAAGGCCGGGAGCGAGGAGGAGGACAGCGAGATCTCGCCCGGTTCGCTGTTCGCGTCCGGGCTGATTGCCGCCGGCGGAATCGTGGGACTGTTCGGCGTGGCCCTGAAGGCTCTGGAAGCGACTTACTTTGAGAACCGCGACCTGCTGAACCTGCCGCACACGTTTCTGGATAACAACTACGTGAGCGTGCTGGCGTTTGCGGCGCTGGCATATTCGCTGTATTACTTTGCGAGGAAGCCGCTCAAGAAGTAACGCGCGTCTTTGCGAAATAGATTGGCGAATTCGATTGATGCGGGGTGCTTGATGTTTGATGCGAGCCATGAGAGAATCAGATATGCGCACCACACTCGCCATTGACGACGATGTTCTGGCCGCTGCGAAGGAAATGGCAGCCACCGAGCGGAAAAGTGTGGGTGAAGTCATTTCCGCGCTGGCGCGGACGGCAATGCTTCCTCATCCCTCAAACCGCAAGACCCGCAACGGCGTGCCTCTGCTCTCTGTGCGCAAGGGCGCGCCGCGCGTGACCTCAGAACTGGTCCGTCAACTGCAAGAAGAGTTGTCTTGACTCGGTATCTGCTGGATGTGAATGTTCTCGTTGCTTTGATTGACCCGGCGCACGTGCAGCATGATCGGGCGCACGATTGGTTTGCAGCCAAAGGCCGAAAAGCGTGGGCGACCTGTCCGCTCACCGAAAACGGCGTGCTTCGGGTAGTGGGTCATGCGCGCTATCCAAACTCGCCTGGAACGCCCGCGGCCGTGGCGGACGTGCTTTCCGTGCTCCTGGCTCTTGGCGGCCATGAGTTCTGGCCCGATGACATCTCGCTATTTGATAGCCAGCGCATCGATGCGACGCGCCTGCTGGAATCCGGCCAAGTGACCGACACATACTTGCTGGCCCTGGCTCGGGGCCACGGTGGCCAGTTGGCGACCTTCGATCGCCGTCTGGTTGCCGATGCGGTTATCGACGGGTCAAAGGCGCTTCACGTGATTGACTGAGCCGCTCTTTCGGGTTGGAGGCACTCTGGAACGCGGCTAAGGCCGCGCTCCGCGGGGCACGAGGAGATTCAGCGAGTCGGGAACGACTTCAATGCGGACGGGGAGTACGCCCAGGACTTCGCCATCCGCTTCGACAAAGAGCGGTTCTTTGCTTCCGTTGCGGACACGGCACGCAACGGAAGGGCTCTCGATCAGTTCGACTTCGCGAAGGAAAGTGTGGCGGCCGGCGATGACGGCGAGGAGAAAGAGCATGTAGCGAAACCGGCTGCGGGTTTTGAAGGCCAGAAGGCTCAGGTTGCCGTTGCGCAGGCTGGCGCCTGGAGCCAGGTGGCGCAAGACTCCGCCAAAGGAGCGCACCCGCACCACCAGCAACTGTGAAACCTGAACCACGCGGCCGGCGCTGTTTTCGTTGGGCGGAAGCTCTGCCTCAAACAAGGGGAACGAGTGCGTGGCCCAGATGCGGAAGGCCTCAAGGAGATAGAGAACGTAGCCCAGGCGGCGCTTGAGCCGCGCGTCGAGCCGGGACATGAGGAGCGCGTCCGCTCCGACGCCTGCTGCTACGGTGAAGTAGCGCGCGTGTGCGTTGGCCTCGCTGTCGTGATAATGGATTCGGCCCACCGAGACGCGCACGGGCGACGCATCGAGCAGGGCGCGAGCCACTTTGGCGGGGGATGCGGTCAAACCCAGATCGGCGGCCAGCGCATTGGCGGTTCCCAAAGGAATGACGCCAAGAGCAACGTCGCTGCCGACAAGGCTCTGGAGGACTTCATGGACGGTGCCGTCGCCGCCGCAGGCGAGGATGGTGTCGCAGCCCTGCTGGATGGCTTCACGGGCCAGAACCGTGGCGCTTCCGGCTTCCTTGGTAACGAAGGCTTCGGCGGTGACTCCTGCTTCGGCGAGCACGGCCATGGCCTCTTGAACAGCCAGCTTGCGACTCGCGGAATGTTGTCCTGAAGCAGGGTTGTAGATCAACGCAACACGTTGCACAGTCTGTCTCGAAAAAAAAGGTATGACCCAAACCGGCACGAAGCTGCGGGTCGTCTCTTCTATCTTCGCAGGCCGGGGCTCTTTTTCCTGAAATTCGGCTCGTTTTGCAAGGTTGCTCTCCGCTCCCGAAGGCCTCAAACTCTTCTTGATATGGCCGCGATCCCCAACCCAACTCTCGATACCGGACTGCCTGCGAACATCGACGCAGAAAAGACGATTCTTGGCGCCATCCTGCTGGATAATGCGGCTCACTCGGAAGCTGCCGAAAAGCTGGAGGCGGACGATTTTTCGCTCGACTCGCATCGCCGCATCTACATGCGCATGAGTGAGTTAATCGACGCACAGCGCGCCGTGGACATTGTGACCCTGGCCAACGAACTGGCGCGCTACAAGGAGGTTGAGGCGGTGGGCGGCGTGGCCTACCTGGCGTCGTTGACCGAGGGTCTGCCCCGCCGGCCGGTGATCGAAGAGTACATCCGGATCGTGAAGGACAAGAGCCTGCTGCGGAAGCTGATGCTGATCTGCTCGTCGGCGATTGCCCGCGCCGCGGACCAGAGCGAAGACGCGATCGGGGTTCTGGACGTGACCGAGTCGCAGCTTCTGGAGGTCAGCGAAAAAGGATTGACGCAGGGCCTGGAGAGCCTGGACAAGATTGTCGCGAACTCGTTCGGGTCGATTGACAACCTCTACAAGCAGAGCCGCGAGGTTACGGGCGTATCCACCGGCTTTATTGAGTTTGACCGCATGACGAGCGGGCTTCAGAAGGGCGAGTTGGTCATTATTGCGGCCCGGCCCTCGATGGGCAAGACGGCGCTGGCCATTAACATTGCGCAAAACGCGGCGCTGTTGCACGGCGCAAAGGTAGCCGTGTTCAGCCTGGAAATGAGCAAAGCGTCGCTGCTGCGCCGCATGCTGGCCTCGCAGGCGAGCGTGGATCAGCAGAAGCTGCAGAAGGGCTTCCTGGGCCGCGAAGACCACGACAAGCTGCAGAATGCGCTGGGGCAACTGGTGGAGTCGCACATTTTTATCGACGACTCGGCGGGCATTTCGCTGGCCGAGATGCGCGCCAAGGCACGGCGTCTCAAGCAGAACGCCGGCGGACTCGACCTGGTGGTGGTTGACTACCTGCAATTGATGACGGCTTCGCTTCCATCGGGCGGCAAGAAGGGGTACGAAAACCGGACGCAGGAGGTTTCGGCGATTTCGCGCGGCCTGAAAGCGATGGCCAAAGAACTCGACGTACCGCTGGTTGCGTTGTCGCAGCTCTCCCGCGCGAGCGAGCGCCGCGGCGACGACAAGCGGCCCATGCTGAGCGACTTGCGCGAGTCAGGCTCCATTGAGCAGGATGCCGACGTGGTGGCCTTTATCCATCGCGAGGCCTACTACAACCACAACAAAGAGGAGCTGTCGGCAGAGGAGCTGGCCAAGTCGGAGATCATCCTGGCCAAGCAGCGCAACGGCCCCACGGGCACGGTTTTTATGTATTTCAACTCGCGCTATACGCGCTTCGACAACCAGGACACGACGCACGGAGAGTGAGCCTGGGGATTTTGGTGAACTTTCGCGTGGGTTGACTGGTTCAGAACTCATTGAGGATCAGCGCAACGCGGCCTGCGATGAGGTCGCCGACCGCTTCGCTGGGTTCGAGCTGAATTACGTCCACCGGGTAGGCAATGTTATGAGGCCGCAGGACCAGCCTGTTCGAAAGAAAATCCACGTACCGCAACGAGAGGTGCGCACCATGGCGCACGGCGTAAATACCAGGCCTGCTGGGCCGATAGGGCGCCAGCGAATTGTAGTGGCGATCGATGAGGACGATGGCATCCGGCAGCACCAGCGGATCCATGGCCAAGGCGTCGGCTGAGGGGATGCGCACGGCGACAAACCGTTCCCAGGCACGGCGGGGATTTGAGACCCGGGTGTGGAGCGACTGCAAAACGCCGGAAGGCAAACGGAGCAAGGAATGAACCGCGGATGGGCGGATATACGGCTCAAAGAGCGCGGCAGCGTGGGAAACGATCGGCACGGAACTGCTCTCCCTTTCTGCGGGCGAGTCCCCGGAATGGTGGATGACGGGGAGAAGGTCGGCGGCCGCCAGGTGCTGCGAAGCCAGCACACGATCCAGCGCTTCAAGGGAGAGTTGACGTCTGCTGTGCAGGAAGTTGGAGAGATGCGCCTGCCCAAAGCCGGTCTGTCGTGCCAATAACGACACGCTAAGTGTTCCCCGCTGTATCCTCCGCAGCAGTTCCAGGCGTAGACGTTCGTGCATCTGAGTAAAATTCATGTGAGGAAAATTCGCCACCGGCAATGGGCATGACGACTCTTACTTTTCCCCAGGAAAAGTCGTTATGGCCGATTGGCCTTCATTTTCGGCGCTCTTCGCTCGATTGGAAAGGACTTGATCGTAAAACTGGCTTGAGACGTTGACGCAAGAGATACATATTCCTAGATTGGAGTTACTTAATCTCGTACTGGTTTGTGGGAATACTTAAGGAAATAGCTCCTTGGCAGGTTGCTGAGCGGGTCGAAGTTCTGTCGTTCGCGGCTGCTAATGAACATCCACCGGAGGACAAGTGTTCTTTCTGGAGGAATTCTTTCCATTCCCATTTCCGCCGCATAGGGCCCTTCGCAGGGGTGTGCCGCATACTGGTCGAAAATTCCAGGATCTGCGCGCTAAAAGCATGACAAAAAAACGAGAGAGCGAAGGCGGCAATACTCGACCAGGACAAGAGAATCCTGAGTTGCCCTGCCTGGTTCTTTCCACCCCGACGAACAACAGCTCGAGGAAGACCCGCCGGGACAAGACGAGAACACGGAGAATTCGTCATGGAATTGCGCGTGCAATTGAAAATTTGCGAGGGTTGCGGTTGTCTTTGGTACCGGGCTCAAACACAGGGCACTGTCTATTGCAGGCAGTGTGAAGAAAAACTGAAAGACTTTCCGACACCAGAAAGCCGGAAGCGGCGCGGCCGTCCAGGCCGAAAGCCGCATATACGGATCTGGAAAGCGGCTGAAGCACTGGGAGGTGCGCAATGAGCGCAGCCCTTCAGTTGACGACGGTTTGGGGAGCAAGCAGCCAACAGTTAGAGTGGCAGGAAGAACGGAGGAACTGGGACCAAAGGCCAGCGTCAAAGCCGGAGGGGAAGCCGGCGATAACGCCTGCTGAACCTGTGGTCTCGCTGGCGTTCTACCGGCGGCACACGGAGAGCATGTTGCGGCGCTATCTTTATGCCTCCATGCAGGTGGGCAGGGCGCCCTCGATTTTGGGCGATCCTGTTGGGCGGGGATGGGCCTCAAGCCGCCCGATCCGTACCTTCGAGGACGCGGTGATCTTTGTCCTTGACCTGGAAAAATGCCTGGACCAGCTCGGTTCACTGGACCGCCAGTTGCTGAGCCGGATCGTACTCCAGGAGTACACGCAAGCCGAGACAGCCATGCTGCTGGGCATGAGTGTGCGCGCCGTTTGCTACAAATTCTCAGAGGCCCTCGACCGGCTGACCGAGAAACTGCTGGCAAGCGGCCTGCTGGTCATACCGAAATGAATACTTAATACGCAGGGCAAGTAGCCGCGGGGGGAGCGCATCAGGCGCTTCCCCTCACGCATTAGGGATGATTTGATTGTGAATCGACTGGTCAAATGAGAGCGCGTTGAGCGGCCGACGTTCTCCATGTTGCCTCAGTGGCTTCCACTCGCCCGAAGCAGGTTTCTCTCTCCTCGCTCCAGGCTTTACCATTGGCTTTGCAGTACGCACACTTTCTATGCTGATTCGTTCCAGAGCGCCGTTACGTCTTGGACTCGCCGGTGGCGGCACAGACGTGTCTCCCTACTGCGATGAATTCGGCGGCGCAATTCTGAACGCAACCATCGACTACTACGCCTATGCGGCGCTTGAGCCGCTGACGACGCGGCGCGTGGAGTTTGTGTCTGCGGACATGCACAAAATGGCGGAGTACGATGCCGCGACCAGGCTTGAGAACGATGGGCAGCTTGACCTGTTCAAAGCTGTGTACAATCACGTGGTTCGCAACTTTAATGGCGGCAAGCCGCTGAGCCTGCGCTTGAGCACACGAGTGGATGTGCCGGCGGGCTCGGGGCTTGGCTCGTCGTCGACGCTCGTGGTGGCCATGCTGGCGGCGTACGTGGAGTGGCTCAATCTTCCGCTGGGCGACTACGAATTAGCGCATACCGCTTTTGTGATCGAGCGGGAGGAGGCTGGGCTGCAGGGCGGCAAGCAGGATCAATACGCGGCAGCCTTTGGCGGCTTCAATTTTATGGAGTTTGGCAGGGACGGCCACGTACTGGTGAATCCGCTGCGCATCAAGGATTGGGTGGTCTCGGAGCTGGAGGCTTCGCTGCTTTTGTATTACACGGGCAAGTCGCGCATATCGGCGGATATTATCGACGAGCAGTCGCGCAACGTGCGGGACAAGAACCCGATGGCCCTGGAGGCGATGCACTCCATCAAGGAAGAAGCGTTTCGGATGAAAGAGTGCCTGCTTCGCGGAGATTTTCAGCGGCTGCACCAGGTATTGCGCAGCAGTTGGGAATCGAAGAAGCGCATGGCCAGCCAGATTACCAACGAACACATTGAGCGGCTGTATGCCTGCGCGCTAGACGCCGGCGCGTATTGCGCGCGGATCTCCGGAGCAGGCGGCGGCGGATTCATGATCTTTCTCACCGATCCGATTCACAAGGACAAAGTGGTAGAGGCGCTGCGCGCCCATCACGAGGGCGGCATCGCCTACGGGTGCCATTTTACCGCTGGCGGAGTGCAGGCATGGAGGGTTCCATAAGCGATCTCATCCAAACGAAGCTGGCGGAAGGAATCGCCGTGTTGCAGGCGGTTGCTTCCGATGCGGCGCTGCAGGCGACTCTCGAACGTGCGGCCGGGCAAACGGTTGCTGCGTTGAGGTCGGGCCATAAGCTGCTGGTTGCCGGCAACGGCGGCAGCGCTGCGGATGCACAGCACCTGGTGGCGGAGTTTGTTGTGCGGCTGGCGGACGATCGTCCGCCGATGCGCGCGGTGGCGCTGACCACGAACACGTCGATTCTGACGGCGGGCAGCAACGATTACGGATTCGAGCGCGTCTTCGCGCGGCAGGTTGAAGCGCTAGGTCAGGCCGGCGATGTGTTCATGGGCATCTCGACTTCGGGCAACTCGCCGAATGTGCTGCGCGCGCTGGAGATGGCGAAAACATTGGGGATTGCGACAATTGGACTAAGCGGAGGGCGGGGTGGAGGCAAGGGCGGAACGATGACGCCGCTATGCGACTACTTCCTTTGCATTCCGTCGGACGTGACCATGTATATCCAGCAGGCGCACCTGGCTCTGGAACACATTTTTTGCGCATTGGTGGAGCGGGAATATTTTGGCAGCGATGGTCTGAAGGCACACGGCGAAGCTGCCGCGCCGGGGAATTAGCGCGGCATGGAAGCCATTGTGTTGGCCGGGGGATTGGGCACGCGCCTGGCTTCGCGGCTGGAGGGCACGCCCAAAGCCATGGCTCCGGTTGCGGGGCGGCCGTTTCTTGAAATTCTTCTCAAGCAACTTGAGCGCGCGGGCTGCGGGCGGGTGCTGCTTTCGGTTGGACATCTGCGTGGGGTGATTCAGGATCACTTTGGCCCGGCGTTTGAAGGGCTGGCCCTGGAGTACGTGGTCGAAGAGGAGCCGCTTGGGACTGGCGGCGCCATGCGCAGGGCGCTCGAGCGAGCAAGCGAGAAGGCCGTGCTGGTGCTGAACGGTGATACGTTTCTCGATGCGGACTACGCGGCGATGTTGCGGTTCCACCAGGCCCAGGGGAGCGCGCTGACGATTGCCGTGACGCAGCAGGCGGACGCGGCGCGCTATGGCGAAGTGCGGCTTGAGGGAAAGCGCATCGTCGGCTTTGAGGAGAAGGGGCCGGGGTTGGGGCTTGGGCCTTTGTCGGGGACGGGCTCGGGGCCTGTCTCGGGACCAATCTTGATCAATGCGGGCGCGTACGTGGTGGAGCGGGCAATTGCGTGGCCTGCTGCGCTGGGGGAGAGGTTCTCTTTCGAGCGGGACTTTTTGGTTCCCGAGACGGCGCGCCTTGCACCTGCGGGCTTCCGGGTGGAGGGCTTCTTTCTCGACATTGGCGTACCCGGAGACCTGGACCGCGCGCAGACAGAACTTGCGCAGTTCTGAACGGCGCGGCGACGAATTCTGTCTGAATTGGCTTCGGTTCTTTTTCTGCGCGCCGGCCTCGCGCTGGGAGAGGAGCGGGCTGCGCTTGATTATGCGGCGCAAATTGAGGTTTGCAGCATGGCTGCCGCCTCAGTCGCCGTTACCGGCTTGCTGAAGAGATATCCCTGCATTTCATCGCAATGGTGTTCACGGAGGAACGACATTTGGGCTTCGTTCTCAACTCCTTCGGCAATCACTTTCAAATTCAGGCTCTTGGCCATGCTGATGATGGCAGTTGTAATGGCCGCGTCTCCGGGATCGAAAACAATGTTGCGGATAAAGGAGCGGTCGATTTTGAGCTTGTTCACGCGAAACCGCTTCAGATAGCTGAGGCTCGAATAGCCGGTCCCAAAGTCGTCGATTGCCAGCTTCACGCCCATATCCCTTAACTCATGCAGGATGGTGAACATCACATCCTCATTGGAGAGGAGGAGGCTTTCGGTGAGTTCGAGTTCGAGGAATTCGGCGGGAAGTCCGGTCTCAAGCAGTGCGCTCCTGACGATGGCGCTGAAGTTTTCCTGACGAAACTGGACGGCAGAGACGTTGACCGCAACCGGGACGGGCAGGAGACCGTCGTCCCTCCACTGTTTCGCCTGTGCACAGGCAGTTCTGAGTACCCACTCGCCGATTTGCAGAATGAAGCCACTGTTTTCGGCGATGGGGATGAACCTGTCCGGGGGAATCAGGCCCAACTCCGGATGGCGCCAACGGATCAGCGCCTCAAACCCGATGATTGATCCGGTTGCGATCTCCACCTGCGGCTGATAGACGAGGAAGAATTCTTCCTTTTCGAGCGCCAAGCGCAGTTTGCTTTCCAGCGCCAGACGTTCCGCGGCCTGGGTATCCATCTCCATCGTAAAGAGCTTGATGTTGTTACGGCCGACCCCCTTGGCGAAATACAGTGCCTCATCGGCATTCTTGATGAGAGTTTCGCAGTCCGCGCCATGCTCCGGGAATATGCTGATGCCAATGCTGCAACTCATGCTGAGTGATTGTCCCTGGATCTGGAACTCCGCGCTTATTTCACCCATCACCCGTTCGGCTGCAAGTGCGGCTTCGGAAACGTCTTTCACCCGGTTGAGCATGATGAGGAACTCATCGCCGCCTACGCGGGCCAAGGTGTCCTGAGCTCGCAGGCATTTTTTCAATCGTTTGGCGACTTGCTTGAGGACGATGTCGCCGAACGAGTGTCCAAACGAGTCATTGATGATTTTGAACCGGTCGAGGTCGAGGAAGAGAAGAGCGACTTTTTGCTTTTTTCGCCGGGCATCGGCAAGGGAGTTGCCCAAACGATCCTGGAGAAGTGCGCGGTGCGGAAGTTCTGTAAGCGCATCGTAATAGGCCAGAAATTGAACCCGCTCCTCGGCGGCCTTGCGCTCCGTGATGTCTTCAACAGTGCCTTCGTAGTGCTGGATGTCGTTGTACAGGTCGCGCACCGCACGCTGATTGACCCGGACCCACCTCTTGCTACGATCCTTGCAGTAGACTTCCACTTCGGCGCCACGGACCACTTCATCCGAGGCCGCTGCCTTGGCCAACTCAATCATCCGGTTGGGAAGGACAAACGATTGGGCGGGGAGGTTTTGAACCTCGGCCATGAAATCGTTTGGCGAGCGGTAGCCGAGCAATTGCGCCAGGGTGCGATTGATGCTGATGGGGCGCCCTTCCGGCGTGATCTGGAAGATGCCGATCACGGATTCTTCGAAGATGGCGCGATACTTCTCTTCAGCCCTCCGCAGTGCCGACTCCGCCAGTTTTTTCTCAGTGATGTCGCGAAAGTACCAGATTCTGCCGCGATGCGCCCCATTTGCATCGACGAGAGGAGAGGAATACTGGTCAAAGACCTTTCCATTCCTGAATCTGACTTCGCTCCTATTCTTTTGATCCCTTTGTTTTTTGAGAAACTCAACCCATGCAAGCAAGGCATCGGAGTCTTCGACTTGTTCCGCCAAATACCTGAGAACGAGACGATTGTCTCGAGAGGCGATCAGGTCGTGCGGAATTCCGAAATTGAGTTCAAATTGCCGGTTCGCGAGGACGATGCGGTCAGCCTCGTCGACGACCAGGATGCCGTCAATTGTCGTCTCCGATTGTGCCTCGAGGAGCGCGGTCTTCAGAAGCAGAGCTTCTTCGGTCTGGTTACGCGCAGTAACGTCGTGGGCGGCGACGAGCAACGCATCAATTCCGCGAAAGTCCAGATCGTGACAATCGATTTCTACGTCGATGATTTGGCCGTTCTTCTTTCGATGCCTCCATGTTTCTGTCTTCTGCAATCCCTGGAGGTTTCTCTCCAGACTCTTCACGAGTCCCGGAACATCTTCCTCCGGGCGAATATCCGTGATCGTCATCGCGAGGAATTCCTGCTCGGTGAAACCGTAATTAAGGATCGCAGCTTGATTGACCGCCAGGAAGCGTAGCGTAGCACGATCGAACACCCACATCGGGATGGGATTGGCTTCAAACAGGAGGCGGTATTGCACCTCGGAATTGCGCAGCTCTTGTTCCGCGAGTTTTTTGTCAGTAATATCGAGCGCGATCGCCGCTGCGCCGATCACGCCACCGGCGGATTCCCTGATTGGGGAGACAGAGAGCGAGATGTGAATCTGCTGGCCATTCCGTTTCAGGCTAACCGCCTCAATGTTCTCCACTCGCTGGCCGCTGAACACCTGGGCCAGTATTCGGCGGTATTCGTCCAGGCGGTCGGCAGGGGCAAAGATTTCAATTGATTTCCCGATCACTTCCTCGGCGCAGAATCCGAAGATTTGCTCCGCTCCTGCATTCCAGGTTTCGATCTTGCCATCGGAGGTGAATGAGATGATTGCATCGTCAGAGCAACTGACGATGGCCGCCAACCGGCGATGCTCCTGTTCGGCTTTTCTGATCTCGCTGATATCGGTCATGGTGCCTTTAACCTCAAACCCCGCACCAGCCTTACCGGCAACCAGCGTTGCATTGTTCAGAACCCAGAGGGCACTGCCGTCCCTGCGTCGCATGCGCTGCTCGAAATTGGTCAGGCTCTTTTCCGCCTGCAGCTTCTGAATGAATCGAGAACGCTCTTCGGTGCTGAAATAGCCGGATTTGACGGATATTCCGATCACCTCTTCGCGCGATGTGTACCCTAGCAACTGGCAAAACGAGACATTGCAATCCAGAATCAGGCCATCCAGAGTGGTTCGGTAGGCGCCGGTGAGGCTCTTCTCGAAGAGCAGCTTGTAGCGTTCTTCGGCTAATGAGATTGCCAGACGATGTCGATGCTCTCTCTTCAAAAGGGCGAAAGTCGCAATGACGGCAATGAACACAGTGAAGAGAACGGTGACGATATGGGACACCCAGATCGTCATTCCGGAGTTCAATTCAGTTTTGAGGGATTCGAAGAGAAGGACGAGGGCGGCAGTGACCGCGGCCACTTTGAGCGCCTGGATGGAATCGCCCAGGAAACGAGCGGAATTCGACTCATCGAGATTGCGCAGGACCCGACCGGGCCTAAGCCTGAGTGCGGCAATTCCCACGATCACGAGCGTGACTGCGATGGTTTCGGCCAGGTTCATGAATGCGGAGTTTTTTGCCGGCAGGAGATTGAGAAGCACGCATGAGGCGGATGCCCGTACGGACACCGGCGCGTACCCGAGGATGGCTCTTGTTGAAGTCCAGCCAGATTTCTGCGCCATGCAGATTGCTCTTTCCGAGACCAGAAAGAGGGCTGCTGCGGCGAGACCCCGCCACGACGACCTGGATAACCTTTTCATCGACCGGCCCCAAATCCCATACGATGTTTATCCGGATCCAACGTGCTGAGGCCGGGCTCGTCAGTGCAAGGATGGCATTGTCGATGGTAGATTCAATCGTTTTCCTGAGGAATTCCACGATAGTTGCAAAGGGGGGTGTGCAAGAGTGATCAGACCGCAATCGGAATTCGATGAATCTGTTTCTTCCCCGATTTGAAAGCCCTGGCTCTCGATGTAACTCACACAAAACAAAAGAGCCGCAGACCCTTTCAAGGTCGCGGCTCTTTTTCCTGGGCTCAACGGCTGCCGGTACTTACATTTCTTTGACGCCTTCGACGAAGGCTTTGAGCTTGCGGCTGCGCGAGGGGTGGCGGAGCTTGCGCAGGGCCTTGGCTTCGATCTGGCGGATGCGCTCTCTGGTGACCTGGAAGCTCTGGCCTACCTCTTCTAACGTGTGCTCGGAGCCGTCTTCG
>Ga0181535_10002875_pt1 | contig 20493 bp, 21 predicted proteins | sample PEATcosm2014_Bin_44_FD_119774 | JGI IMG/M metagenome (GOLD analysis project Ga0181535, IMG submission 119774) | Peatland microbial communities from MTU Mesocosm Facility, Houghton, MI, USA - PEATcosm2014_Bin17_30_metaG | ecosystem: Environmental > Terrestrial > Soil > Wetlands > Peat | place... | reverse complement strand
GTTCGCAAAGATGACCTGAAACTGGCCCTGTTGGGCGATGGCTCCGCCGGCAAATGCTTCGATCTGTTCCTGCGCGGGCACATACTGCCCGCTGGCGTTCAAGTAATTCAAGCCGGAGGCCAGTTCGGTGTAACTGTGAACCTGCGCCATCACCTGGCCGTTGCCCAATAGCTCATACGTCTGCCACTGCCACACACGATGGTTCGGCCCAATATCTACCACCTGGCCGGGTGTGGGTGCCGGGATGGTGGCCGGGCCGGCGCCGGTTGCAGGGCCGGCCATCTGCGCGGATGAATGGTTGAGGGTGAACACCGTGTCCAGCAGGCAGGCCCGGACTGGAAACAACTGAATCGGTTTCATGTTTTATCTGCCCAATCGCTTCGCTTCCTGGAATTTTTAGCCTCCTGGGAGCTTTTGCATTTATACATCTGGCTGGAAAAGATTACAATCATTATATCAAAGTGTTTTTCTAATTTCAGAAATACATATTACTAATTATATGCCTGTTACGGACCGGGAGATCGGAAATTTTTTCCGGCACGCAAGCTGGGCAGGTCTGCAATTTTTCTGTCTGAAAAGGTGGAGCCTCACCCAAGTTACATCGGCAGAGTTGAAAGAGGTGGGGAAAACGTTTCCTTGATCGCCCTCCGGCGGATTGCAAAAGTCGCGGGTGTTTGTGTCCGCCTCCTTGTCCGGGACATCTAAAAACCGTCATTGATTAAACAGGCCAGCATCGCGGCCAAAACAAACGCAGACCGACAACACCCGTTCGCGCGCGATTTGTCCTGGCGGTGCCGGTGGCAAATCCGGCACTGCCAGTCATTACAGTTCCGGGGAGTGACGAAACGTGGCTGGCGGAATGGAGCGCCGGCTTGGGCGAGCACGCAAGCGCAGTCGAGTCCGGGCCGGCGCGGAGTGAAGACTGCCACGTTTGGCTGCGACTTCGGGAAATTATAATTTTCATTTGACAAAATTTACAGAACTGGGATAGTGTATGGAATGAGTGAAACAAACGAAATATACGGAGATGGTTTGGCCGGGGCCGGGCAAAAGCTGTTTGCCCATTCCAAAGCGGCAGAATTCACGGCCAAGCGGGGGCTGGTGGTCGAACTGTTCCCCTTCATTTACGGGGCTGGCGACCGCATGTCCGCCAAGGCCATCAGCGAGTTTTTGGAGAAGGAACAGCACATCAAATTGAGCAGCGTGACCATCAACAAGGCCTTGCGCGATCCGGCGAAGAATTGGAATCAGTTTTTCGACTTGGTCGAGCCGGCGGCGCGGCTCTACGCCAAAGATTATGGGCTGCCGATGAAGGAGATTTTATTCCAGAACCAATTCTTTTTGAAGCCGGTGAAAAACCCGCTGGTCAAAGGCGTCGTGAAATTCTTGGTAAAAGAAGAAATGGCCCGCGCCGCCAGTATTCTGCGAACACGGTGGTTCACGATTGACTGGGAAATCCGGCTCAAGGCGCAGCCATATCTGGAACACCGGCTGGGGGAGAAAGGCAAGTGACATGAATCACGATGAAAATCAGAAATTAGACCGCATCATCCGCTACCCGGAATTGCAAAAACAGTTTGCCCGGTGCAAGAAGTCCATCCAGCGCCATGCTGCGGTTGGGCAATTGCCCCGGCTGGTGCGGGATGGCAACATTGTCGGGATGCTGGAAAGCGAAGTGGAAGCTTATTTTCAACGGCTGCGGGAACACCCCGTCCGCTGAACGAAAGGAACCTCAATTATGGAAGCACGCATATACAAAACGAAACGCCAGCGCAACGGCAGGCGGGTCACGGGCCGGCTCTACCGGGCGCGGGTGAAGCTGGACGGTGACGACAAGGTGCGGGACATCGCGTTGAAAGTGAGCGACCGGCAGGTCGCCCGGCAAAAGCTCAACGAGATCGTGCGCGAGCTGGAACATGAGGCGGCGGGGCTGCTGCCGGCCAAAATGGAACGTGAGGCGGCGCAATGTCCCCTGCTCGACCTGGTGGCGGAATATGTGAATGAACTGACGGTGCTGGGGCGGTCGGCAGCTCATTTGCGCCATGTGGACAAGCGGCTGCGCAAGCTGGTGCGGGAATGTCATTGGCTGAAGCTGGGAGATGTGACGACCACGACTTTTCAGGCCTGGCGGACAGCACAATCCGGCAAGGCGCCAAAGACGTTGAATGAATACCTGGCGGTGTTGTCGGCGTTCTGGACGTGGTTGCGGCGGCAAGGGCGGGTGCCGGCCAATCCGTTTGAACTGGTGGAACGTGCCGACACGCGCGGCAAGGAAAAAGTTCGCCGCCGGGCCTTGTCGGATGCGGACGTGGTTCGGCTGCTGCAAGTCGCGGGGAAAAATCAACTGGCTTATCTGCTGCCCTTGCATGCGGGTTTGCGCCGCAACGAAGCGAACAAGCTGCGCTGGGCCGATTTGGTGCTGGGCGAGCATGGCGGCTTGCTGCGGATGCCGGTGGCCATCAATAAAAAAACCGCAAGGATCAGCCGCTGCCGCTGCATCGGGAATTGGTGGCCGCCTTGCAACGGCACAAACCAGCCGGCATCAAGGCGGATGCTCTGGTGCTGGTCAATGGTGTTCCCGACATGGGCGAGTTCCGGGCGGACCTGGACAAAGCGGGCATTCCGTTTATGGATGAGAACGGGCAGCGGCTGGATTATCACGCGCTGCGAAAAACTTTCATCACGCGGCTGTCGCGGAACCAGGTGCATCCCCGGCTGGCGATGGAACTGGCGCGGCACAGTGATTTGAAACTGACGATGAAAAACTACACGGATGCGGGGCAGTTGCCATTGCAGGAAGTGATGGACACGTTGCCGGGTTTTGGGCCTGACACCCGAATAGACTCCCGAAATTTAGTCGCGGAGAGTCCCGCTGTGTCCGAACCTGTCGCAGTGAGTGAGACGCTCAAGGAGGAAAAACCTGCTGCAAACATTGATGAAAGTCACGGTCTGTCCCTGCCAGTCGCGGCCAGTCCCCACAGTGAGGAATGGCGGAGAGAGGGGGATTCGAACCCCCGATACGACTCCCCACTTCAAATATGCGCTTTTATTGGCATTTTAGCATCTAAAAACTTGCCAAACACCAGCAAACGTTGTTACTTTTGTTGTTACTGTTATGGCGTCACTGCGCAAACATCCGCGATCACCGTTTTACTTCGCGTGCTACACCCTCGCCGACGGGCGTCGCACCCAGCGCTCCACCGGCACCGACGACAAGCGCAAGGCGATGGCCATCGCCATCAAATACGAGGATGCCGCCCGCGAAGCCGCCGCCGGTCGCTTCATCGAGTCGCGGGCGCGCAAAGTTATCGCAGATATTTACACCCTCGCCAACACTGAAGTTTTGCCGAACTCCACCACCCGAGTTTTTTTCAAGGCGTGGCTTGACCGGAAATCGCTGGAAGCCGACTCCGGAACACACGACCGTTACACCGGCATCGCCAATCAATTCCTCGACCACCTCGGACGCAAAGCCGACTCAGACATCAAGAAAATCACCCCGACGGATGTTGCCGGTTTCCGCGATGCCGCCGCCAAGCGCCTGGCCGTCAGTTCGGCCAATTTGATGTTGAAAATTCTTCGCTCCATTTTCACCACCGCCCGCCGCGAAGGATTGATTGACGACAATCCCGCCGAACGTGTGACCACCTTGAAGCGGCGGTCGGATTTTGAGCGCCGTCCGTTCACCCTCCCGGAATTGAAACGGCTTATGGAACTCGCGGATGATGAATGGCGCGGCATGATTCTTTTCGGCCTCTACACCGGCCAGCGCTTGGGCGACATTGCCACGCTGACAAAAGAGAACCTTGATCTCGGCAGCAAAGAAATCCGATTGACCACCGGCAAGACGGGACGGCGGCAAATTCTGCCACTCGCCGAACCACTGCTCAAATTCGTCAAAAAGCTCCCTGCCAGTGATAATCCCGCCGGACCACTTTTCCCCCGTGCCCATGCCGTGGTGCAGCGGCAAGGCCGCGCCGGAAACTTGAGCAACCAGTTTCACAAGATACTCGTCGCGGCCGGATTTGCCGACAAACGCAGCCATCACAGCACCGGCAAAGGCCGCAATGTCTCGCGTGAACAAAACGAAATCAGCTTTCACTCGCTGCGACACACGGCCACCACCCTGCTGAAATCGGCAGGCGTGTCGGACGCCGTGGCACGGGAATTCATCGGCCACGATTCGCCAACCGTGTCGAAGCAATACACCCACATTCCCACTGACACACTCCGGCAGGCGGCGAATAAACTGCCTGACATTTTCAAATGAAGGACGGGGCAGATGCCCGCTTTCAATAAAAAAGCCCATGGCGACGGTTAATTAACAATGTCTGGCATAGCAGACATATATTGACATTATGACTGTTATGGCAGACACTAAACTCATGTCGCAACCAGTCACATCCATGCCGCTGCCCGCCGAACGTGCGCTTCGCAAGTTGGGCCGCGACCTCGCGCTCGCCCGGCGAAAGCGCGGCATCGCCACGAGCGACATGGCCGCGCGGCTCTTTGTCAGCCGTGATACTCTGTGGCGGCTTGAACGTGGCGACCCGACCGTCGCGCTCGGAACCTTGGTGACGGCCGCTTTCATTCTTAATCTGCACGAGCGGATCGCAAACCTGGCCGCGCCCGCCAGCGACGACCTTGGCTTGAGTCTGGATGAGCGCCGCCTGCCGCAACGAATTCGTCGCCACAAATCATGAGCTTGGAAGTCCATATTGATTGGCAGGGCCAAACCCTTTTGGTGGGACGGCTTCATGCCGCTGAACGCGGCTCATCCGTTTCGTTTGAGTATGACACCGGATGGCTTCAGCGTGGCGCCGCCTTCGCGATTGATCCCACCTCGCTCGCCTTGCAACGCGGCGCACATCATGGGACGACTCTTTTCGGTGCCATTCAGGATTGCGGGCCAGACCGTTGGGGTCGCGTTCTGATTGAGCGGGCTGTTCGCAAAAAAGTTCTCGCTCAAAAGCCGTATCACGAAATTGATTATGTGCTGGCACTGGACGATGCGTCGCGCATCGGGGCGCTACGCTTCCGCCTTGATGCCGCCAGTCCGTTTCTCGCAGCCACCAGCGGGAAGCTCCCGCCGCTGGTCCGACTCAACGCCCTTTTGCGTGCCACGGACGCGATTCACAGTGAGACAGAAACCGCCCAGGATTTACGCTTCCTGCTCGGCGCGGGTTCGCCGCTGGGCGGTGCCCGGCCCAAATCAGCCGTCGCCCTGGCTGATGACCGGCTCGCCATCGCGAAGTTTCCCAAGCCCGATGATACCCGCGACATCGCGGCAGGCGAAATACTGGCGCTTACACTTGCGGCACAAGCCGGCATTCAAGTCGCGGAACATCGGTTGGTGTCGGCGGGCGGCCAAAGTATAGCCGTCATCACACGATTTGATCGTGCGGGAAAAACCCGCATACCTTTTATCTCTGCCGCCAGCTTGTTGGGACTGCCCCAAGGCGAGCTTGGTGCCTACACCATGCTGGCGGACGGCATCCGTCAATTCGGCAATAATGTTGCCGGCGACCTCCGTGAATTATGGCGTCGTCTCGTCTTCTCGCTGCTTGCCAGCAATTACGACGATCATCTTCGCAATCATGGTTTCCTCATGCACGCACCGGGACGCTGGTCGCTTTCTCCGGCCTATGACCTCAACCCGGTGCCGGAAATGGATCGTGCTCGCGTGAGCAAGACCGCCATCACCGAGAGCCAGGAAGAACCGACCATCGCCGGTGCGTTGGCGGCTGCCAGCCGTTTTGGACTCAAGCCTGCCGAGTCGAAGACAATTCTCCGGGAAGTGCTCACGGTTGTCTCTGGCTGGCGAAAAACCGGAAAGCAACTGCGATTCAAAGCTGCCACGCTCGACGCCTATGCCAGCGCCTTTGAGCATCCGCACATGCACGAGGCAATTCGTTTAATCGGCAAATAACTTCGGTTGCTGATCGCGTAATTTCCATCCGTCCTCGGCAATTGGGTGCAATTTCTTAAGCATCCAACGATGAAATTTCCCGTTGTGTTCATCCCGTCTGCACCCGCGCCTCTGGTTGCTCCGCGCAACATCGCGCCGGCGGCCGCAACATCTTTGTGTCCGCCGTCACTCAGTTGCTGATGCTCCGCCGCCCGGCGGCGCGGGCACAGCCGGGTGCGTTTTGTCAGGAGCGGTCCTGCTCTCTCCGGGCGGGTGAAGAGAGCAGTCCCGCTCCTTCAGAACAAAACGCGAAACATGAACACAACCGAAAACCTCATCGCCAATGGCTGCCCCGCAATCGCTCCGCAGCCCATCAACCAAGTCATCAAGCCGGTAAAATTCCCGGCTCAACCGCAGGAATGGAAAATCGTTTCATTGCGTGAATGTCCCACACCCGAAACTATGCAACATTGTGAAACGCCGGATCAGGCAGCCGCCTATTGGAAAACGCATATCGCAACTAATCCTTACTTCAATGCTGAATGTGAATGTCTGGTGGTTTTTATTCTTAACACACGTCGGCGCATCAAAGGCCACTATCTGGTGTCCATTGGGACGATGGATACAATTCTCTGTCATCCCAGGGAGGTATTTCGTTTAGCCATCATGGCGAGTGCTGCCGCAATCATCATCGCGCACAATCATCCGAGTGGTGAATCAACTCCGTCGGAAGCGGACATCAAAATTACCCGCGACCTCATTCGAGCCGGTCAACTTCTTAAAATCGAAGTCCTCGATCACATCGTCATCGGGAATCCCAACCATACCAGTCTTCGCAGTCTTGGCTACTTTTACAGTTAACCGATCTCGGTTTCGAAAAATTGTTGGCCATTTTTCTGCCTTGCACCAATAAAAATATCTGGAGGACACCCCATGGTTTTGTCTTCAAAGTTCTTTGCGGATAGAATTTAATTCCCGCCGACGCTTCGACGTGGTTTTGGGATAGGCCATCTTTAAACCGTTGAGCGCATCAAGGACAATTTGGGAAACAATCAAACGGGCATTCTCCTTGTCATCAGCAGGAACGACAAACCAAGGTGCCTCTTGAGTGCTGGTCGCGGTCAGGCAATCTTCAAAAGCACGCGTATATTGTTTCCAGTATTTCCGTTCGTGAATGTCGGCAAGGCTGAATTTCCAGTTTTTGTCCGGTTCATCAATGCGTTCGAGAAACCGCTTTCGTTGCTCGGCTTTCGATAAGTGCAAGAAGAACTTAATAATCCGCGTGCCATTGCGGTGCAGGTGTTGCTCCAAATCTGAGATTGAGCGATACCTTTCCTTCCAAATATTTTTCCCATCGCGCAACGGTTCAGATAATCCCTGATTTAGGAGCAAATGTGGATGCACTCTGACAACCAGCACTTCCTCATAATAGGAACGATTGAAAATGCCGATCCGGCCACGTTCCGGCAGACGGCAGGTCGTGCGCCAGAGAAAATCATGTTCCAACTCCTCGGCGCTTGGCTGTTTGAAGCTGAAAACCTCGCAGCCTTGGGGATTAACCCCAGACATCACATGCCGAATGGCGCCATCCTTGCCGGCAGCATCCATGCCCTGAAATATCAACAGCAACGCGGATTTATTAGATGCATAATGCAGATTTTGCAGTGAACTCAATTCCGCAACGTGAGCCTCCAAAAGTTTCTGATGCTTCTTTTTGGTCTTGCAAACAGGCTTTACTCGCGTCGGCCACTCTTTAAGTTTTACCTTGGATCTAGGTCGCACCCGGAAATGATGCGAATTGATTTTATTCTTCATATACCAATGTGTTTGCTCATCCCACACTTTGAGGATTGTTTCCTTTTGATAGCGCCTCGAAACCGGAAATCACGTCAAATAATTCCTCGTCGATTCCCGCCTGACGTATGCGGTGGAATGTGCCATGAAGCGTCTCCAGCAGTTCATCAATGTTTTTGTCTGCGCGCTCCATCGCGGCCAGACGGCTGGCGTTCTCGCTCGCGAGAGATTCAGCACACGCCCGAAAGAGCGAGATGAAAAGATATTCTCTGATGAGCGCGCGGAGAGTCACCGTGTCGCTGCACATAACTTCGGGCAACATCTTCGTGGGCCAGGGAACTTTGGCCAGGCCTTGCTGCCATGGTGCGTCGAGCGGTAACAAACGCTGGCCGACTGGCTCGTAAAGCGCGCCAGACTTCGGGCGGTTGTGGAAAATGTAGAGACGCGCATATTCGCCTTTGGCCCGCCGCGCTTCGCTTTCGATTTGAATCTGTCCGACGAGCGGAGTGATGGCCTGGACGGAATTTGGCACGGAAAACATTCCCATCAGCGGCACGCCAGCATCCGCAAGCCGCGCGTGAACGCGCTCACCGACCGCCCAGACTTCCGGCTTGCCGGGCAAAGCGGCGAGGGTCTTGACCGCATAATCCGCCACCACATCATTGAACTGGCCGACCAATCCCTGATCGGATCCGAACACGACCGCGCCAATCGCGCCGGTGTCGGTTTGTCCTTTCCGTTTTACGACCGGCGGTGCTGGCTCGCTTGCCCGAAAGCACGCGCCCAGCCCCAGTTCCACCGTGCGATAATAATCACCCAACGCGCGAACCGACTTATCATATTGCCCAATACTCGAAGCCGCCAAAGCCTTCATCGTGCGCACGACCGATTGCAGATCGCCGGCACTGCTGATCTTGCGGGTCAAGCTCGCCGTGGAGTCGCTCATGACTTCTCCTTGGATTCACCTTTTGCAGTCGGTTTAACTTCGGCTAGCGGCGGTGATTCAACTTTTGGTTTTGAGTCGGCTTTGACTTCAGGTTTGGCTTTGTCGTCCGACTTCGGCTTGGCTTCGCCTTTGTTCTCTGGTTTAAGTTCAGCCTTGGCTGTTCCTTTAGCTTCTGCCTTAACTTCAGGCTTCGGTTCCGGCTTGGGCAAAAATGGTGCAAGTGCTTTGCGGGCAATTTGCACAACCACATTTTTATCCTCGTCAGTTAATTTTGCAGCGGTTTCAAATCGCGCGCTGACCTCCGCCGGAATCGTCGTCGCCGCCTCGCGCACGGCGTGTCCGGCATCGGTCATTTGATCCAGCGGCACCGGGTCGAACAGATTCGCCGTCAGCGCTAGTAGGACGGTGATTTGTGCGGGCACAGTAACCGGGGCAAATTCCGGTTGTTTGAGGAAGGCGCGGATTCGACGACCGTGTTCAATTATTTTGCGAGTGTCGTCATCCAGCCGTGCGCCAAAACGGGCAAAAGTTTCAAGTTCCTCAAACTGCGCGTAGGCAAGCTTCAAGTCGCCGGCGACGGCGCGGTAAGCCGCCCATTGCGCCTCGCCGCCCACGCGCGAAACGGATTTGCCAACATCCACTGCCGGCAGCACGCCCAGTTCAAACAGCGACGGTGAAAGATAAATTTGTCCGTCGGTGATGGAAATCAGGTTGGTCGGAATATAGGCCGATATGTCCTGCGCTTCAGTCTCGATAATCGGCAGCGCGGTGAGCGATCCGCCGCCGCGTTCCTTGCTGAGGTGCGTCGCGCGTTCCAGCATCCGCGAGTGAATATAAAAAATGTCGCCGGGAAAAGCTTCGCGGCCGGGCGGCCGTCGCAGCAGCAGCGACAACTCGCGGTAGGCTTCTGCGTGTTGCGTCAGGTTGTCGTAAACAATCAAAACGTCGCGGCCTTTTTCCATAAAATATTCCGCGATGCTTGTCGCGGCATAAGGCGTGATATAAGTCAGTCCCGGCGCATCGTTGCCTTCGGCGACCACAATGACGGTGTAATCCATCGCGCCCTTTGCGCGGAGATTCGCCACAACTTTGGCGACGGCGGAAGCGCGCTGGCCGATGGCACAATAAACGCAAATCACGTTTTTCCCGCGCTGGTTCAAAATGCTGTCGAGGGCGATGGCGGTCTTGCCGGTTTGTCGGTCACCTAGAATTAATTCGCGCTGTCCGCGCCCGATGGGAATGAGCGCATCAATGACCATCAGGCCCGTCTGAAGCGGGACCGTGACCGGTGCGCGATCCATGATGGCCGCAGCCGGACGTTCGATGGGCAATCGCTGGTTGGAAGCCACCGGCCCCTTGCCATCAAGTGGCCGGCCGAGCGGGTCAATGACGCGCCCGAGCAATTCTTCACCCACTGCCACGTCCATGACGCGGCCGGTGCGTTCGACCTCATCGCCCGCGTGCAAATCTTGATACGCACCGAGGAGCACCACGCCGATTTCGTCCTCGTCCACATTAAACGCGATGCCCAACACACCGCCGGGAAATGTTACCAACTCCTCAAAGCCCACGCCGGGGAGACCGGAAACCTTGGCAATGCCGGTGGCGACACTGACCACCCTGCCGACTTCGCGCGGCCTGAATGGCGGCGTGAATGCTCCCAACCCTTGGCTGATTCCAGCAAACGTGCGGTCGAAGACACTCCGCAAATTTTCAGGTGCCGCGTTCATGCGCTCTTTATAGCCGGCTTGGCTTCTTCAGTCGCAGGTGCGGCTTTGGCTTCAGGCTTTGAATCAACTTGGGTTTCCGGTTTCGGTTCGACCTTAGCTTCGGGTTTAACCACGGTTTCAACTTCGGATTTGGCTTCTGGTTTAACTCCTGGTTTCGGATCGGCCTCCGCGATGGGTTTACTCTCTGGCTTGACTTCAGTTTTAGCCTCCGGCGCAGATTCGGGTTTGGGTTCAGCCTTAACTTCTGGTTTGGGCGCTGGCTTTTCTTCGGGCTTTGGCGCATCTGGAATAGGCTCAACTTTGACTTCCGGCTTGGGCGCCGGCTTGTCCTTCTCTTTCAGAAGTTCGCCGACACCTTTTTCCAGCGACGCCAAATAATCCGTGATTGTCCAACCGACCTTCTGCCCGTTCGCACTTAGTTCAATTCCACTGACCAGATCCGGCGAAGTCTCGAACCGGATGTGAATTTCCGTCGAAAAGGTTTCGTTGAGCGCATTTTGAATCGCCGCGCGTTGCGCTTCAGGCAGGTCAAACGTGCTGCGAATTAGCGCCGGCTCGGAATTTTTCTTGAGCGCTTCGCCGAGCACATTCTTCGCTTGGCCATTCAATTCGCGCAAGCGCCGGTCAAACACCTCGCCCATCCGCTCTTCCAAACTCGTCGTGGCCAGATCGGTCAGCGCCTTGCGCGCAATCGCAAACACTTCCTTCTGCGTCAAACGGCTGATGGCTTGATTCAAATTGCGGGCGTCGTTAACCAGCGATTCCTGCCGCTTGGCGCTTAAGGCATCGGCGGCCTTGCGCGCTTCTTCAAGGAGTCGCAGTCGCTCGGTTTTCGCCTCGTCCGTCGCCTTGGTCAAAAGCGCGGCGCGCTGCTGATCGAACTCCTCGTTCTTCTTTTGAAACTCGTCGCGTTCCTTTTGGGCTTCGGTCTTTTTTGCATCGGCGTCCGCGAGTTCTTTCGCAATCAGCTTCTCCCGCGCGTCAATGGCGTTGAGGATCGGTTTGTAAAGAAAGCGCTTCATCAACCACACGAGGATGAGGAAATTCAGCGCCTGCGCACCGATGGTGAACCAGTCGAGCAACATAAAATTATTTTCCCGCCACTTTGGCTGCCCCGGCGATGACGTGATTCCAGAACGGATTGGCGAAAATCAGAATCATCGAGACCACGAAGCAGTAGATCGCGATGGATTCGATCATGGCCAGGCCCACGAACAAAGTGCGGGTGATCGTCGCCGAGGCGTCGGGCTGTTGCGCCAGCGAACTCAAGGCGGTGGAGACGGCGCGCCCTTCGCCGAGAGCGGGGCCGATGCTCCCCAGCGCGATGGTCAGGCCGGCGGTGATGATCGAGACTACCGCGATGATTGTGATGCTATCCATAATTTTGTCCTTTGGTTGATTTGTGAATGTTTTAAGTTTTGATTGCCAGCGCAGGCTTGGGCTTGCGTGTCCGCGTCGCGGCGGCGATGTAAACCGCTGCCAGAATGCTGAAAATGTAGGCTTGCACCATGCCGGTCAGCAGGCCGAGCAACGTCATGACGATCGGAAAAATGAAAGGCGTGATGGTGAGCAGAATCGCAATGATCATCGCGCCGCTCATCATGTTGCCGAACAGACGCACGGCCAGGGCCAGCGTGCGCGAAAGTTCGCTGATGATGTTAAACGGCAGCATGATGATCGTCGGCTTGGTATAGGAAGCGAGATAACCCCAAAATCCCTGTTCCTCGACGCCGAACAACGGCACCGCCACAAACACGCACAACGCAAGTGCTGCCGTGGTCGAAAGCGAACCCGTCGGCGGCTCATAGCCGGGAATGACCGTGCAAAGCGCAGCCAGCGCGACGAACAAAAACAGCGTGCCCAAAAAGCCGATATATTTTTCGGGATGCTTCAGGCCGACGTCGGAAATTTGTTTCTCGATCCCGGTCACGATGATTTCCAGAAGATTCTGCCAGCGCGAGCGTTTTAGATCCGTGGAAAGTTTGCGCGTGATGAGCTTGGAGCCGACGGCCAGCACGAGCATCAATCCCCAAGTGAACACAATCGTGCCATTCAGTTTGAAAAAACCGTGCTGCCAGAAAATCAACTGGTCGGGACTAAGGCGCATGGCTGGCCTCCTTCGTGGTTGAGTGCGGATGCTCAATTGGCGTCCGAGTCAGGCGCATCACAATGAATCGCGCTATAATAAATCCAAGCAGACATGTCACCAGCCGTTGCCAATCTCCGCGTCCGACAAAATAGAACCCGGCGAGGACAATGCCCATCCGCAGCAACATGCTGCCGAGAAACCAAAGCGCCGGCGATTTGGAGAAAACGCCCTTGCGCACCGTCCACCAAAGTCCGCCGAAGAATATCGCGCCGAGCAAAAGGCCTGCGGCCAAAGCGATTGCCAGAAATAAAACATTATTCATTGTCGTCCTCCGTTTCGTCGTGCATGGCCTTGTCTTCCTTGGCGATCCAATGCCAAGCATTCAAACAGCCGACCGCCAGCCCGACCACCAGCAGCGCCAGCGTCCACGGATGTTTACCGGGGTGATGATTGTCCAGCCAAATGCCGAGCGCCGCGCCCAGCAGCGTCGGGACGACCACTGACCAGCCGACCAAGCCCATCATGCCCAGGCCAAACCAGACGCCCTGCGTGGATTTGCGCGCCTTGAGCTTGCGCTCCGCCTTCGCACCAACCTCTCCGGCAAAGTTCGACTCCTTCTTTGATGTTTTGTGAGGTTCGTCACTCATGTTGCAGGGTCGCGAAGCGACGCAAAAATCCGGTTTCCAATTTTGCCACCGCCGTGCGCACGCTTTGCTCGTTTTCGTCGAGCGTCAGAAATTCTTTTTCCACCGCCGTGTGCAACTGACCGAGATCCGTTCCGCCGATCGCGCGGCGCACAGATATGAGCACATCCGCGCCGGTCTTGACCAGCACGCCTTCATCCACGGCCACCAAAACTTCGCCGCCAGATTCGGTCTGATAAATCAAAATGCCCGGCACGAGCGCCGCCACGCAATCAAGCCGGTGTGGCAGGAGACCAAACGAACCTTCGCGCGTCTCCGCGACGATGCGCGTCACGTCAGCTTTCTCCGCGAAAACCTGGAACGGCAGGAGAACTTTAAGATGCATGAGCGACGTCGGCATGTTCGTCCTTGGGTTGAGGTTTCGCTTCCGGCAACGGCGGCACAGCCACGGCTTTGGCTGGCGTTGTTGCAGCAGGCTTTAATTCCGCCTTGGGTTTGGCTTCCGCTTCAGACTTTAGCTTCTGCTCGGTCTTCGCATCGGCTTTGGCGTCTGGCTTGGCCTTATCGGTGGGCTTTGATTCAATTTTTGCCCCAGGCTTCACATCCGGTTTGGCCGTGGCAGCTTTAGGTTTTCCCTTCGCTTCGCTGATTGCGCCGATCATGTAGAGGCCGCTCTCCGGGTAATCCTTGAATTCGTCGTGCAGGATGCGTTCGCAGCCGTCGAGCGCGTCTTTGAGGCTGACGAGTTTTCCGGTCAGGCCGGTGAATTGCTCGGTGGTAAAAAAGGGCTGCGTGAGAAATCGCTCCAGCAGGCGCGCACGCACTACCACTTTGCGATCCTCCGGCGAAAGCTGTTCCAGACCGAGCATGGCGATGATGTCCTTGAGTTCGCCGTATTGCGCGAGGGTCCGGCGAATTTCCTGCGCGAGGGCGTAATGCCGTTCGCCGACGATGCCCGGCGTGGCCATCTTGGAACTGGATTGCAGCGGATCAATCGCGGGAAAAAGCCCTTCGCTCGCCCGCTTGCGCGAGAGCACGATGGACGCCGAGAGATGTGAAAACGTATGCACCGCCGCCGGATCGGTGAAATCATCCGCCGGCACATACACCGCCTGAATCGAGGTGATCGCGCCGGTGTCCGTATTGGCGATGCGCTCTTCCAAGCCCGACAGCTCCGTGCCCATCGTGGGCTGATAGCCGAGGCGCGACGGCATTTGCCCCATCAAGCCGGATACTTCCATGCCGGCTTGGATGAAACGAAAAATATTATCAATGAGCAGCAGCACGTCGCGATGCTCGTCGTCACGGAAATACTCGGCCATTGTCAGCGCCGTGTGGCCCACGCGGAACCGGCTGCCGGGCGGCTCGTTCATCTGGCCGAAGATCATCACCATGTTCGGCAATACCCCGGCGGCCTTCATCTCGCGGTATAGTTCCTCGCCTTCGCGGCAGCGTTCGCCGATGCCGCAAAAAATGCTGACACCCTGCTGATGCCCGATCATGTTGTGGATCATTTCGGTGAGCAGCACCGTCTTGCCCACGCCCGCGCCGCCGAATAATCCCGCCTTGCCGCCGCGCTCCAAAGGCACGAGCACGTCAATGACCTTGATGCCCGTCTCGAAAATTTCCGACTTAGTGGAACGGCGCGCCAGCGGTGGCGGATCGCGATGCACGGAACGCCACTGGACATCCGCGGGTGCCGGCTGCCGGTCAATGGCATTGCCGAACACGTCAAACATTCGCGAGAGAATGGATTTGCCGACTGGTGCTTTCAGCGGCCCGCCCGTGTCCGTGACGACCATGCCGCGCGCGAGTCCCTGCGTGGGCGTCAGAGCAATCCCGCGCACATGCCGCGCGTCCAGTTGCGCCAGCACTTCTATGATGATTTCGTTTTTAGCGCCCGAACGCAGCACGGTGTAGATTGGCGGCAATGGCCCGTCGAACCGCACATCCACGACGCTGCCGCGCACCGAGGCGACCGCACCGAGATTTGCCGTGCTAGTCTCATCGTTCATGGTTGCTTGGAGATGGATGATTGAACAACGACTTCACGATGCGAATGAACGCTTCGGGGTCTCGTCCTCATAAAAATTAAACCGCAGACTGGCCGTTTGCTATGGGGTGTTCACCCCAGGCAAATCTTACGGCGGGTGGTTTGATGCTTTTACGTCCTTGGATTTCAATTTTGACACTGAAACATTCTGAGAAGTATTCCCTTTGTCACCTAGTTTTTCTTCGATTAAGCGACGCAATTGAATGATTTCATCTTTAACCTCCTGCATTAACTGCTGACGGGCGATTTCCGGTTTTGGATCCTGGGCAACCCGATCAATAAGCAAGGTGGCGAAGAGGGCGGTAAGATAACCAAACATCACGGCGGCGTATACCGATATGCCCAGGCAAATAATCCGTCCACCGGTTGTCTTTATAGAATAGGCGCTCCCAATGTTCGTCATCTGCATCGCCGTCCACCAAAGCGCTTTCGGATAAGTCTGGAGCCTTTGCGGATCATCGGAGATTCCCTCAAAATGAAGCATGCCGGCCGCACCCGCGAACAAAACCACGAAGGTCAAGGCGAGAGCGTAACCGGCCCCACGACGTCCCAGGGCAACTCGAAGAAAGCGCATTCCTTGATCAGCGGAAGCGAAAATCCAAATCACCTGCATGCCGAAAGTTGCGGTCAGGGCACGCACCAGCGGGAAGGGCTGTAAAAAAGGAAAAAATCGCAACGCTGAGACAACGATTGCCAGAATAAAAAGCCAGTTCTTTTTGAGAAAGGCCATCCGGTTGGCAACAATCACCAGGCGCAAGGCAAAATAGAAAATAAATAAAATCCAAATGCCTGAACCAATATCTGACAGCACCGGGCTCGTGTCATTGACGATTTCGATGATAAGAATGCAGAACCAGACGAAACTGAGAAATAGCATCGGCCATTCGAGTTTTTTCTTGAAGGCCAAAAGCCTCGGATATTTCGATGCGCTGCTATTCATCTGCACTTGGTTTTGTTGAGAAGGGTGTTCCCGCACGATTACACACTTTTGACCAGTGTTGTCATGCTTATGCCTTTTCCATCGCGGCGGTGTATTCGCCCCGACGCGCAGCGCGATTGCACTTGGCACGATGCAGCAGTGCTTGTTGTGCCAATTTTACATTGGCTTCCTGGCCACGCCAAATCTCCAAAGCTGGCTGCTGGATGGCGCGGGCAAACGAGAATGACAGCGCCCATGGCAGTCGCGACTTGAAACGCAAATTCATCAAATTCAGACGGGCCGAGGCCAGTTCGGCGGGTTGGCCGCCAGAGAGAAAAGCAATTCCCGGAACCGCAGCGGGGACGGTTCGCCAAAGAGTCTTCACCGTGATGTTGGCCACCTCGTCAATATCTTGTTCTTCGTCCGGCTGCCGGTCGGCCAATCGCACCTGATATTGCTGTTCGCCGACGCCGACTTCTTTGACTTCTTGATGCGCAGGACAAGTCAATCCCGGCAACACCATATTGGGTTTGAGAATCATGCCTTCCAGCAGCACGCGCTGGCAATTGAGCTGAATGAAAACGTTTCTCAGGACTTCCTCCGTGACCGCGCGGCAACGCTCCAAGGTGTGCCCCCCGTCCATGAGGACTTCGGGTTCGACGATGGGAACCAGTCCGGCTTCCTGGCACAACGCGGCGTAACGGGCCAGCGCATGTGCGTTGGCTTCGATACAACTCCTGGTCGGAATGCCCTCACTGATGGCAATCACGGCACGCCATTTGGCAAAACGCGCACCCATTTGGAAATACTCCTTGAGCCGGTCGCGCAACCCGTCCAGACCTTCCGTGATTTTCTCGCCCGGATGAGCGGCCAAATCCTTGGCTCCAGTGTCCACTTTGATGCCCGGAATGATGCCTGCGTCGGTGAGGATTTTGAGGAAAGGCGTGCCGTCTTTCTTATGCTGACGGATCGTTTCGTCATAGAGGATGACACCGCTGATGCTCTCGCCAAGGTCGGGCGTGGTGATGATCAATTCCCGATACGCGCGCCGGACCTCGACCGTCTGCGGGATGTTGAGCTTGGCGAATCGTTTGTCGCAGGTGGGATTGCTTTCATCCATCGCCAGCAAACCCTTGTGGTCGGCAAACACCTTCTTTGCGGTATCTGTTAAAAGTTGTGTATTCATAATTGAGTTTTAGTTCAAGGATTGGCGGCGGTTGTTTGCAGCGAAGCGTCCCAGCCGCCACCGAGAGCTTTGATCAATTGAACGCTCGCCGTCAGTTGTTCCATCTGGAGGTTCAGCGCCGTCCGCTGATTATTTAGCAGCGCCGTTTGCGCGATGATCACATTGAGGTAAATATCCATGCCGGACGTGTAACGGACGTTGGCAAGGTTGAGGTAACGCTGCGACGAGGCGACGGCGGCATTCTGTTGTTGCAGTTCCTGCGACAAGATTCGCAGCGTTGACAAATTGTCTTCGACTTCCTGAAAAGCGGTGAGCACGGTCTGGCGATAATTCGCAACCGTGCCCTGGTAAATCGCCCGTGACTGTTCTGTGACGGCTTTGCGCAAGCCGCCGTCAAAAAGCGTCTGCGCCAGGGTCGCGCCGACGGACCAGACCAGACCCGGCCCGGAGAAAAGATTTTGCACGGAGGTGTTCTGGTATCCCGCCGCACCGCTTAAGGTGATGGTCGGATAATAGGCCGCGCGCGCCACGCCGATTTGCGCGTTCGCTCCGGCGACACGGCGTTCGGCGGCGGCAATGTCGGGACGCCGTTCGAGCAGTTGCGACGGAATGCCGAAGGGTATGGCGATGGGTTTTGCGGTCAGTGAATTGGTTGCGATGGAAAATGATGAGGCCGGTTGACCGAGGAGCGTCGCGATGGCGTGTTCGAGTTGTGCGCGCTGGATGCCAAGATCGGTGGCCTGCGCGAGCGTGATGTTGAGCTGCGTTTCAGCTTGCGCGACATCCTGATCAGATGCCAAGCCCGCGCCATACTGAGTCTGGGTCAGCTTGAGTGACTCCTGATAGGCAATCACGGTCGCATCCAAAAGCTGCTTCTGAGTATCCAGCACACGCAGTTGAAAATAATCCGCTGCCACTTCCGCCTGCACGGTCAGCCGCACGTTTTCGAGATCGGCCCGCGTGGCCTGGGCTTCCAGCGAATTAGCTTTTACAGTGTTGCGAATGCGACCCCAGAAATCCGGCTCCCAGGAAGCGTCAAAGGGCAGCGCATATTCGGTGAAAGTCGAGGCTGACGATGACGAGCTGGATTGATTTTGAGATGTGGCCTGTCGCGACCTCGTGACCGAAGGACTGGCGGTCACGGTCGGAAAATACTGTGACCGGGATTGTTTCACAACCGCCCGCGCGGCGAGAAAATTGGCCAGCGCCACGGCGACAGTTTGGTTGGAAACGTTCACCTGACTTTCAAAAGCGTTCAGCTCCGGTTCGTGAAACATTTCCCACCATTGGCCGCGAATGACATCGTCCTTTGGCTCGGCGGTTTTCCAGCCGTCAGTTTCCTGTGATTGCGCCGGCGTCATTTCTTTGAAAGCGACCGGCGTTTGAACCGATGGCTTCGCATATTTCGGGGCGAAGCTGCAACCGGCGAATAGAGCCAGACACGCCAATGAGACGATGGTTCGTCTGATTCCTGTTCTGAGCAGCGAGTTGAAAGTTTTCATTGAAAGACGCATGGCTATCCGCGAAAGATGTCGAATGGTTCAATCTTGAGAACCTTGCGTATTCCGATATAGCTGGAGATTCCTGCAATGAGCAGGACCATGCCGAAGGCCAACGCCAAGTTTCCGAACGTGATCATCGCCGCGTAGTTGGGCAGCCGGTAGCGGGCAATGGAAATCATCAGCGTCACCAAACCAATGCCCAAGCCATAGCCGATCATGGCTGTGAAGAACGCCATGAACAGGATCATATAAACCAGCTCGCGCCCCTTTGCGCCAATGGCTTTCAACGCACCAAATTTTTCCAGGTTTTCGAGGATGAAGGTATAAAAGGTCTGGCCCGAAATGGACAACCCGACAATGAAGGCGATGATGGTCATCAACAAGATGTTGGTGCCGATCCCGGTCTGGTAGGTGTAGTAGTGGGTAATTCGGTTATTAAATTCATTCTTGGTGAAGGCAACGTAACCGAGCTTGGCGACTTGTCGCTTGATGCCGGCCACGGCCGAGTCGTTCTTCGGCTGCACGAGGACATAGGACATGGTGAAGCGCGTCGAAGGCAGGTATTCAGTCGCGCGGTGGTAAGTGGTGTATAGCGTGGGCACGCCATTCAGCCCATTGGCAGCGACTCGGGCAATGCCCACAATCCTGCCACGATGATCATTGAGTTCGAAGGTCGTGCCGATCTTCGGATTTCCCAACTTGGAGAATTCGGCGTCATCCACCACGAAAAAGGTGTTGTCGGCATAGATGTCCTGAATGTTGCCCTGCTCCAGTTCGGGCCGGCCAAACAGGCTGCTGTCGTCCAGACCGACCACGTTGACCCCTTGATAAGTGCCGTTGGCGAGCTTGACCATCGCGCCACCCATGAAGAGCGGCACGGCGTAACTGACGCCGTCCATGCTGCGCGCCGCGTCCAGCACATATCCTGGCATGGGGATTGGACTGGTGGCCGTATTTACCGCCGGATCCATGATCCACATCGCGGCCCCGATATTGGTGACCGGCGAAAAAGCACGATTGAGGATGCCGGCAAACATGGCGGTCATTTCCATCATCAGGAACACGGCGAAGGTGATGCCGATCAACAGGGCGAAGAATTTACCCCGGTCATTGACCAGCAGCTTGAAGCCAATCCGAAGGATGCCGCTGTATCTCATATTAATAATTGTTCGTAGCGTTTGCTCCGGTTGCCTCTTGCCCGATAAAAACATCCACCATCTGGCCGGGATAGACCGGGGCATCTTTTTTCTCGAAGCGAAAAATCACCGGGAGCACGCGCAGATCCACTTGCTCCTGTTTTTCATTGGACAGCTCGATCTTGGGCGAGATGTAAGGCTGCACCCGGACAAACTCCAACGGCACTTTGATGTCTGTCCCGGTGATTTGCATCTGCGCCTGAATATGCCAGTGCGACGGCAGCCGTGAGACGAGGATTTCGTCCACATAGCAGCGCACTTGCATGTAATCCTGCGGGCTGCTCATGATCACGAGCGGATCGAACAATTCGGTATAGGTGTCATAATCACCCTGCGACGACACATAGCCACCGACGGCCGCGTTGACCGCCAGCACGACTCCGTCAATCGGAGCTTTGACCGAATAATATTGCAGCAGCGCATTGGCGGCCTTTAGTGCGGCGGTCGCCTGTTTGACGACATCTTCCGCCGTATCCAGCACGTCCTTGCTGACCGACTTCGGATCAGCGTCATAGGCGGCGCGGCG